>Ga0207708_10001105_pt1 | contig 20216 bp, 25 predicted proteins | sample KBSK5101metaG_FD_184340 | JGI IMG/M metagenome (GOLD analysis project Ga0207708, IMG submission 184340) | Corn, switchgrass and miscanthus rhizosphere microbial communities from Kellogg Biological Station, Michigan, USA - KBS K5-10-1 metaG... | ecosystem: Host-associated > Plants > Roots >...
CTCGAGCGGATCGATCCCCGGCCCCCGGTCGACGACCCGCACCTCGATCGCACCGGGCGCGGCCGCGGCCGTCACCTGCACCTCGACCCCGGTCGTCTCGGTCGAGAAGCGCAGCGCGTTGTCCACCAGCTCCTCGAGGATCCGGCTGGCGACGCCCCGGTTCAGGTTCGCGGGCGGCAGACCGTCCCCGGTGGTGACGCGGACGCGTTGGTCGCGCGCGGAGACGTCGCGGGCGACCTCGCCGACGTCCACGCGTTCGGTGAGCCCGGCGTCGATCGCGAGCTCGAACCGTTCCACCAGCTGCGCGAGGTCGCGAGCCCGGGTCACGAGGCGAGCCAGGAGCTCCTCCTCCTGTTCGGGTGAGGCCTTCACCTCGGCGAGCGTCTGGGCAACGCCGAGGATCACAGTCACCGGGGTGCGCAGTTCGTGGGAGAGCCGGGCCACCAGCTGTTGGCGCCGCGCAGAACGCTCGACGAGCGCATCCTGCGCCGCCTCGAGCTCGCGGATGCGGCGCCGCTCGCGTTCGAGCGCCTCGGTCAGCTCCTCGATCACGTGCGGGGTCACCTGGGAGGACAGGAGCGCGCCACCCTCGGCGGCGCGGCTGACGGCGGTCAGGATCTCGTCGCCGTCGGAGTCCTTCAGGACGTAGCCGGACGCCCCCGCGACGAGCATCCCCCGGACGATCTCCTGGTCTTCGTGGCCCGAGAGCGCGACGACCCCGAGGTCGGGGAAGTCCGCCTTCAGCAGGCGGGTGGCCTCGATGCCGTCCATCGTGGGCATCCGGACGTCCATCAGGACCACGTCGGGGGTGAGCGACCGGACGAGTCCAAGGGCCTCGGCGCCCGAGCCCGCCTCGCCGACGACCTGGAGGTTCCCGGCCTCCAGGAGCGACAGGAGGGATTCGCGGAAGCCGGCGTTGTCGTCCACGACGAGGACCCGGATCGGCCTACTGAGGTCGACCGGGCGGGGAAGGACCGCCGGTTCCATGTGCGAAGTCTCGGGCGGGGTGGGGTGCGGCGCCATCCGACGAGCGAGGGTTTCCTAAGACGCCGGAACCGACACCGTGGGTAGGTTGATCTACCTAGTCAGCGTGCGCGGGCGGGTTCAGGCACGCACCAGGGTTGCTGTCTCAGATGCCGTTCGGGGCCATCGGCGTCCGGTATCCTTGGAGGCAGGTTTGCCCGCCGGGTTGCGGCCATGGGGCCGCGAGGAACCGGCGAGGTAAGGAGAGGCGAGGCGCCGGCCACGCCGGCCCCGGGACCGAACCCGGAGGGCCGCGGCCGGAAGAGCCCGCCGAGAACGGGGCTTTCCGCGTGCGCAACGAAGCGCCGCAAGGTCAGGGGGACGACGTCCCCGGGACCGTGCGTCCATCAGATGAGGCCAGGCCGTCCGGGCAACCCGTCACGACCCGACGCCCAACCGAGCGTTCCCGCGCGACCGACCCCGTCCCCTCGGCGAGCACCGCCGCCGCCCCTCCCCAGACGAAGGGAGCGACGATGAACGACGAGATGGGTTCGGGAGCCTCCAGGACGGAGATCGCCGAACCGGTCGAGGCGCCGGGTTCCACCGATGGTGGCTCGGCGGGCTCCGGGTCCGGCGGGGGCGGAAGCTCCGCGCCGGGTTCGGGTGCTCGCAGGCGCCGGCGGCGCGGCGGCCGCGGTCGCGGTCGCGGCGGGCGCGGGGGCTCCGGCACCGGCACCGGCAAGGCGGCCGGAGACGGCGCGGCTGCCGAGGATGGCGGCGCCACGACGAAGGATCCGACCTCGTCCGACGGCGACACCTCACCGGCGCGAAGCTCACGCGTCCCGAGGCAGCGCGCCACCGCGAAAGCGGACGAGCAGCCCGAGGTCGATCTCGACGCTCAGCCGGGCGAGGTCGAGCGCGTGGATACCGGCCCGCGCCCGGCCGGCGCGCGCCGGCGCTCGCGCGGCGGTCGCGGCCGAGGCCGGGGCGGCTCGGGTTCAGGTTCCGGGACCGCGTCGTCGAACGACACCGCGACCACGGAGGCGAAGCCGGGCACGGAGACGTCGCGCGAGTCGCCGGACGGCCAGACCCCAGGCGGAACGCCAGAGGGAACGCCAGAGGGAACGATGGACGGAACGACCGGAACCAAGACCGGGACCCGCCGTCGCCGTTCGCGCGGCGGACGAGGCCGGGGCAAGGCCAAGCCGGCGGGCGAGACCGCGGAGGCCGCGGACGCGGACGGACAGGAGCCGGCCCCCAAGCGCAGGTCCACCGCCGCGAAGACCACCACGCGGAAGAAGACCGAGCAGCCGAAGAAGGCCAAGGCCGAACCGAAGACGGACGAGAGCGAGCGTGCCGCGCCGACGCGTCTGCGCCGCCAGCGGCAGGGCCGGACGACGGTACGTCGCCGGCGCGAGTCGATGCCGATCGTGCCGCGGGTCACCGACAAGCTGATGGTGATCACCCAGCACGGGGAGCGCGATCAGATCGCCGTGCTCGAGGAGCGCGAGCTCGTCCAGCACTACGTCACCCGAGCGGGCGCTCGGTCGATGGTCGGGAACGTCTACCTCGGCCGCGTCCAGAACGTCCTGCCGGGGATGGAGGCGGCGTTCGTCGACGTCGGTCGCGGTCGGAACGCGGTCCTGTACGCCGGCGAGGTGAACTGGTCGCCCGAGGATCTCGAAGGAGCACCCCCCCGGATCGAGCACGTGCTGAAGAACGGCCAGTCGGTCCTGGTCCAGGTGACCAAGGACCCGATCGGCGGCAAGGGCGCCCGGCTGACCGCGCAGATCTCGCTGCCGGGCCGCTTCCTCGTCCTCGCGCCGAACTCGGAGGTCTCCGGCATCAGCCGGCGGCTCCCCGACGCCGAGCGCCGTCGTCTGAAGACGTTCGTGAAGAACCTCAAGCCCAAGGAGCACGGGCTGATCGTGCGCACCGCCGCGGAGGGCGCCTCCGAGGAGGCCCTCGCCTTGGACCTCCAGCGCCTGCTCGAGGAGTGGGCCCAGATCGAGAAGCTCTCGAAGAAGGCCAAGGCGCCGGCCGTCCTGTACGAGGAGCCCGAGCTCACCCTTCGGGTCGTTCGAGACCTGTTCACCGACGAGGAGTACCGGGAGCTTGTCACCGACTCGCCGCGGATCTTCGGCCTGATCACCGACTACCTCCGCGACGTCGCGCCCGACGTGCTCTCGAAGGTGCGGCTGCACGAGGGCCCTCTGCCGGCGTTCGAGGAGTTCCACATCGTGGAGCAGATCCACAAGGGCCTGGACCGCAAGGTGTGGCTTCCCTCCGGCGGCTACCTCGTGATCGATCGCACCGAGGCGATGACCGTCATCGACGTCAACACGGGCAAGTCCGTGGGCAAGTCGAACCTCGAGGAAACCGTGGTGAACACCAACCTCGAGGCCGCGAGCGAGGTCGCTCGCCAGCTGCGGCTCCGGGACATCGGCGGCATGATCGTGATCGACTTCATCGACATGCTGCTCGAGCAGAACAAGAGCAAGGTGATCGATGCCGTGAAGGAGTCGCTGGCCCAGGACAAGTCGCGGAGCCAGGTCTTCGACATCAGCCCGCTCGGGCTCCTGGAGGTGACGCGCAAGCGCGTGTCTGGTGGACTCTTGGAGGCGTTCTCGGAGACGTGCCCGACCTGCGAGGGTCGAGGGCTGCTCCTCACCTACGACGTCAACTGAGCGATAGGAGACACGATGTACGCGGTCATCAAGGCCGGTGGCAAGCAGCACAAGGTGAAGACGGGCGACGTGCTCGAGATCGAGCTGATGCAGGCCGATGGCGACACGGTCACCTTCCAGCCCCTGCTGGTGGTCGACGACGACGGCAAGACGCATTACGGCAAGGAGGCCGCGCAGGCGGTCGTCACGGCCAAGCTGCTCGGCGAGCAGAAGGGCGACAAGGTCCACGTGTTCAAGTACAAGAACAAGTCGGGCTACGCCCGCCGGCAGGGCCACCGGCAGCTGATGACCCTGATCGAGATCGCCGACGTGAAACTGGGGAGCGCGCCCAAGCGCGCGGCGGCCCCCAAGGCGGAGAAGAAGCCCGCCGAGGACGAGGCAGCCACCGAACCCGCCGAGGCCACCGAAGCCGCGGAATAGCGCGGGAACCCTCTGGTAGGCTCGAACACGCGATGGCACACAAGAAGGGCGGCGGCTCGTCCCGCAACGGACGAGACTCCGAGTCCAAGCGCCTCGGGGTCAAGGTGTTCGGCGGTCAGGAAGTGACCGCCGGCTCGATCATCGTGCGACAGCGCGGGACCCGGATCCACGCCGGTAAAGGCGTGGGCCGTGGAGGGGACGACACCCTCTTCGCGATGCAGCCGGGGATCGTCTCGTATCACCAGTCGCGCGGCCGCCGGTACGCCTCGGTCCAGGCTCCCTAGCCCGGCCCCACCCGCTCGCCGAACATCCGACCCTCGTTCAGCCCTGCGCCGCCGCCTGATCCGGTCCCGACGCGGCCTTCGACACCGCGTCCTTGACCGCCCGAACCCATTCGGTCAGCGCCGACTTCTTCTCGCGGTTCATGAGGCCGAGGTAGCCGACGTTGTCCCGCCGCGCCTTGCGCTTGGGGCTTCGGAACCGGTCGAACCCGACCGGCCGCTCCACCGGAGCCCCCATGAGCACCGCGAGCGGCGGGGGCTGCGCGAAGTAGAAGGCGGTCTTCCTGGCGCCTGCCGACGTGGTCCGCTCCACCATCAGGACCGGTGAGCCGCGGAGGCGACGGACCTTGGCGATGTCGTGCAGGGAGATCCGCATCGTCGGGCGTGCCTCCTCGTCCGGCGAGAACAGCAGGGCCTGGTCGCTGAGCTCGAGCGTGCCCTTGATCTCGTCGGGCTCGACGTCCTTCCCGAGCTCGACGGCCCACACGGTCACGGCTCTCGGCACCCCCCCATCATGCCGTGGACGTGCGGGTTCGGCCACAATCTGTGCATGACCTACGTCGACGAGCTCACCGTGTTCGCCCGTGGGGGCAACGGCGGCCACGGATCGTCCTCGATCCTGCGCGAGCCCTACAACCCGCGGGGTGGCCCGGACGGGGGCGACGGCGGCCGTGGGGGCGACGTCGTGTTCGAGGTGTCCACTGGGATCCGCGACCTGGCGTGGCTCGCCGATCATCCGCACCTGCGGGCCGAGAGCGGAGGCGCGGGCGGCAAGCGCGGCAAGACCGGGGCGGAGGGCAAGGACCTCGTGATCCGGGTTCCCGACGGGACCCGGATCGAGGACGAGCACGGCCTGCTGGCCGACCTGGTCGGCGACGGAGCGCGCGCGGTCCTCGCCCGGGGCGGGCGGGGCGGTCGCGGGAACGCGTCGCTCGCCACCTCGCGCGACCGCGTGCCGAAGGGATCCGAAGGCGGGGAGCTGGGCGAGGAGAAGCGGCTCGCCGTCGAGCTCCGCACCGTGGCCGACGTCGGCCTGATCGGCCTGCCCAACGCGGGTAAGTCGACGCTCCTCGCTGCACTCACGGCCGCCCACCCGAAGATCGCCGACTACCCGTTCACCACCCTGTCGCCCAACCTCGGCGTGGCCGGGGAGGATGAACGGTTCGTCGTGGCCGACGTCCCGGGGCTAGTCGAGGGCGCGCACGCAGGCAAGGGCCTCGGGCATCGGTTCCTTCGACACGTCAGCCGGTGCCGAGCGCTGGTGCTGGTCGTGGACCTCTCGACGCCGGATCCCCCCGCCGACCTGGCGACCGTCCGCGAGGAGCTCCGCGCGTACGACCCCTCGCTCGCGACCAGGCCGAACCTGGTCGTCGGCACGAAGCTCGATCTCGCGCCCGGTACCGACGCGCAGTCGACGCTCGGCAGCGGGGCGGTCGCCCTCTCGGCCGTCACGGGGGAAGGGCTGGACACCCTGCGAGAACGGATCGCGTCGTTCGCGCGCGGGGCGGCTGCGGTGGCGGAGGAACGCAGCGCGTACGTGGTGCTCCGCCCGGCCCGCCCGAGGTTCATCGTGAAGAAGGAGGGGGAGCGGTTCAGGGTGATCGGTCGCGGCGTGGAGACCTGGGTGTCCGAGACCGATCTCGAGGATCCCGAGAAGCTCGCGCGGCTCCAGCGCCGGCTGGTCAAGGAAGGGGTCGAGCGCGAGCTCGCCTCCGCGGGCGCCCGGCGCGGCGACGAGGTCGTGATCGGCGACGTGGCGTTCGAGTACCTCCCCGAGGGTGGGCGCGATGGGACGGCGTGAGGAGCTCCTGCGTGCCGAGGCCGAGGGCTGGGAGGCGTTCGTCGCGCTGCTGGACGCGGTGCCGCCCGATCGCCTCGAACCGCCCGGGCTCAACGCCGAGGGCTGGGCCGTGCGGGACGTGATGTGGCACGTCGCGTTCTGGTGCGCCGACGCCGCCCGCGCACTCCGCGAGATCGCCGAGGGGAGGTTCGACCGCGTCAGCGAGCCGTACGAGGAGACCGAGGTGAACCGCATCAACGATCGGGAGCTCGAACGGTCCCGAGCGATGCCGGTGGACGAGGTCCGCGCCGAGCTGCACCGGGCGCGAGCAGAGATGCTCGAGCGGTTCGGGGCCCTGACCGAGCTCACGGCCGATGCCGACGAGTGGTTCGACGAGAGCGGGCCCCGGCACTATGCCGGGCACGCCCCCGAGCTCCGGGCGTGGGTCCGGACGAGCCGGCCCTAGTCCCGCCGCCCGGGCGCGAAATCCACCGTCGTCGCTGGTCGCAGCCGTAGGATGGCCGCCGTGGGACGACGGCTCGGGGTCATGGGCGGCACGTTCGACCCGATCCACTACGGCCACCTCGTGACCGCCGAGGAGGCCCTGGTGCAGTTCGCCCTGGACGCGGTCGTGTTCGTGCCGACGGGACATCCGTGGATGAAGCAGGGGCGCGTGGTTTCGCCGGCCGAGGATCGCTACCTGATGACCGTGATCGCGACCGCGAGCAATCCGCGCTTCCAGGTCTCCCGCGTCGAGATCGACCGGGACGGACCCACCTACGCCGTCGACACCCTACGCACGCTCAGCGCCCACAACCCGGACGCCGAGCTCTACTTCATCACCGGCGCCGACGCGATGCTCGAGATCTTGGACTGGAAGGATCCCGACGAGGTCCTGTCGATCGCGCACTTCATCGCGGCTACGCGACCCGGCTACGACCTCGCGAGGTTCGAGGCGGCCGGCCCGGCGCGCGACGCGAGCGTCAGCATGATGACGATCCCGGCGCTTGCGATCAGCTCGACCGACATCCGAGAACGGATCCACGACGGCCGCCCGATCCGGTACCTGGTCCCCGAGGGCGTGAAGAGCTACGTCGAGAAGGCGGCGCTGTACCGATGACGCGACGGCTGGCGCTGCTGATGCTCGTGGCCGTCCTGGCGACCGCTGGCACGGGCGCGCTCCTGATCGCGCGCGAACGCGCTCGCACCGAGCCCGAGGTCACGCCGCCCGCGGCCGCCGGGCTTGCGCTGCTGGTGGTGGCGACCGACGGGGGACCGCTCCCGGTCGTCGTCGGCAGCACGGGGTTCGGCACGAGCGGCGCGCTCGTCGTGCCGCCAGAGGCGATGGTCGTGATCCCCGGCCAGGGCGAGTCGACGATCGGGGACGCCCTGGGGCTCCGGCCGCGCCCGGCGGCCACCGCCGTCGGCAACCTGCTCGGGGTATGGATCGAGGACCACGCGACGATCGAGGCCGACCGTCTCGCCGCGATCGCGGACGACGTCGGGGGCGTCCGGATCGGGGGCGAGCTCGCCGACGGGCGGGACGTCTCTGGCATGTTCGAGGCCCCGGATGCCGGCGACGTCGCGGGTTTACAGATCGTGATGGAGGCGCTGCTGGCCGCGGATGTGGCCTGGTCTCCCGCCGATCTCGCCGACGCCGGGCATCCGGCGAGCGTGGTCCGGATGCTCAAGGCCGCATCTGGTGCGCAGGTGGCAACGCTCGAGGCCGCGGAGGTGGCGAGCGGCGTGTTCCGAGCGACCCCCGAACAGGTCACGGACGCGCTGGTCGCGGCGTTCGGCGGGCCGGCCGAGGAGGCTGTGCCGGTCATCGTCCTGAACGGCAACGGTGTGCCAGGGATCGGCGAGGCGGTGGCCGAGAAGCTGCTGCCCGGCGGATTCCGCGTAGCGGTCTCGCAGAATGCCTCGGACTTCGACCACCCCGAGACGCTGATCGTGGTGGGCTCGCCTGACGACGTCGCCTTGGCCGAACGTGTGCGAGACTTGCTCGGTGTGGGGAGCGTGTCCGTGTCGGTGGGTTCGGGTATCGCTCCTGTGACGGTCGTGATCGGGAAGGACTTCACCGGGTGAGCATGAGCGAAGGACGGCGTGCCGGGTAGCTACGCCACCCACGCCGAGAGCCGCGACATCGCCGTGACCGCGGCGCGCGCGGCGGCCGCCAAACAGGCTGCGGACGTCACGATCTTGGACGTGCACGGCCTGATCGTGATCACCGACTACTTCGTGATCGCCTCGGGCGAGACCGATCGCCAGGTCAAGACGATCGTCGAGGAGGTGGAGCGGGCCGTCCGGGACCTGGGCGAGAAGCCGGTCCGGCGCGAAGGCGACGCCGACTCGCGCTGGGTGCTTCTCGACTACATCGACGTGGTCGTCCACGTGTTCGCCCAGGAGGAGCGCGAGTACTACGACCTCGAGCGGCTGTGGCGCGATGCGCCTCGACTCGGCTGGAACGGCTCGGAGCAGGCGGCAGCCGGTTCGCTAGACTGAGCCTTCCGCGGGCCCATAGCTCAGCTGGTAGAGCGTCTGGCTGGCAGCCAGAAGGTCAGGGGTTCGAATCCCCTTGGGTCCACTAGCAGGGCAAACGCCGGTTTGGGCGGTTGCACACCGTTCGCTCAGCGGACAACATCCCCCGCATGAAGACGCTGACCACCGCCCCAAACGACATCGCCGAGCTCGAGCCCGAGTTCAGCGAGAGTCCCAGGCATTGTGCCTGGGGCTCTTTGCTTGTCCTCCTGGCAAGCGTTACGCGGAGCGGCGCAGCACGTGCCGACCGAGACGCCACAGCGTCAGGCCGGACACCAACAGGACAACCGCAATCGCCAGCGGGAACAGGATGCTCAGGCCAGTGAAAGCCAGGGCCGCAGGGGCCACCTTTCCGTACATCTCCACCTCCCTCCACTCACTCCCAGGCCATCTCCTTGCGGCGGATGGTTCTCCACAGACCCACAAGCCACGGGCCCTTCCACAGTACGTAGGACATGATGAGCTCGGGGAAGAGCAGCACCGTGAATAGGCGCGCTTTCCATCCGAGCCGCCAGATGTACGTCAATGACTGCACCAGCGCGATCGGCACCCAGATGGCGGTGAGCCACCAGCACACCGGGTTGCCAAGCGCGATCGACATGAGGAATCCGACGAACAGGACGATGCCGACACCCTCTTGGAGGTTCTCGAGGATGGGCCGCAGCGTCCACCTCCGCAGGCCGTACTTTCGCAGCTCGGCCAGCGTCCCACCAAGCCACCGGAGGTGCTGAACCCAGAGCTCGCGCACCGTGTGTTTGGGCTCGCCGGTTACCCACTCCGAGCACCGCTTGGTCTTCCAGCCGCGGCGCACGAACTCGCGGCCGAGGTTGAAGTCCTCGATGAGCGAGCCCTCGTTCCATGGCATCGGGCCAAGCTGGTCGAGCGCTTGCCGCCGTACAGCCACGGCCTTCCCGTCGAGCACGTGGGGACGGAGCCCGCGGCCACGCTCGAGGTGCGAGAAATATTCGAAGCCGAGTCGCTGGTGCAGGTTCAGTAGGCCCGGCTCCTCCCACACCTGGGCCATGGCGCCCACTGCAGCGATCTGGCGGTTCTCGACGAGCTCGCGTATGGCAACCTCGACGAACTTCGGGGACAGGACGACGTCCCCGTCGGTCTGCACGATGATGTCGCCATCGCCGTCGATAAAGGCGAGCGCTTGGTTGAGCGCGCCAGCTTTGCGGCCAGTGTTATCCAAGGTCGCAATGACCTCGGCGCCGGCAGCCAGCGCCTCCTCGCCCGTGTTGTCTGTGCACTTATCGGCTGCGACGACGATGCGGTCAGGTCGGCGGCTCTGGTCCTGCAGTGTCCGGACCGTGCGGGCGATGTTGTCGCCCTCGTTGTGCGCCGGTATCAGGGCGACGACCTTCACAGGCAGACTGCTTCTGCGAGGAGCACCCCCGATCGTCGGATCGAGAATTGCCCGCGGTCGGTGAGTCGGACGATGAGACCGTCGGTCCCGGGTCGGAAGGAGGCCGCGACGGCGTCTCATTCGGTGTTTCCGAGGGCGTCGGATGGCGCCCGTGAGGATATGGATGGCGGTGTAGATAGATCCTCCTGTCACAGTTCACCGCGAGGGATGGCGTGTTGCTGCACATGTGCGGCAGCCGGGTACCTCGCCGATTCCTCTTGACTCAATGTCTTGATTGTTCGGCAGATGGGCAGGCTGACTTAAGCCGACTGGGGGATTGACGTGACCGCGGAAGGACTACATCAGTTACGAACCTCCAGAGACGACAGCCTGCGATCGCCTCTGCCCCCGCGCGGCATCCCACGAGCATCGCCCGCAGCGTCCGACCCTCCTCGCAGTCGATCAGGAGGCTAGGACCCGCAGGCTCGCCGTGCGGCGCGGGCCCCCGGTGCGCGCGGCGGGACGGACCTTGGTCGGTTCGCTGCGAAACGGCGCCTCTTGGACAGCTAGACCTCTTGGCGACCCTCGTTCTTCCTACGGCGTTGGTGCGTTCGCCCCACTTGACCCGGCACAGAGGCTCCGAGGAACTTGGTGTCTGATGCGACGGCTCATCGTAGTGGCGACTGCCGGCCTCCTTGTTCTCGGGCCGGCGGTTGGGGCGTCTGAGGCCCAGGGCGATCTGCTCGCAGCAGTCAACGGCCACCGGATCGCGCTAGATCGGCGGCCTCTCCGGGCGGACCTCGGGATAATGCGTCGCTCGCAACGGCACGCCGAACGGATGGCCGAGGCTGGTGATCTTTTCCATAGCCAGCTCCGCCTTCCGGAAGGGGCTACCTGGGCCGGCGAGACGATCGGGACCGGCGGGAGCATCCGGTCCGTCGTCCGGGCGTGGCTCCATTCCCCGGAACACCGGTGGATCATCCTCCACAGGGCACAGATCGGCGGCGCCGGGGTTGCCCGTGGCGGAGGCCGGCTGTGGCTCGTTGTCCAGGTCGCAGAGTTCTAGCCAGCTCTACATATGGCGCGGACTACCGCTCCCAAGTGTCCTCGAGGTCGGAGATCAGCTCCTAGCGCTCAGCCTCCCGCAGCATCCCGACGAGAACGGCCCGCAGCGTCCGGTCCTCCTCGCAGTCGATCAGTAGCTCGGCGTCGTCGGCGAGCAGGTGATCCTGGATATCGAGCAGATCGTTACGGAGAACGATCGTTTCACCATCGTGGAGAAGCGGCAGGGGACGCCGGCAGAGGTAGCCATTCGCACCGATCCTCGGGGTAGAGCGGATCCCTCCGCTCCATATCCTCAGTAACCCGAGCGTTCAATCTCCCGCAGCATCCCCACCAGTACGGCCCGAAGGACATGGTCCTCCTCGCAGTCGATCAGCAACTCGGCGAGGGACCGCGTGTACTTACATGCAGAAGAAGTCCCACCCATCCGAGTAGGGCCCACCGGCCCACTGCAGCGTTACGTGCGTTTCACTCGACTGTCCGTCCTTCACGATCGTTACGTAGGCAGTATCACCTTCGATATCCGATACGATCGAGGGCGCTGGCATCGTCTCGTAATGGAGCCGATCAACCGGGCCCCTGAGGCTCACCTCAACGGTCCAGTCACAATGGTTCCCGTTGCTTTCGAGCCCGACTCGGCCCCCGCATGAAACGACCTCGGCACCGGGTGGCGCGTTCCGGCAGACCACCTCCTCCAGCTGATATAGCTGCACAAGGTGGCGCCCACGGGCGAAGAGGAGTGGGCTTCCGAGTGCCAGCGCGACGACCAGACCAACGATGACCAGGGTAAGGAGTTTGGGCCACGACCTCCGTACGACCCTTACGGCGAGCGCGAAGAGTCCGGCTATGAGCACGGCTGGGATGCCTACCAGCAGGAGTACCCAAAAGAGATACTCGGCCGCGTCGACCGCAAGCTCGATCAACTGGAGCCCGGCCATGGCCGGAGGATATCCTCGTCCACCGCGTGCTCGGCCCTATGTCGCGCGACGACGCCCGCCGCCGGGTCAGGCCTATTGGCGGTCGGCCTCGCGCAACATGCCGACCAGCACCGCCCGTAGCGTCCGGTCCTCCTCGCAGTCGATCAGCAGCTCGGCGCATGTAACGGCATCAGGGCGAGGCGTCACTCGAGAGAAACTCCTGGTGCGACCGCCGCTGCGGGTATCTTCCTTACCCCCGCGGGTTCTCGTCCCTCGCAACGTCTGCCGGAACTCCCTCACGCTTCGCTACCACGGCGAAGCGGTCGTTCTCGAAGACGATCCCCTCGATATCCCCGACGAAGTGCTCCGGAATGATCACAAAGTGCCGCGCATCCTTCCTCACGTGCTCGTACTCGTCCAGGGTGATGTCGATGGCGGCGTCGCACCTCATGCGTGCGCACTCACACACGATGTCGATCCGGTTGGCGGGTGCCTCGTCCTGGTAGGCCCCTTCGATCTTCTCGTTGATCTCCCTTGAGGCGGCCTCGTTCCTCGCCATCCGCTCCTCCCGCAAACTCATGAGCTCAACTCACCGTCTGCCTCTTGGGAGTCCTTCGGCTGGGCCTTTGGAGCGAAACGCGGACACTTGCATTCAGAGAACAAACATGGTCCGCCCCTCGGATCACTGTGGAGGAACTTCGAGTGGTGACACCGGCAGCACAACGTGACGAGCCTGGTGTTGGACGTAAACGGTCTGAGTATCCGCATGGCCCACTCCCTATCGGAAGACGCCCACCTGCGAGCGGGCGAGGCGGGCGTCTCCCTTCTTACCGAGACCCTTGTAGTACCCACTCCCTACAGCGGAGAAACCGATGGGGATCCCTCAGCGCCACGGCTTCTCGGCACCCAGCGTTCATGGCGAACGAGTTGGGCCAACCGGCTCGCCGGCCGAGGCTAGTTTCCCCTCACCCAAAGGCGGGGACATCCCGTGGGCGCTACTGGAGACTCGCCACCGTCCGCGCTTGGGCGCGGCGGTGGGCGAAGGAACGCTATGGAAGGAAGCTGAGCGCGAACAGAGGAGACCGACATGTCCCTGCCGATGCCCCCACCGCCACAAGCGCCCAAACCAGCGCCCGCGCCGATCTGGAAGCGATTGTGGTTCTGGGTCATCGTCGTGATGGTGTTGGGGGCATGGGCAGGAGCTGTGAGCATACGGATGTCCATTGATGAGGGCGTGTCTGATGGGGGGACGTCGGCCGACTGTCTGCGGCCCTCAAGGGCGTGGCTCGACACCCTGAAGAGCGCGTTCAACCGCAAGTATCGGAGAGCCGCTATCACGTCCTCTGCGTACGTCCACGCTGACACGTCAGAAGGAACGGCCTACTACGTGGCCGTGAGCATCGAGGGAATGTCCGGTGTGGCTGTCTTCCGGACGAGCGATCCACCGCTGCAAGCTGATACCACTCTCATAACGGCAGCCAACCCAGCGGCAGGACAGCTCTTCGGCAGCTCTTGGACGAGGACGGGGACATCGGCAGAGTCCTGTCTCTGATCCAGAGACTGTCAGATGCCTGGCAGCGGGCGAGCACGGATCGCCTGACACCTTAGTCTCTACTACGCGAGCCGCCGTTACGACGCGAACTGGGCTACCAGAACCAAGTACGCGATCACGCCGCTGATGAGAGCGACAGACCACGCAAGCTCCTCCAGCAGCGTCTGATCTCGGTCAGCCGGATTCGGCGCGGGTTCGAATGGCCCGTCGTCGCTGGCGTCCACCGTGCTGCTCAGTCGAAGGCCGGGACGATGTACCAGGCCAGGAAGGCCAGGATGGCAAGGACGATGATCACGATCGCGGTGTACTTGATTGCCGCGTATCCGGCGAGACTGGATGACTCGGGTTCAGGACTGTGGGTGTGATCGTCGCTCATGACTCCTCCTTGACCACCCTCCGTTGTCGAGGCAGTCATACCCGTCCAGGGGATACGAGGAAACCCTTACTGCTTGATATAGGGCGAACGACCTAGAGAGCGCGTCGCGGACGAGCAGGCCGAACACGGATGGCCCGCGCCGCCTGGTCCTCCTCCAGGTCGATCAGTAGCTCGCTGAGTTCCGGTTCGGTAAGGCCGACGGGTACATTCGCGAACGCTCGCGCACCACGGAGTCCTGTTCCTCGACGAGTTCACGGAGTTCCAGCATCAGAGCGAATAACATCGGGCGTTGCGCTCCGTGCTTACCTGCGTTTTCGCAGGTCAGCATACCGTTTAGCCATGGCTGGCTGACAGCCAGAAGGTCAGCGGTTCACAGAGAAACGCAGGTTCAGATGGCTCATCTTCCAACAAGTGACTCCGACAGATCGTCGTGTGGAGACCGCTCGGGGCCGTCGTGCTTTGGGTCCTCGTCGAAGCACCCGGGAACTACGAAGGGCCTGCTCTGGTTCGACCAGGAACTACTTCTGTGCGTCGTGAGTGCCTCGCAAGAGGAAGAGCGCGGAGACGACGAGCACGGGGATGCTGAGCACTCCGGTGAGGTACTGCGCGAACGTCACGGCCTCTCCAGCCTTGAAGATGTCGTGGAAGAAGAGGAAGTCCACCAGCAGGAACCCGACGATGACAGCGATAGCGAGTGCCTTCTTCACGTTCCCTTCTCTCTTGCGGCGACTTGGGCCTGCGCCTTGGCAGCCCTCAGACACACTTGTACGCCGCGAACGCGGATCGAGGCCACCTCGCGCCCCGATTCTTCACGAGCTCGCCACGGGAAGGTGCGGCTGTCCAGTCCTACCCATCGATTTCCGCGGCTTCACTCGGCCCTACGCCACCAGTCAGCGCAACCCGCCTGACAGCTCCAGCCGATCGGTGGGCCCCGAGGCGATCTCTGGGCGCGCCGGACGTTCGGCGTTCACTCGTTACTGGTCCCGATCGAGGTTTGCCCAGTCGAAGTTGGCCCCGATGAGGTTGGTCCCGACTGGATAGGGCCCGTCGAGGCTGGGCCCGATGACGTCCCCGTTGATGTTGGCCTCGTCGTCGTGGGAGCCGAGTCGTCCCTTGAGATGACGAGTGCGATCACGGTGGCAGCGATGACGAGGATGAGGACAACGATCGCGACGCGCGGGTTTGCGGTGCATTCACAGGCCGTCTTGCCCATCACCCGAAGTGAGAGAATGGTGGGAAGTACCCCATCCATTGGGACCGTTTGCGAAGAGGCCGTGGGCAGCCCCTCGAATCGAGGAGGCACGATGACCACCCTCATGGACACGGTACGCATCGAAGCCCCAGAGAGATCGCCAGTTGGGCCGGTTTCCCCGTTGGATCCCTCGTGGGACGACGGTTCCGAGATCCCATCGTCTGAGCGATCGTTCCAGGACGGATCCCGCAGCACCCAATGGGACCGGCTGGCGATGGGACGTGGGCACTCCCTCTGGAGCGAAGCAGCATGACCACCGTGGATACGGTTCGCACCGCAGCCGAGTCTCGATCCCTCGAGCGCTCGTTCGAGGTCGAGTCGCCCGGTGGATACGCTCGGACCGTCGTGGGCCAGCTCGCCTACTTCGACGACGAGGCGCAGACGTACATGGTGCTCACGCGTGACGGAGTGCTCGTCAGGGTCCCAATGCGTGACATCACGAGCTCACACGGCTTTCCGCGGAGTGGTCCGATCGTTGCCGACGCCCTCTCGAAGATGTCGAGGCTTCGGAGCGCGACAACCGTTTCGCCCGCGTAGGCAGCGTTGGCGAAGCGGCTCACCCGATGAGGGTCAGGAGGCGCCGCGGAGATGCCTTCGAGCGTGTCGCCAGGCGAAGATCGGGACGAACTCTCGCACCTTCGCACTCTTGTATCTCTCGAGCGAGTGCTTGGCAGCCTGGTCGATCAAGTCCTCGCGCTGTCCCTCGAACTCCTCGATCAGCTGCTCCTTGAGTCTCGGCAACGGGTCCCTGATCGACTCTTGCAGCGGACTGATCCGTTCTTGGGCCACGCCGGTCGCCTCTTTCGTTAAGGAAGGGATGCATTCTTACCGTCCATCGTTCCCAGGGCGCAAGTTGGACCCTGCGACCCCTACACGTTCTCAACGACCGGCTCACGGTGGGGCGTGCAGCCTCTTGGCTGACCCGAAGCGTGTCGCGGGACCCGTAGAATCGCCGGGATGCGTCTGCCTTCCTCGTTCATCGTGCTCGCGCTGGCCCTGCTCGCCGCTGCCTGCGGCGGATCGGACTCGGGCGGCTCGGACCTCACGCTCGACACCGGCCCGGCTCCATGGCCGAACCCCGGCAACGTCGCGGAGCGCATCGACGCCGCGGGGCTGCCCTCCTCGTCGACCGAGTCGCTGACCGTGCACTACCACTCGCACGTCGACATCTTCGTGGACGGGAAGTCCGAGCCCGTCGCCTCGAGCATCGGGCGGGAGGACCAGAGCCTGTTCTCGCCGCTCCACACGCATGCCACCAGCGGGCTGATCCACATCGAGGCGCCGGAGGAGCAGGACTTCACCGTCGCGATGCTGTTCACGGAGTGGGGCGTGCGGCTGACGAACGACTGCATCGGTGGTTACTGCAGCCCCGGCACGAAGCTCGAGGCCTTCGTGGACGGCACGAAGTACACCGACCCGATCTCGACCATCGTCCTGAAGAAGGGCGAGGAGATCGCGATCCTGATCGGTTCGCCGCCCGCGACGATCCCTTCGAGCTGGGACTGTCTGGCCAACATCGACCCTACGATCGAGAACCCGGCGCAGTGCGCAGACTTCGGCCAGCAAGCCCCTGCGTGAACCTGATCAGCGCTTCGCCACCTGCTTGATCTCGCACCGGAGACCCTCAGGCCCGGCAGCGATCGGCACGCGGGTCCGTAACGCCATCCGTGCCGGATCTGGCACTTGACGCGGCGCCGAGCGCCGACGTAATTTACCGTTAAGTTCAGTAACCGGGAGGTTGAATGACGACGACGACGGCGGAGCGACTCGACCGGACGTTCGGAGCCCTCGCCGACCCGACCCGGCGAGCGATCCTCGCGCGCTTGGCGAAGGGAGAGGCCTCGGTCACCGAGCTCGCGAAACCCTTCGAGATGAGCCTGCCCGCCGTGTCGAAGCACCTCAAGGTGCTCGAGCACGCGGGGCTCATCTCGCGGGGGAGGGAGCGTCAGTTGCGGCCGGCGCGGCTGCGAGCGGCGCCGCTCAAGGAGGTCGCCGCGTGGACCGACCGGTACCGCCGGTTCTGGGACGAGCGCTACGACCGACTGGACGAGTACCTCGACGAGCTCCAAGGGCGAGGCCGAGGACACGGATCGAGGAAGGAGTAGGGCGATGGGCGGGACCGGCTATAAGCACACGATGGAGACGCCGGGACGGAAGATCGTGATGACCCGGGTCTTCGACGCGCCGCGCGAGCTCGTGTTCGACGCGCACAGCTCGTGCGAGCACATGTCCAACTGGTGGGGTCCACGCAAGTACGAGGTCGTGTCGTGCGAGATCGACTTCCGGCCGGGTGGCACCTGGCGGATCGTGCACCGGGCCCCCGAGGGTGGCGGCGAGTACGACACCCCGGCGTTCTTCGGCGAGTACCGCGAGGTCGTTCGACCCGAGCGGTTCGTGTGGACGTTCGGGTTCGAGGGCATGCAGGGCGAACCGGGGCCCGAGACCTACGAGTTCGAGGAGCACGACGGTAAGACGACGCTCACGAGCACGGCGGAGTTCGACACGATCGAGCAGCGCGACGCCTTCCTCGAGACCGGGATGGAGGAAGGTGCCGCCGAGACCTGGGACCGCCTCGACGACTACCTGCGGGAGCTCGCGGGGCGCTGATCGCCCTGAAGGGCTGTCACGCAGGCGTAACGCACGCGTAACCACGCTCGCGCGGTCGTTCGGGAAGATGGACGCCATGACCGTCTCGGACGTCGCGATAGCGTCCGGCTCGCTCGAGGACCTCGAGGCGATCTCTGAGATCTACGGGCACTACGTCCGGACGTCGGCGATCAGCTTCGACCTCGAGGTACCGAGCGCCGACGTGCGCCGCCAGTGGTTCTCCATGTTCGACACTTCGGGGCGTCATCGGCTGCTGGTCGCTCGCGACGACGGCAGGGCGGTGGCGTACACCGCGAGCCTGCCCTACCGACCGAGGGCCGCCTACGCGCCCTCGGTCGAGACGAGCGTCTACGTCGCGCCGAGCCACGTGGGGCAGGGACTGGGTTCGGCTCTGTACGAGGCGCTCCTGTCGGAGCTCGAGCGCGAGGACGTCCACCGCGCGTACGCCGGGATCGGGATGCCGAACCCGGTGTCCGTGCGCCTGCACGAGCGGTTCGGGTTCCGCCGAGTCGGCTACTACACGGAGCAGGGGCGCAAGTTCGGGCGATACTGGGACGTCGCCTGGTACGAACGGAGCTTCCAGGAGGTGGCGTCCGCGAGCTCGGGGTGAGAGGTTGGACGCATGGCCGACGAACTCGAGCAGCGGATCGACGACCTGTACGCATTTCCACTCGAACGCTTCACGTCAGAACGCGACGCGCTGGTGAAGGAGCTCGCCGGGGGCGGCGATCGCGACGACGCGGCGCGGGTGAAGGCCCTCCGCAAGCCGGTGGTCGCGGCGTGGGCGGTGAACGCGCTCGCCCGCGAGGATCCGGAAGGCGTCAACGCGTTGATCGAGCTGGGGGAGAAGCTGCGGTCGGCCCATCGGCGGGCGGTGTCGGGCCGGGACGTCGAACCGTTCCGCGCGGCGACCGAGGAGCGTCGCCAGATGGTGAACGAGCTCACCCGCAAGGCGGGGGCGATCCTGGCGCGGGCCGGCGGCGCGACCGGGGCGACCACCGACGCGATCGCCGGGACCCTGGAGGCCGCGACCGTCGACGAGGAGACGGCCGAGCTCGTCCGCGCCGGCCGGCTCACTAAGCCCGTCCGGCCGCCTGCCACGTTCGCGGGCGCCGGGCTCCGGGTGCTCGAGGGCGGGCCCTCCCGTCCCGCGGCGCCGCCCGAACCCTCCAAGCCCAAGCCCGACGCGGGCAGGCTGAAGCGCGAGCTCGCGGCGGCCGAGACCCGGGAGCGGCGGGCGGCGGCCGCCGTCGAACGCGAACGCAACGCGATCGCGGAGCTGGACCGGAAGCGTTCGGAGGCCAAGGACCGGCTCCGAGCCGCCGAGGCCGAGTTGCGGGGCGTCTCGCTCGAGCGCAAGCGCCTCGCCAACACGTTGGAAAAGCTCGGGGACCGCTGACCGGGTCGACGTTCACCGATCCGGCGGGGTCGGTTCGGTAGCATCACCCCATGCGCCGCTACGACCCGTCCGAGATCGAGCCGAAGTGGGTCGAACGCTGGGAGGCCGAGGGCCTGTACCGGGCCTCCGAGGATCCCGCGGACCCCAGACCCCGCTTCTACGCGCTCGACATGTTCTCCTACCCCTCGGGCGACCTCCACATGGGGCACGCCGAGGCGTTCAGCGGTGGGGACGCGGTGGCCCGGTTCGCGACCCTCCGCGGCTACAACGTGCTCCATCCGATCGGGTGGGACGCGTTCGGTCTCCCGGCGGAGAACGCCGCGATCAAACGCGGGATCCACCCGAAGGAGTGGACGTACGCGAACATCGAGCAGCAGGCGCGGTCGTATCGCCGGTTGGGGATGTCGTTCGACTGGACGCGCCGGCTCAACACCTGCGACCCCGAGTACTACGGGTGGACCCAGTGGTTCTTCCTGCGACTGTTCGAACGCGGTCTCGCGTACCGCAAGAACGCGCCAACCAACTGGTGCCCCAAGGACCAGACCGTGCTGGCGAACGAACAGGTGGTCAACGGCGCCTGCGAGCGGTGCGGCACCCCCGTCGTTCGCAGGGACCTCACGCAGTGGTTCTTCAAGATCACCGACTACGCGCAACGGATGCTCGACGACATGGGGTCGCTCGAGTGGCCGGAACGCGTGATCACGATGCAGCGCAACTGGATCGGGCGTTCGGAGGGCGCGAGCGTCACGTTCGAGATCGCCGAGACCGGCGACGCCGTCGAGGTCTTCACGACCCGCCCCGACACGCTGTGGGGAGTCACGTTCTTCGTGTTCGCGCCCGAGCACCCGCTGGTCTCCAAGCTCGTCGAGGCCGGGGGTGCGAAGCCGGAGATCGAGGCGGTGCTCGAGACCTTGCGGACGACCCCGCTGACCAGCCGCGAGGAGGCGGACACCCGCGAGGGGATCCCCTTGGGCGTCCACGCGGTGAACCCCGTGAACGGCGAGCAGATCCCCGTCTTCGTCGCGCCGTAC
>Ga0207708_10001107_pt1 | contig 20207 bp, 19 predicted proteins | sample KBSK5101metaG_FD_184340 | JGI IMG/M metagenome (GOLD analysis project Ga0207708, IMG submission 184340) | Corn, switchgrass and miscanthus rhizosphere microbial communities from Kellogg Biological Station, Michigan, USA - KBS K5-10-1 metaG... | ecosystem: Host-associated > Plants > Roots >...
GCCGCAATATTAAAGCGGCGATCCCGACGAGTCGGGACCGCACTCCAAAGCTGGTTCGATGAGTTTGGCACCGACAATAGATGTCAGCCCGCGTATGATTCGTCCTGCTCTATTTTCGAGAGCACCCAATCGAACTCACCTGAGGTTATCTTGCCGCCGCAGAATTCACAAATGCCGCTCGCGTTCACCTTCAGTGGCGATGCGCAGTTCGGGCAACTTAGTTCAGTACGTACCCGAGAATCCTTCGCTTCTCGATTTCGAATGAACGTCCAGTATTCACTCCATTCACGCGTTCGGGTTCGCGATCCGGAGACTACATTGTCGTTGCTATCGACGGTGTAGTCGTTACCCTTCGCCCAAATTCTCAGAGTGATGGCTTGATAAAATGTATCTTCCTGAATCTTTACCGGCTGCATAGCTGTGATCACACAGTTTTCCACGACATTTCGCAGTCCCTGTCGCCGGTAAGCTTCGATCCAATACTGGTGCATCTGGAAGATGTTGTCCGTTTCGTGTGGACGCGCACGTTCCCACTTCAAACTCGACCAGGCTGCCTGCAGTTCATCGAAAATCATCTTCGCGCGTGTCTGAAAATCTGCCCATGTGAACTGACGATTCAGTTGAGTAAAGTTGGCGGCGATTACTTGAAAGTTAGGTTGAACGACGCTCGGAAAATCTGTGCCGACTTCTTCAACGTCAGAAGTCAGCATCGGTCCACGCGCTTCGGTGGAGAGCAACGTGATGTTTTGGACGAACCATTGGAATTCGCCGCTCTCGACCTTTGCACCGCAATAAGCACAAGCGCCGACAGTGTCGCGTTGCAACGGCGCGCCGCAGCGAGGACAGTGCAAGGCCGTTGCCTGCGCGGGTGGCGGTGAAAGCAGATCACGTTTGCGTTCGAGGTTCCAGCGCTCCGTCACGTAGTAAGTCGTGCCCGCGTTGCCGCCCACGATTTCGGTATAGTTTGACTCAAAGACAACGCCGACTTTGACTAGCGGTGTGTCGAGCCCGACGACCTGCACGATTTTCATTGAGCCGACAATTATTCCGGCCACTTCCTTAAGCCCTGCCGGATTGCGGTCCAGGAGAGCTTTGCGTGCGCCTTCACTTAAATAAGGTGAGAAGAGATCGAGTGCCGCTTGTCCGTGCCCGCGCGCGTCATGTGCTTTTGCATACAACGCGTAAACGAAGTCGGTGAAGACAATTTGGGAAAAGTTGGGATCAAACTTTCGTAGGCGCTCGAGACTATGACCTGCTTCAGTCGGCTGAGCGTTAACAACTGGCGGAACAATCGACGAAAAGCTAACAGCACTTTTGCGACGTTTGAAAAAGTAGACGACCCCGAGAAGCACAATGATATCGAGCGGAATCCCAATCGCCGGGTATTCAATCGTTAGATAGACCAGGAACCGAACGGCTTCAAAGATCAGCCATACGATTGCGCCACCGTCGTCGCTTCCTCCACCTCCGCTTCCTCCGCCACTGCTTCGACTTCCACCGCCGTACGATTGTCCGCCACCAACGCGCGCTGCGATTTCAATCGGCAACAAAAGCAGCCAGCCTAGTGTTGCCGCGATTACAGAGGCACGAAAAATAAACTTAAGCAGCGTGTATTTCATTTCAATTCGAAACGTGGCTGGTCAGGCAGTTCGTTCGGGTTCTCGCCAGTGGCGGGCACGTGTGACCTAAGCAGACTTCCGAAATCCCTGATCGCTGCCACGAAGGCTTTCGGATCGGGAGCGCGACCGATCAAATGCAATTCAGCGAGTTCGCGATTCCAATCCTGCGCCGGCACCTTTTTCAAAACACCGCGGTCTGCAATTAACTCCAACGTCCGCTCGAGCAGCGAAAGATAGATGAGTACGCCCATCTCAGCGTTTGTATTAGCGATGCCAGCTTCGTAGAACATCGCCGCCGCGGCCGTGCGAGTAACTTTTGAGCGGTACTTCTTCGTGGAAAACAAACGCCTCAAGAAATTACTGCGCGAGGAGATCAAGGCGCTGGCGGCAAATGCGAGAGCGACATCAATGGGTATCCAGATTGGATGGAACTCGATTGGTGAGAACAGTACAAACAACAGAATGATGAACGAAACCGCAAAGCCGAACAGGTAATCAGCATGTGCGTAGTTGCCGGAGCGTGCGCGGACGATGATCACCAACTCCGCGTCGGTCGAGGCTTCGATCTCTTTAATGCACTGCGCAAGATTGTCGCATGCGGCGTCGTCAAAACGCGGTCGAGTCATCGGAAGGCGTAAGAGTAAGCGGGGCGAAACTGGTAGATGTTCGAGCGAAGATTATCTTGGCATGCGCTGTTGGGTAGTGCAAATACTGGAAGCGCTCACGTCTAGCTTCTTAATTTATAGGACTTATACGACCTATACGACCAATAGCACCGGTCACCGTTTGTTTGTCGCGACTAAAAGAGTGCGAGCTCTCTTTCTCAACGCAGTTCGATAGGCGGCGGCGTCGGTTCCCGCCGCATTTGCCAGCCACATGATTCGAGGAGTGCCGTTCGGTGTCGACTCGCCGGTCATTACCATCGAATAGGTTTTGTTGTCGTTCGGCACATGCAAAACCAGGTGCCGTTTTAGTCGATACTGGAGATCTTTACCGAGGAACATAACCTCTTCGTAGCCATCCTCATCCGCGTCGACAACTTCGCTGGACCAGTTTGCGCGTCTGAATCCATCAATATCCAAACGTCCCTTCGAAGTGATGCGATACTTACTTGAACGCTTTTCGAGAACGAAGAAGTTTGAGTTACCCGGCTTACGCGGATTGTCGATCGCTACGATTGCCTGACCGGAATCGGTGTCTACTATCTGGACCATTCCGAGAGTGCCGCTAGCAAAACCCGCAGCAATCTTTCGCGCACGCTCCATAGTCAGGGTCTCACTAAATGCCTCCCGTGCGACCGGCGCTTCTGATTTTGCAGCTGGTGCGGAAGCCGGGCGATCGTTGTACGAAGCGGGGATAGTTTGCGGAGGCCCGGCACCAAAAGAATTTGACACGGCTCGTTTAACTGCCGGGTCTGACGCGCTCTCACCTGTGTAGCCCCAAGCCAAAAACGCACCGAACATCATGACTAGAATCAGTGGCGCACCAACTCGAAAAGCAATGCTGCGGCTAGGACTCGTTGCCGCCACCATTGATGAGAGCGGCTCGAGATCCGGCAACGTTCGTTCAGGTTGGACCAGACTGCGTTCGAGTAACGACTTAGCAGCTGCAGCCGTACGCGGTCGGTCCTCCGGACGTTTCGCCAGGAGTGAGTGAACGGCAAGAGCAAGCGGCCTTGGTATATCCTGACGCAGCTTCGGCAAGGGCGGCGGCAAAGCGGTTGCTTGTTTGACGAGCAGCGCTGATTGCAACGGGTCGACAAACGGCGGACGGCCCGCCAGCATTTCGTAGAGCAAGACCCCGAGACTGTAGAGATCGCTTCGAGCACCGACGCGCTGTCCTAAACATTGTTCGGGCGACATGTAACGAGGAGTTCCTACGAGATGACCCGATCCAGTACTCGCATGCGTCGCCGTCGATTCGGCAGTTGAAGCAAGAACCTTGGCGACACCAAAATCCAACACACAAACGCCGCGGTGGCTCAACATGATGTTCGACGGTTTTAGATCCCGGTGGACGATACCAAGCCGGTGTGCCTCTTCGAGGACATCGCAAACTTGGGTGGCGATCCGCACGGCTTGATGGGGTGAAAACCTTCCTTCGCGCGTGAGCGCCTGCGAAAGCGTTTCGCCTTCGACGAGTTCCATGATGATGAAGTGTCGACCGTCAGGCAGGCTGCCGGCGTCGAAGATCATCGCCGCGTGCGGGTGGCGAAGCTTCGCCATGGTTCGTGCTTCACGCAGAAACCGCTCGGCGACGTCGCTGTCAGAAGCGAACTCGCGCTTGATGATTTTTACGGCGACTGGTCGTTCGAGCCCAAGGTGCGTAGCGAGGTAGACCGTGCCCATGCCACCGGTGCCGATTTCACGTTCGATCCTGAATCGACCGGCTATGAATTGAGGGACATCCATACCTGACCTCTTTCGGGTGAAAGGTCCAGAACTGCTTTTTAGAAACTGATTCGAGGAGAACCGCCCATGCGGTAATCAATTTGGGCTCAGGTTGTTTTTGATTTTGGGGGAGACATCGAGACTGCCAGCTCGATGGCCGACTCAGTGTATCACCAATTCTCGTCAATGGAGAACAGGTAAAAGTGCCAGGTAACTGGGAGCGCCTGCGTCCTCGCGTGCACATGAGCGCGGAGCAGGGTTGGAGTGTTCGTTCGTCCTACGGCACTCATCTGCACGCGAGAACTCGTGAGCTCCCAGTTCCTACTTATCGACGCCGGGATGCATCAGGCCCGCAACGTTGGGGATCCAGAACACCTGACCGTTTACTTCCAAGCTGCGAAGGCCGTTTTTCGGCAGGTCTTTTTCTTTCAATCCCAGGAAGGTGAAATGCGGCAGATCGCTGAGAACGGTTTGAAACCAGCCGTGTTTTGCCATGATCTCTCGTATCCGCGGATTCTCGAATTCATTGACATCGAACGCGAGCATCGCGATGTGTTGTGACGTGCCCGGTGCCGCTATCGAGTAGAGGATCGACTTCGACAGGTCCTTACTGAAATAGACTCCGTTTTTCTCGAGTTCAAGCACCTCCGCGATCTGTTGCAAGAGTGGTAATGAACGCAATCGGGCGACTTGTTCGGTAGTTAACCGGCCCTCGGTCAACCAGTGTTCGAGCGCTGGATCGAACCGCGACTTCCATAGCCTGACGCTGTCGTCGTAATTTCGCCGGGCTGCTTCAGCGCCGTCGCGAGGAGTTATGTCGAGTCCTTCCTGCTGGGCTTCTTTCCGGGCTTTCTTGAGTTGCTTGAGTGCTTCCTTTTGCAACTCGATTTCGTCGTAACCCATTACTTCTGCTTCGAAGCCGGCATTCTCCTGGAAACGAGTGACCTGGTCTTCATTCGTGAATATACAGACCGGTGGCGGCGTAACTTTCTTTGTCGCGACATAGACCGCGCCGTACTCCTCGAGAATACGGCGGGCTACTACATTGGTAGGCGGACAGATGTCGTCGAGTTTTATCTTGCGCTTCTTGAGAGCCTTGGCAAGCGCTTCGTAAAAAGGAACAGGTTCTTTGTTATCTGAAAAACTATTGGTCGTTGCGATCATTTGCTGGTGTTGTTCGGCTCCACGGGCATCGATACGGGAGTGCAGAAGAGGCAGAATCATTACTAAGATCAATGCCGATAAGAGCCGGCGCTGGAGTTTAGAATGATTGTCTGCGACTAATCTTGTTCCGTTTGAATCGGCTAAACCTCTGTCGTTAACCGATGGGGCCGAACACATGTTGGATAGTTCAAGGTCTCGAATCGAAGGGATAATAGAGATGGAGACCAGCGACTTCAAGTCAGGTCGTTGTATCCATCTTGAAACTAATGCTTGCCCGACATAAAGTCAGTCAACGTCCTACATGAAAAAGTCTGACCTGTATAACGAGCTACTCAATATCTACCAGCACCACGGCTGGCGAATCAGGACAGCACTTCTAAGACCGGAAACCGTTGCTGAACTAAACGCCAGCGCCGGTGATCTACTGCAGTCGATCACGATCAAAGATTCGCCAATCGATGCGCTGTGGTTCTCCAGGCCGTCTCATCAACAGCGCGAAGCGTGGGAGCTGCGGCTGCTGTCGGAGACTCAGTATGCGTTGTTCGAAACGTTTGAGGTTGATGAGACTGAGGAACAACGGGAAGAGATGCGCCAGGAAATGGAAGCGCGCTTAAGAGAATATGTGCTGCAGGGATGAACCAATCAAGGGAGAAAAGGGGAAGCGGGGAAAAAGGGGAAGAAGGAAAAAGAAATCATCGGTCATATGTCATTTGAGATTTAACAGTTCTTATTTAGGAACGCCGCGGATCTCCTAAATGACAAATGAGAAATCTCAAATGACATATCACCAATGATTTCTTTTCTCCTTTTTCCCTCTTCCCCTCTGCTTACTGTTTGCCCATCTTCACGGGAATCTCGAGTTTCGCACCGTCGCGAATCACTTTGATAGTGAGGGTGCTGTAAGGAATCGCGCGAAGGACGCGCATCCGAAATTCGCGTGGCGTACGAATCGGAATGCCATCGAACTCTGTGACGATGTCGCCTTCCTTAACGCCGGCAAGATCAGCAGGCCGACTGCGCAAGATAGTATTCAGCTTCACTCCGAACTTCGGAGTTGTAGTGGTTCCTGGAGTTTTGGGTCCTGGAGCTTTGGGAGTCGTGGTTCCTGGAGCTTTGGGAGTCGTGGCTCCTGGAGTCTTGGGAGTGGTGGTTTCTGGAGTTTCTGGAGTTTCTGGAGTGGTGGATTCTGGAGTCGTTGTTCCTGAAGTGGTTGCTGGAATCTCTACGCGCTCTGAATCGTCCTCTTCGTAGCCAAACAAGCCGCTGCCTTCAGGCCGCCGACGAAACGCCGCCACTAGCCCGTCATATTCTTCTTTAGAAACAGTCGTCAACTTTGTGTTCTTTACCTCTCCGTCACGGATGTATGAAAGGTCAACCGTCTTACCGATCGGCGTTCGCCGCAGCAAGTCCATCATCTGGTCGTCCTCGGTAACTGCTTGTCCATCGAACACAGTGATGATGTCGCCGCCGACGAGTCCCGCTTTATCTGCCGGAACTCCGGGTGCTTCAACAAAATCAAACGTGACGCCGCCGTCTGTGGTGTCAAAGTCATCGACGCCGACATACGAGCGCGCGGCAACCGGCGCTGTGAATTGGACATGTGGCCTGAACGGAGTAACGATTGCTGTAAAGGCCGCCGCGCAGACAAAAAATGCGAGCAGGCCGATAAAGATCCAGGTCATCCCAGTGACCTTTTTCCGGCGCTTGCGCGGAAGGACGGCGCCTGAAGCCGCGACTACCTGCGGATGCGAGCTATCAAAGCGCATCGTTTCATTGTATTCAGCGAGGCCTTCTCCCAGGCGAAATCCGCAATTCCGGCAGAATCGCAATTCTGAGGGCATCGGCGAATGGCAGTTCGCGCAAGTTGTCACGGTGGGCGCAGCGACTGTTTCAGAGTTCTGTGACATAAGCAATCCAGCTATTTAGTGTCGTCGTGAAAGGATACACGACATTAGCTATACGCCAAATATCTGAGGACGGTTGCAAGAGAGACAGGGGCAGGCGGCAGGAGCAGGCGGCAGGAGCACGAAGTATTGATGCTGCTCCTGCCGCTGCCTCCGGCTCCTGGTTCCTGCTCCTGTCTTGTTGGACATTGCCGCCATAAACATGCAATATCTCCCCCACACCCCGAACGCATCAACTTATCAGAGGTAGACACTGTGGAAGTTACCAAAGCTTTGGCGGCATTACAGCCGCTTTACGGGAAAGACAACGTAGAAATCATTACTACGGATGGGCGTCGGATACGGGGTACCGTCCGCAGCATGAAAACAACACAGGCCCTCACCACACCGAGCGTCAAGATCCTGTGCCCGGATGGTCAGATCGTTAAGATCCCGTTTCCCACGATCGCGGAAATCAAAAGTCATAATTAATTTGTCCGTTGTGAGTTGGCCTTAACTGAGTAACTGCCTATCAAGACCACGGACACTGACAACGGACAACGGACAACGGACAAAGGACAAAACCGGTAGTCTTTCCCCTCCGCATCGCGTATAGTACGCCGTTCTAATTTTCCTACCCCCGGGAGATTTTTTGTAATCATGAAAGATTTTGGTGGGCGCGTAGCAACTGTGTGGTCTGAATTGCGACCCGCAACAAGAGGCTTAGTTGAACGCGCGCTACAAGCTCCAAATGGAGGCGCACAGGCGACTCGGAATTTCCAATACGATGCGCGTGCTGATCTCGAACTCAGCCGATTTCTTAGAGCACTTGATGAACGCGCTTCAGATAAAAGCAATGCGCTCGATTCTGAGAACGTACAAAAGTTGAGATCCATTGCCGAAACGTGCGCGGCCGTGCTCCAGGAAAAGACAGAATCCGCGGAAGTGTTTTCACAACTAGTGCGAAGAGCAGAGGTGCTGCACGACTACAAGCGCATCGACGTGCTCGCAGACTCGCTCATCAACCGTTTCCCGCCAAGTGAAATTTGTGAATTAGCGCGCTCTGAGCAGGTAATTGTTAGAGAGCTTGCGAATGAGACACTGGCTCGTTGTCCTGTGTCGGTGCTGGCGACGTTGCTGGCTGATCCCGTGGATTCCGAGATCGCGCGCGCAGCTTTGCGCCGTCAGATCGCGGAGTATGGATCAGAAGAGGCGCGGCAAATTGTTAGTGTGCTTGATCAGGAAGAAATCTTGTAAATGATTGTAGATTTTAGATTGAGGATTGAAGAAAACACGGTCCAATCAACAATCATCAATCAAAAATCACAAATGGTTTATTTCGTGCAGCCGTTTCACCACTTGATCGATCAGCCAGTTTGGTGTTGAGGCTCCGGCTGTTACTCCAACTTTTTTCACATTCTTGAGGTCCGCTGGATTTATCTCGCCGGGAGTCTCGATAAGAAAACTCTTTGCACATTGCTCCTGACAAACCGCCAAAAGCTTTACGCTGTTTGAGGAGTGCCTGCCACCAATTACATAAAACGCATCGACCTGGCCTGCGAGTGCGCGTGCTGCATCCTGACGATCACGCGTTGCCGAGCAAATCGTATTTACGACTTCCGGTTCGGCATCAGCTCGCTCTCGTACCGCCTCCGCAACTTCCAGAAAAGTTTGCAACTTGATCGTGGTTTGCGAAACCACCAGTGGGGAGCGAAGCTTCGGTAATGTAGCCACCTCCGCCGCATCACGAACGACATAGGTATTGTCTGGAGCATAGCCGACAACGCCAATCATTTCGGGATGATCAGGATTGCCTGCTACAACGACGTCGCGGCCCTGGCGCGCCGCCCGTTCTGCAAGATGCTGAACGCGAGTCACAAAAGGACACGTCGCATCAATCACCTTCGCGGCTCGGTGTTCGAGTTCGTGCTGAACCTGCGGAGTGACACCGTGCGCCCGAATCACCGCAATCGTATCGGCGTCAGCTTCATCCGGAGTGTCGATAGTCGAAACGCCTTGTGCGCCAAGCCGCTCCATCTCCTGGGCGTTATGAATCAGCGGACCAAGGGAACGGATTGGACGCGCGCCTTCCTCGACGGCTTCTTCCACCATCTCCACAGCGCGCTCCACGCCGAAGCAGAACCCAAATTCGTCAGCCAGTAAGACTTCCATCAATCACCTTTCAGCACAACTCAGTTAGACAACTGGTTCTGGCGGTGCCTCGCTCGAACGTTGCCGGCACTTCTCCCGCCATTCTTCCCGCAGTTGGTCGCCGCCCGCAACTCGATCGTTAATCCACTCGATCTCCCAATCGATGCAACCGCGGATATTTGTCAGCACAGCCTTCTTGAGATCGCCGAGAGCATGAGCGATATCGGGCGGAAAGATCGCGTATGAGATGTCGCCGAGGCGTTTCAAGCCATCCCAAATCGCGTCGCTGGGGCACTGCGCGGAATCTCGAGTTTCTTCCATGATGAACTAAAACCTCCTAGATAGGCCGCCTTGGGCATACTTGAAGGCGGCAGGGCAATTCTAACACCAATTCGTTTACGCCCGTACTTGGGGGTAAGTTCCAGGAGACCGGAGGTAGGAGCAGGAGGCAGGGGCAGGAATCAGTGGTCAGTTACCATTGTCAGTCATCAATTATCAATTCTCGTCTCGGCTCCAGAGCTTTCGTCTCAGAGCTACCAACTTTGGACAGTATTTAAGACTAGGACCGAAGGTCGACCACCGAGGACCAAATGACAATTGATAACTGTCAAATGATAACTGACCGATGATTTGTTTTCCTGCTTCTTAAGTTGGAAGGCCCTTCCGGGCGATGTCTTCCATCAGGTTACAGAAACGATCCAACTCACCGAGTGTTGTGTAGACATTTGGCGTGATGCGGATGCCTTTGAATTCATCGTGAACGATCGGCGTGGTGAAAATGCGATGCTTCGCGAAGAGATAACTTCCAATGGCGGTCGGATCGACGCCAGTGATGTTCACATTCGCAATCGCACACGATTGGCTCGGATCGAATGAGGTGTTGAAACCAATCTTCGGCACGTCTTTCAAACGATTCATCCAGTAACGAGACAGATATCTGAGACGCGCTTCTTTGCGTTTGCCTCCGATACCGTTATGGAAAAGCATTGCTTCGCCGATTGCCAATCGTGGCGCCGCAGAATGTGTGCCGACCTCTTCAAACTTTCGAATGTCGGTTGACTGTTTCTCTTCTGCTGCCATTAGCGGCCAGAGTTTTGCTATCTTGTCGCGTTTGACGAAGAGAAGTCCGGAACCTTTCGGCGCAAACAACCACTTGTGCAGGCTGGTACCGAAGTAATCGCACGCAAGGTCTTTCTGCTTGAAATCGAATTGCGCGAACGAGTGCGCGCCGTCAACGATGGTTTCGATTCCTTTCGCTCGCGCCATTTCGCAAACTGCTTTCACAGGCGTTATCTGCCCGGTGATGTTTACCTGGTGCGATATCAGGATCAGTTTGGTGCGAGGAGTAATCCCTCTTTCGAACGCCGCAGTGATATCGTTTAGGTCCTTTGGTGGAATTGGAATCTTGACCGTCTTTAACACCAGGCCTTCGCGACGTTCGCGCTGTCTGAGCGTCGTCAGCATGCGCGGATAATCCTGAGTTGTGGTTAGGATCTCGTCTCCCGCTTTGAAGTCAATTCCCATCAAGAGAATTTCCAACGACTCCGACGCATTACGTGTGATGGCAATCTCTTCACGATCGCAGCCGAACATTTCTGCGAGACCGGTGCGAATTGTTTCTGACTGCGGCTCGAGTATTTGCCACATCGTGTACGCGGTGGCGTCTTCCTGTTGCCAGATATAACGAACGAGGGCTTCTGTAACGATGCGCGGGCTTGGTGAAACGCCGCCGTTGTTAAGATTGACGATGCCGCGCGTGACGGTGAAAGAGTTTTGAATGACAGACCAGTAGTCTTCGTCCATCGCCGCTTGATCTGGTGTGAGGAGTGCGATGCTTTTGGTTGCAGCTTCAACTTCTTTGACGAGCTTGCCGATCGAAGGGATAGCAAGTGCTGCCAATCCAAGGCCTTTGCCGGTGAGTGAAAGAAAGTCGCGACGCGAATTTGAATTCATTTTCGTTCTCCCAACTAGCCTTTATTGGTTGTGGATGATGGCCTCGAACATACGTTTATTTTTGTCCGGCTAAATACCCAACCCGCGTGACCGCCACTCGTTTTTCTGTTTTGTTGTCGTCTTCGATCAAAACCTGGACCTTGTGGAACCCATCTTTTCGGTTGGAAGGCTCATACCCAATTACATATTGCGTGCGAATGTCGTTGATTATCTGGTCGGCAATATTCTGAAGTTCGCCTGTTGTGGCTGGAAAGAAAGCCCGACCGCCAGTATCCGTTGCCAGCTGACTTAACAGGTTCTTCGCTTTCCCGGCCGCTTTTTCTTTCAACTCACCAGTGAAACCAATCGCATAGATTTGAACATCAGTGGAACCCAACAAGCCAAGCAGCTTCTCCACTTTATAAAAACTGTTTCGGTCCTCGCCATCCGTGACAAGTACCAAGGCGAGTCGCCGGGGCTTGCCGTCGGAAGATGTTTGTTTGGAAAGTTTGTCGACCGCCAGGTAGACAGCGTCTATAACTGCTGTTTGTCCACCCTCTACGTAGAGAGTATCCAGGCCGTTTGCCAAAAGGCCCCGATCAGAAGTGGTGTCTTGTACGACTTGAACCTTATCGCTGCTGATAAAGCGCACCAGGAAAGCGTCATCACCGGGCTTGTTACTGTTAACAATCCGCACTGAGGCTTTAATTACGGCAGCCAGTTGAGAGCGCATCGATCCGGAATTATCTATGACCAATCCGTAACTTACCGGTATCTGTTCCTTCGAAAACAGGGTGATGGTCTGCTGCGCGTCATCTTCCAACACTCGAAAACTGCTTTGAGGAACATCGAGCACCGCCTGGCTTGAAGGGTCGGTAACTCTCACGTGCAGCACCACGACTTCCGATTGCGGATCACGCGCGAATAGAGCGGTGCCAAACAACAACACACAGAGGACCACAAAGAGTAATGCAATAGGGAATCCGGAGCGCGAGGTTTTCATAACCTATCAATCGAGAGAATCCGCATTACGTGTTAGCCTCGTAAACAATTTCCCCATTAATCACCGTCATCACGCAACGCGTTTTCAGAATGTCAGCCGCAGGGATCTTCATGATGTCCGCTGACAGGATCGTCAAATCCGCAAGCTTTCCGACTTCGATCGTTCCACGCAGGTCCTCTTCAAATGCTGCGTATGCAGGCCAAATTGTAAACATCTTCAACGCTTGCATTCGCGTCACAGCTTCTTCCGGATGCCATCCTTCACCTGAAAAACCGTTCTGCGCTTTGCGTGCAACGGCGGCATAAAACTCGATCATCGGTTCGCCTCTCTCAACCGGCGCATCCGAACCGCCGGGAATCACCACGCCTGACTTAATAAAAGTCTCCCACGCGTACGCGCCGGCGAGACGCGCGATGCCCAACCTTGCTGGAGCGAAATACAAGTCGCCGATTGCATGCGATGGCTGCATTGACGGGATGATGCCGAGCTTAGCGAAACGCGGAATGTCGGCCGGGTTAACTATTTGTGCATGCTCGACACGCCAGCGCGGGTCTGCAACTTTCCGCTGGGCCACCGGCACTGCCTGTAACGCTTTCGCATATTCATCGAGGATAAATCTGTTCGCCTTATCGCCGATTGCATGCGTCTCAACTTGAATTCCTTTCTTCAACGCGTCGACGAGCATCGGCCGCAGTTCTTCTGCTTTTACCGTCAGAAAACCTGAGGTCTCGGGCGCATCGGAATATGGACTAAGCAAGGCGGCGCCGCGTGAACCCAATGCGCCATCAGACACCACCTTGATGGTTCTCACGGTAAGTCGGTTTTGAAATTCGCCGATGATTGGCCCTTCGTTCAACAGCCGTGTTGCACTTGCACCTGGTCCATGAACAGCTTTGTAGATTCGTAACTTGATGGCGCCTTGCCCGTAGAGCTTTTTGAAGATATCGACATCTCCGTAACTGCCACCTGCGTCCTGAATCTGAGTCCAGCCGAGTTCAACGTCACGTTTGGCGCCAAGTACCACCGCCCGCTCGGCATCCGCCGGAGATGTTGGTGGAATCTGCCGTCGCACCAATCCCTGCGCGGCATCGAGGAGCATGCCGTTGGGTTCGCCGTCTTTGCCTTTGGAGATTTCGCCGCCGAAAGGATTGAAAGTCGTTTTAGTAATCCCTGCTTTCTTCAGAGCGGCGCTGTTAACCACGGAGGCATGTCCGTCCGCTCGCGTCAGAATCACAGGATTGTTCGGCGCAATACTGTCGAGATCTTGCCGGGTCGGAAACGTCGGTGGCTCCCAGTGAGTTTCGATCCACCCGCGTCCGGTGACCCATTCGCCCTGTTGGGCTTGTTCGACGCGCGCTTTAACCTTGGCGAGAAAATCCTGGAGGCTTGTTGTTCCTTCGAGATTGAGCGTCATCTCGCGGAAGCCAACCCCTGACAGGTGTTGGTGCGCATCAGTGAATCCAGGCAGCACAGTTTTGCCATGAAGATCGACGACGCGTGTTGATGCGCCGACGTATCTTTGGGCAGCTGCGTTAGTGCCAACGAAAACAATGCGGTCGCCTTTCACAGCAACAGCCTGGGCTTGCGACGCTCGATCGTTGGGGGTGTAAATGTTTCCGTTTTTGAAAACGATATCCGCAGGAGCAACGCGCTGAGTAACCGGCGCCACGCTCAGCATCAACACGCTGACAATTAACAGAAGGATTCTCATAAGTCCTCGTTTGGGGGGCTTGAAATGTTGTTTTAGAAACGCCGGTGAGAAACTGAGTTATACCACAAAAAGGGACCAGCCGCAGGGTTCGCAATACGCATGTCTCAGTTGCACAGGACCACGTGCCAACATCAGCGCCCAATCTCCACAGAAACAACTCAAACTGAAATAAATGCAAGTTGGGAAGGGTGGTTTACCCCCGCTCACTGTGCCCCTACTCTCGACGTTGAATAGAAGGGACATTGGGCGGGGGTGAACCACCCTTCCCGACCTGCAATTTGTGATCTTGAGTTGGTTTCAGCGAAGCTTGACTGTCGGTATTTGGGACGTTGCATTATTTCTGTGAGAGGAATTCATGGAGTTCGGATCGGGTGGGTAGGCTGGTTCGTCCACCAAGTGCGCTGCATTTCATCGCCGCTACCGCATTGCCATACTTCAGACTCGTCTCCAAATCTTCTCCGCTGAGCAAGCCATAGAGAAAGCCTGAATGAAATGCGTCGCCGGCGCCTGTAGTATCTCGACAACCGCCAGGCGCTGCGTAGGCGGGCGACTCGATAAACCGATCTTCACAAAGCACCAACGCACCTGCGACGCCTTTGGTCATGCCTACCAACGCGCATCCATAACGCGCCTTCACTTCGATCAACGACGCTCGTTCATCACTGATGCCGGTGAGTCGATGAGGAAACTCCTTTGATGTGATCAGCAGATCGATCAGTGGCAGCAATTCAGGTAGACCGTCGTAAATGTTGTCGATGTCGGCAGAGACGATTCCTCCGGAGTTTTTAGCATCGGTAGCGACGCGCACGCACGCGGGCGGATCGTGTGCATCGAGATGTAACACTCGGCCGAGCGAACCGAAGTCTTTTGGCGATTCATCGGGTTTGTAAGCCAGACCGTCATGGCGATCCCAGACGATCGTTCTTTCACCGTTGCGCGCGTCGATGATGATAAAGGCGATTTGCGTGGTCGCCCCTTCGACGACTTCGGCGCGTTCAATGTTCACTCCTTCCGCTTTGAGCGATGCGAGGCCAAATTGTCCTTCCGGATCTGAACCAAAGCGACCGGCGTAAGCCGTCTTGAATCCGAGTCGTTGCAAGGCGACCATCGCCGATGCTGTTTGCCCTCCGGCAGACTGCATGTGGTCCAACAGTCGGATCTTGGTGTCGAACGCGGGATACTCAGGGACAACGATTAAATGATCGACTGCATTAAGACCGAAGCCGACGGCGTCGTAGGGTTTGTCTTTTGGTGCGGTTACTGGGAATCGCATCGCGAATCAGAAGCAGGAGCGGCAGGCAGGAGCAGGAATCATTGGTCAATAATCATTTGACAATTCTCAATTGCCATTTCCCGAAACCACCGAGTTCATCTCGGTCGTGCTTCACTTTTAACCTAACCGAGGCTCCGACACAATTCAGCGCGCGAAGCGCGCCAGTCGAATATTCTGCGCGCATTAGGCTGAGATTAATGACCACCGACGTGAACCCGGCGGTTTCTGGAAATGACAAATGAGAAATGTCAAATGATATATGACCAATGTTTCCTGCTCCCGGGTTGAATCTGTGCTGGCAACCCAATAGCATCCTAGTATCGTGGCGATTGAAGAGAGACTCAAAGAAATACCCACGTCACCGGGCGTTTATTTACACAAAGACGCGACCGGCAAAGTGATCTATGTCGGGAAAGCGAAGAACCTTCGCAGCCGCGTCCGCTCATATTTCCGCGCCCGACCGTTCGATAGAAAGACCGATGCGCTCGTTGAGAATATCTCCGACCTCGAGTTTATCGTCACCGACAACGAAGTCGAGGCGTTGATTCTAGAAGCAACCCTCGTCAAGCAGCACAAACCTCGCTACAACATCAAACTACAGGACGACAAGTCGTATCCGCACCTGAAACTCACGGTCAACGAGCCATTCCCGAAAGTTGTCATCACCCGACGCATTCAAAGAGACGGTGCTTTGTACTTCGGCCCATTTCTGCCAGCAGCGCTTGCGCGCCGTACGATCGACGTTATTAACCGCACATTTCAGTTGCGTACATGCGACATCGAGATCGACGGCAAGGCACCTCGTCCATGTTTGGAGTATCACATCAAACGCTGTCTTGGCCCGTGTGTGAAGGGGCTGTGCACACCCGAGCAATACCAGGAGGCAGTGCGCGATGTGCGCTTGTTGCTCGAAGGACGCAACAAAGAGCTCGCCGATACGCTCGAAGAGCGAATGATGGAAGCCTCGGAAGAGACGCGGTACGAGCTGGCAGCGAAGTATCGCGACCTGCGCAAGACTGTCATTCGATTATCCGAACAGCAAAAAATGGCGACCACTTCCGAAGATGACATCGACATCTTCGGCTATTACCGTGAAGGCAAACGACTGGCGCTTCAATTGTTCACAATGCGTGAGGGACACATTGTCGGTCGCCGCGAATTCTTTTGGGAAGATCTTCCGGACGATGGATTTGATCCAGCCGAGTTTCTGAGCGACGTGCTCTCGCAGTACTACGCTTCAGATTATGTTCCGCGCGAGATTTATGTTCCGGTCGACTTTGAGGACCGCGAACTTCTCGAAAAAGCGTTGCGCAAGCGGCGAGGCAAGCGAGTCCGAGTTTTCTTTTCGCAGCGCGGCGAGAAGCGCGACATGATCGATCTGGTTGACAAGAATGCCAAGCTCGCTTTCGAACAGCGCTTCCGCATTCTGAAACCCGACATGAAGCGTGTGCTTGAGGAGTTGCAGGAAACTTTGGAATTGCCGCGACTGCCGGCGCGCATCGACTCGTTCGACATCTCTCATATTCAGGGTGCCGAGAACGTGGCTGGCATGGTCGTTTGTGAGAACGGAAAAATGAACCGTTCCGAGTATCGAAAGTTTCGGATTAGAGGTGTTGATGGTGCAAACGATGTTGCGTCAATGCGCGAAGTGATAACACGCCGCTATAGGCGTCTACTTGAAGAAGGGAAACCGCTCCCGGATCTGATCGTAATCGATGGTGGCAAAGGTCAGTTGAATGGCGCTGCCGAAGCGATGCGCGAATTAGGACTGGAGGCGGTGGCGATGGTGGGCATCGTGAAGCCGCCGCTCAGACACAATGACGTGGCTTATCTTCTCTTGAAGGGCCGTGAGGACGAACCAATCTATCTCGATCCGCATTCTCTGATTCTGCGATTGTTGCAGATGATTCGCGACGAAGCACACAGGTTTGCCGTAACCTATCATCGCAAGAGACGTGAGCTTCGCGACTTCACTTCAGAACTGACCGCGATTCCAGGGGTCGGCGAAAAACGAAAAGGACGACTGCTACGACACTTTGGTTCAATCCAACGCGTAGCGAAAGCGAGTGTGATTGAGTTGACGCCATTCGTCGGGCGCAAAACGGCCCAGGACATCGCAGATCATTTCGAACGCCAACGCGCGCTTGCTGAGTCAAGTAACCTGACCCAGTAATCGTTCCGGCAAAGCGGTGAAGGCTGGTCTAAAGCCGATAACGTTGGTGCTCCCTGATAGGTAGTCTCGACCTGCGCAGCCTTGACGCGAAACGCCTCACGGACCAGAATAGGACCACCAAAAAACCTTTTGTCTAGGGCTCTATTCACTGAACAGGGCCGCTTTCTCACTTCCAGTAAGGAGGTTCTCCTATGGCTACCAAAGCCAGTATCGGCGGACATCCGATTCATCCGATGCTCGTTACCTTTCCCATTGGTCTTTGGGCTACCTCGTTTGCATTCGACATCTGGTTCTACTTCAATCGCAATCCGAGTTGGCTGCTCGTCTCGAAATCCATGATTGCGGCAGGTTGTTTAGGAGCACTAGCTGCTGCGGTCGCAGGGATTATCGATTGGACCGGTATTAAAGATCCGCGCGTTGTTAAGATTGCGAATTGGCACGCGCGTTTGAATATCGCCGCGCTGGTTGTGTTTACGATCAGTTTATTTTTCCGGATGAACAAGTTCGGTGGCGGCGACATGATCGGGAACAAGCTGACAATACCGTTCCTGCTGTCGTTGGTAGGCGTGATTCTAATCTCAATTTCCGGTTGGCTCGGCGGCGAGATGGCCTACAGACACGGCGTCGGCGTGGAGCTTAAAGAGGGAACGCGCGGAGAATAACCGGCAAAAAACCAGCCGCAGATTTTCACAGATAAACACTGATCTAACCCACAGCGTTATGGCCGTGTTGCCACCAGGTTTGATCAGTGTGTATCTGCGGAAATCTGCGGCCCGTTTTCCGCTGAACTGAAACTACCCTTGTATCTGTCCCTTCAGTCCACTCCATTCATAAGTAACGTGTAACTTCAGCGCACCGTCGAGGATTTCTGCGCGCACGTCTTTCGCGTGTGACTTCACCGTTCCGTTACTGGCCTTCACCGGAATCATCAACGACAACTGTCTCTCCGTTACGAGCACGAGCGGGTTCACACGTTGATTGATTGCTCCTTGCACAAACGCGGTGACGAAGCTATTTGCCATCGGGGAGACGCCTTCGAGATTTACGCCTTCAACATCTACCAGGCCGTAAACAGTTTGCTTGTCTGCCTCGAACGACAGGGTAATGTTGCTCTGGGCCCATCCTTTGAATTGCAGACAGTTGCCCATGAGGTTGTAGCTGCCACTGAAAGCAATCGGAGCAGTAATCTTTCCGCCTTTGAACTGGACACTCGTTTTTACACCGCTCCCTTCAGCGAGCAACGTCATCGTGTTAGCACAGCCACCTTGATAAGCGACCGGCACAGGACCGTTGTTTTCGCCGGCGGAGTTCTGGCCCAGTTGAAATGTTGGCGCGCCAAGACCGGAAAAGGTTGTTGCCAACACAGCATCAACCACCCCCTGGTCCAATGTTATTACGACAGTGGAAGGGGGACTTCCTTCCGGCGCTTTGACAGGAGAACCTGGAGCAGCACCGGCGCGCGGCGCACCAAGGAAATAGATCGCCGCGCCGCCTCCAAGCACTGCACCGATTACGAGAAGCAAAATGTATTTCATCGAGAATTCCTTAACGCGTCGCTGATGGAGAAGCTGACGGGCTTCCTGACGGGCTGGCGGCCGGCGACGCTGCCGGTGCTCCCGTGTTCATGTTTGCCAGTAAGGCTTTAAAAATAGCACCGACGGTTCCAATGAGCGCGTTCACTTGCGCGCGGACTTGCTCCTCGGGAACCTTGTTTAGTCCTGCCGGTACTTCAAAGAATTTGGGATCGACATCGGTTGTGATGTCGCGCATCTCGGCGATGATCTTCGCGCCCTTTACACCTTGAACGTTTCCGGTGGCCTCACCCAGAATCTCCGCGCGCAACGGTAGTCCAGTTTCTTTGTCGATAAAGATGAACGACTCCGTATTAACGGTACCTGCGGAAGAATTGGTGTTCGCGGTTTTCGCGTAACGATACTTCAGCGCGGTCCGGCCATTAACGGTTTCCTCGCCGGCAGCCTCGATCCCTTTCAACTTATCCAGGTAAGAAACGATCTGACCCGGCGTCATCAGTTTGTGAAGCTGAAATCCGGTCGCTTCTTTCGTCAACTCCGCATACTGTTTTCTGCCAGGCGCGATCGCGTAGGGTACTCCGGCGTGGTCCAGGTAAATCAGATCCGACCCGTCTGGCAGTTTGAAAGAAACCCGACGATCGTCACCGTTGCGTGCAACTTCTGCCGTAAGCGTTGGAATGCCAATCGTCTTCTCGCCGCCTTCGGTCTCGGCCGTGAAGACGAGAGTCGCTTTATATTTCTCAGGCTCCTTGGCGGCCAGCGTAGAAATGGGCGCGGTCGTTACGTTTGCGTTCGCCGTCGCAACGTTAGCGTTGGAAACGTTTGTGTTGATATTGATGTTTGATTCAGTTCCGGTGCCCCGGCATCCGACAGTTAGCAAGATCAATCCCGGTAAAATAAGTCCGCAGGCAAATAGCCGCGCAATCGCAGTTTTCATTTCATGGTCTCCCGATAGCTCGCACTCATTCGAGCAACGTTTACGAAAGGGGGTGTTTGGAGGGAATGGCGATAGGATATACCAGCAAATCGAAAGCCACAAATGATCAGTTGGTTGGTGGTCTAACTTTCGCGATGGTCAAAAATTGACAGACCGTTAAATTTAGAATAGAAGCACCATGTTTTCACAATTCCACATCATCGAGGAATGCCATGAAATACGTTCCGCTCGTGCTCTTCATTTGTTTCTCACTCTCGCTCTGTAACCTTACGAATCGGTTTAAAAAATCGTCTGAAACCGGAACAGGCTCAAGCTCCAGCGGTAGCGATATCACGGCTGAGAAAGCTGAACCAACCGCGGCCCAGTCCGCAGCGTTGGCGGGTGGTACAAAAGCAATGTGGGATGTGCAGGGAATGTCCTGGACAGTTCCGCCAACGTG
>Ga0207708_10001108_pt1 | contig 20202 bp, 16 predicted proteins | sample KBSK5101metaG_FD_184340 | JGI IMG/M metagenome (GOLD analysis project Ga0207708, IMG submission 184340) | Corn, switchgrass and miscanthus rhizosphere microbial communities from Kellogg Biological Station, Michigan, USA - KBS K5-10-1 metaG... | ecosystem: Host-associated > Plants > Roots >...
CAGACCAACGACAAGTGCGGCATCTTCACCCGCGTCGATCAGACGTGGGAGTCGGGCAAGAGCTTCATGGGCGGCACGTTCGCGGCGGCGCCGGAGCCCGCGCAGCGCGTGCTGCGCGCCATCGACATTCAGACCGGCAAGACGGCCTGGGAGCTGCCGCAGTTCGGGACGGTCGAATCGTGGGGAGGCGTGCTGGCGACGGCCAGCGACGTGGTCTTCTTCTGCGACGACAGCGGAGCGTTCGCGGCGGCGGACGCACGAACCGGCAAGCGGCTGTGGAGCTTTCAGACCAGCCAGGTGTGGAAGTCGTCGCCGATGACGTACGTCTTCGACAACCGGCAGCTGGTGGCCGTGGCCTCGGGCCCCAGCATTCTCGCGTTCGGGCTCCCGTAGAGGCGGACGGGTCCGCCGGCCGTCTACCCCCAAATGCGTATGTGATCTCGCTCTCGCGCCGTCTAGGCTTATGGCCGCTGCGGAGGAGTACGAAAGATGAGAGTTGTCGCAACCATCGGGGCCGTGGTGCTGGGAGCCGCGCTGACGCTGGCGCAGGGCCGCGGGGGACAGGACGGTGGTGGGACCACCATCCTGGAACAGGCCCCCAAGGATCACTCGATCGCCATTCCCAAAGAGAAGCTCGCCCAGTACCTGAAGGACATGGATGCGAAGAAGCTCCAGACGCTTCGCATGATCGAGGGCGGCAAGTACAACGTGAACATCCGACGGATCACCGCGGCGGAGACCGGGCTCGTGCATCCGATCACCGCCGATCTGTGGGTGGTGCTCGAGGGCGGCGGCACGCTCACGACCGGCGGCGTGCTCGAAAAGGGCAAGATCCTGGGCGGCCAGAGCCACCCGATCAAAGTGGGCGACGTGGTCTACATCCCGTCGGGTCTGCCGCACGGCGTGAGCGGCGTGAACAGCAACATCACGTGGCTCAACGTGCGCTGGGACACCGACTGGCCAACCGCCTCGCCGATGGGAGCTGGAACGCTGGATGGCATCCTCGGCAAGGCCAGCGGCCGTGGCCGTGGCCCGGCGCTGCCGGCGGGAAGCCAGCAGGTGCTGCCCTACAGCTATGGCGGCAGCGGCGAGCTGTTCTTCGCCAAGGAAACGCTGGATCAGATCATGGACGGGATGCGCCTGAAGAAGTCGGGCAACACCCGGCTCATCGAAGGCGGGCGTTACAACGTGAACCTGCGCTGGAACGGCACGCCGTCAGTGGAAGTCCACGAGCAGACCATCGACACGTGGTACATGCTGGCGGGTGGTGCAACGGTCAACACGGGTTATCAGGTGAAGGACGGCCAGCGCGTGCCCAACACCGGCGTGTCGGTGGTCAGCAAGCCGGGCGACGTGTTCTTCCACCCGTCGAACTTCTACCATGGCTTCAGCGAGGTCACGCCGGACATCTTCTGGCTCAATATTCGGTGGGACGATAACTACGCGAAATAGCTCCGTCCGATTCATCGTCGCCGTCATCGTGTGCGCGATGACGGCGGTGGCCGCCGCTCAGCGCTGGACGCCCCCGAGGACGCCGTGGGGCGACCCTGACCTCGAAGGCGTCTGGACCAGCGACAACAACTTCTCCATTCCGTTGGAAAGGCCGGCGGAAGTCGCCGACAAGGAGTTTCTCGACGGGCCTGAGCTCGAAGCCGCCCTGGCGCGGCGGTCGCGGACGATCGCAGCGATCGCGGACGGTGGCGGCGGCGTGGGCGCGGGCCCCTCGCATTGGTACGAGAACCTGGCGGCCAGGTCGCGCCGCAGCTCGCTCATCATCGACCCGAAGAACGGCCTGCTCCCGGCGTTGACTGCCGAAGCGCGCGCTCGCGCGGCGGCGGACGCGAAAGCCCGCGCAGGGCGAGGCCCGGCGGATTCGTGGACGGACCGGAGCCTCTGGGATCGCTGCGTCACCGTGGGGCTCCCGGCGGTGATGTTCCCCACCGGCTACAACAACAACGTCCAGATTCTGCAGGCGCCCGGGATCGTGACGATCACGCACGAGATGATGCACGACACGCGCATCATCCCGCTCGACGGGCGGGCGCATCTTTCGCCGGCCATTCGACAGTACATGGGCGATTCGCGTGCACACTGGGAGGGGACGACGCTGGTCGTCGACGTCACCAACTTCCACCCCAACGACAGCACCACGATCCACCCGTTCTCCCAGACCCGAGTCGCCCGGCAGGGCGCTCGCCTCGTCGAGCGCTATACCCGGACGGCCGCGGATGTCATGCGCTACGAGGTGACCGTGGACGACCCGCACACCTTCGAACGGCCCTGGACGGCGGTTCTCGACCTGGCGCCCCAGAAGGACATGTATGAGTACGCCTGCCACGAAGGAAACCGCGGGCTCGAGAACATCCTCCGTGCCGCCCGCCTCGACGACGCGGCCGCCGCCAGATAGCGAACCGGCGTTGAGCCGGTTTGCCGGATTCTGGCGCCAATTTCCGTCTAAAAGGGCCACCGCAAAAGAGTTACCTCCTGTTCGGTATTCGGCCCGGCCGGGCGGCTCGCTAGACTCCCCCCGCTTACCCCGCCGTTACGCGCGGCGAGCACTCATCGTCCCAGGAGATGCTCTGAAATGACGAAAGCCTCGTTCAAGTACATCGCGTTGCTCGCGATCCTCACGCTGATGCCGCGCCTCGCACTGGCGCAGGGAATCGGCGCCGCCAGCGTTGCTGGCACCGTGAAAGACGCGTCGGGCGCCGTGCTGCCGGGCGTGACGGTCGAAGCCGCCAGCCCCGTGCTCATCGAAAAGGTGCGCACGACGGTCACCGACAGCGAAGGGCGCTATCAGCTGGCCGAGCTGCGGGCGGGCACGTACACGCTGACGTTCACCCTCGCGGGATTCACCACCTACAAGCGGGAAGGGCTGCAGCTCACGCCCAACTTTGCCGCCACGATCAACGCCGACCTCAAAGTCGGTGAGCTCGCCGAGACCATCATCGTGTCCGGACAGTCGCCGCTGGTCGATACGCGCAGCGTGTCGAAGGCGCAGGTGATCAGCCAGGAAACGCTGTCCGCGCTGCCCACGGCCAAGAGCGTCGGTTCGATGCTGGCGTTCGTGCCCGGCGCCGTGTCGCCGGCCAACGGCGTCGACAGCGGCGGGTCCAAGGGCGAGCAGTCGGTTCGCATCTCGGTGTTCGGCGCGCGTCCGAACGACCAGCGCCAGATGACGAACGGCCTCATGTACACGAACCTGAACGGAGACGGCGGCGGCCGGCTCTACTTCGTCAACCCGGTCACCATCCAGGAGAACGTCATCGACCTTGGCGCGGCCGGCTCGGCGTTGTATCAGACGAGCGGCGCGGTGGTGAACACGATTCCCCGGGAAGGTGGCAACCGGTTCTCGGGCACCGGTTTCGGCGCCTACACCAACCACAACCTGCAGGCCGACAACCTGAGCGACGATCTCAAGGCCTGGGGTCTGACGGTCGTCAACGGCGTCCGCAAGATCTACGACGTGAACGGACTCTTTGGCGGGCCGCTCGTCAAGGACAAGTGGTGGTTCGTCGCGTCGGGCCGCCGGAGCGGCAGCGAGCTCAGGGCGGCAAGCCTGTTCCACGACTCGAACCTGAACGACTGGGTGTACACCCCTGATACGACCCGGCCCGTCGACCCGGTGGAATACAACCGGAACTACCAGTTCCGGACAACGTTCCAGATCGGCAAGAACAAGATCGGCGCGTCCACCGACATTCAGCGCCACTATCGCGACCAGGCGTTCGGTCAGCTCGATCAGGGCATCGCGCGCGTCGAAGCCAACGCGGCGATGTGCCACAACGACTCGCTCACGCAGTTCACGTGGAGCCGGCCGCAGTCGAACAGCGTGCTGTACGAGGGCGGCGGCTCGATCAGCCTCAACGCCTTCGGCACCGCGAACTTCGGTACCGCGCTCGACGGATCCGATTACGAGGAATGCGGCCAGAGCGAGCCGTTCCGCGTGAACATCGCGGACGCGGCGCGCGGCGCCAACTATCATGGCGTGGGCGCCATCGGCATCGGCATCTCGAACCTCTTCGTCGGCCGCTTCGCCACGTCGTACGTGACGGGCGCGCACAACTTCAAGACCGGCCTCTACTTCATCCGCGGCAACGTCACCGGCAACACCATCAACCGCGCCGACGACGTGGGCGGCCTGCCGATCTCCTACACGTTCACGAACGGCGTCGCGACCGCGCTGACGGAATTCGCGGACCGTGGCACGGACGCGCACATGGACAACGACCTGGCGCTCTACGCGCAGGATTCGTGGAACATGAACCGGCTGACCCTCAACCTGGGCCTGCGCCTGGACTGGATCAGGCAGTCGCTCGGAGCCGTCGATCACCCGGCCAACTTGCTCTTCGCGGCGTACAGCTCGCCGGCGCTCGAGCACACGCCGGACTGGAAGGATCTGAATCCCCGCATCGGGGCGGCCTATGACCTGTTCGGCAACGGCAAGACCGCGATCAAGGGCGGCATCAACCGTTACGTCCAGGGGGCGTCCGTTGGCGTCGCCTCGCTGTACGGTCCGACGGCCACCTCCAGCACGGCCCGCAACTGGACCGACTCCAACGGCAACTTCTTCCCCGACTGCGATCTGAAGAACGGCGCGGCGCAGAACCTGACGGCCGCCGGAGGCGACATCTGCGGTGCCTTCAACACGCCGAGCGTCGGCACCTACGTGCCGAGCCAGAGCGTGATCGACACCAACTTCACGCAGGGGTGGTTCAAGCGTGGCTACAACTGGCGCGCGACGGCGTCGGTGGAGCAGCAGCTCAGTAACAACCTGGCCGTGGCCGCCACGTATGCTCGCGCGATCTACGGCAACTTCCAGGTGACCGACAACCTGAACCTGGCTCCGGGGGACTTCGATCCGTATTGCATCACGCTGCCGACGGACCCGCGCCTGTCGCGGAGCGGCCAGCAGCTGTGCGGGCTCTGGGATCAGCGCGCCAACGTGGCGACCAGCAACCTGATCGGCTTCGCCGACAGCTACGTCGACAAGTACAGCGTCAACGGCATCTCCCAGCACAAGCACACGGAGCACTTCAACGGCTTCGACGTGCAGTTGAACGGGCGATTCCGGCGCGGCACGGCCGGTGGCGGCTGGAGCACCGGCAACACGGTGCAGAACACGGCGATCTCCGCCAACGGCGGCGTGACCAACAACTCCATCAACCAGTGCTACGTGGTGGACAACCCGGAGCAGCTGACGAGCCAGGTCACGCCGTGCGACGTGCACAATCCGTATCAGCATCGCTTCCGCTTCAACGGCTCGTACGAGCTGCCGTGGGGCGGGGTGCAGCTGGCCGCGGTGTATCAGGACCTCCCCGGTCCGCTGATCGCCGCCAACCGCGTCTACACGAGCGCGGAGATCAACGCGCAGGCGACCGGCGCGCTCGGCCGCAACCTGCGTCTGGCCACCCGGACCATCGACATCGCCGAGCCGTTCTCGCTCTTCGGTGAACGCGTGCGTCAGCTGGACATGCGGGTCAGCAAGCTGTTTCGAGTGGGCCCGCAGCGCTTCCAGGCCAACATGGACATCTACAATCTGACCAACGCGAGCACGGCGACGTTCCTCCGGAACACCTACACGGCGCCAGGCGCGGTCACGACGACGCCGTGGCAGCAGCCGACGCAGGTGATGGACGGCCGGTTCATCAAGTTCAGCGCGCAGTTCGACTTCTAGAAGGCTCACGGCTCACGGCTCAAGGCTCAAGGCTCAGGCAAGAACGCTTGTCACAAGAGCACTTACTTGAGCCCTGAGTCCTGAGCCCTGAGCCGTCTGCGAAGAGGTTCAGATGATTCGACGGTTACTCGTTGCCGGAGTCGTGGCGGTTGCGGTGGTTTCGGCGCGAGGGGCCGGTACTGAAGTCCCGGTGTTCGAGCTCGATCGGTCGTGGCCCCAGCTCCCGAACAACTGGGTGCTGGGGCAGACACCAGGTGTGGCCGTGGACCGTCACGACCACATCTGGGTGCTGCACCGGCCGCGGACGGTGCCCGAAGCGGACCGCGCCAAGGCGGCGCCGCCGCTCCTCGAATTCGACGCCGACGGCAAGTTCCTGCGCGGGTGGGGCGGATCCGGCAACGGGTTCGACTGGCCCGACAGCGAGCACGGCGTGTTCGTGGACTACAAGGACAACGTCTGGATCGGCGGCAGCAGCCCCACGTCCACGTCGCTCACGCGGCGCTCCGACGACATGCTGTTGAAGTTCACGAAGGACGGGAAGTTTCTCAAGCAGATCGGCGGGCCCGACAAGAGCAAGGGCAACGCCGACACGACGAGCGTCAACAAGCCGGCCGACGCGTTCGTCGATCAGCGGACCAACGAGTTGTACGTGGCCGACGGCTACGGCAACCGCCGCGTCATCGTGTTCGACGCCGACACGCTGGCCTTCAAGCGGATGTGGGGCGCGTTTGGCAACGCGCCCGTCGATCCGCCGCCGGCCACCGGCGGCCGCGGCGCCGCGCCGTTCATCGTCGAAGGGCAGGGCCCGGATCAGTTCGGCAGCCCCACGCACGCGGTGAAGGTGTCGAACGACAACCTGGTCTACGTGGCCGACCGGCAGAACCGCCGCATCCAGGTGTTCACGCCGGCCGGGAAGTTCGTCACCCAGACATTCATCAACCGCACCGGCCCTGCCAACGGCTCCGTCGCGGGGCTGACGTTCTCGCCCGACAAGGCGCAGCGGTTCATGTACCTGGCCGACTACGGCAACTCGCACGTCATCGTGATGGATCGCAAGAGCCTCACGATCCTCTACCAGTTCGGCATCCGGAGCACCGCCCCCGGCGACTTCCAGGGGCCGCACCACATCGCCTCCAGCTCGAAAGGCGATCTGGTCGTGGTCGAAGTGGCGCCCGGCAATCGCGTCCAGCGCTTCCGCTTCAAGGGGCTGTCGAGCACGCTGCCGCCGAACGCGCTGTCGCCGGCGCAACTCGCGGCCTCGCCGGTTGCCCCCGCTCAGGCTGCTCCTGCGCCGGCCGCGCCGCAGAGCCCCGGCGCCGGGGCGCCGGCTTCAAGCGCTGCGCCGCGCTCTTTCCCGGCCCCAGGTACGCCCGCGGTCCGCGGCGGCTATCCGGGGTGGACCAGCACGATGGCGAACCCGTATCGCGTGATTCCGAACTGGCCGCAGCTGGGCGACATCAAGCCGGGCGCCGCCATCGGCATCATCCCGGACGGCAAGGGCGGCACGTGGCTCCATCACCGCTCGGAGCCGCCGATCCTGCACATCGACGCGTCGGGCAAGGTCGATCGCCGGTTCGGCAACGGCATGTTCGTGCAGGCGCACGGCTTCTGCCAGGACCGCGACGGTAACTTCTGGGCCGGCGACAGCGGCCCGTTCACCGACGTTCCCGCCACGAAAGGGCGCGGCTTCCAGCTGTTCAAGTTCAGCCCCGACGGCAAGGTGCTGCTCACGCTCGGCAAGGCCGGCGTGTCGAAGGCCGACAAGGCGACCACCTTCATCGGTCCGACGGCGTGCGCGATTGCGCCCAACGGCGAAATCATCGTGGCCGACGGACACTGGCCGCGTCCCACCGACGCGCAGCAGGACGGCGATCGGCTGGTGCGCATCAAGACCGACGGCACCTTCGTGGCCGAGTACGGCAAGTTGGGCAGCGCGCCCGGCGAGTTCATGGGCCCCCACGCGCTCGCATTCGATTCGCAGGGCCGCCTGTTCGTGGCGGACCGGTCGAACAACCGCGTGCAGATCTTCGATCGCAACATGCAGTTCGTGGACGAGTGGCGGCACTTCGGGCGGCCGAGCGGCATCGCGATCCTGCGAGACGACACCGTCATCGTGGCGGACTCCGAATCGAGTCAGACGATCGGAGGTCCGCCCGAGGCGCCCGAGGGGGGCGGCAACAAGATTCGGAACCCCGGATGGGGCAACGGCATCCGGATCGGCAGCGCGAAAGACGGCTCGCTGCGCTACTACGTCCAGGGCACGCGTCCCGAGGGGATGGGCGCCGACAACGAGGGCAACGTCTTTGCCGGACTCACGGGCAACTGCGACGCCAGCCCGTCGGGTGGTTGCCTGCAGAAATGGGTGAAGCGTTGAACCGGGTAAGGGGCACGATCGAACGGCGTGATGTGCTGCGGCTCATGGGAGCCGCCGGGGTGACCATCGGCGCGGGCGTCGGACTCGAGCGCTTCATCGGTCCGGCATTCGGCGCGCAGGCACCCGGTGCCGCCGTGCGCATCCAGGTACCGCCCGGCGGCATCATCAGGACGATCCGCGGCGATCTCGATCCCAACACCATCGGCGGCGCCACGCTCATGCACGAGCACGTCGGCACCGGGCGCGCGCCCGCCGGCCGCGCCGGGGCCCCGCCCCCCGAGCCCAATCCGACGACCGATCGCGAGTGGATGGCGCAGGAGCTCACGATTGCCCACGACAAGGCCGGACTGGGCATGCTCGTGGCCGCCAACACCGGCATTCCCGGCCCCGACAACGCCGAGTACCTGACGTATCTCTCGCAGAAATCGAACGTCCACCTGGTGGCGGCCGCGGCCTACTATCTGCGGGCGAACTATCCGGCCGGCACCGACACGATCGCCGAGGACGAGCTCGTGGAGATCGTGGTGCGCGGCGCCGCCTCCGCCAGGCTTGGCGCCTTTGGCGAGCTGGGTGTCTCGAACAACGAGGCCGATCTGGATCCGGTGGAGCGCAAGGTGTTTCGCGCCTTCGGCCGCGCGCAGGCGCGCACGAGCCTGCCGATCTTCACGCACAACAACTACTCGACCGGCGACAACGTGCCGATGGACATGGCGGTCCGCCAGCTCGACGCGCTCGAAGCCGGCGGCGCGAATCCGAAATCGATCGCGCTCGGCCACGTGTGCTGCCTGAACGATCCGATGGTGGACATCCACAAGAAGGTGGCCCGCCGCGGCGCCTTCATCGCCTTCGATCGCGTGACGCGGCAGCAGCAGTGGGTGTCGGACGAGAAGCGCATCGTCATGCTGAAGGCGCTCCTCGACGCGGGGCTCGAGCAGAACATCCTGCTCTCGTCCGACTACATCGGGCGCGTCAACACCGGCGTCGGCGAGATCAACGGCTATCCCGGGCCGCTCCACGGGCGCGAGGGTGGCCCCGGCTATGCCCGGCCCCTCGTGCTGTTCGTGCCGCAGCTCGTGAAGGCCGGCATCCCCGCCGATGTCGTCCGCCGCATCACCCAGGACAACCCGCGGCGGTTCCTGACCTTCGTACCGAAGACGAGCTAGCGAGGTATCGATGGAAGCGGCGATTGCAGGTCTCGTTCAGCGGTTCGAGCAGGGCACGCTTTCCCGGCGCGAGCTGATCCAGGGGCTGTCGATGCTGGCGCTCGGCGTGGCCGCCGTGCCCGCGGCGGCGCAGCAGCCCACCGGCCTGAACGCCACGGGCCTGAATCATCTTGGCCTGCTGTGTAGCGACGTCGGCCGTTCGACCGCGTTCTACGTCAACGCGCTCGGGATGAAGCTGGTCAGCGAGGACAAGCCGAAGGGCATCGCGCGACTCGGGGTCAAGGGCACGCTCATCTCGCTCCGCCAGGCGTCGCCGGCGGGGACGGTGGATCACTTCGCCATCTCGGTCGAAGGGTTCAACGAGGAGGCGGTGAAGCGCACGCTCGAGCAGCGGGGGTACACTGCGAGCCGCGACGAGGACTCCGGGTTCCACGTGAAGGATCCCGACGGCGCCAACGTGCAGCTCGTATAAGAGGACCGATATGACGATGAAGATGGTTGCCTGGGCTTCAGGGGTTGTGGCGGTTGCGGGCGCGGCGGCGGTGCTGCTGGCGCAGAAGCCGCCGGTGATTGCCACCGACATCACGGCCGCGGAAGTGGAAGCCGTGGTGAAGCACCCGACGGGCGGCACCGACCGCCTGATGAAGGCCGTCGACATGGGCAGCTACAACGTCGGCGTCGGGGTGCTGCGGCGCGGACCCACCAAGCCCGGTGCGCCGGTCGGCGCCATCATGCACGAGAAGATCACCGAGGTGTACTACGTGGTCTCCGGCTCGGGCACGCTGCTCACCGGCGGGACCGTCTCGAACCCGACGCAGGCGGCGGCCGACAGCGAGATCGTCAGGGTCGCGGTGGGGCCGAGCGTGCAGGGCACGTTCAAGGAGCCCGCGCAGCGCCGCAAGGTGAGCGCCGGCGACATCGTCATCATCCCACCAGGCGTCTACCACGGCTTCGACGAGGTGACCGATCACGTCGAGTACGTGGCCGTGCGCCCCGACCCCGAGCACGTCCTGCCGGCCGGCTGGGTCCATCCAGCGCTGAAGAAGTAGGAAAAGCCTCGAAGGGGCTGAGGGGCTAAGGGGCCCCTCAAGTGTCAGCTTACGGCGCGCCCTGCGGGGTGTGGATGTGGATGATCAGGTACTGCAGCGGCGTGCCCGGGTCGCCCCATGCCGAGTGCCACGTGTAGGGCGAGATCGACACCATGTCGCCCACCTTCACCTTGAGCTCCCGGCCGCCGACGAGCGGCCCGCCGCGGTGTTCGCCGGCCGCCACGAGATAGTCGTTCTTCGGATCCACCTTGCTTTCGACGAGCACCGTGCCGGACCCGCCCGTGATCAGATAGATCTGCGTGTTCTCGGTGTGCAGCTCGCCGACCGCGGGCGGCGCCGTGGCGGGCTGACGGGTGGTGGCCGTCAAGCGGTACTGCGGAGACCACTCGATGTGGCTCTTGGCGTTGGCCTGCTGCTCGCGGGTCCACATCACGGCCTTGCCCGGGGTCATCTTCGTCTCGGGCGTGCCGGTGACGGTGAAGAGGTTGGTGGCGGCGGGCGGACCGATCCCCCGGCCTGGCGCCGGCGCGGGCTGAGCTGCGGGGGCCTGGGCACCAACGGAGCCCGGCGCCAGAATCATCCATCCGGCCGCGGCAACCACGACGGCTGACGCAAAAATCGCTCGTTTCATGCGGCGGAGTGTAGTCAGCCGTTGGAAGACCCGGCAACTACCCAACGTGAGGTAGCGCGGCCCACGATTTCTCTTGAACCCCCGCGGCATCGGATCGATAGTCGTGCGCGCCGGGGAGGTGTCGTCATGAATCTCGTCGTCGGCGCAACCGGACTGCTGGGCAGTGAAATCTGCTACCTGCTGCGCGGGCGCGGCAACCGCGTTCGGGCGCTGACGCGTTCGACCTCGGACGCCGCGCGGCTCGCGCGGCTTCGAGATCACGGCGCCGAGCTGGTGCAGGGCGACCTCAAGGATCGCGCGTCGATCGAGGCCGCATGCGAGGGCGTGACGGCGCTCGTCACCACCGCCACTTCGACCCTGTCCCGTCAGGACGGCGACTCCATCGACACCGTCGATCGCCACGGGCAGCTCGATCTGATCGACGTCGCGGAAGCGGCGGGCGTGCGCCACGTCGTGCTGATCTCGTTTCCGCCCGTTGCCCTGGAGTTCCCGCTGCAGACCGCGAAGCGAGAGGTCGAGGTGCGGCTGCAGCGCAGCACGATGACCTACACGATCCTGCAGCCGACGTTCTACGACGAGGTGTGGCTGACGCCCTCGCGCGGTTTCGACATTGCCAAAGCCACGGCGCAGATCTACGGCGCCGGCCACCATCGCATCAGCTGGATCTCGGTGCACGACGTGGCGCGGTTCGCGGTGGCCGCGCTGAACGCGCCGCGCGCGTCTAATAGCGTCATCAAGCTTGGCGGGCCCGAGGCGTTGAGCCCGCTCGACGTGGTGCAGCTCGCCGAACGAATCACCAGCCGCACGTTCACCGTGCAGCACGTGCCCGAGGCCGGGCTCCGTGCACAGTATGACGCCGCCGCCGATTCGATGGCCCGCAGCTTCGCGGGATTGATGCTGTATTACGCCGGCGGAGACGTGATCGACATGGCTGCGCCCTTGAGGCTGTTCCAGGTGCCGCCGCTCCGATCCGTCTACGAGCACCTGCAATCCAGCGTTCTCCAGTTCGGCCATCCCGCATAGCCGTTTCGTCCATTCAGCCCACTCCGGGCTCGCCGATTGCTCCTGGGTCAGGAGAAACGGCATGAGGACAGGCATTCGGACGGCCATCATCGCGGCGCTCGTCATCACGTCGGCGATGACGGCCCAGGCACAGAACCTTCGCTTTTCGGGCTTTGGCGACTTCGTGTTCGGCGCCAACGGCGGCGGCAAGGCCGACGCGGCGGCCACCGACCTGTTCGGCCAGTTCGGCAGCGACGTCGATCCGGTCAACACCAACCGCGGCTTCGGTCTCACCGGCACCGACTTCGTCGTGCTGGCCGACATGACCGACAACGCGACGTTCCTCGGCGAGATCAACCTCCAGACCGGCCGCGGCGGCTCGTCGGATCTCGGGCTCGACGTCGAGCGCTTCTTCGTGAACTACCGCGTCAACCCGCGGTTCAACGTGCAGGCCGGGCTGTTCTTCACGCCGATCGGCTACAACAACCGCTTCCTCTACGCGCGCGCCTGGCTGATGAACTCGATCCAGGTGCCGGACTTCTTCGAGGAGGAACTGAACCTCTTCCCGACGCACAGCATCGGCGTCGCCGTCCATGGCGAGTTCGCCATGAACAACGGCCACCGCCTGGCCTATGTGGTCTCGGCGGCCAACGGCCGCCCGCACACGCCCGACGGCGCTGTCTACGCCCGCGACTACACCTCGAACAAGGAGATCACCGGTCTGGTTGAGTGGCTGATTCCCGGGTTCAAGGACAGCCGCGTCGGCGTCAGCGGCTGGTTCGGCAACATCGACTCGGTGCGCGTGGACGGGCTCGGCGACGTCGTGGATGCCGCGGACGCGCAGGTCTTGATGCTCAAGGAGCACGGTCTCGACAGCTACGTCGTCATCAACCATCGCCACTTCAGCGTGAACGCCGAATGGGTGCGGACGCTCCAGCGCGATCGCGTCGCGACGGGCAACACCTACGAGGTGTCCGGCGGCCTCGTCGAAGTGTCGGCGCACCTGCGCGGCGGCAAGATGCACCCCTACGTCCGCTTCGACCGCACGATGCTGCCCGACGATGGCGGCCCCTATCTCTCGCTGCGCGAGACCGACGCCGGCTACACGCGCGTCTACGTGCCCGAGACCAAGGCGGGGATGACCGGGGTGGCCTACGACCTGAACCAGCACATGCGGGTGAAGGGCGAGTACATCCACCACATGGCCGGCCCCCACGACCGTCACGGCGTGGCGGGGCAGCTGGCGTTCGGCTTTTGAGGCCAGGAAGAGGACGCGTCATGGCTCGCATCAGACTCGGCATCATCGTGGCCGCGCTGGCCTTCTCGGCCACGGCCGTGTCGGCCGGGGAGCTGGCGGTGATCGTGAACGCCGCCAACCCGCAGGCCACCCTCGACGCCAAGGCCGTCAAGGCGCACTTCCTCAAGACCATCTCCGCGTGGAGCAACGGCGAGAAGGTGCGTCCGGTCGATTCGGGGGACGACGCCGGCGCGCGCGCCGCGTTCGTCACCAAGGTGCTCGGGATGTCGGCGGCCGACTTCGAGCGCTACTGGCTTGAAAAGCAGTACGCGAGCGCCGAGAACCCCCCGACCAAGGCGCCCGACGACGCCAGCGTGATCAAGCTGGTCAAGGCGTTCAAGGGCGGGATCGGCTTCGTGAGCAAGGACGCGGCGGCGGCGGCCGGCGCCGACGTCAAGGTGGTCCTGACGATCGCCTACTGACGGCGGAGCGAATGCGAGGCATGTGATGTTCTCCCGACTCCGGCTCTCGATTCGCAGCCAGCTCTACGCGTCGTCGATCGTCACGTGCCTGATGCTGGTCGTGCTGGTCGGCATCGCGGCGCTGCAGCTGCGCCGGCTCTCGCGTGAAACCACCGAGCTCTCGTCCGAGACGAAGTTCGTGATGACGCTGGCGACCTCGATCGAGAAGGCCGCCGCCGTGATGGCGCTCCCAGGCCAGGCGGCCGAGGGGCGGGGCGCGACGCTCGACAGCTACACGGTGCGCCAGGACGATCTGAAACGCGACCTCGAGACGCTCGCCGCGCTCAGCGGCGAGTCGCAGAAGAAGGCGATGGGGGCCTCGCTCGCGGCGTTTGCCAACGCCGACACCGAAGCCCGCAAGGTGTTCTCGCTGGTCGGCGAAGGCAAGAAGGACGACGCGGCCATCCAGGCGCTGGTCCTCGAAGAGATCTCCTCGGAATTCCTTGGCGGCCTGCGCAAGGTCAACCTCGACTCGCGCCAGGCGTTGACCGTGCACCTCGCGGGCGTCGAGGGGCGCATGGACGCGCCGCTGCGCAGCCTGATCGGGACCAGCCTCGTCGTGGTGCTGCTCTCCGTCATCATCAGCGTGCTCATCGTGCGGAGCATCCGGCCGCTCGCCGGCACCGCGCAGACGCTGGCGGGCGCGGCGACGGATCTCACGAGCGTGGCCGAACGGCTGGGCACCCAGGCCAGCGAGGCGGCCATGAAGGCGCGGGCCCTGGCGCAGGCGAGCGATCAGATCCGCCAGAACATCGCGGAGCTGGCCACGGCGGCGCAGGGGATCAACTCGAGCATCACCGAAATCGGGCGCACGTCGCACGACACCGCGGGCGTCGCCAGCGGCGCCGCCGAAACCTCGGCGTCCACCAGCCAGACGGTCGGCCGTCTGCAGGTGAGCGGCCGGAACATCGACACCGTCATCAAGACGATCAACTCGCTGGCGCTGCAGACGAACCTGCTGGCGCTCAACGCGGCCATCGAGGCGGCACGCGCCGGCGAGGCCGGCGCCGGTTTCGCGGTGGTGGCCAACGAGGTCAAGACGCTCGCCGACTCGACGTCGTCGGCCACCGGCGACATCTCGAGCGCCGTCGAGGCCATCCAGCGCAACACCGAGGCGGCCGCCACGTCGATCACCGACGTGTGCGCCGTGATCGAGCGGATTCGCGAAAGCCAGACGTCGATCGCCGCGGCGGTGGAAGAGCAGACCGCGGTCACCCTGGAAGTGTCGCGGCGGCTCGCCGACAGCGCGCGGGTCACCGAGGAGATCGCCAACGACGTGTCGGCGGTGGCGGCGGCGGCCGATGCCGCGTCCACGGACGCCAGCGAAACCCGCCGCCTGGCCGACGGGCTGTCGGAGACCGCCGTGCAGCTTCACCAGCTGGTGGCGGCGTTCCGCGCATGAAGCCCATGTTCACGTTCATCGGATCCGTGGCGGCCATGATGGCCGCCGCCGTCGTCATCTCGACGGCCTCGAGCCCGGCCGCGTTGACCGCGGTGCCACATCCGGGCGGGCGTCCGCCGTCGGCAGCTGAAATCCAGCTGGGACGGTCGCTGTTCTTCGAGCCGCGCCTGTCGTCGAACGACAAGGTGTCGTGCGGCACCTGCCACAAGCCCGAAAAGGGGTTCGCCGACGGCTTGCGGTTCTCGGTCGGCGTCACCGGCCGGCCGCTCAGGCGGCACACGCCCCACCTGTACAACCTGGCCTGGAACCACACGTTCTTCTGGGACGGACGGGTGTCGTCGCTCGAGGAGCAGGCCGTGGCGCCGATCCGGAATCCCGAGGAGATGGGGATGCCCGCCGACACGGCGGCCGCCAAGCTGCGCGGCATCGACACCTACGCCGCCACGTTCAACGAACTCTTTCCGAAGTCCGGCGTGACGATGGGGAATATTGCGCGGGCGCTCGCGGCGTTCGAGCGGACCATCGTGACCCACGATTCACCAGCGGACCGTTACGCCGCCGGCGACCTGACGGCGCTCGACGAGCGCGCCGTGAGAGGCCGGAACCTGTTCATGGGACGCGCCCGCTGCACCACCTGCCACAGCGGCCTGAACTTCACCGACGGCCTGTTTCACAACACCGGCGTAATGGGCGACGACATCGGCCGTGCCGCTTTCGACCGCGTCGGCGAGTTCCAGATGCGGCCGTATCCGTTCTTTCAGATGAAGCGCGCGTTCAAGACGCCCAGCCTGCGGAACGTGGCGCTCACGGCGCCCTATCAGCACGACGGCTCCGAGGCGACGCTGCTCGAGGTCGTGACCTTCTACAACAAGGGTGGGCGCGACCCGCAAAGCTACGGCAAGGCCCTCGACATCCGTCCGCTCAATCTCACCGAGAGCGACCTGCAGGATCTGGTCGCGTTTCTCGAGAGCCTGACCGGCGTCACGGACGTACAATAGCGGCACGGCCTTCCTTCCTGCTTCCGTTCTCGCGCTTCGCGGCTACACGCCGCGTCTCTTCGCCTCGGACCTGATCGCTGGCATCACGGTAGGCCTCGTCGCGCTGCCGCTCGCCATGGCGTTTGCGATCTCGTCGGGCATGACCCCGCAGGCGGGCATCTACTGCGCCATCGTCACCGGGTTCCTGATCTCGGCGCTCGGCGGATCGACCGTGCAGATCGGCGGGCCCACGGGAGCGTTCGTGGTCGTCGTGTCGGGCATCATCGCCACCTACGGCGTGGACGGCCTGTTCATGTGCACGATGATGGCGGGTGTCGTGCTCGTGGTGATGGGCCTCACCGGCACGGGTACCGCCGTGCGGTTCATTCCGCGGCCGGTCGTGACCGGCTTCACCGGCGGCATCGCGGTGACGATCGGCAGCACGCAGCTGCAGGACTTCTTCGGCATCACGCTGCCGGGCGCCGCGCCGGGTGACTTCATCGGCCGCATCCGCGCGCTGGTGCAGCACGCCGGTACCGCGTCGCTGCCGACGATGGCGCTCGGCGCCAGCGTGATCGTGCTCATCCTGGTGTGGAACCGGCTGGTGCCGCGCGTGCCCGGCTACATCGCCGCGCTGGTGGGCGGCACCGTCGCCGCCAGCCTCCTGGGGCTGCCGGTGGCGACCATCGGTTCGCGCTTCGGCGGCATCCCCTCCGGCCTGCCTGCCGTGCACGTGCCGGCGTTTCGTCCCGAACTCATCCTGACGCTGCTGTCGCCGACGTTCACGGTGGCCATGCTGGGCGCCATCGAATCGCTGATGTCGGCTGTCGTCGCCGATCGCATGGCGGGGACGCGGCACAACTCCAACGTCGAGCTCTTCGCGCAGGGCATCGCCAACATCGCCTCGCCGCTCGTCGGCGGTCTGCCGGCCACCGGCGCCATCGCGCGCACGGCGACCAACGTCCGCTCAGGGGCGCGGACGCCCGTGGCCGGGGTGATTCACGCGGTGGTGCTGCTGGTGATTCTGCTGGCCGCCGCGCCGCTAGCGGCCATGGTGCCGATGGCAGTGCTCGCCGGGATCCTGATGGTGGTCGCCTTCAACATGGGGGAGTGGCACGACGTCCCGGCGCTCTGGAAGCAGCGCTGGGCGGATCCGCTGATCTGGCTCGCCACCTTCTTGCTGACCATCCTGGCGGACCTGACGGTGGCGGTCGAAGTGGGGATGATCCTGGCGGCGCTGCTCTTCATCAGCCGCGTGGCGTCCACGACCACGGTCAGCCAGGCCACGCGCGAGTACGTGGAGCGCGGCCGGCCGCACATCCTGCAGGACAAGGCGATCCCCGACTACGTCACGGTGCTGCGCATCCACGGGCCGTTCCTGTTCGGGGCCACCGACAAGCTCACGGATCTCACGGCAGACATTCCGGGTTACGGCGAGATCGTGGCGTTGCGGCTGCGCAACATGACGGCGCTCGACGCCACCGGGCTGCGCGCCATTCAGGATTTCGCCGACGCGCTGCACGCCTCGGGGCGCACGCTCCTCCTGTGCGGGGCGCTGCCGCAGCCGTCATCGCTGATGGATCGGGCCGAGTTCCACCGCCACGTCGGCACGGAGAACATCCTGCCGAGCGTGGACGCGGCGCTCGCGCGGGCGCGCGAGATACACGAGAGACGCACGGTCGCGTAAGGCGCGGCTTTAGCCGCGCCGGGCGGCGGGGCTGAAGCCCCGCCCTACGAAGAGGATTACGAAGACGCGCCGGCGCGGACCCAGCGCACGGCGTTGCCGACCTGCAGCGAGGCCGTGAAGATCTTGCCCACCGGCAGGACGCCCTTCAGCTTGTGGCGGCCGATGGCCTCGAGCCCCGCCGTGGCAATGCAGCCGCAGTTGGAGCAGTCGGGGTTGCCGCCGAGCTGACAGGGGGTGATGCGGCGCTCGAGATCGGACGACAGGCACTCGGTGGTCTGCGCGAACACGCATTCGTCGGGCGCCTGCGGCGGGTTGGCGTAGACGTTGAGCATGCCGTCGAGCATCTGGAACTTGGAGAACATCGGCCGCAGCCGCCGCAGCTCCGTCACCACGCGCTGGCGGTCGTCTTTCGACAGCCGCTCCATCGAAATTTCGCCGACTTGCGGGGTGTAGAGGCTGATCCACATCAGCCGCGTGTTCGGGTTGGCCTGCCAGAACGTGAGGAATTCCTCGATGTAGCCGTCGCGGCGCACCTGCTGGCGCGTCACCGTGCAGTGCACGGTGATCTGGTGCCCTTCGATGTGCTTGAGGATGCGGTCGTAGGTGGCCGGCTTGCGGCGCTCGTCGTGCTCGGGCTGCAGGCCGTCGATCGACACGACGATCTGCAGCCGGCGCAGCCCGATCCATTCCTGTGGAATCGTCCGCACGGCGCTCGTGACGACCTGCGTGTGCACGCCGCGCTCGGCAAGCTGCGGCAGGATCTGGTTGAGCTCCTTGTAGCGCACCAGCGGCTCGCCGCCGACGATCGACACGTGAAGCGGCTGAATCTTGTCGATGACGGCCATGAACCGCGAGACGAGCTCGTCGCCCTTGTAGTCGGCGAGCCCGCGCAGCGTCACGCCGTTGCCGCCGAGGTGCTCGTCGCCGTAGGCGTAGCAGCCTGGGCAGCGCAGCGGGCACTCCTTGGTGATTTCGATGGAGAGGTTGGGGCGATGCCCACCGAGAATGCGGCCCCAGGCCTGAACGATCTCTCGCGCGCCGACGGCGGTTCTGCTCATGGATGTGGGCCCTATTATGCGTGATAATCCGCGGCCCGCGCGCTATCCTGTTTCTCGATGCCAGAACGCCGTGCCCTGCCTGCCATTGCCCGACGACGCTCCAAGCTCCATGGATGGGGCGTTTTCACCAAGGTTCCCATCTCCAAGAACACGCGCATCGTGACCTACGACGGCGAGCTCATCGATCACAAAGAGAGCTTCAAGCGCGAGACGAAGTACCTGAAACGCGGTGAAATCTGGTGTTTCACCATCAACCGGCGCTGGGTCCGGGACGGCAACGTGCACGGCTCGGTGGCGCGCTTCATCAATCACGCGTGCCAGCCGAACTGTTACAGCCAGATCGTCGGCAAGGACATCTGGATTCGCGCCGCGAAGAACATCGAGGCGGGGGAAGAGCTGACCTACGACTACTACACGGACGGGGAACAGGTGATCCAGTGCCACTGCCGTCCCGGGTGCACGCGCAAGCTGTAAGGGTTGCGGCGCTGGCCGTGGTCGTTGCGGCCGCGGTGCTGGCGGCGCCGGCGGCGCAGACGCCGGCCGAGGTGGCCGACGTCGATCTGGCGCGCGCCAGCCGTGGTGTCACCATGAAGATCGGCTCGCCCGGCCGCGGCCGTGACGCCCTCGACATCCCGCTCGAGCTCTACGTCGCGCAGGTGCTGTCGGCGGAAGGAGAGCCGAATGCGCCGGAGGCCTCGGCGCAGTCGCTGGCGATCGCCATTCGCACCTACGCGCTGTTCAACGCCGGCCGTCATCAGAAAGAGGGCTTCGACCTCTGCGACACCACCCACTGCCAGGTGCTGCGCGCGAGCTCCGCGGCGTCGCGGCGCGCGGCGCAGGCGACGCTGGGGCAGGTGCTGACGTATCAGGGCGCGCCCGCCGATCTGTATTACTCGGCGTCGTGCGGCGGATTCACCGAGCGCGCCTCCGACGTGTGGCCGAAGGTCTCACTGCCGTACCTCGAGGCGGTGGAGGACGACGTCCACGGGGACGATCCGTACTGGACGCTGGAGAAGTCGCTCGACGAGATCCGCGCCGCGCTCGCCCGCGCGGGCGTGCGCGGCAGCCGCCTCGAGGACCTGGTCGTGGAGGCGCGGACGGCGTCGGGCCGCGTGGGGCGCCTGGGGCTGCCGGGGCTCGATCCCCCGTCGATGAACAGCAACGACTTCCGCCTCGCCCTGGGCGCGACCGAGCTGCGCAGCACGGCGTTCACGATGACGCGCTCGGGCGACCGTGTGACGTTCACCGGCCGGGGCTATGGGCACGGCGTCGGCATGTGTGTCATCGGGGCCGGCCGCCGCGCCGCGCGCGGCGAAAGCGCGGCGCAGATCCTGGGGCGCTACTACCCGGGACTCGCGCTCGAAGACGTGTCGCGCGTACGCACCGGCATCGCACCCCGTGAGACCGCTCTCCCGCCTGGCCCA
>Ga0207708_10001109_pt1 | contig 20202 bp, 20 predicted proteins | sample KBSK5101metaG_FD_184340 | JGI IMG/M metagenome (GOLD analysis project Ga0207708, IMG submission 184340) | Corn, switchgrass and miscanthus rhizosphere microbial communities from Kellogg Biological Station, Michigan, USA - KBS K5-10-1 metaG... | ecosystem: Host-associated > Plants > Roots >...
GTTACTATGAGATAATATTAAAAACAAGCCCGGAAATATTGAACAAATCCAAATCTTCCAAAATTCATTTTGTGGATTTGTTTATAATGACAAGAAGGTCTTAATCTGATAGTTTTCCAAAAACGTATATGTTTGAGGTAAAATTGTATGCTTTTGATTCCTCATACATCTCCAAGTAATTTTTTCCCTTGTCTGTCGTGTGGTAGGTGGTAATGCCTTCAGATAGGTTGCTTCTCTCAATAACTAGGCCATTTACAACTAAAATTTTTATATATTTTTTAATTTGTCCATAATTCAAATGTGCCTTCGACATTATTGATGATTTCGTTTCACCATTGATAGCAGTGAACAATATCATCGCTATAATGTCGACAGGGCTTCTATAATTCAATACAACTTTGATAAAAATGAAATCTATGTATAAGCAGCAGAGTAGACATTTATCTGGTTTTTGAATAGCTAACATTTACTTTTTCTCAATTAGACTAGTTGCTAGATTTCATTCACTAATTAATACTATTTATATGCCACAACGATTATTGCGCCCCCACATAATTTTTTGGTGAACTTCACTTTGGAAAATTTATTGTTTAGGAGATCATATAGAACTCCATTCTTTGGCCAACGCAGAAAAGTTCCATACAAAGTCTTAAATTTCAAACCCCTCTTGCCAGAAACAGAATATGCTATAATTCCTAAAATATATCGCAGGTAAAATTTTACAATACTTCTAATAAATGCGTTATCCGGCTTTCCTATATCCACAATAATGAATCTGCCATCAAGTTTAAGAACTCTGTGTATTTCAGAAATTGCTTCGATTAACGAAAAGGCATCACGTAGGGAGTACCCACACATAACAGCGTCTACTGATGACTCCCTAAATGGCATATATTCAAAAACTCCACATGAAAGGTTAAACCTCTGATTTTTTAGATTCTGTGCATGGTGGAGCATTTCACTTAGAGGATCATGGAGGATTATATTAGCATCATCTTTTAGAATCTGAAGTGCTTTTGATGACATATTTCCAAATCCTGAACCTGCGTCCAGGATCAAATCACCGGGATTAATTTGGCCGTTCAAACCATATTCCCGATACTTATCATCTTGACCTAAAGAGATACACTTGTTAACTTTATCGTAAATTGGGATAATATTCCTTAATACCCCAATTACTTCTTTCCAATAACTGAGTCCTAATCCAGACAATTAATAAAGTCTGAAAAATGAGAGGCTATTTTTTACTTTGGAATAAAATCTAAAAATTTCCACACAAACTTCATCTGGCACTATTCTGGATAGTTTAGGAAGTAGAGTAAATTGCTAAATGGGTTCATAACCTTGATAAGGGACTCATAGTAATGAATTATTGTCTGAGGAAATGGAATACGTTTGCGAATCATGTGGTACGCTTTTAATTCATAGTAACCCGATTACGCTAGATAGTATGAAGGATGTTCACATTCAGCTGTGTTCTGTTAAGAGACAAAATATAGTTACTCCTATTCCGCAAGTACCACAAGGATCAGAAGTGTCTACGAAACCTGCTGTTTCGGCAACTCCATCACAATCTCAAACTGCTCTAAATCCACCGTCAACGCAACAAGCGGCTTCTAGTCCAGCGTCAGGTGGACAAACTACTATTTCTCTCACAGGTGGCGGTACAAGCTATTCAAAGATAGAAGGCCCTATAGACCCTGAATTCAAATCAAAACGTCAGATTAAGGGTATGTATCAAGGAATAAAAGTATGGGGGCCGGTTGATGCTCCAGGACAGCTTGGAATTTGGGGAACAGAAGTTACAGTGGATTTCGATATTTGTGTTGCTGACGGTGCATGCATTGAAGCCTGTCCGGTAAATGTTTATGAGTGGCTTGATACGCCGGGACATCCTGCATCGGAGAAAAAACCATTCATGATTAGAGAAAAAGATTGCATTTTCTGCATGGCCTGCGAAAATGTTTGTCCTCCGCAATGTGTAAAGATATTTCAAAAAAGTTAGTAATGTAATACAGTTTCGGCTCATGCTGAGGATTTATGTTTGATACTATTGCTACCGGTGGCACGTTTGACATATTGCATAAAGGACACTATACGCTTCTGCTAAAGGCTTTCGAAGTGGGAAAGCAAGTAATAATTGGAATAAGTAGTGACAACTATACATCTCTTAAAAAGAAAAAGATTACTAATGAGTATCCAATTCGACTAAAAAATCTAAAAAGGTTTATTGAAGATAAATTCAATAAATCAAACTATTCAATTTATGAGTTGAATGACTTTTATGGGCCTACAGTATTGACGAAGGATGTACAGGCTATCGTTACTACTGAAGGAACCAAAGAAAACTGTATCAAGATTAATGAATTAAGAAAATCAAAAGGATTGCCTCAATTAGAAATAATCATTGTGCCCTTGGTCAAGGATCAAGATGGTAAGGTGATATCATCAACTAGGATCCGAGAGGGCGAAATAGACACAAACGGAACCAAATTATCTATCTTATAATTATCATTAAATATACTGACATTCAATCTCAAAAGAGGAATTGGTTATTCGAAGTCTCTATATTTTATAAAAAAGTGAGCTCATTTACAGTAATTGATACTCTATGTAGTTTTATGAACAACGTTCAATATGTCTTCCTGACCAAATGTATTAATAACAATCATAGTGCCGAATATTAATTCTCTGACGAATTCTTTCAATTTTACAGCATTTAAGTTATCTTTCATGAGGATAGCATGACAGGATTTATCCTTTAACATTAAAACAATCTCATTATCTACAATTTTTACGACTTGGACAACAAAATGTACACTGTCCGTATCTGGTAACAACATACCTCCTAGTTTTTCGGTTTCGTAAGAATCAAGACACTCAAATTTCGTAACTTTATCCAAATAGTCATCCATCCTCACTGTACATATATTCAGGAACTAAATCTTTAGCTTTTTGTCTCCGTTCTTGAAACATTGATATAAAAGTTGTTGAGTGATCCGACAGATCATGTTTACACTCACCGCAAAGCAGATTACCACTTCTACACTTCAGTTCCCTCTGATTAGACTCCCTTGACGTATCGAACAGAAACTTGAGATATGAAAAAACGGAACATATTCCTGGATTTCCACCCAGTTTTTTCTGAAGGGCTGTCGTTGGCTGTCCTCCCGTGAATGCATTTGAAACTTTTTCTTCTATTATTTTAGGTTCATCAGTAGTGAATAGTGCTGTTTCAGGATTTGATGATGACATTTTTCCTGTCGTTTGTAAGCTTGGTAAAAATTTACTATGTATTTGAGCAGGTTTGTAAAATCCGATTTTTTCTGCAATATCTCGTGTTAATCTCCAATAAGGATCTTGGTCAATCGCGGCGGGTATGAGTACCGGTGTAGGTTTTCCTTCAATTATTGTAGGTAGAAAACAAGGTACTGCCTGTAGAGGTGGAAAACCGATCATGCCAACGTTGGTTGAGTTAGTAAAACCAAAAACACTTTTCGCAGTTGAAAAAGTTATTCTCTTGGCTATCTCTAGTGAATTCGAATAAAGGTGTTTTATGTGCCTTGAATTGACAATTATTTTTGTCCTACTCTTTTTGAACCCAATTGCGATAATATCCAAGATATTCTCATACACATTTTTATTGATTTCGTCCATTGTCTTGTTCCCAAACAAGAATTTTTCATCATCAGTTATTTGGAATAATAGATTCGAATCAAATTTATCTTGTAAATGCTTGGTTAAAAACCAAGGCATTAGATGACCTAGGTGAACCATCCCAGATGGTCCTCTTCCAGTATACAAATAAAACTTTTCATCCTTTTCATACTTGTTTAGTATCCAATCAAGATCTCTGTGAGAAAAAAAGAATCTGTGTTCAAGTAATGGGTGCAATTGTCCAGTAAATGATTGAATTTTCTCAAGTATTTCGTCAGTTATTTCTTGAGTTCCAAATTTTTTTATTAGCCTGTCGTAATCAACGGCGCCTTCCACTTTCCATGGAGTTACTTCGAAATTATCAGAATCATCTTCTAATGAATTACTCATATTATTATAGATGATTCGAGAACTTTAAACGTTTAAAAAGTATTCCATGAATGTCTGATCCATATTTACATGACGGTATTAAATTTGCATAAGATAGAGAAAAAAATTCTTCTAACGCTTGTAAAACAAGATAAATTGGATAGTGAAGAATTATGCAGCAGTACGAACCTTTCAGTTGATAGTGTAAGACGTGGGATTGAATGGTTAAAGTATAAAGGGTTAGTCTCTGTGTCAGTTCGAAAGGAATCATTAATACAGCAGATTTCAAAACCATCAGAGGATAAAACTTCAGAAGATAAAATAGGTGTAATTGATCATTTGATATTACCAGAAAGAAGAATAATTGACGAAATAAAAAAAACAGGCATAAAAAATATTACGATTAGCGAGCTTGCCAAATTAGGCCATTTATCAAATATTGAATTTAGCGCTGGAGTACAAAATGCTATTAGGAATGAATGGTTGATTAAAGGAGCAGGTAGTCTAAATTTAACTAGTGATCACAATAAAACATCACCTGAAGAAGTTCTTTTAGAAAGAATCTCAAAATTAAAAGAAATCAAACTATCAGAATTAACAGACAAAGAGTTACAAGGCTATAATCTTTTAAAAAGACGTCCAGGATATATCAAAGAAATTATAGAAAAATCCTTCGTAATTTCCCTCACAAGCGAGGGTAAAAAAATAGGTTCTGAATTAAAGAACGGAGATATAAATGAAATAAGTACTCTTACCTCTGAAATGCTAAATACGGGAAAATGGAAAAATCAGAGATTTTCTGAGATAGACGTCACGTCCCCTGTTCGTACTTACTTCATTGGAAGAACACACCCTCTAACCGAATTGATCAATGAAATTAGAGAGATTTTTATTTCGATGGGATTTTCTGAGATTGGAGGATCAACAATTCAAACTTGCTTTTGGAACTTTGATATATTATTTACTCCACAAGACCATCCTGCAAGAGATATGCAGGATACATTCTATCTATCAAACCTGACAGACGAAGAAGAAGTGGATCCTATTATTAGTAATAAAGTATCAACCTTTCATAAAACGGAATGGAAATATGATTGGAATTTAGAGAAATCAAAGAAAACAGTACTCCGTACTCATACTACTCCTGTTACTATAAAGTATCTTTCAGAAAATAAGATTGAATACGGCCGGATTTTCTCAATAGGTCGCGTTTTCAGGAATGAAAAAATGTCATATAAGCATTTGATGGAGTTTCATCAAATTGAAGGAATCGTGATAAGTGATTCAGTAAATATACGAAATTTGATGGGCCTGCAAAAACAATTTTATTCAAAACTTGGGTTAACGAAAGTAAAATTCTGGCCAACTTATTTTCCCTACACCGAACCTTCACTGCAGTCAATGGTATACATAGATAAGCTAGGTAAGTGGGTCGAGCTATTCGGAATGGGTATATTTAGACCTGAGGTAACTCAATCTGCAGGCATATTGAATAATGTGCTTGCGTGGGGTGGTGGGCTTGAACGTATTGCTATGATTAGGTACGGATTAGACGATATTCGTGAACTCTATGATAATAAACTATCATGGTTAAGGACTCAACCAATATGCCCGTTGTAGAATTTCCTCTGGAAGATATCAGTAGATTATTTCCGGATTACGATTTAAGTTATCTTATAGATACACTACCGTTTATCGGCCTAGATCTAGAGTACAGAGATGACAAGTCTATTAGATTAGAATATAGTCCAAACCGTCCAGATTTTTCTACTTTTTATGGGATCGCCAGAGCATTGAGTGGATTACTTGGAAAAGAACTAGGAATACCAAAATTTCAGGTGATCGAAAAAAAGAAAAACTTAATCACAGTGGACACATCGGTATCCAATGTGCGACCATTTATTGTAGGGATAGTTGCTAAAAACCATAAGTTAAATAACAAAACAATAAAGCAGATTGTTTCTATGCAAGAAGATCTACATAATGGAATAGGAAGAGGAAGGTCCAAGGCTTCGATAGGATTTCATAATTTGGAAAATATTGAATTTCCATTAGACTACACTACTGCATTAGAAAATCTGAGTTTTACTCCACTTGACTATAATTCTGCACTGACATTGACTGAAATATTGCACAAAACTGATACAGGCAAAAAATTTGGAGAACTCGTAAACGGATCAATTTACCCTATTATAAAAGATTCTAGGAATACCGTGATCTCCTTACCTCCAATCATAAACAGCGAGATTACAAGAATTAAAGAAGGTGTCGATAATTTGTTTGTTGAAGTTACGGGGTCGGACAAGAGAACTGTTGACCATGTTCTAGCAAATATAATTGCAACGTTAGCTGACATTGGATTTGAGTTGGAAAATGTGATAATAAAAAGGAACAGTAACAATACTTTATCTTACAATTCAGAGATGAACGTTATTTTAGAGAACGTTAAACTGGACTATATCAATAAGGTATTGGGTCTATCTTTGACAAGCGAAGAAATTGTTGATTGTCTACGGAAGTGCAGGTTAGATGCAAAAGTCATTGCATCAAGAAGTATCAATTGTATGATCCCAAGCTATAGAATTGATATATTTAGTCCCATCGATATTGTAGAGGAAGTGGCCATAGGATACGGGGTATTTAATTTGGAGCCATCTCTCCCAGAATTCACGCTTTATGGTAATAAAAGTAGGCAAAATTATTTTTTTGATAAGATTCGTCAGGTTATGGTGGGGTTGGGACTCACTGAAAATATTAACTTCATTTTAGGCAGCAAGGATATTCACTACAAACGCATGAATATGGATAATTTTGATCTCTTTACAGTGAATAACTCTAAAAGTGAAGAACATGATGTATTAAGGACATCATTACTGCCATCACTATTACATTCGTTGTCGAAAAATGTTCACGAGGAATATCCTCAAAAACTGTTTGAAATAGGAGAGGTTTTTGTACCTAAAAACAAGAAGTTTGAAAGATGGAATTTGTGTTGTATTTCTGCTTTTAATGGAGTGACATATAGTGAAATAAAATCAGTACTTCAAACGCTTATGGAAATCTGTTTTAAGGTTAAATTTGAAACAAACCCCTCAGCAAATTCATCTTTCATTAGAGGTAGAAGTGCAGATATAATGTATAAACAAAAGGCTATTGGACAAATAGGAGAAATCTCTCCCTTACTTATAGATGGTTTTAAAATAAAAATGCCAGTTGCGGCGTTTGAGCTTGATCTTACAGAATTATTACCAATTTAACCATAATATTTATTGTAATAAACTTCTGTTACCATTTTAGTTACTCAGTCAAACTCATCGTAAATCCTAAACATAGGTGCAAGAGAACATCATCCTAACTTTTATGTCCTTTGCAAAGCCAGATTAATTCACAATTAATTTTATATTGTGACCTCTCAATGTTATCCTCAGTGAATATCATGAGAAGTTTTTCTTTATCAATTGAATATTCTTTTGCCTGCGCTGTTACTAGTTATGGGTTATGTTTTTAGTGTCTTTGTCGTATTGCTAGCGATTCTTTATTTATCATTAAATGAAGGTGAGAAAGCATCTGTTTTATGTAATTTGCCAAAGTTGATTTGAAATTCTATTGTTTCTGGCAAAACATGTTTCTAGTCGTGAACTATAATTTCAACAGGACAACTTTCTGTCCTTTAAGATTTCCGGGGTCTATTTGGTTGGACTTTTTACCACTTATTTTTGAAGCAGGAATTTGAAGCGAAAAGGTCTAATGACTTTGCTTTATTACAATCTTCATGATTGGGTAAACAAACGAATCGGTCTTCGGGAGCAGCCGACACGTAGCACCAATCAAACGAATTATCTGATTTAGTTGATTCGGCTTCCATTGCACCATAAGAGATCATAATGATCGCTCCAAGCATGGCGATAGGTAGGGTAGTTTTTATTGTAGGTACTGCTTTGTATTTCATTAGCGTATTACATATGATCCGAAATAATTAACTCTTGAGCGAAAAATGATATGTACAATAATTCAGAATTGTGATACTACTCTTTGGTTCCGCCCATTATTCCTCATTTTCTATACCATACACTTGTCCATTGCAGTAATTGCAGAGAGTAAATTTCGAAAAAAGATAGCAATGATATTCACAAAAATACTCCATTACTTCTCAAAATAACAGGCTATCTGATAATATATCAATTCGTACTAATTCTCTCATATAAGAGTAGATGTACCGTTATCCTGATTGTTAGATAAAGTCAATTGACATTTCGTTTTGCCTCAGTAAAACCACATTCTGGTTTTTATCATGGACTAACATTGTTTGTCTAATGAATTCATCGTTTTATTGGCATTTTATCCATTAACCAAAAATCTGATGTTTGGATGATACCTTCGATGATACCGTAGCATAGACCCATGTTTTCTAGAGGATTTGCTTTGAAAGTCATACGAGATACTAAAAACTCTCATTAACTAGAATATAACCTTAGATTTTAAGACAAGGATTAGGTTATCATTTAACAAAATAGAGTTCTAAAATGAACGCCCGATTTCTAGATGACGTAAGGTTTTGATTGACAAGCTGTCATTGCCCTACCTAATATGGATGTGATCTACTCAATGGATTTTGTGTAATGACAAGACAAGACGTCTTTAAAATAAAGGTAGAGGCATAAAATATATACGCATCAAATAAATAAATTGATGTAGCCCCGGAAGAGAGTGCGCTAGGAGATGTACATTGTTGTGTATGGCTATCAATGATTAGTTGTGGGTCAGAAACGGGGTACAATATTTCTCTATACACTAATTACGATTCTCTTGTTTGAGCCCTGGCGAATAACAAAAAAGCAAAATTGAATCTAATTTTTGATCTCATAAAAGAATTTCAAAATCAACTTTTTCGTATTGTCAGAGACATTAAATTGTTCCAGTACTTTTTCAGGTTTTTTAAATAGTTCTTTTCTAAACTTCGGATCTGAATGAGCCAAATGAAGTATTTCACTGATTACTTTCGAATCATTATTTGGAGATTCCAAGTTACTTAATTAATTCTATTTCCGTATATTTGTAATTTTAGAAAAATTGATATTGATACCTAATTAATCAAATCTACTATGGAACTTGAGCCAATATTGCTCAGAAGTCAGAAGAAATTAACAGGTAAACTATCATCCAGAATAAAACCGGTTGAAGAAACGATCAAAACTATTCTTCCTGTCTCTAGTAATATTGGAATTACAAGACTTGCGGATATTACGAATATGGATATTCTTGGAATACCAAATTTTTCTGCAGTTTTGCCAGGAACAGAGGATTATATTTGGGTATATAGCGGCAAGGGGCCTACAAGAATGGATGCAAAGGCAAGTGCTTTGATGGAGAGTATTGAAAGGTATTCTTCATTACCCTCGGGGAATCGAAATAAAATGATTCAGGGAAGTTATAAAGAAGTTTCAAAAGTGTCAAAGATACTACATCCTTCTAATGTAGTTGAACCAATGATACTCGAATACGATGATGAAATGATTATGGACTTCCTGTCAGGCTATGACTTGGTAAATAATGACCGGATACTGATCCCTGCACCTTTGGCACTATTTAGGTATTCCCCTAAACCACCTGCAATAAATCCATTTGCATATCACCATACTAACGGACTTGCATCAGGTAACGTTTTGGAGGAGGCCATTTGCCATTCACTATGCGAACTAATTGAAAGGGATGCTACAAGCTTGGCAGAATTGAATGCAAGTGCACTACCTTATAATTTTCTAAGAACTATGACTAAATATCTTTCAGACAATGGATTGGAAATAGATCCAGTTGATAGCACAGAATTTGTTGATGATGACAGTAAATATCCTGATGTTGATATTTCAAATATTGATTTTAAACCCATTTCAAATTTGGTAAAAAAGTTCAATGATGCCAAAATTCCACTTATAATTAAAGACATCACATCCCCAATTGGCGTACCAACATTTAATGCAAGTAGTATTGAGTGGATAACTGAAGATTACGGATATCTTGCAGAAGGTCATGGGACTCATCCAGATGCAAGAATAGCCTTACTGAGAGCAATTACAGAAGTTTCCCAAACTCGAGCTGCAAATATACAGGGTGCAAGGGACGATCTTAGAAAAATCTCTTATGGGAATAGTAACAGTGATGAAAAAAAGACGTGGCAATTTATGAAATCAAAAAATACTATCCAGTTTTCGGAAATAAAATCTTTTATACATGATGATATTTTAGATGATATTAACTTTATTCTGTCAAGATTAGTTTCTAATGGACTGAAACAAGTTATAGTAGTGGATCTGACAAACCCTCAAATAATGATACCTGTCGTACGAACAATTGTGCCTGGACTAGAAACATTTAAGATAACAAAAGCAATAATTGGAAAAAGAGGAAGAGAATCCTTTAGTTTATGAACCAACCAATAATATATCTTGGACCTACATTAAGTAGGGAGAAGGCGAGTAAGATCCTAGACGCAGATTATAGGGATCCTGCAAAGAAGGGTGATTTTTTGAGACTATCTATTAATTCAGACGAAAAAAGATATATTGGATTTATAGACGGAGTCTTTCTTCATGATTATCCCCCTTCACCAATTGAAGTTTATCATCTCGCGACAAGAAAAAACATTGAACTAATAGGTGCAGCCAGCCTAGGTGCATTAAGGGCTGTAGAATTGGAAAAATTTGGAATGAAGGGCATTGGTAAGATTTTTCAGTTATTTAAAAATGGTATAATCAACGCTGATGATGAAGTAGCAGTTACATTTGTTCAGGGTAAAAATATTCTTCAGTCCGAGGCTATGATTGACATCAGGTTCAATTTCTTTTTGGCCTATAAATGTAGAATTATTAGCAAGCAAACCAAAAAACGATGTGTAAGGATTGCAAAAAACATTTACTTTCCATTTAGAAACTATGAAGATATCATAAGGTTGGCACAGGAACAATATCCATCAGTTCATGATGAACTTGAGAATTTTAGAAACTATATATTTAAGAATAGGGATAGCCTTAAGGCACGCGATGCAATAAAACTTTTGAAATATCTCAAAATTAAATCTGAATAGCCCATACTATCTCATTGTCATATGGAAAAAAATTTTGGCTATTCTGCTGAAAGATCCCAGAAATTTGCGTCTTTAAATTCTTCTATTGGCTTTCCCAATTTTTTCCACTCTTTAAAAGATCTTGAATATAGCCGAATATTCTTTACACCTCCCATTCTGAGCGCATAGTATGCGAGTCCTGACAGGGTTCCTACACTCCCACAATAAGTGATGACTTCGTTATCCGTAGATATTCCCCTGTTTTCCATGAATCTCCTAATTTCCTGAGGTTCCCTTAATATAGAATCACTTGTTCCTAGCATAGTGTATGGTAGATTAGTAGCACCAGGAATATGTTCGCTCAAAAAATTTAACCGTTCTCTCGAATCCACTAGAATCTTATTTTGTTCGGTTTTTGCTTTCTCTACTTCGTCATAGTTTGCATAAATACCCGTATTAACTTTGAGGCTATGTTTCGCCCTGGGAAAGACGTTAACTTTTTTTTCGGTCTCAAATCCATAATTTTTCCATTTGGTAAAAGTTGTTTCAAGTAAAGATGTGTTTGAATGTCCTACGTACTGGAATGTCCACGCAACTCTTGCAGCAAGTGCACCAAATGTATCATCATATACAACTACTAACGTCTTGTCGGAGATTCCAGACTGTTCTAATAATTTGACTATCCTTTCTGGAGAATCATCTGCAAGTACTGTAGCAAGGGGAATCGATATTGCAGTTTTTATATGTTCTTTTTTATATTCGTCCTCTTTCCTGACATCTACAATCCTTACTGAATTTTTTCTAATAAGACTTCTAAGAATATCCACATTTGTAATGATGTCTTGCGATTTGCTGAGAGTACGGTTTTTCGACAAAATGTTATTGGTTTTTTTTTCCTTGAAAGCATATTTCAAGCTGCGCATTCTCCACGTGCTGTCTTTGCACTGAATTTGATATCGTTACCATAATCCATATAGGCTTCTGGATCATCACTAGGGCTTGGTAATGTAACTGTTTGCGCCAAAGCTGATTTCATATCGTCCAAACTCTTTACTTGACCCCTACCATTAACTACACCGTTAATCAATTTACTTATCCACCTTGAAAGTGACTCCTCTGCACTGCGTTCTTGTTTGTATATCTCAATTATTTTTATCAGAGTAGCTATCACTCTTTTTGCCGGCACCCGCATTACAGATTTACCAAGCATACCCTCTTCACCATCCTTTCCTCCAAACATCATCGTATATGTCGGAGTCATAGCGCCATCTACTCTTGAGGCCCCGCCGTAAAATCCAATTGTTGCAATCTCATGTTGACCACAAGAGTTGGGACAACCGCTGATCTTAATTGTTGAGTCTCTAAGGGAATCTTCAGTATCAATTCCAAGCTCTATGAATTTTGATTGTATCTCTTTTGCCAGTCTGTGAGAATTGGTAATTGCAAGATTGCATGAAGTTGTTCCAGAACATCCTACAACTGAGGATAAAGACAGAGCACCAGGATTTGCAAGTCCAATTTTGACAAGATCATTGTAAAATTCTGGTAAATTATTGGCTTTGACGTATCTGACTGCAAAATTCTGATTTGGAGTATTTCTTGCACACTCCTCACCTGAGTAGTTGCGAATAGTCTTTGCAAGGGACCGAAGCTGATTAGATGTAATATCCCCGGCTCCTAGAGTAATAAATACTACAAAGTAACCATTTTGCTTCTGTGACACTACGTTGGAATGAAGCCATCTTTTATACGGATCACTATTGACATCTACTTTCTCATTTATTAGTGGTAATTTCCTACCATTGGACAACTGTCTTATGCCAGGAGTTTCCCACTCCACTTTGTATCTATTTAATGTTTCAAGGGAGATAGTCATTTCTACATTTGATCGTTCCTTAATGACCAGCCTCTGAAATTTTGACCATCCCATTTCATTGACCAGATATCTCATTCTATTTCTTGCCATATTTTCACGATTACCGAGTCTATCAAACAATCTCACTACAGCCACACACGTCGATACTAGTCTATCTTCGGAAGTAAATTCCTCTAACTGGTGTCCTATGAATGAGGCAGCCCCAAGACCACCGCCAAGATATATCTTAAATCCATTAATTCCCTCCTTTTTCATTGGAATTAAACCAATATCTGCAATTCTAACCAGACCATGACGTGAGCAGCACGCGAAATTAATCTTAAATTTCCTTGGCAAATTTTGACAAACAGGATTTCTAAGAAAGAATCTTGCAATAGCTTTAGAATATGGAGTAGAATCAAACTCTTCGTCCGGACAAACACCAGCAAAATGACTACACATAACATTCCTGATCGTATTGCCACAAGCTTCTCTCGTTGTTAGTCCTACGTCCACCAGACCCCTCATAACCTCGCTTACATCTTCAAGTTGTACCCAATGAAGTTGAATATTTTGACGAGTTGAAACATGGGCGGAACCAATTGAAAAAGCCTCCGATAGTGCCCCAATCTTCTCCAGCTGTTCTGGTGTTATCTCGCCGCTAGGAATCTTGATCCTGACCATGCTATAATTTTGTTGGAGTCGGGATCCGTAGGCTCCATGTTGAAGTCGAAAGCGACGAAAATCATCCTCGCTAATCTTTCCCTTTCTAAAAAGTTTTACATTTTGACCAAAAATCTCAGTTTCTTCCTCTTTTCCCCATCTTGGATTGGATTTTGGAGAAAAATGCTTTTTATCAGGATAATTTAGAATCTCCCTTTTCAATACTAATCTATTTTCTTTTTCGTAACCATATATTTTTTATGGATGTAACTATTTTTCGCATATTAATTATAATAAAAGGGTAAATTACTTCATTGCGTATTACTATTGAACACTGTTATACTTGTTAATTTCCTAGGGAAGAAGTTTGTAATTGGAAAAGGAATGTTTGTAATGGAATGAAAAGTGAGTATCTTAAGCTCCTAGTCGTTTCCCAACTTAATTACAATAAAACATAATGGATGGGGAGAGATTTGAACTCTCGACCACCTGTGTGTGAGACAGGTATCATAACCAGTCTAGACTACCCATCCCAAGTTTCATTGATATTTTCCCAATTAATATCTTGATAAATTTTCTCCCAAAAATTCATAATTAATCGCAATGCTATCTACGTCCCTTCGCTAAATCCTGTCAAATACGTCTTTTGTTCTTCAGTAAGGGTATCTATATTGACGTCCATTGACTCCAACTTTGCTCTTGCAATTTCTTGGTCCTGAGATCTTTCAATTTGATAAACCTGTGGAGAAAGTGATCCCTTTGATTGGATCAGTTTAATGGATGCAAGTAGCTGATTTGCAAAGCTCATATCCATCACCTCGGAAGGATGACCTTCAGCAGCAACAAGATTCACTAGTCTTCCTTCTCCAATGAGATAGAGTTTATTGCCTTTTCTAAGTTTGTACTCCGTTGTGTTCTCATTAATTTTTTTTACCGAAATTGAGTTTGAATCAAGTGCCTTAACAGAAATCTCCACATTGAAATGTCCTGCGTTAGCGAGAATGCTTCCCTCTTTCATTTGCAAAAAATGTTCCTCTCTTATCACCTCTTTACATCCAGTTGTAGTGATAAATAGGTCTCCTGTGACAGCGGCAGACGTCATAGGAAGAACAGAATAACCATCCAATTTTGCTTTCAATGCTGCAATCGGATCAACTTCAGTTATTATGACATTACCACCAAGTCCTGCAGCTCTTCTGGCAATTCCCTTTCCTACATGTCCATATCCAGAAACAACAACATTCTTTCCAGAGATCAGTATGTTGGTAGCCCTAATTATCCCATCTAAGGCTGATTGGCCCGTTCCATAGACATTATCAAAATCATGTTTTGTCTCAGCATCATTCACAGCCATTATGGGATATTTTAGCTTTCCATTCTTTTCCATGGCACGTAATCTAATCACTCCAGTGGTAGTTTCTTCTGTTCCGCCGTAAACATCTGATAAATCTCCACTCGAGTTATGCATTTCTACAGTAAGATCGGCTCCATCATCGATTGTAACGTTAGGTTTAATTGACATTGTTGAATGAATATCATCGTAATACTGTTCATTTGAAACACCTCTACTAGCATATATTGAGATTCCTTCATCAACGAGCGCCGCAGCGACATCGTCTTGTGTACTCAATGGATTACAACCACACCAAGATAAATCGGCCCCTAAATCGCGCAATGTGCGAATTAATACACCAGTCTCTTTCGTGACATGCAGGCAACCGGCAATCCTGACACCTTTTAAAGGGCTTTTGGCCTTTAATTTTTTTTTAAGATTAAATAATACTGGCATGTGGACCTGAGCCCAGTCAATCTTTTTCTTTCCATCTTCAGCTAAATTATGGTCTTTGATTCGGTATTTCATTCTTCTCTGTGATATACAAGAGACATATTATCCTTCACCCTTAAGGTGCTTATTTCTAGGAGCTCGTTCGCATTTACATTGCAAATGATTTCAAGAGTTTAACTATACATCTGAGGCTTCCATAATGAACATGTTTTCTTCTAGAAACCTACACCAAATTAAAATCATAATAAATATATGAAATCATTTATCGAGAAAATCATGGGAAGGCTCCAGATAGGGGTTATAGGGTACAATCAGGATAAATCGAATGAAATAACAAACAAAATAGCATATGAGGTTGGAACTGAAATCGCGAAAACAGGTGCTATTCTAATTTGTGGTGGGCTTGGAGGTGTAATGGAACACGCTTGTAAAGGAGCAAAAGAGCATGGAGGTTTAACAGTAGGAATTATTCCTCAAGAGGAGGTTCATTTTGCAAATAAGTTTTGTGATGTCGTTATTGCTACAGGGATTGGTTACGCCAGAGACTTTGTGGTGGCAACATCTGCAGATGGGATTATTGCTGTTGGTGGGGGTGTAGGAACATTAATCGAGCTATGTGTTGGATATATGTTAAAAAAAATATTAGTAACAATACCCATTAGTGGAGGCACCGCTAGAAATTTTGGTGGTAGATATCTTGATGATAGGAAAAGAGTGTTTATCAAAACTTCAGATAACGCCCATTCTGCAGTCAAAATAATATCAGACTATTTTGAATCAAAGCAATAGAAACCGCAATATGTACTGAAATTTGTATTAAAGTTTGATTATGCTGAAATAGACTTTACGTAAGGATCTGGGGCGTAGAATGATCCACTTTTCTCTTGCAACTGGTTTAAAGTATTTATAATTTTTTCATAACCAAACTCTCTTCCAATGTCAAAGAGGTCCTTTTTAATTCCCATCCCAAGTCTCATAGCTATTTCAACATCCTCTTTCGTGCAGACCCCATTGGAAATAAGCCATGCAGCATTATTTATCGCAACTGATAGAATCCTAATTGGATCATACTGTTTAGATTGTTCTTCAGAAAGCGGAATCCTTTCATAAGTCTTGTCGCCATATAAATAGAAACCCTCACCCGATTTTTTACCGAATTTTTCTGAAGAATACAACTCTTCTATTTTAGGATGAGGGTTGACTACTTTCTTATCACGCGAGTACATTTCAACAGTCGCTTTGTGAATTACATCAAGACCAGTATAATCTGCCAATTCAAATATGCCCATTGGTAGAAACATTTTGAATTTCACAGCTGAGTCTATTTGTGTCATACTTTTACCGTCATCTTCTAAACAATATGCCGCCTCATGGACTAAGGGTATGAAAATTCTATTTACGATAAATCCGGGAACATCCTTGTTACATAAAATAGGATCTTTTCCTAGAGACTTTACAAAATTTATTCCAAGGTCAACAATTGATTTGTCAGTTCTTGCTCCAGGTATAACCTCCACTAATTTCATCAATTGAGGTGGATTAAAGAAGTGTAGTCCTACAAATCTTTCAGGTCTATCAGTTAGTTGAGATATTTCGCTAATTGGTAAAGTGCTTGTATTCGATGAATATATTGTCTTTTCATGAGCAAATTGATCTACCTCAGAATAAACCTTCTTCTTCAGATTAAGATCTTCTGGAACGGCTTCAATAAGCAGGTCAGTGTTAACTAATGCTTCTTTCAAATCGACAATGGGCTTAATTCTGTAATAAATCTTGTCTGATTCTTGCTTGTTTATCTTATCTTTTTCAACTAATTTATCTAATGACCATCTTATCTTATTCATGGCATTGTCCAAGAACCTTTCTTCTATGTCACGCAGTATTACATCATATCCATTCATTGCAGAAATCTGTGCTATGCCATGGCCCATTATTCCGGAACCCAAAACAGTGATATCATTTATCTTTGGCAACAGTAATATTCCCAAATTCATTATTTTTAATGTTACGATTTTTATTCAAATTAACACTGACAGAAATTCTCGAAACCGTTTTATTGATAGTTGTATTTTATGAATTAATTATAGATGATACGCGCATTTGGTTTTTTGTTAAATCAGGATGATCCGAAGAAATGCACTGCATTGAAAATGATCAAATTTGCCATTATTATGCCTACTAAGACCATACAACGTAACATGCTAGTCTTAAATCCCTTTGCAAATGAAGTTGTTTGCAAAAACGATAGAATTCTGGTTGATTCCGTATGTGTGATTGACTGCTCATGGAATAAGGCCCACACAGTCTTGGCAAATCACAAATTTTTAAGAAAAGGAGTTACTCGGAGAATCCCTGCCTTACTGGCAGGAAATCCAATAAACTATGCAAGGCTTGGCAGATTATCCAGCGTCGAATCTCTATCTGCGTGCTATTATATACTTGGAGAAAAGAACTTCGCCTTAAGTTTACTTGATAAATTCAAATGGGGTCACACATTTCTAGATTTAAACAATGATGCTTTAGAGGATTATTCTGCCGCTGAAAACACAAGTGAAGTAATGAAAATCGAATCTGAGTATTTTGGTAACAGAATTTTGAACAACCGTGTTCAGTATTAATTGTCATTGTAAGTTGTTTCTTTATTAGTATGTAGTTCCTATATTTAGTATATCTCCAGGTTGCAAATATAGCCATTTTAATAAAATTTCAAAGCAAAATAGCATGCTCTATTATTTGCTCGAAAGCAACCATTCTGTTATTTTGTCCAAGTTATTACTAATTATTGTAACTTTTATAGGCCCGAGTGGAGATTCTTCATAGCGTTCAACTAATGATATCACACCACTGTAAGCAGCTTGTTTGTTCAGAAAGAACCAGGATAGATTTCCTTTTCTATTCCATTCCAAAAGTTTTCTCAAAACGGCTGATGAGGATTTTGCTCTTATACCAACTCTGATATGGTGTAATGAAAGAATTCCTGTACAAGTAGCTTCCACAGATCCGGATTTTTCGATGGGATTGCATCCATTGGCAACGTTTAGTATGCATTTCCTTACCTTTTCTGGATCTTCAGAAGGGTTAAGGATCGTTTCTACTTTTAGCTCTACGTTGAAGTCGTCTTGAAAATCTTTAGAGTTTCGTACCAATTATTATCACGTTGTTTTCACCTTTTTGCAACTTCTTGAATCCACTTTTGGACCGCAATAAAACTGCGTTTGCACAATTCCGATATTGAAATTTCATTATTTGAAATAGTTTCATCTGCTAACGCTATGACACTACTTATTCCTACCTTCATCTCTATCTTATCTCGTTTGTCAAATTCATATACATTAGAGGGTACGTCTGAACGTCCTCTTTCTCTAATATGCCTATACCTTGTAAAAGTTGAACCGTGAATAGCTAACAATTTGACAGAACCTATTCGTTTGAGAACTTGTACTTCAGCCATGCTCCTTATTCCATCTACTATCACAGCGCTAAGCTGTTTGTCTTGTTTTTTCATTAATTTGATTTTATTGACAACCAAATGTGCGATAGCTTCGGGTCCGTTTTTCTTTCGAAGATTTAACATCAATTTTGTAAGATTGTGACTTGTAGGTTCCAATCCATCTGTCTCCGCAGCCTCTCTAACTACATCACCCATAACCAAAAGTGGAATACCTTTATGGGATAGAAAATTGGCAACCGTGGTTTTACCAGCTCCGGGCATTCCCGTTAGAGCTACAATCAGAATATCCTTTGACATGATAAAATCAAGTGACGATGATATTTTTCAATAACTAATGTATTAAGTTTAGCAAATTTTTTGCCGCTAGCTGAATATCTTCAGCTTTGATTGTTTTTCTTCCAGCGTGGACGCTTAAATCAACTGCCTGATTAGAGATCTTAGTAGCGATTTCTTCGAGTATCCTTCTTAATTGGTCTGCTGCTTCCTCGCTAACTCTTTCTCCACCAGATTTTTTTATGATTCTGTACATAGCGGCAAGGCCCAATTCTGGAAATTCTGTCATTTATCATCAAGTATTCGTAATTTGCCTTAAAGTTTTATGTCAAAAAAATGAGAGTTTAAAATAAATTAAATCATGCATTCATGTGATTTAATAAGTGGTTCTCATCTTGGATGTTGTGCCAAAACTATGAAATTAACCAAATCAACACTCCCAATGCCATCAGGATTACTGCGTTAATGCCTCCACTTCTTTCCTGTAGTTCTTCCATTTCATCATATATCTGCATCTACTCTCTCAACTGTTTAGTTGCGTAATGGAAAAATGCAAGGCAGCTAGAATTGTCATTTGTAATATCCTCTTGATACTCTAACTCCCATTTATGCTCATCCAAATACTCTATTAATTTATGCATCTTAGATTCAGGTAACAACTTTCTACATCGCATGCATTTGACGATCATTTTCCTAACTTACGCCCCATGGAACAGATGCGTTCGTTTACAATTTTTCCTAATTGCTTATAATGTTCAAATAAAATCGACATAAGAATTACATGAAATAAGACAGGCGTTCACGGCGAGTATCCCTTTCTCTGGTGTGCGTCGATATGGACTGTGCTCATGGCTGATCGGGGCGTTTGAACTCGGTATCCATGGTTCCCTGCGCCGCTTCCGATCCGCTGCGGCCCCCACCGTGGCCGCGGAGCACGAACGCCACGCCGACCGCAACGATCACCCCGACTAACGGCCCTGCGACGTAGACCAAGTAGTTGGTGAAGTCGCCTCCAACGAGGTCTGAGCCGAACGTGCGGGCCGGATTCATGGACGCACCCGAGATCGGACTTCCCCACAAGCCTGCCA
>Ga0207708_10001110_pt1 | contig 20191 bp, 13 predicted proteins | sample KBSK5101metaG_FD_184340 | JGI IMG/M metagenome (GOLD analysis project Ga0207708, IMG submission 184340) | Corn, switchgrass and miscanthus rhizosphere microbial communities from Kellogg Biological Station, Michigan, USA - KBS K5-10-1 metaG... | ecosystem: Host-associated > Plants > Roots >...
GAAGGAATTCTTCATGGATCGTCAGTAGATCCTACTTCTCACCACGAAGATACCGTGTTGGATGTCAAGTATCAGCAAGTGTCGGATCAAAGGGTTTGCCGGACTTGAGTACGCCGAACGCGATATGAATGAGCTTTCGCATGGCCGCAGCAATGATGGCCATGTTGTGTTTGCCTTTGGCCTTGAGTCTCAGGCACAAGGCGCGCACCAATGGGTTATGAGTCATTGCAGTCAGCGCCGGGAAGTAGAGCAACTTGCGCAACAGACTGTTGCCCTGCTTGGAGAGTCGCGGTCTGCCACGCACGGAAGTGCCCGAGTCATCCTTGCGTGGGGTGAGTCCGACAAAGGCGGCGGCCTGGCGGGCGCTGTCAAAGCGCGTGAGGTTGAGCTCCCCGATGAGCCAGGCGCTGGTGGCAGCGCCGATGCCGGGGATGGAATCGAGCAGATCCTGTTGCTGCTTCAGTCCCGGATGCTGATCGATATGGTTTTCGATCTGGGCTTTGAGCGCATCGATTTGGGACTGGAGGTAGTCGAGATGTTGCGCGATGGAGGCAGACACAGTGGGCTCGGCTACACCCAGGCGGTTTTTTTCCTGGGTGCGCATCTCGACGAGCGCGTCAAGCCGGCGCAACAGGGCCTGCAGTGCGCGAAGCTCCGCGGGCGGCGGCGTCCAAACGGCGGGCTCTTGGGTCTGGACGAAGCGCGCGAGCATCTTCGCATCCACCGCATCGGTCTTCTGGCGCAGCCCCAGGCTCTGGGCGTAGGCCTTGGTGCGCGCCGGGTTGATGACACTCACCGTATGCCCCGCATCATGCAGCGCGCAGGCGAGGGCTTCGCCGTAAGAGCCGGTGGCTTCCAGGCACGTGTGCACCGGGCCATCGGCGTGGGTGCCCAGCCACTTCAGGCAGGCACTGATGCCTGCTGAATCGTTGGCGAAGACTTTGGTCTTGAACTTTCCCTGCGCGAGCAGGGCCACATCGAACTTGAGTTTGGCAATATCGATTCCAAGATGGATCATGATGAACCTGTCAGATAATGAAATGACGACTCCAGCGGGCTCAGGCACTTGTCCAACCAACCTTACACACTCAAGCTGTGCATCCTTTGGATGCCGCCTTCGATACCGTCCGATTTTTATGCCTGAACAAGAACAGCGAAGCGGCCTGATCTTCGTGACAGACTCTGAAGCTCTTGGACACAAACCAGTTTGCCGCTTCGCCACCGGGTGCCCCCGGATTATTGCCAGCTTTCGCTGAAACGTAAACGTATAAGACACGAAGGACACGAAGAAGTACGAAGAAAAGAAAGTCACCTTACTATGAACATTGGTCGCAATTTGTCATCACGATTACTTGCCGCCCAGAATCAACCTGCATCCTTTGTCCTTCTTCGTGCCACTTCGTGTTCTTCGTGTCCTTCGTGGTGAGATTTGACGTTTTGGCTAGCCGAGTAGTGCGTTAGTCCGGATTGGGAAACTGCCCCAACGATACCGGGGCCTGGTTCCCTGCTTCTTTCACATCGGCATCGACCGGATGCAGCATGAATTCGGTGAGAGCGCTGTCGCGCGCAAAGTCGATCATCAGCGAAGGATCGGTTAATTCAGGATCCAGCCATGCCGCCTCGGCATCTTTGGGCAGCGCAATCGGCATGCGGTTGTAAATTCCGGCAGCCGGTCCGAGCGCATCGCGGGTAAGAATCGTGCAACTGAATTCCGGTTTCTCGCCCGCGACATTGCGTCGCGACATCAGTCCCGCGAAGGCAATCGGTTCGCGATCCACCTTGCGCACCAGATAAGGCTGCTTAGTCTGCTTTTTTTCCCCGGTCGACGGGTCCCGGCTTTCGACCGCCTTCCACTCATACCATCCCGCCGCAGGGACCAGGCAACGAGATTTGGTTACCGGGTAGCGCCACATGGGCTTGGTCGCTGCTTCCTCGGAACGCGCGTTGAATGTGTTGCGCGGTCGCTTGCTTTCTTTCCACCACAGTGGAATCAGTCCCCAGCGGGCTGCGACCAGCTCGACATGCCCCGCCTCGGCGCGACGCAGCATGGGTACGACCGCGGTAGGCGAGACGGTCAGCACCGGCACCAGAGGATCGCGAATCTGGGCGCGGGTCAACCGCCAGTAACGCTCCAGTTCTGTTTGGCTAGGGCTGACGTATCGTCCACACATGAGGAAATAGTATCGTGCCACGGCCGGGCATGCTAATTGGCCGCGACTGCCCCATGGACGCAAGGTTGCGGAATGCCTTGCTTCCCCCCGGCAATACGAACATGCTGGGTTGTCTACACTATTGGATCAGTCCCCACGCCATGACAAAAAGACGATGGAGATTCCGCATGAGTGTCATGGACTACGGCGAATCGTGGCGCTGGGTCCATATCGACGCGCACGGTATTATGAATAAATCGGTGACTTGTTTTTCTGATTACGCCAAATGTGCGGCGAATGCCAGGCAACACGGCTGGCCCGGAGAAACGCAGGCGCCAACCGATAACGCACTAACCCGCTAGCGGCACCCTCCCATTCGTCATGCTTTCTTGGAGAGTGAGCCGGGCCTCTGAACAAACGAGGTGCGCCTCCGATGCGGGAGCAGGGGAGGCGCGTCCGGTCAGTTTTTACTTCACGCCTTACTTCACGTCGATGTTGCTTACCACCGATTTGACGCCCTTGATACCTTGTGCATCCTGAACGGCGCGATCCGCCTCGGCCTGGCTGGAAGCGGTGCCGCCCAAAGTCACCACGCCGTCAACCGTCTTGACGTGGATGCTTGTGCCACTGACTTCCTTGTCTGCAACCAATTTGCTTTTGACTTTCGAGGTGATCCACGAATCCTCGACGACTTCGCCGGTCTGGTCGACCCCTCTATGACCGGCACAGCCGGCGGCGCCCAACGCGAGCAGCGAAACCAAAACACCAACACGTACTTTGGACGTAATGTTCATTTGTTCTCCTTGCATCACGAGAATTAAGAATCCCCCAGCAACCATGGGGGAGCATGCGCAGTTGCCCTGTGCGGCCGGAAAAGCTCAGGAAGGCGCAAGCAGGGGAAGTACTGATGTGAATGATCCTGCTACTGGCCCGGAAGTTCTGTGCGTGATCGAACAGTTCGACCTGCGAGGCACCAAAAGCTGCCGTGTTGCGCGCCACCATAGGCCGAATGCGCTATGGGCGCACCCCATCTGTCGTTCGAAGGTGACGCAGGGGATCTTTATAGTTGGTCCTGGTTAGTGCGGTGTGCGTCAAACCTTGTGCGGAGCCGCGCAAGGCGAGAGGAGCGCCGCGCTGGCCACCAAGCGGATTACCCGACGGCGGGTAACAGCCCCACCCGGCTGCTATAGATGGTTCGACTCCCTCAGTCCGCTCCAATTCGAGGCTGGCGTTGCCCACATGAAGTCCCCGATCGGCGAACGGGACGATTCGTATGGCAACGAAAGCCCATGCAAACGAAGCGATTGATGGTGGCGGAGAGGGAGGGATTCGAACCCTCGTTAGGCTATTAACCTAAACACGCTTTCCAGGCGTGCGACTTAAACCGCTCATCCACCTCTCCGCGTCTTGACCCTCTGTAGTGCTGCTGCGAGGAAGGCGCGAAGAATACTGGAGACCCTCCGTCAAGTCAAAGAAACAAGGGGTTCCGCGCACTCTTTCGGCGTTGTGTTTTTGGCATGACCATCGCTCCTCGACAGAATCGCATTTGCCCGAACAAGGTTCGGTGCGAACGCATGAAATGCATCTTGCAAGGCTGTCGCCCGCAGCAACCAACGCCGTGTCTCGAATCGATACCATTTCGCTGATTCGGGCACGTCCGAATGGCATGGGCGACGATTGAACCAACTCAAGCGGCACCTATCTATCCCCAAGGATCGAAAAGGGACCAGGCACGCCGGGAATTCTGCTTGATCGTTCGGCATCCGTGTCGTCGAAGGATCAGGGACTCCGGCCACAGGGCAAGACGCCAACTCAAACGGAAAACATGAACGCACCCCACCACCGCAGTCTGAAGCCTTCCACGCTATTCGAGCCGGAGCGAAATTGCTGGCGGGTGGAACGCGCCGAGCGTGTGGCCTTGCTGGTCGACGCCGACAACTATTTCAGCACCTTCGCCAAGGCGGCGATGCGGGCAAACCGCTCGATCATCATCCTGGCCTGGGACTTCAACAGCCAAACGCCGCTGTCATGCGAGGAGAAGCGCGGCGCGCCGCCGGCGCTGCTCGGCGATTTCCTGAATTTTCTGGTCAAGCGCCGGCGCGGCCTGAATATCTATGTGCTGAACTGGGACTATCCAATGGTCTACGGCACCGATCGCGAGTTTCCCCCGATGTTCGGCCTGGGATGGAAGCCGCGCCGCCGCGTGCATCTGCGCTACGACAATACCCATCCGGTGGCGAGCTCGCATCACCAGAAAGTGGTGGTAATCGACGATGCCATCGCTTTCTCCGGCGGCCTCGATCTCACCATCCGGCGCTGGGATACCTGCGATCACAAGGCTGAGGAGCCCAGGCGCCTGGCGTACGGCAATCCCTATCCGCCCTTCCATGATGCGATGGTCATGGTCGACGGTGCAGCGGCGCAAGCGCTCGGTGTGCTGGCGCGTGACCGCTGGCGCATCGCGACGGGGGAATCGATTCCGCAGGGGAAAGGCCAGGACGATCCCTGGCCTGAGGAGGTCGCCGCGCAAATGAAAAATGTGACGGTCGCCATTTCGCGCACCACGCCGGTGATGCCCGAGCAGCCCGAGGTGCGCGAGATCGAGGCCTTGTACCTGGACATGATAGCCGGGGCGAAGCGTCACATTTACATCGAGAACCAGTACTTCACCGCGCACCGGCTGGGTGATGCGCTGGAGGCGAGGCTGGCCGAAGCGGATGGACCGGAAATCGTTCTGGTGCTGCGTCTGCTGAGCCACGGCTGGCTCGAGGAGCACACCATGGAAGTGTTGCGCATCCAGCTCATCCAGCGCTTGCGCAAAGCCGATCGCTGGAAGCGCTTCGGGGTTTATTACCCGCATGTGCCGAAGTTGGCCGAGGGAACGTGCGTCGACGTACATTCCAAGATCATGGTCGTAGACGACGAGTGGCTGCGCATCGGTTCGGCAAATTTCTGCAACCGCTCCATGGGCGCAGATACCGAGTGCGATGTGACTATCGAGGCTGCCGGCGATCCGGATGTGGCCGCAACGATCCGCCGATTCCGCCATGGTTTGCTCGCCGAGCACCTCGACGTCAGCGTGGAAGAGGTCGAGGAGAAAATAGCGCGCTCCCCATCGCTGAACGACGTCGTACGCTCGCTGCAAGGGAAAGATCGCACGCTGAATATGCTGGAGGAACCTGCCGAAATTCCGCAGGTCGCCGCCGGCGTGGCCGCGCTTGCCGATCCGGAACGGCCGGTATCGCTCGACAAACTCATCGTCGAGTTCGCGCCGAACATGACGCCGGACAAACAAGGCTTCCGCTGGGGTGCGCTGCTCGCTTGCATCGCCGCGATCGTCGGCCTTGCACTGGCGTGGCGGTTCACTCCGCTTGCAAAACTGGCCACGCCCGAAAACATCATCAACTGGGCGCACGCTTTCGCCGGACAGTGGTGGGCTCCGCTCATCGTAATTGCGGCTTACACGCCGGCGTGCTTTGTGATGTTTCCGCGGCCTCTTATCACGCTGTTCGCAGTGGTGGCCTTCGGTACGAAACTCGGCGTGATCTATGCCGTGAGCGGAATCATGATCGCCGCGGAAGTGACTTATTTTGCCGGCATGCTGTTCGATCGCGGCACCGTGCGCCGGGTGGCGGGCGCCAAGCTCAATCGCGTCACTGAAATCCTGCGCCGCCGAGGCCTGCTTGCGGTAACCGCATTGCGTCTCGTGCCGCTCGCGCCTTTCGCCGTCGAAGGCCTGGTGGCCGGCGCCATTCGCATCAAGCTCTGGCATTTCACGCTCGGCACGGCGCTCGGCATCATTCCCGGCACGCTGACGACCATCCTGCTGGGTGACCAGATCGAAACCGCGCTGCGCGATCCAGGCCAGATCAACTACTGGCCCGTCGCCGGTGCGGTTTTGCTTTTGGCCGCCGCCGCCTTCGCAGTGCGCAAATGGCTGTTCAATCCCCGCTTCGGCAAATCCTCAGTCCGCGCATGACGCCATTCGCAAGGCGTTCCGGAACATCGCAGAAATTTCATGCCGGCGCCGTCACGCCTGCGAGAGTGAGCGGCGCAAGCGAGGTCCGCTTTGCTTCCTACAACATCCACCTGGCGATCGGCCGCGACGGCGCATTCAGACCTGCACGCATCGCCGAAGTCATCGACGAAATGGATGCCGACGTAGTGGCCTTGCAGGAAGTTTCGCTCGGAGCACCCGGCTTCGACATGCTGGCTTATCTCAGCAAGAAATGCGCGCTCAGCGCCATTGCGGGACCGACCCTGATGACCACCGCCGGTGAATACGGCAACGCCATCCTCACACGCCTGCCCCACAGCGGTGTGCACCGCTGGGATTTGAGCGTGGGCCGGCACGAACCGCGCGGCGCCATCGATGCGCACATCGCGCATGACGGCCATACGGTGCGCGTCATCGCCACGCATCTGGGCCTGCGTCCGGGGGAACGCCGCCGCCAGATCCGCCAGTTGCTGAAGATCATCGAGAAAGACAACCGCTATCCCACCGTGCTGCTGGGCGACGTCAATGAGTGGTTTCTGTGGGGCCGTCCGCTGCGCTGGATGCATCGCCACTTCGAGCGCACGCCGTCGCCCGCGACATTTCCCGCTGGCAGGCCGGTGTTCGCACTTGATCGCATCTGGGTCGAGCCGCGCAGCGCTCTGCAGCGCCTCGCGGTGCACGCGAGCCCAACGGCTCGGCTCGCGTCCGATCACCTGCCGGTCGTGGCCAGCTTCGATTTCGGGCCATTTACGGAAACAGCCAAAGCCGCCGCCGCTGCCGAACAGGCGGCCGGATAAAGACATGGTCCAGTTCGGCGGATGCGGTTCCGGCAAGCAATATCAACCCGACCAGGCAATGTGCAACGGAGAAACGCAATGGATACGAACATCGATGTGATGCCCCATCTCGCCACCGCGAACAAGCTGCCGCCGCAACCCATCACATCGGTGTGGCCGGGCCGCGCCCACCCGCTCGGTGCGCACTGGGATGGCGAGGGCGTGAATTTCGCGCTGCTATCGGAAAATGCCGAGAAGGTCGAGCTTTGCCTGTTCGATGAAAGCGGCCAGCACGAAGTGCAGCGCATTACGATCAAGGAGCGCACCGACGAGGTCTGGCATTGCTATTTGCCTGAGGCCCGTCCCGGCATGCTTTACGGATACCGCGTTCATGGACCTTATGAACCCGAGAACGGCCACCGCTTCAATCCGGCCAAACTCCTGCTCGACCCTTACGCGCGCAGCATCGACGGCGAATTGCGTTGGAGCGACGACAATTTCGGTTACACCATCGGCGACAAGGATGAGGATTTGTCGCTGGACCAGCGCGACAACGCTGTCGGCATGCTCAAGAGCAAGGTCATCGACGGCGCGTTCAGTTGGGGAGACGACCGGCGCCCCGACATTGCGTGGAACGACATGGTGATCTACGAATTGCATGTCGGCGGTTTCACCAAACAGCACCCGGACGTGCCCCCGGCCCTGCGCGGTACGTTTGCCGGCCTGGCCTGCCCGGCCGTGGTCGATCATCTGCGCCGCTTGGGCGTGACGACCATCGAGCTCATGCCGGTGCATGCGTTCGTGGACGACCGCTATCTGGTTGATCGCGGGCTGCGCAATTACTGGGGATACAACACCATCGGCTTCTTCGCGCCCGACAAGCGTTACTGCGCATCGGGCAAGATCGCCGAGTTCAAGACCATGGTCAAGACGCTGCACAGCGCGGGGATGGAAGTCATCCTCGACGTCGTTTACAACCATACGGCCGAAGGCAATCAGTGCGGTCCGACCCTGTGCTTCCGCGGCGTCGACAATGCGGCCTACTATCGGCTGATCGCAGACAACAAGCGCTATTACCAGGACTACACCGGCTGCGGCAACACGCTTAACATGCAGCACCCGCGCGTGCTGCAGTTGATCATGGATTCGCTGCGCTATTGGGTCACGGAAATGCATGTGGACGGATTCCGCTTCGACCTGGCTGCGTCGCTGGCGCGCGAACTGCATGAGGTCGACCGCCTCGGCGCCTTCTTTGACATCCTGCGCCAGGATCCGGTGTTGTCGCGCGTCAAGCTCATCGCCGAACCCTGGGACCTGGGCGAGGGCGGTTACCAGGTCGGCAATTTCCCCGTGGGTTGGGCGGAATGGAACGACCAGTATCGCGACACCATGCGCGCCTATTGGAAAGGCGACGGCGGCCTGATCGGCGATTTCGCCCGCCGCCTCACCGGCTCGAGCGATCTCTACGGCAGCAGCGGCCGCAGCCCGTACGCAAGCATCAATTTCGTGACTGCCCACGACGGATTCAGCCTGCACGACCTGGTGTCCTATAACGACAAGCACAACGAAGCCAACGGCGAAGAGAACCGCGACGGCACCAACAACAATCTTTCCTGGAATTGCGGCACCGAAGGCCGCACGGACGACGCTGCCGTCAACGCCCTGCGCGAACGCCAGAAGCGCAACCTGCTGGCTACCCTGATGCTCTCGCAAGGAGTGCCGATGCTGCTGGCCGGCGACGAGATCGGCCGCACGCAGGAAGGCAACAACAATGCCTACTGCCAGGACAACCAAATATCGTGGACCGACTGGAATCTCGACACGCCGCGCCGCCAGCTGCTGGAATTCGTTTCACGCATGATCGCCACCCGGCGCGACCATCCGATTTTCCGGCGCCGGGGATTTTTTCTCGGCAAGCCGGTGCAGGACGGCGCGGGCAAGGACATCGTGTGGCTCAAGCCGGACGGCTCCGAAATGACCGAAGAGGAATGGACCAAGGAATTCGCGCGTAGCCTGGGCGTGGTTCTGGCCGGCGATTCGCTGCTGGAAAGCGACCAGCGTGGCCAGCCGATCCGCGATGCGACTTTTCTGCTGCTGTTCAATGCACACCATGAAGCCGTCCCTTTCCGTCTGCCCGATGCGAAGCAGGGCGAGTGGTTCGCGCAGATCGACACCGCATACGAAACCGGCAGGCCGCAGCTCAGCGCGATTCGCGGCGGTGAGCAATACCCGTTGCAGGGCCGTTCGCTCGCACTGCTGCGCCAGATCGGCGGACGGTGAAGCGACAGCACTCGATGCCTTTTGGCGCCCAGTTCGTCGGCAAAGGGTCCGTGAGATTCAAACTATGGGCGCCCGCTGCATCCGAAGTCAGGCTCGACCTGACACATGCGCGCGGGCGTGTCGCCACATCGATGCCTGCCAGCGGCGAAGGCTGGTTTGCCCTGACGCTCGAAGGCGTGGAACACGGTGCGCGCTATTCCTTCTGGATCGACGACCGCATCAACGTCCCCGATCCGGCCTCGCGCTATAACCCGCTGGATGTGCACGAAGCAAGCGCCGTAGTCGACCCGCACACGTTCGACTGGCCGGACACGGCTTGGGAGAGCCGCCCGTGGGAAGAAGCGGTCATTTATGAACTGCACGTCGGAACATTCACTGCGGCGGGTACATTCGCCGCGGCCATCGAGCGGCTCGACTATCTGGTGAAGCTGGGCATCACGGCCATAGAAATCATGCCGGTTGCGGATTTTCCGGGCAAGCGCAACTGGGGCTACGACGGCGTGCTGCCGTTCGCGCCGGATGCCGTTTATGGCGCGCCGCACGACTTCAAGGCACTGGTGGCCGCGGCGCACGCGCGCGGACTGATGGTGCTGCTCGATGTCGTCTACAACCATTTCGGGCCCGAGGGAAATTATCTGCACGTCTACGCGCCGCAGTTCTTCAATCCCGCGCACAAGACGCCGTGGGGCGCATCGATCAATTTCGACGGCGAGCGATCGCGCGTGGTGCGCGATTTTTTCATCCACAACGCGCTCTACTGGCTGGAAGAGTTCAACCTCGACGGGCTGCGCCTGGATGCCGTGCATGCCATCGTCGACGATACGCGGCCCGACCTCCTCGCCGAGCTTCTGAGCGCCGTGCACGATAGTCCTGAACTGTCGCGACCGGTGCACCTGATTCTGGAAAATGATCGTAACGAAGCCGTGCGGCTCGTGCGCGAGGGTGGCCGCCCGCGCTATGCAACCGCCCAGTGGAACGACGACTGTCATCATGCTTTCCACGTGCTCGCGACGCGCGAGAAGGATGGCTACTACCGCGACTATGCGCAGCGCCCTCTATGGTGGTTGGGACGCGCGCTGGCCGAAGGATTCGGTTACCAGGGCGAAGCTTCGGTGCACCGGGACGGGCAGGCGCGCGGGGAGATCTCCACAGGGCTGTCTCCGAGCTCTTTCATCAACTTCTTGCAAAACCACGACCAGATTGGGAACCGCGCGATGGGAGAACGCCTGGCCGCTTTGGCCCTGCCTGCGCTACTGCGCATGGAAGCGGCTTGCCTGCTGCTGGCGCCGTCGATTCCCATGCTGTTCATGGGCGAGGAATTCGCGGCTTCCACACCTTTTCTGTTTTTTTGCGATTTCGGCCCGGAGCTGGCGGAGAAAGTCGTGCAGGGCAGACGCTCCGAATTTGCAGCGTTCGAGCGCTTTCGCACGCCGCAGGCACAGGCCGCGATCCCTGATCCCGGTGCGGAGCAGACCTTCCTTGCGTCAAAACTCGACTGGAGCGAACTGTTGCAGCCGGCCCATCGCGAGTGGCAGACGCTTTACGCCCAGTTGCTCGAATTGCGCCACAGGTGGATCGTTCCGCACCTTGCCGGCGTGAACCACGAAGGCCGGTTTGCCGTGGAAGGCCCGGGATTGTCGGTGGACTGGACGCTGGGTGACGGCGCCCGCCTGCATCTGCGCGCCAATTTCTCCACTGCCGCCTGGGTGAAAGTGCCAGCGGCAGCGGGCGAGGTGATTTTTGCGACCGACGCCACCGCTCCCGCAGGCACGCTTGGCGCGTGGTCGGCACGCTGGACACTGGAGACACTCGGTGACTAAGCCAACGCTGGCGGCGGATTCGCCGCGCGCGACCGATGACGCAAGCGCGGCCAAGGGCGCACCAGCGGCGCGATCGCAAAAGCGGCCGTCGAAACCGCGTGCGTCCCGTTCGCGCATTCCCGGCGCGACCTACCGTTTGCAATTGCACGGCGGATTCCGTTTCAAAGACGCGATTGAAATCGTGCCCTATCTCGCCGAACTCGGCATCAGCCACGTCTACTGCTCGCCGTACCTGCGCGCGCGGCCCGGCAGCACGCACGGCTACGACATCATCGACCACCAGTCGCTGAATCCTGAAATCGGCACACGCGCGGAACTCGATGCATTCGTCGCCGCCTTGCAAGCGCACGGCATGGGTCAGATCATCGATATCGTCCCCAATCACATGGGTGTGCTCGGCGCGGACAACGCCTGGTGGCTCGACGTGCTGGAGAACGGCCGGGCATCCGCGTATGCGGAGTTCTTCGACATCGACTGGTATCCCGCCAATCCGGACCTGACCAACCGCGTGCTGGTGCCGGTGCTCGGCGATCACTATGGCGCCGTGCTCGGCAGCGGCGAACTGCATGTGGATTTCGACGCGCCGGCCGGCAGTTTCAGCGTGCACTACTTCGACCATCGCTTCCCAGTCGATCCACGCGACTATCCACGCATACTTGCCCACGTTCTCGGCGCCGCCTCCATGGCCGGCGTCTCGGCACAGGCGATTGGCGAATTGAAAACATTAATGTCTGCGTTCGCCAACTTGCCGGCTCGGGACAACCTGGATGCCGAAGCCCGCGACACCCGCAATGCCGCCAAGCAGGACTGCAAACGGCAGCTGGCGCAACTCGTGGCGGCGCAGGGTCCGATGGCGCAAGCCATCGAGGCAGGGCTGCGCTCGTTCAACGGCGTGCCCGGCGAGCCGGCGAGCTTCGATCTACTGCACGAACTGCTCGAATCGCAAGCTTATCGTCTCGCGTTCTGGCGCGTCGCCGCGGACGAAATCAACTACCGGCGCTTCTTCGACATCAACGACCTGGCCGCCTTGCGCATGGAGAACGAGGCCGTGTTCGAGGCCACCCACCAACTGGTGTTCGAACTGGTGGCAGCCGGCGCCGTCGATGCGCTGCGCATCGATCATCCCGACGGATTGTTCGATCCGGCCGGTTATTTCCGGCGGCTGCAGGACAGGGTGGCCTCGCTCGCTCCCTGGCGCAAAAGCGAGGCCGGCTTCGGTACCGAGCCGGTTTATGTCAGCATCGAAAAAATCATCGCGCCCTTCGAGGCCATGCCCGAAAGCTGGGCGGTCAGCGGCACGACGGGTTACCGGTTCGCCAATGTCGTCAACGGTCTGTTCGTCGATACCGCGGCCGAGGCGCAGTTCACACGGCTATACCAGGCTTTCACCGGCGAGTATTCCTCCTTCGAAGAAGTGGCGATGCGCTCGAAGGTGCGGGTAATGCGCAATGCGCTGGCAAGCGAGTTGACCGTTCTGGCCAGCCGGATCGCGCGCATTGCGCGGGCCAGCCGCTATACGCGCGACTTCACGCTCAATACGTTGCGCCACGCGTTGACGGAAGTCATCGTCGCGTTTCCCGTGTACCGCACCTACATTGCCGATGCAGTCAGCGATGAGGACCGGCGTTACATCGAGTGGGCCGTGGCGCGCGCACGGCGCCGCGTAGCTGCCGCCGACACCAGCATTTTCGACTTCATCAAAACGGTGTTGCTCGGGGAAGCGGGAGCGAACGACGCGGTGGTCTCCGCGGATGTGCGTCATTTTGCGCGCAAGTTCCAGCAAGTCACCGCACCGGTAATGGCCAAAGGCGTCGAAGACACCAGCTTCTACATCTACAATCGGCTGCTGTCGCTAAACGATGTCGGCGGCGACCCCGCCACATTTGGCTACGGCGTAAACGCGTTCCACGGTGCCAGCGCCGATCGCGCCGCCAGGTGGCCGCATACCATGCTGGCGACCTCCACGCACGACAACAAGCGTTCCGAAGACGTGCGCATGCGCATCGATGCGCTTTCCGAATTGCCGGGTGCCTGGCGCCTGAAATTGCGTCGCTGGAGCCGCATCAACCGCAGCAAGAAGCGCAAGGTGAATGGTGAACTGGCGCCGTCGCGCAACGACGAGTATCTGCTATACCAGACCCTGGTCGGGAGTTTTCCGATCGACGAGGGTGCCGACGGACTTGCCGGCTTTTGCGCCCGCATCGAAAGTTACATGATCAAGGCGGTGCGCGAAGCGAAGCAACATACCAGCTGGGCCAGTCATAACGAGGCATACGAAACAGCCGTGGTCGAGTTCGTGCGGGCGCTCCTGGCGGACACCGGTCACAATCTTTTTCTCGAGGACTTTGGCGCGGCAGTCCAGCCCCTGATCCGGCTGGGCATGCTGAACAGCCTGTCCATGGTGCTGATCAAGCTGACTTCACCGGGCGTACCGGATACCTATCAGGGCAACGAGTTGTGGGATTTTTCGCTGGTCGATCCCGACAATCGCCGGCCCGTCGATTACGAACTGCGCCGCCGGCTGCTATCGCAACTGCACAGCGCGCGTGACGCCTTCGAGAATCTGGCCGACGGCAGGGCAAAAATGTATTTTCTGAAGAAGCTGCTGGCCTTGCGCACGCGCATGCCGGACTTGTTCTTGCATGGGGGCTACACGTCGATTCAGGTGCTCGGCAGTCACGCGGCGAACATTGTTGCCTATGCCCGCCGGCACAAGGGCGCAGGAGCGATTGCCGTCGCCGGACGCCTGTTTGCAACGCTCGGTATCGAGAACGACAGCCTGCCTTGCGGCGCGCTATGGGAGGACACGCGCCTCGAACTTCCGTTCATGGAGGAGGGCAGTGTACTGCGCAACGTGCTGGACGACGACCGCGTGCATCGTGTCGAAGCGGGAGGCGTTCGGCTGGCGGACTTGTTCCAACGCGTGCCCGGCGCGGTACTGGTCTACGACAGGGGAGAGATCAAGCCCGATTGACGCTGTTCGGACCGACACTCCCCTACAAGGAGAAGGTTGGGATGGGATGGGTTATCCGCTCGTGCGTCAAGATTGAGGTAATGCGTGCCCCATCCCCACACCCCAGCCCTCCCCTTGATAGGGAGGGAGAAATGCTGCTTGGGATCTCTAGCCGAATTCTTTGCGGACTAGCAGACCAAAGGCGGTTTGCCTGTCGCGACTACCGCGCCCCACGGTGACTGGTGATCAGGCAGCGCCCCTTCCTCTTCAAGGGGAAGGTTGGGATGGGATGGGGCCAGAAGGCTGGGCAGAGATGCGCTGGCCGCTGTATAAACGTTTCCATGCACACCAGGCTTCGATGCCGGGTTACCCAACAATTGAAAGGCTCTGAAACGCGGAATGGATCCCCAATCAATTCTTCAATCCTGGCCAAGCGTATCCCTGGCCGCTGCGTTGGCCCTGACCTTCATCACGATCGCTGCTCGTGTTGGATTCAAAATCGCGCGCCGGCTGGCGCGAGGCCACATCGTTGTCGCAACACTGATCGATTACTCCGAAGAGGCCGCACGCGCGCTGGTGTTGTTGCTCGCCCTGCAGGCGGTCTGGGAAGCGGCTCCCGATTCGCTCTACCTTATCGGTGCAGTGCGCCATCTCACGGTGGTGCTGTTGATCGGCGTGTTCACGTGGCTCGCCGTGCGCATGCTGGCGGCAGTAAGCAAGATCATTCTGCTCAAGTACCCGTCCAATATGGCGGACAATTTGCACGCGCGCCGCATCCAGACGCAGACGCGCGTGCTCGCCAGAACGGTGATGGTGTTCGTCGTACTGTTCGGTGTGTCGGCGGCGTTGATGACGTTTCCGAGCGTGCGCCAGATCGGGGCGGGGTTGCTGGCTTCGGCCGGCCTGGCGGGACTCGTGGTCGGATTCGCCGCGAAGCCGCTGCTCGGAAATCTGCTGGCGGGCCTTCAGATCGCGCTAACCCAGCCCTTGCGGATCGACGACGTGGTCATCGTGGAAGGCGAGTGGGGCAAGGTCGAGGAGATCACAGGCTCGTATGTCGTGCTGGCCCTGTGGGACGAACGCCGCCTGATCGTGCCGCTTCAATGGTTCATCGAGCATCCGTTTCAGAACTGGACCCGGACTTCATCGCAGATCGTCGGCACGGTCGTTCTCTGGCTGGACTTCGGTTTTCCGGTGGAGGCCTTGCGCAAGGAACTCATGGCAATCTGCGAGCGCAGGCCGGAATGGGATCGGCGGGTTTGCATCGCCCAGGTGAACGACGCAAATGAGCGCGCCATGCAGGTGCGGATCCTGGTCAGTTCGTCTTCGGCTTCGCTAAACGGGGATCTGCGCTGCTTCCTGCGCGAGCACCTGATCGCCTTCGTCGCCCGCGAATACCCTCAATTCCTGCCGCAACTGCGCACCGAACTGCCGCAGGCGATGCCGGAGCCGGATGCTTCAGCCGCGCGCTAACGCAGCGTTTTCACTACACCCTTAGTCTCACCACGAAGGCTTCAGTTGCTCAAGGTCGATGGTCACCACGAAGACGCGAAGACACGAAGAAGGACGCAATGATATCGAATCAAGAGCGGGCCACTTGGCTTTCAGCGTGCCTCTGCTTCCGGATATCGGACGCCGATATGAAGATAATAACTCGGGTTTCTTCGTGCCTTCGTGACTTCGTGGTGAAATTCTCTCTCGTGCTTTAGTGTCTCAAGAATCGCGTAGTGAGCTAACTACATTCCCTTCTTCAACTGTTCCAGTATCGCCGGATTCTCTAGCGTTGAAATATCTTGCGTAATCTCTTCGCCTCTGGCGATCGAGCGCAACAGCCGGCGCATGATTTTTCCCGAACGGGTCTTGGGCAGGTTGTCGCCGAAACGGATGTCCTTGGGCTTGGCGATCGCGCCGATTTCCTTGCCGACCCAGTCGCGCAGCTCCTGCGCCATGCGCTTTGCATCGTCGCCGGTCGGACGCGGACCTTTGGTGACGACGAAGGCAACGACCGCTTCGCCGGTCATGTCGTCGGGCCGGCCGACCACCGCGGCCTCGGCAACCAGTTTCGTATTCGCCACCAGGGCCGATTCGATTTCCATGGTTCCAAGTCGGTGGCCGGATACATTGAGCACGTCGTCGATGCGGCCCATGATCCAGAAGTAACCGTCGAGATCGCGGCTCGCGCCATCACCGGCGAGGTAATACTTGCCCTTGAATTCTTCTGGGTAGTAGCTCTTGCGGAAGCGGTCCGGATCGCCCCAGATGTTGCGGATCATCGAAGGCCAGGGTTTCTTGATGACCAGAATGCCGCCTTTGCCTTTCTCGACATCGTGGCCGGTCTCATCGACGATCGCCGCAATGATGCCCGGCAACGGCATGGTGCAGGAGCCGGGTTTCAATGGCGTGGCCCCGGGCAACGGGGTGATCATGTGTCCGCCGGTTTCCGTCTGCCACCAGGTGTCGACCACCGGACAGCGCCCGCCTCCGACCGTGTTGTAGTACCACATCCAGGCCTCCGGATTGATCGGCTCGCCCACCGACCCCAGCAGCCGCAGACTGGCCAGATCGTATTTTTTCGGCAGTTCGCCGCCGGCCTTGATCAGCGATCTGATTGCCGTGGGCGCGGTGTAAAACACCGACACTGCATGATCCTGGATCATCTTCCAGAAGCGCCCGGCATCGGGAAACGTGGGCACGCCTTCGAACACGACTTCCGTCGCCCCGACTGCGAGCGGACCGTAAGTAATATAAGTGTGGCCGGTCACCCAGCCGACGTCCGCGGTGCACCAGAACACATCCTTCGGCTTGGAGTCGAAAGTCCATTTCATGGTCAGCATCGCCTGCAGCAGGTAACCCGCGCTGGAATGCTGCACGCCCTTCGGCTTGCCGGTGGAGCCCGACGTATAAAGGATGAACAGCGGATGCTCGGCATTGACCCACACCGGCTCGCAGACGTCGGGCTGGTTCTGCACCAGATCGTGCAACCAGATGTCGCGCGGCGTCTGCATCTTGGTGGCGCTGCCGGTGCGCTTGTAGACCACGACATGCTTGACGGCTTCGCATCCGCCCATCCCCAGCGCCTCGTCGATCACGGGTTTGAGCGCGATTTCCTTGCCGCCGCGCATCTGTCCGTCCGCAGTGATGACGGCGGTTGCGCTCGCATCGATGATGCGCTCATGCAGGCTCTTGGCCGAAAAGCCGCCGAACACGACCGAATGCGTTGCGCCGATGCGCGCGCAGCCTTGCATGGCGATGACTGCCTCGATCGACATCGGCATATAGATGATGATGCGTTCGCCGGTCTTGACGCCGAGCGACTTCAGCCCGTTGGCGAACTGGCAGACGCGATGGTAGAGCTGCTTGTAGGTGACCTTGGTGACGGCGCCGTCGTCGGCCTCGAAAATGATGGCGACCTTGTTGGGCTGGCTGTTGAGATGCCGGTCGAGGCAGTTGTACGAAACATTGAGTTCGCCGTCGCTGAACCATTTGAAAAACGGCGCATTGCTTTGATCGAGCGTTTTCGTGAATGGCTTGTGCCACAGGATGTTGTCCCGGGCGAGCCGCGCCCAGAAGCCTTCGTAGTCCTTATCGGCCTCCGCGCACAGGGCGTTGTAGGCGGCCATGCCGGAGATGTTCGCCTGCTTCGCGAACTCTGCCGGGGGCGGAAATACGCGGTGCTCCTGCAGGACGGATTCGATATCGCTCATGGCTCCTCCGTGTATAGCTGTTTTTGTGCCAGCAGCGGGCGGTAGCGCCCTTCAGCCGATTATAACGAGAAGTGTGATAAGCAATGGGGAATGGGGAATGGGGAATGGGGAATGGGTGATGAGCAATGGGGAATGGGGAATGGGTAATAGCCCTTTATGGTCGAGGACCGGTTATGGGCAGAGCCCGGTTATGGCGAAGCCTGTATCCTCTGGAACCCTTTAGGGATCCCGCAACGCGGGGCGCCCATCACCCGATCGGCCGGCAGCGTGTGTAGTGTAAAATTCGGCTCCTCCTAAATATCGCGTTTCCCAGCACATTCCCGATGCAATCAGGTTCAGAAAAGTCGAGTTCGTTGAACACGTTGGCAGGTTTTATATTCGCAAGCCGCTGGCTGCAGGCCCCCCTGTACTTCGGCCTGATTGTTGCGCAGGCCATTTATGTCTACCGTTTCATGGCGGAACTGTGGCATCTGGTCAGCGAGGTGCGCGGTTTGTCCGAGACCGACATCATGCTGGTGGTGCTGGGATTGATCGACGTGGTCATGATTGCGAACCTGCTGGTCATGGTGATCGTCGGAGGATACGAGACGTTCGTATCGCGGTTGAATCTGCAGGACCATCCGGACGAGCCCGAGTGGCTGTCCCACGTCAACGCCGGCGTGCTCAAGGTCAAACTGGCGATGGCCCTGATCGGCATCTCGTCGATCCATCTGCTCAAGACTTTCATCAACGCGCCGCACATGACGGAAACGACGATCAAGTGGCAGGTGATGATCCACCTCACGTTCGTGCTCTCGGCATTGGCCATGGCGTATACTGACCGGATTGCGACGACACCGCGTGTCGCGCAATGATCCTCCGCATTTCATCCCCAGTAACATGACAGCGATCCGCCAGGAAGACCTGATCGACAGCGTTGCCGACGCGCTGCAGTACATCTCCTACTACCATCCGATGGACTACATCGAAGCCCTCGGAGAAGCGTATCGGATCGAGCAATCCCCGGCCGCGCGCGATGCGATCGCGCAGATCCTGACCAACTCCCGCATGTGCGCTGAAGGCAAGCGGCCGATTTGCCAGGACACGGGGATCGTCGTTGCTTTCTTGCGCATCGGCATGGACGTGCGCTGGGAAGGCGCCACCATGAGCGTGGCCGACATGGTGAACGAGGGCGTGCGCCGCGCGTACCTGCATCCGGACAACAAACTGCGCGCTTCCATCCTGGCCGACCCGGCGGGCGGACGCAAGAACACGAAAGACAACACACCGGCCGTCATCCATATGGAGCTTGTCCCCGGCAATACGCTCGACGTGAAGATCGCGGCGAAAGGCGGCGGATCGGAGAACAAAGCCAAATTCGTGATGTTGAATCCATCGGACAGCATCGTGGATTGGGTCATGAAAACCGTGCCGACCATGGGTGCGGGCTGGTGTCCGCCCGGCATGCTCGGCATCGGCATTGGCGGAACGGCCGAAAAAGCCATGGTGCTCGCCAAGGAAGCGCTGATGGAACCAATCGACATGCATGAACTGAAGCGGCGCGGGCCGAAGAACCGCATCGAGGAGTTGCGTGTCGAGCTTTGCGACAAAGTCAACGCGCTGGGCATCGGCGCGCAGGGCCTCGGCGGATTGACCACGGTGCTCGACGTAAAGATTCTCGACTATCCGACGCACGCGGCCTCGTTGCCCGTGGCCATCATTCCGAACTGCGCGGCCACGCGCCACGCGCATTTCACGCTGGACGGCAGCGGTGCGGCACGGCTCGAACCTCCCGATCTGGCGCGCTGGCCGGATGTGCACTGGGCACCGGCCGCGTCTTCGCGCCGGGTGGATCTGGCGAAAGTCACGCGAGAAGAGATCGCTCTCTGGAAGCCAGGCGAATCGCTGCTGCTGAATGGCAAGATCCTGACTGGCAGGGATGCAGCACACAAGCGCATCCAGGACTTGCTGGCGAAGGGCGAAGGCCTCCCCGCCGGCGTGGATTTCAGGAACCGGTTCATCTATTACGTCGGGCCAGTGGACGCAGTTCGGGACGAAGCCGTGGGCCCAGCAGGCCCGACGACGGCAACGCGCATGGATAAATTTACCGAGACCATGCTCTCCAAGACGGGGTTGCTCGGCATGATCGGCAAGGCCGAGCGCGGCCCGACGGCCATCGAGGCGATACGCAAACATAAAGCGGTCTATCTGATGGCGGTCGGCGGTGCCGCCTACCTGGTCTCCAAGGCCATCAAGTCTTCGCGCGTGGTCGCGTTTGCCGATCTGGGCATGGAGGCGATCTACGAATTCGACGTGAAAGACATGCCGGTCACCGTGGCGGTCGATGTCAACGGCACTTCCGTGCATCAAACCGGTCCACGTGAATGGCAGTCGAAGATAGGAAAGATTCCTGTCGCAGTCGCGTAGCGACTTGCGACCTCACAGTTCTATGGCGGGCCTCCCCGCATTGCATGGTAGTGAACCTGGTCAGGTCCGGAAGGAAGCAGCCACAGCTATTTTCTGCAAGTGCCG
>Ga0207708_10001111_pt1 | contig 20191 bp, 17 predicted proteins | sample KBSK5101metaG_FD_184340 | JGI IMG/M metagenome (GOLD analysis project Ga0207708, IMG submission 184340) | Corn, switchgrass and miscanthus rhizosphere microbial communities from Kellogg Biological Station, Michigan, USA - KBS K5-10-1 metaG... | ecosystem: Host-associated > Plants > Roots >...
CGGCGCCGGAACGCTTTGTGGGTCGCGTCGATGCCGGTATCGAGCACCGCCCAGCGGATGCCCGTGGTCCTGGCTTCGAAGAGCCGCGCGGCCGCGTCGGCCTTCACCGTCAGCCGCGAACGCCAGACGCTGGTGCTCGCCGGGCGATTGAGGCTGATGCTCCACACGACGCCGGCGCTGGCGGAGGGTATCGCCAGCAGGCTTTCGTACACGGTGATGAAGGCGTCGACTTCGTCGCTGGTCAACGTCGGGGCGGCGAGGTTCGGGTTCGGCGGCAGCCCCTGGCGCTCGAGCTCGATCGAGCCAACCACCCGTATCAGCTTCTGAAAGAGCTTGCGGTCGCCCCCGGTTGCCGGCGGGTTCCGGCCGCGCGCGCCCGTGCCGAGCGTCGACGCCACGCGCTGGATGTTTTCGCGCGTCCACGCCGACCCGAGCGGCGCCACCACCCGCTTCCACCAGTTGGTCAGCGGCAGCGCGTCGCGCAGCAGCTCGCGGAAGGTCAGCGACGCGAGCACCACCGATTCGTTGAACAGCACGCGCGGGCGGCCGGTGTCGGTTGGCGCCGCCGCGCCCGGCGCCTTCGGCGTCGACTTCGTCCTCCTGGCCGCGCGTCCCCGCGACCCGCCGCTGTCGGCTTCGAGCCGCTCCCGCAGCGCCCGCGCCATGGTCGGCGCGTCGGACTCGTTGTGTGGCGTCAGCAGAATTTCGATGCGCTTCCCGGGCGCCTGCCCGTACTCGATCCACACATCGGGCAGGATGGGGAAGTCCTGTGTGAACCGGCGCTGATGCTCCGGCTTGCCGTAGAACAGCTCTTCAATCTGATCGCGCTTCATCAGTCGTTGTCAGTGACTCGTAGCGCAGCCCTTCAGGGCTGCCCTTCGACTCGCCGCGTGTTTCCCCGGCGGCACGCTCAAGACAGGCCCGCGCGGCGGGTGGCAGGCCTAAAGGCCTGCGCTACGCGAGCCGCGCCGATCATCTTTCATCGCCGCCGACGCACCCGCCTCAATGGCGCCCAGCAGCGTCAACAGCGGCGTCCCCTGCTCGAGCCGGCGGCACACAGCCATCGCCGTCGGACTGAGCGACGGCGCCAGCAGCAGCCGCGACATCACGGCCGCGCGCGCGCCAATCAGCTTCATCACCACGCCGCGCTCCGCCTCGCCGCGCGCGTTGGCCAGGCCCAGCGCCGATTCCCAGGCGCTCTCGCGCGCCACTTCCAGCGAGAACAGGCTCAACATCTCGTCGAGCTCGCCGGCGCACTGGTCGAGCGCGTCGAGGCCCGGCGCATACAGGCTCGCCAGCTGCGTGGTCGCGCGGTCGGTGACCGAGCCGAGCACCCGGTTGACGGCCGCGTGATCGCGGTATCGCCTGGGTCTGTCCGGATCGATCGACACGCCGAACAGCGCGTAGGCGAGATCGTGGTTGACGTGCGCATTGACGCCGAGGAACACGTCCTGCAGGACCAGCGTCCCGCCTGCGGCCCCGGCGTCGAAGGCGAGCAGCCAGGCCCGGGGCACACGTTGCCGCCGGCCAGCCTCGAAGTCCTCGAACGCCTGGCGATAGAGGTTGGCGAACCCCACCGCGTAGCGATGCACCCACGCGGGGTCCTCGAAGGCACTCGCCGCGACCTGCTGCCGCATCTCCGTCGAGACGACGCGGTAGAGCGTGAGGAAGATGGAGCGGCGATCGCGGCGCTGCCGCAGGTCGCGCTCGAGCTGGTCGAAGCCGTCGACGACCTCGTCGAGGGTTCGATACGGTGTCAGCGACAGGGAGGACACGCGCTCACACGACCGAGTGCGGCGTCTGGCGATCCAGCGCGATCGGTCCCGGTCCCGGCTGCGGCCGGCCCCAGTACATGCCGAGCAGGGCGCCGACTTCGCGCAGCCGCGCGATCTCGGTGGAGCTCCGCACCGAGGTGATCGCCCGCGCCAGCACGTTGCTGGTCACGCTGGTGTCGTGCGGCAGCGTTTCGATTTCCTCCGGCGACAGCGCGTCGAGATCGACGAGCGTGCGGATGCCAAAGCGGCGCAGGTCCTTGACGCCGTCGCCGAAGTAGACGCACAGCTTGGCCTGCAGAATCCAGTCGATCAGCTGCCGGCCGCTGTACGGCGTCTTCAGCAGCAGCGGCACGAAGTCGGCCGTCGCCAGGTCGTAGCAGGTGTCGACGCCGAGCTCCTCGAGCCGGAGGACATCGTGGGTCTCGACCCCTTCGATCATCTCCAGCGGCGCCGGCCGGACGCTGGGATCGACGGCGGGTGAGAGCATCGGCAGCTTGTCGGAGAGATAGCGCATGCCGCGCTGCGGGAACGTGCCGATGAGAAAGGCGAGTGCCGGCCAGATGTTGGCGGTGATGCCGCCGTCGGCCGAGTCGCCGCCCGACAGCGCCGAGTAGGCGTTGTAGATCACCATCGCCACCACCGCCGCGAAGACCACCCGCATGGCGAAGCCGTAGTAGAGCGTCGGCGAGAGATCGCTCGCCGCATAGCGGCGGTAGATGTGCTGCAGGCCCGAGAGGTAGACGCCGAGAAACGCCATCGCGAAGACGATGCGCGAGCCTCGCTGCGGGAACTCGACATCGGACATCGTCACGGTGGGAAAGTCGCCGTTGACCAGGCCGAGCTCGCGGCTGAAGAAGAGCAGCGCCAGCCCGATGCACGAGACGATCGACGCGTAGGCGACGGCGAAGAGATACGTCGAGAGGGTGTCGGGGGCGTACGCCTTGGCGTAGCCAGGCTCGATGTTGAGGAGCGACAGCATCCGATTGACTTCAATCACGCGCCGCTGCCGCCGCGAGAAGTAATAGGTGAGCGCGGTGAGCGGCAGGAAGAGATAGAGCACGACGGCCACGAACAGCTTGAACGCGGCCACCGATCCAATCGTCATGGGCTTCTCCTGGGATCGATCGACTGTCGGTGTTGCGGGTGCATTCTGACACGAAGCTTCGAGGCGTAGAGCTCAACGATGCGAAAGTTGGCAGCGGGCGATCAGAAGCGGACTCGATGTTTGCGTGTGCAACGCGCCTTGACAGCGATCTTCACGCTCCGCATAATCCGGCCACCGCCCACCATGCCCTACGACACGATCTTTTCGCCGCTGAAGCTTCGTTCGTTCACGCTGAAAAACCGGATCATCCGCTCCAACGTCGCCGGACGCTTCGATCAATACGACGGCAGCGGCGCGCAGCCGCGCATCAACTGGGAGCTCAAGTTTGCGCGCGGCGGCGTCGCCGCGATCATCTCGTCGTTCGTGCCGGTTCATCCGCGCGGCCGCATCCTTCCGCAATACGCAACCATCGTCAGCGACGATCGCATCCCGTTCTGGCGGGAGCTCGGCCGTAAGGTCCACGAACAGGACTGTAAGTACATCCTGCAGCTCAGCCACGGCGGCCGGCAGCGCGACATCCCGACCATCGACTATCCGATCGGGTTGAGCTCGACCGACAAGATGGAGCCGCTGCACGGTTTCGAGTGCGAGCGGATGACGCTGGCGCAGATCAAGGAGACGGTCGACGCCTTTGCCGAAGGGGCGCGGCGCGCGCGCGAGGCCGGTCTCGACGGCGTCGAGCTCCACGGCGCCAACGGCTACCTGATCACGCAGTTCCTCAGCTCCGGCATCAACGACCGCACCGACGAGTACGGCGGCGTCCTCGCCAACCGCGCGCGGTTCGTGCGCGAGATCGTGCAGGCGATCAGAAAGCGCGTCGGCCGCGACTTCCACCTGCAGATGAAGATCAGCGCCACCGAGTACAACAACGCGCTGCTCGAGCAGGAGAAGCCGGGCAACACCGTCGACGACTCGATCCAGGTGTGCCAGTGGCTGAAAGAAGACGGCGTCGACGCGATCCATGTGTCCTCGGGCGCGTCGTTCCCGCACCCGCGCAACCCGGCCGGCGATCTGCCGATCGAAGAGCTGAAGAAGACCTACGACAGCCTGATCTCCAGCGGCGTCCTCGCGCTGCGCAACTACCTGCTGTTCCGCGGCCGGCTGACCGGCGAGCTCTTCAAACAGCGGTGGGAGGAAGCGCGCGGACCGAAGGATCAGATCGAGGGCTTGAACCTGCCGGATGCGCGCCGGATCAAGAGCGCGGTGGGCGACCTGCCGGTCTTCTGCACCGGCGGCTTCCAGACCGCCGCAATCATCGAAGCGGCGATCACGCGCGGCGACTGCGACGCGGTCACCATCGCCCGGCCCCTCATCGCCAACAACGACCTGGTGCAGCAGTTCGCCAGGGGCGTCGGCCGGCCGGAGAGGCCGTGCACCTACTGCAACGCCTGCCTGGTCAACGCGGTCGAGAACCCGCTCGGCTGCTACGACGAGAGCCGCTACCCGTCGCGCGCCGCGATGGTGCAGGAGATTCTCAGCGTGTTCTACCCGCCGCCGTTTCAAGCGTGACCGAGAAGCGCCTCACGGTCCTCCTCTACGGCTCGGACCGCAATCTCTGGAACGGCGGACCGGTGCAGGTGCGCGTCACCGACATCTTCGCCGCCGGCGGGCCGCGGCTGCTGCATCGCGCCCGGATCAGCAGCTGCACGCTCGACCTGCGGCTCGACCTGCCGTTCGACGCGGGGCAGATTTACGGCTTCGACTTCTCGGCGCCCGGGCATCACCCGGCCTGGCAGCTGGTGCGGCGCAGCGACTTCCTGCGCATGCCTGAAGGCGTCGAGGGCGAGGACGCGGTGCTGCGGCTGATGCTGGTGCCCGACAAGCCGGGCGTCCGTGATCTCTCGCAGGGCTTTCAGCGGCTGCAGCAGCGCGGGTCGCCGATCGCCGCCGCCGGTGCCGGCCTCGATGAAGAGAGCTACCAGGCGCTCGGCGCCATCAACCGGATGGCGCTCCTGAACATCGAGGCCAAGCTGCGCGAAACCTTCGTCGACGGCGCGCCCGTCCTCTCGTTCGTGCGCGCCGTCCGCCACGTGGCGGTCGATCGCCTGTTCCTGCTCGTCGACGCGAGCCTGAAGGATCGGGTGGCGCGCGCCGCCGACTTCGCCGGCGCCGCCGGGCACCCCGCGCCCGATCTGCCGGGCGGCTCGCCGGCGCATCCCGACAGCTGGAAGCATCGGCGCTACGCCGAAGGCAACGTGCAGCTCTCGTTCTCGGCGGAGACGGAGCTGCTGCCGGACCGGCCCCAGGCGCCGGTGCACTCGGTGGACGTCGACATCGATCTCGGCCGCGGCCTCGCGCACGTCGTCGAGTGGCTCGACAACAACGTGATCCGCCGTGGCCACAAGACCGACCAGGCGCTCATCTATGGCCTGCTGTACGCGCAGCGGATTCTGCCGCTGTACACCCTCGACCCGGTGGCCGCGACCACGGCGCGGTCGGCGCGGCTGCGGCCGGTGGCGACGCGATCGGCGCGGCGCGCGCCGGCGGGCGGCAGGCGGCGAAGACATGCGTAACGTGATGGTCACCGCCAGGCGGCGCCTCGCGGCGGCATTGGTGATTGCCGCGGCGGCCGCGCTTTTGTTCGTTGCGCCGGTGCCGCAGCCGCGCGCGGAAGACTCGATCGAGGATCACTTCAAATACGGATCGATTGGCACCGAGCCGACCGTCGGCATCCCGGCGGCGCTGTGGCGCGTGCTGCCGATCGTCTTCGAGGACAAGCTGCCGAAGCGTCCGGGCACCGGCTGGGAGAAGCTCGGGTTCGTGAGCGAAGGCGCCGGACGCCCGCGCCCGATCGGCACCACCGAGAAAGGCGGCCGCGTCGGGCTCAACTGCGCGACCTGCCACGTCGGCACGGTGCGAGACGAAGAAGGGAGCGCGCCGCGGATTGTGCTGGGCATGCCGGCGCATCAGATGGATCTGCAGGGCTACGCCCGCTTCCTCACCGCGGCCGTCGAGGATCCGCGGTTCAACGCCAGCACGCTCATCGACGCCATCGTCAAGGTCGATCCCGACTTCTCGTTCTGGAACCGGCTCACCTATCGCCTGTTCGTGATCGGCGCGACGCGCAAAGGGGTCGAGCGCCTCACGGCGCAGAACGCCTGGTTCGACAAGCGGCCGCCGCAGGGGCCTGGCCGCGTCGACACCTTCAACCCGTACAAGCGCCTCCTCGGCTTCGACATCGACGCCGACGACACCGTCGGCACCGCCGATCTGCCGTCGCTGTGGAACCAGCGGATCCGCCGCGGCCTGTGGCTGCACTGGGATGGCAACAACGACTCGGTCGAAGAACGCAACAAGAGCGCGGCAATCGGCGCCGGCGCGACGCCCGAATCGCTCGACGTCGCCGCGCTGAAGCGGATCGAGGACTGGATCGTCGATCTCAAGCCGCCGAAGTTTCCCGCGGCTCGAGTCCGGACCGCGATGGTCGATCGCGGGCGCCAGGCGTACCAGACGGCGTGCGCGAGCTGCCACGACATCGGCGCGCCGAAGATCGGCCAGGTGGTCGAGATCGGCGACATCAAGACCGATCCGGAGCGGCTGCGATCGTTCACGCCCGAACTCGCGGTCAAGATGAACACGATCGGCAGCGGGTATCCGTGGCACTTCAGCCATTTCCGCAAGACCAACGGCTACTCGAACATGCCGCTCGACGGCATCTGGCTGCGGGCGCCGTACCTGCACAACGGCTCGGTGCCGACCCTGCGGGCGCTGATGTTCCCCGAGGAGCGTCCGGCGGTGTTCTATCGCGCCTACAACGTCTACGACTGGGATCGGGTGGGCTTCGTCGCCGCCGGGCCGGCGGCCGAACGGGAGGGCGTGAAGTTCGACACGTCTCAGCGCGGCAACGGCAGCGGCGGGCACCTGTACGGCGTCGACCTGCCGGCCGACGATCGACAGGCAATCATCGAATACCTGAAGACGCTTTGAGACGCGAGTCGCGGAAGCTGGCCATCGCGTGGTAGATGTCGCGCCGCGCGCGGTTGAAGTTGCCGAGCGGGCGATGCTCGCGCAGGCAGTGCCACGGGTTGAAGACCACCTGCTCGCAGGCGCTGTCGCGCCCGGGGAGATCGAGGCGCTGACTCGGGATGCGGATGCGCGCGACCGGGATGTAGGGCGAGTCGCGCTCTTGCCACTCGATCGACGCGTCCTCAATCGGCATCGTGCGGCTGTCGGTCTGGAACTGGACCAGGAAGTCGAAGGTGGCGTCCGCCTCGGCGAGCCGGCCGCGCAGGGCGTCGGTCAGGTAGCTGTCGGTGAGCCGGCGCGGCCGCTGGTGGATGCCGGCCGAATGCGGCTGGGCGATGTACTTGACCGCCCGTCCTTCGCCGAACAGGTACGGCGTCGTGCTCCAGTAGGAGATGTCGAGATGGCTCGGCGGATTCTGCCGCGCGGCCAGCGCGATTCGGGTCGCTTTCGGATGCGAGAGAAAATACAGCGCGCGCGTCAGCCCGCCCGCGTCGACCGCGCGCAGCAGCTCGAGGAACTCGCGCGTGTCGGCCGCCATCATCACCGGGTGGCTGTTGAGGATGAAGTCCTGCGTCGCCTCGCCCGGCGTCAGGTTCTCGCCCTCCACCTGCCGCAGCTTGATCGACATCCCGCGCAGATCTTTCTCGCGATCGCTCGCCGAGGCGGCGCTGGCAAAGCGGATGAACGCCGGAAAGGTGCGCGGGCGGGCGAACAGGCCGACGCGATGCTCGGGCGCGAGCGAATCGAGCACGGTGAACTCGGCGTCGACGCAGCCTGCATGCCGCGCCTGGTTGAAGCGCCGCATCACCCCGGTCGGGTAGCGGCGGGTGCTCGCGGTGCGCAGGAAGGCGATGAACTCGGCGACCACCGCCGCTTCGTCCGGCGCCATGATCTCTTCCGCGAGACCGGTGCTCGTGCTGGGCATCTCGTCTCCTCGAGCGATGATAGCGTGGCCGATGGCCGCGCGATCCGCGCCGGCGGCGAAAGCGCGAAGCGGCGATGAGCTCGGCCTTCGACGCGATCGTGATCGGCAGCGGCTTCGGCGGCGCGATCAGCGCGTGCCGGCTCGCCGAGAAAGGCATGAAGGTGCTGGTGCTCGAGCGCGGACGGCGCTGGAGCGCCAGCGAGTACCCGCGCAAGCCGGGCGACGCGTGGCTCTTCAACCATCGCGCGCCGGCGCAACTCAACGGCTGGCTCGATCTCCGCTTCTTCAAGCACATCGCCGTGTCGCAGGCGGCGGGCGTCGGCGGCGGCTCGCTCGCCTACAGCAGCGTCGCGCTCGAGGCCAACCCGAATCTCTTCGCCAACAGCTGGCCGCCCGAGATCACTTACGCCGAGCTGAAGCCGTACTACGCCCGCGTCGCCGGGGTGATGAACCTGCAGACGCTGCCGGACGGGCAGCTGACGCAGCGGCTCAAGCTGGCGCGCGAGGCGGCTGAAAAGCTCGGCCACGCCGATCGCTTCTCGAAGGCGCCGCTCGCCGTCACCTTCTCGCCGGAGTGGAACTACCAGCTGCCGGAACCGTTCACCGCGAAGCACTCGCGGCCCTTCACCAACGCGCAGGGGCAGCAGCAGGGCACCTGCATCCACCTGGGCAACTGCGACATCGGCTGCGACGTCCGCGCCAAGAACACGCTCGATCTCAATTACATCCCGCTGGCGGAGCAGCGCGGCGCCGACGTCCGGCCGCTGCACGTCGTCCGCGCGATCGAGCGGCGCAACGGCGGCTACGGCGTGGTGTTCGATCGCATCGAGCACGGGCGGCTGGTGCGCGGCTCGGAGACCGCCGCGCGGGTGATCGTCGCCGCCGGCAGCCTCGGCTCGACCGAGCTGCTGCTGCGCTGCCGTGACGAGCATCGCACCCTGCCGGCGCTCAGCCGGATGCTGGGACAGGGGTGGAGCGCGAACGCGAACGTGCTCTCGACCGCCGTCTACGCCGACCCCGGACGCGTCGAGCAGACGCTGGGCCCCAGCATCGCCAGCGCCATCGACTTCACCGACGGCAGCCGCGACGGCGAGCGCTTCGTCATCGAGGACGATGGGTTTCCGAACCTGATCCTCAACTCGCTGCGCGCGTGCCTCGATGCGCCGGGGGCGGCCGGGTTCGGCCGCGGGCTGCTGCAGCAGATCGAGGATCACGTGCGCGGCGATCCGAACCTGCGCAACGTGATGGTCTGGCTCGGCGCAGGGATGGACGCCGGCGATGGCCAGCTCTCCTTGAAGCGGCGGCTGCTGACGCCGTGGGTGCGCGATCTCGACCTGGAGTGGACGCCGCAGCACTCGCGCGGCGTGATCGAGGCGATCGTCGAGGTCCATCGCAAGATGACCGCCGCGACCGGCGGCCGGCTGCGAGAAGGACCGCCGGGCAGCATCTTCAGGAACATGGTCACGCTGCACCCGCTCGGCGGGTGCCGCATGGGCACCAGCGCGGAGAACGGCGTCGTCGATCATCTTGGCCAGGTGTTCGGCTATCGCGACTTGTATGTCGCGGACGGCGCGATTGCGCCGACGGCGACGGGGCGGAACCCGTCGCACACGATTGCGGCGATGGCCGAGCGGATCGCGGCGCACATCGTGTAGCGCGCGAAAGGGGCGGAGGCAAGCTCCGCCCCTACAGGTGAGGGAGATGCACGTGCTCTTCGAGGGAATTGTGCGAAGGACTCGAATCATGACGACCGCGGCGGCGCTCTGGTGCGGGCTGCTCGCGCTGTCGTGCGCTGAGGCGCCGCGCGAGCTGGGCGCGGGGCCGGTGGCTGAACAGGGCGGCGCGAACGAGCGCCTCGAGCTGGGCAAGGAGTATCCGCTGCCGGACGAAGCAGCTCACATCAAGGAGATCTCGGACCTGTTCACCGGGATGAGCGAGCGGAAATATCCGCCAGGCGTCCGGCCCATGCGGCGCGATGCGCACACCAAGGCGCACGGCTGCGTGAAGGCCGACTTCACCGTGCCGGCACAGGTGCCGGAGCGGGCGAGAGTCGGGCTCTTCAAGGAGCCGTCCTCGCACCAGACGTGGATCCGCTTCTCGAACGCGTTCTCCTCAATCGAGTCCGACGGCAAGATCGACGTCCGCGGCATGGCGATCAAGGTGATGGGCGTCGAGGGAGAAAAGCTGCTCGACAGCGAGAAGCTGGAGAAGACACAGGACTTTCTCCTCATCAACACCAACGTGTTCTTCTCGCCCAACACCGAGGAGTACGTGAAGTTCACGCGCGAGTACGTGAAGAACGAGAGCACGCTCGGCTACGTCCTGTGGCCGACGCGCTGGCGCCAGGCGCGGATCCTCTATCGCGCCGGCCGGACGCCGATCGACAACCCGCTGACCAGCCGGTTCTGGAGCAGCGTCCCGTACAAGCTCGGCGACGCCGCGGTGAAGTACTCGGTGCGGCCGTGCGGCGGCACGGTGCCGGCGGGGAAGAGCGGGTCGTCGCCGGACTCCCTGCGCGAGGCGATGGCGGCGACGCTCCGCTCGAGCGACGCCTGCCTCGAGTTCATGGTGCAGTTTCAGGCCGATGCGGTGAAGATGCCGGTCGAGGATCCGTCGATCGAGTGGGACGAAACCGCGTCGCCCTTCATCCCGGTGGCGACCATCAAGATCCCGAAGCAGACCTTCGACTCGCAGGACCAGATGGCCTACTGCGAGGCGTTGTCGTTCACGCCGTGGCATTCGCTGCCGGAGCACCGGCCGATTGGCGGCGTCAACCGGATCCGCAAGTTCGTCTACGAACGGGCGTCGACGCTCCGGCATGCCACCAATGCATGGCCGCGAAGAGAGCCGACATCGTTCGAAGACTTCAGGGAGCCGGGGGCCACGGGTTCACGCCAGCAGTGAGTGGCCGGTCGCGATCGCCTGGCTGACGCTGGCGAACCGCGCCGCCGGATCGCCCTCGACCAGTTCCGCCGCGCCCGCCACGCGGACGTCGCGCAGCATGTAGAAGTTGATGTTGGCGCGCTGCCGGTCGTCGATCGTCTCGGGGACGCCGTTGAGGATGCCGAGGCGGCGGCTGATCGCATCGGCCTGCCACTGCGGCGCCGCTTTGCGCCCGCGTTCCTCGACCGCGATCCGCGTCAGCGCGAACTGATCGCGCGGCTGTTCCCGCCGCACGCGCTCTTCGATCGCCGGCCACGCCTTGTCGAGGCTTCCCTGCTGGACGACGAGATCGTAGAGCGAGCACATGCAGCGCAGGTGATCGATCTCGATGCCCGGGCGCAGCTCCTGCAACGCGCGAATCGCCCGCGCCATCCGCCCGCCATACTCCCTCAGGATGCTCGTCACCATGATCTCGCGGAAGGCGTTGACCCGCCCGACGGCCTGGAAGTACCCCTTCCACGGCTCGACGACGTCGTGGCCGCCGCGGCCGGCGGTGATGCTGTTCGCCCATCCGACCTGGGCCGGAATCGGCAGCTCCATCACGCGGCGCCAGTCTTCGTAGTCATCCGGGTCGGTGAAGCAGGTGCGCAGCGCCGGCTCGTCGGCGGCGGTGAACGCGCGGAACAACGGCACCAGCGTGCCGGTGCCGAAGTTCACCTGCGCCGGCCCGAACGACAAGCCCGCGCCATCGAAGTTGCCGGTGATCTGCTGGAACTTGTCCCCGGCGGTCTCGAACGCCGCCGTCACCGAGAACGCCGTCTCGAGCGCTTCGGCGAGATCGATCGGTGGCCGGTCGTCGCGCTCGATGCGGACGTGCACGCCCTCGCTGTCGCTCTCGACGCGATCGAACAGGCGGCGTCCGCGAACCACGACGGCGCACTCCATGAGCGCCTCGCGCGGCTCGCCGGCGACGATGGCGCCGAGGCCGTCGGCGTCGGTGCGGGCGATTGCGACGGGGCGGCCGAACCGGTCGCGAAGCAGCTGCAGCGCCGACACCAGCTCACGATGCACCCGGACGCTGCCGTCAGCGCGCCTGAACTCCTTCAGCCGGAAACTCGGGGTCAGGCGCCGGTTGCCGTCGCCGCCGACGACGAACGCGCCATCCCAGTCGACGGTCCACATGGGCGAGAGTGTACCGCAGCGTTCGAGGCAGCCTGCACAGCGCACGCCGACGGCTGAGACCCCGCGGCGATTGATGGAACGCAAAGCCCGCCAAGCCCGCAAAGCTCTGGCGGGTGACGGCGCATCTGCTGCAGCGCGACCGGCCCGCTACGCGGGCAGCGACACGAGACCGGCGAACGCAAACGCAAACCCTCTGACCTTTCATGGGTTTGTGTTTGCGTTGCCGTTCTCGTGTCGCATGCGGCCGGCAACGCCGGCCGCCGGTCGCGCAGCTCCATCATCCGGCACCGCGTCTCTGCGATCTCCCCGAGTTCTGCGTTGTCTGTCGTGACACGTGCCCGCGAAGCGGGCCAGTCATCCGAGCCCAGCCGCGGCGCCTTCGTGCGACGCTTTGCGGGCTTTGCACGCTTTGCGGGCTTTGCGTTCTTGCAGGCGCAGGGATGTGGCCGCGTGCGTTCAGCGGTACAATCGGGCGCCGAAAGGGACCTCATGCAGAGACGCACATTTCTGACGGCCGGCGGCATGGCCGCGGTCGGGTTCGGCATCGGTGGCTGCGCCACCAATTCGCGGCCGGCGCGCAGCGCTCAGCGCCCGCCGGTGAATCTCGTCCCGGTCAACGCTTCGTGGGATCGCATCATCCGCACGACCGTCGGCCTGCGTCCGCACCGCGACCCCGGCTTCGTGCTGAAAGCCGACAAGCTCGACGACAAGCTGCTCGTGCACAACTACGGGCACGGCGGGGCTGGCATGTCGCTCGCGTGGGGCACGGGGCTGATGGCGGCGGAGTTCGCCACCGAACACCAGGCGCGGCAGGCGGCGGTCATCGGCTGCGGGTCGGTGGGCCTCACCTGCGCGCGGCAGCTGCAGCGGCGCGGCTTCGACGTGACGATCTACGCGATGGCGGTCCCGCCGTATGTGACGTCGAACATGTCGCTGGCCGGCTTCACGCCGTTGTCGGGCCTGGTCGATCCGGCGCGCCGCACACCGCAGTGGGACGCGCAGTTCCGCCGCGCGGCCGAGATTTCGTACCGCCAGCTGCAACTGCTGGCCGGGCCGCATTACGGCGTCTCGTGGCTCGACAACTACTCGCTGGTCAACGAGCTGCGCCCGGCGCAGCAGTCGGGCGGCGAGCGGGTCGACCTGGGCGTCGGGCTCAACGTCGAGGAAGAAGTGCTCGGCCCGGGCGAGCATCCGTTCCCGACCAAGTACGCGCTGGTGTCGCCGCAGATCCGCATCGAACCGTCGATCTATCTCGACAACCTGGTGCGAGACTTCCAGCTGTGGGGCGGCCGCATCGTCGTCCGGAAGTTCGAGACGCCGCGCGAGCTGGCGGCGCTGCGCGAGCCGATCGTGGTGAACTGCACGGGCCTCGGCGCGAAGGAGCTCTTCGGCGACGAGGAGCTGGTGCCGCTGAAAGGCCAGTTGTCGGTGCTGCCGCCGCAGCCGGAGGTGAACTATCACACCAACGGCGGCGTGCCGCCGGTGCCGGGCGCGAGCCTCGGCATCCACATGATGGCGCGCAGCGACGGCATCATCCTCGGCGGCACCTCGCAGCGCGGCGTCTGGACGCTCGAACCGGATGAGGCCGAGCGCAAGCGCGTCGTCGACAGCCACATCGCGGTGTTCGGCGCGATGAAGGGCGCTCGGCGCCCGAAGACCGCGGCGCGCATCAGCACGTAAACGTTGGCTTATTTGGCATTTCTGTTGCGTTCGCCGGACTTCGGAACGGAGGTCCGTGACGCGACCGATGCGGTGGTTGCCGGCGGTTGTCGCCGTGATGACCCTCTGCGTAGCAAGTGCATGCGGCCGTACGCATGAGGTGGGCGGCGCCGGTCCGGCGCCGCAAGGGAAAGCTGCCAGCACGCCGCCGGCGACGCGGCTCGTCGCCGACGTGTCGAGCGGCGAGTGGCGCATGGCGGCGGGCGACTACGGCAACCTGCGTTACAGCACGCTCGACTCGATCAAACCCTCCAACGTCACCAACCTCCGCGTCGTCACCACGCTGAACACGGGGATCAATCGCGGCCACGAAGGGCAGCCGCTCGTCGTCAACAACACGATGTACGTGGTGACGCCGTATCCGAACAACCTGCTGGCGATCGATCTCACCAAGCCTGGCGGCGCGCTCAAGTGGGCGTATCAGCCGCACCCGGATCCGCGCGCGGTCGGCATCGCCTGCTGCGACACGGTGAACCGCGGCGCGCACTTCGCCGACGGCAAGATCATCTACAGCCTGCTCGACGCGCACGTGGTGGCGGTCGACGCCGAGACCGGCGAAGAGGTGTGGCGCACCAAGGTCGGCAACATCGACCTCGGCGAGACGTTCACCGCCGCGCCGCTGGTCGTCAAGGACAAGGTGATCGTCGGCAACTCCGGCGGCGAACTGGGCGTGCGCGGCTACGTCGCGGCGCTCGACGTCAAGAGCGGCAAGGAGCTGTGGCGCGCGTTCAACACCGGGCCGGACAGCGAGGTGAAGATCGGCGCGGGCTTCCGCGCCTTCTACCAGAAAGATCAAGGCAAGGATCTCGGCGTCAGCAGCTGGCCGCCCGATCAATGGAAGCTCGGCGGGTCGACGGTGTGGGGCTGGTTGTCGTACGACCCGGCGACCAACCTGTTCTTCTATGGCACCGGCAACCCGGGCGTCTGGAATCCGGATCTGCGTCCCGGCGACAACAAGTGGTCGTGTTCGATCCTGGCGCGCGACGCCGACACCGGCGAGCTGCGCTGGGCGTATCAGGTGGTGGCGCACGACGCCTGGGACTACGACGAGATCATGGAGAACCTGCTCGTCGACATGAACTGGAACGGCCGCCCGCGCAAGCTGCTGATCCACCCCGGGCGCACCGGCTTCGTGTTCGTCCTCGATCGCGAGACCGGGGAGGTGCTGTCGGCGCAGGCGTATCAGCCGACCAACTGGGCGACGAGCTGGGATCTGCAGAGCGGCAAGCCGGTCGAGGATCCTTCGAAGCGCACGAAGTTCGGCGTGGTCACGCGCGGCATCTGTCCTTCGTCGACCGGCGCGAAGGACGTGACGCCGTCGGCGTTCTCGCCGCGGACCGGTTTGGTCTACATTCCGGCGCACAACACCTGCATGGACTACGAGGGGGTAGAGGCGAACTACATCGCCGGCACGCCGTATCTCGGCGCGAGCGTGAAGATGTACCCGGGGCCGGGCGGTTATCACGGCGAGCTGGTGGCGTGGGATCCGGTGAAGGGCGAGAAAGTCTGGGGCGCCAAGGAAGAGAAGTTCCCGGTCTACAGCGGCGTGCTCGCGACCGCCGGCGACGTGGTGTTCTACGGCACGATGGACGGCTGGTTCAAGGCGGTCGACGCGCGCACCGGCACCGAGCTGTGGAAGTTCAAGTGCGGATCCGGCATCGTGTCGAACCCGATCACCTATCTGGGTCCGGACGGCAAGCAGTACGTCGCCGTCTACGCCGGCATCGGCGGATGGATGGGCGCGGTCGCGTTCCCCGACATCTCGATCGACGATCCATATGCCGGGCTCGGGGTCGTCGGCGCGATGAAGGAAATCAAGAAGTACTCGGGGCCCGGGGACACGTTGTATGTGTTCGGCTTCTAGGTTCGTCGCGGTAGCCGCGTGTGCGATCATCGCCGTCGCCTGTCAGAAGGGCACGCGCGGCACCGCGGCGCCCAACTCGGCGCCGCCGCCGATGCACACCGCGGTCGGACCGATTCCAGGCCCCGGCGACGGAGGGCCGAGCGCGCCCAATCCCTATGCGGGCGATCGACAGGGGATGGGCGAAGGGCATCGCCTGTTCAACCAGATGAACTGCGCCGGCTGCCACGGCGATCACGCCGGCGGCGGGATGGGGCCGAGCCTGCGCGACGTCGACTGGAAGTACGGCGCCACCGATGCGCAGGTCTTCAGCAGCATCGCCGCGGGACGCGCGTTCGGGATGCCGGCGTGGGGCACCAGGTTGAACGACGATCAGATCTGGAAGCTGGTCGCCTACATCAAGACGCTGCGCACGAGGAACGAGATCGCGCCGCCAAGCTGAGAAGGGGAAGGCTGGAAGGCGGGAAGGACCGAAGGCGGAACGGCGAAAGGTCGAAAGGTCGAAGGTTGAAGGTCGGTAACGACGTCGATAACAGGAGAAGGCGCGACATGCGTGGCGCGATCGTGATGTGCCTGGCGCTCGCCGCCGCGGGCTGCGGCGGCTCGGGGCGGGCGTCGAGTCCGGCCGAGACGCAGCCGGGATCGGCCGCGGATGCCAGCAGGGGGCCGCGCGCGGGCGGCGCCGCCGCGAGCTGCCGCGATCTGCCGTCGGCCGCCGACCTGAAAAAGCTGCTGCGGCAGGCACCGTCGGACGGCGGCGAAGCGGGCGGCTTCTTTTCGGGAAAGATGGAGTGGGCGTCGATCGTCAACCGGCAGGGCGAGATCTGCGCGACCGCCGTCGCCACCGACGAACCGGCGAGCGCGTGGCCCGGCAGCCAGGCGATCGCCAAAGCGAAGGCTTACACGGCCAACGCGTACAGCACCGACATCCTGCCGATGTCGACCGCGCGGCTCTACACGTTCACCCAGCCGGGACATTCGCTGTGGGGCGTCGCCGAGCCGAACCCGTTCAACCCGCAGTGCGTGGTATCGCCGCAGGACTCCGCCAAAACCGACGGCAAGATCTGCGGCGGGTCGATCGCGTTCGGCGGCGGCGTGCCGCTCTATCGCGGCAAAACACGAGTCGGCGGCCTGGGCGTCAGCGGTGACACCGCCTGCGCCGATCACGAGATTGCCAAGCGCATCCGCCACCTCGCGCAGCTCGATCCGCCCACCGGGCAGTTTGCCGACGACATCACCTACGCCTCGGCATCCGGCCCGACGATGTACTCGCATCCGCTGTGCGCCAACACGTGGCAGAACGGCAACAAGCTTGGCGAAGAGGCGAAGGCTGACGACTACTGATCTCCAACCTCATCGGTAACTCTGCGCGCGACTCGAACCGCCGCTGCGCGGCGAGTGTTGTTGAACCCTCGACTCGCGTGCCGCAGTCCGCGCGGGGGGGTCGTGATAAAGTAACGAGAAAGAGCCGCTGTTTTTCTTAGAGTTTTGCCATGGCCACTTGTCCCAGATGCATGGGGGCGCTCACCGAGAATCACCGGTGTCCCCGTGGCTGGCTGAGCCGCGTGACCGACGCGCTGTCGACGGTGATGATTGGCGCCGTCATCGGCGTCGCGCTCTGCTATGGCATCGAAGAACGTCCGGTCCCCGCGCTCGTGCTCGCCGCGGCGGCGCTTGGCGGCGTCCTCGCCTCGGCGCTGCGCCAGGCGGTCAGCGGCAAAACCGGCTGACGCCTAGGCGCAGTAGCGCCGCACGATCTCCATCAGCATCTCGCAGTCAATCGGCTTCGCCAGTGTCGCCACGGCGCCCAGCGCCTGTGCGCGCTGCTCGACGTCGCTCGCGCCCGACATCACCGCCACCGGCACGGCCGAGACGGTTGGATCGCCCAGCTGCGCGCGGCGGAACTCGTTGCCGCTCAACCGCGGCATCATCAGGTCGAGCAGGATGAGACACGGGACGTTCGGCGCCCGGTGCCGGACGACGCGCAGGAGGTGCAGGCCTTCGAGGCCGTCTTCCGCGGCGACTGCGTGGAAGCCCTCCGAGACGAGCAGCGCCGCCAGCATCTCGCGGACGTCGGGATCGTCTTCGACGATCAGCACGTTGCCGGTAGTCGGCGGCGTCGGGACGCTCATCTGGAACGCGCTCGGAGAATCAAGTCTCGTACCGGACGCAGCCCGGCTGTTAAGCGACTGGACCCGGGATGCCGACAGGTCAGGCGTATCGTATTTTGACTCGATTACCGATCCGCCTGCACCGCTTCGCTACGGTACCGTATTCGGTCGGGGAGCGCGAAGGATCGGATCACGCCCGGTGGGCGAGCCGTCAGGCGGCGGCCCGACGCGCTCGCGACGGGCCGGTCGCGCGCACCACCCGGACGATCGAGAGTGCGGTCAACAGCACCGCGAGCACGATGAAGCCGAATACGACGTACTTGAAGATGTCGGAATCGAGCCACGCGATGATGCGGCGCCCGTAGACGAGCGCCAGCGCCGCCTCCAGGCCGAAGCGGATCACGCGCGTCACCGCCAGCACGATGAAGAACAACTGCCGCTTCACCTTCAACGCGCCGGCGGCGAGCACGAACGGCGTGAACGGAAACGGCGGCGGGATGAGATCGAGCGCGGCGAGCGCGATCGCGCCGCTCTTCTTCAATCGATGCTGAATCTGCTCCAGTCGTTTCGGCGGGACGTGGCGCTCGAGGCCCTTCTCGCCAATCTTGGCGCCCATCCAGAAGGTGAGCGCCGCGCCGGCGACAGAACCGACGGTGGCGAGCAGCGGCACCGCCCACCACAGCTGACGCTGGCGCGCCGCGAGGATGATGACGACGGCGTCGATGCCGAAGGGGAGCGAGAAGAACAGCGTCGAGTCGAGGAACGCCAGCGCGACGACGCCGATCGGTGACGCGAAGAGGGTGAGAACCCAGCCGGAGAAGCCACGCATCAGCGTGACGCGAGCAAACCGCGCGCCACGGGCAACTGGTGAGGTGAGGAATTTCTCACCTCACCAGTTACAGCGGTAGTCGCAAATAAGCGCGGCAGCCGCGGCGATCGGTGCGGTTCTCGAGCGTCAGGCTTCCGCCGTGCGCTTCGGCGATCTGCCGGCTGAGAACCAGGCCGATCCCCGATCCGCCCGGCTTGGTGGTGAAGAACGGCACGAACAGGTTCGACGCATTGGTCAGGCCCGAGCCCTCGTCGTCGATCCACAGCTCGAAGCTGCGCCCTTCGCGCTTCCAGCCGACGGTGACGCTGCCGCCGGTCTGCAGCGCGGCATCCGAGGCGTTGTGCACCAGGTTGATCAGCAGCTGCTCGAGTTGATCCGGATCGGCGCGGATGCTGATCTCGGGCGAGTCGGCGATGTGAATCGGCAGGCGTGTCTCGACGGCGGCGATGCGGTGCACCAGCGCGGAGACGTGGACCGTGTCGAGACGCGGCGCCGGCAGCTTCGCCAGCCGCGCGTACGCGGTGGTGAAGCGGCTGAGGGAATCGGAGCGCGCGGCGATGATCGCCAGGCCGCGCTTCATGTCGTCGAGGAAATCGGGGTCGGACCCGACATCGACGCCGACCGGCGCCGATGGCCGGTCTGGCCGGGGCGTCTCTACGCGCGCGAGCATCGACTCGAGGCTGCCGGCGATCGACTTGATCGGCGCCAGCGAGTTGTTGATCTCGTGGCCGATGACGCGAATCAGCCGCTGCCACGCCTGCCGCTCCTCGTCGCGCAGCGGCCGGCTCACGTCGGCGAGGACGAGCAGTTGATGCGGCCTGCCGCCCTGCCGGAAGGTCGTGCGCCGCACCTCCCATCGGCCCGAGGCGCCGGGGAAGGCGACGTCCTCGATTCGCGGCGACTGGCCGGCCAGGCAGGCGCCGAGGCCGAGCTCGTCGGCGGTGCGTCCGAGCAGCTGCTCCGCCGGCTGCGCCAGCAGCCGCTCGCCGGCGCGGTTGACGAGCCGCAGCGTCTGCGCGCCGTCGAAGGTGAACACCGCGACGTCGATCTCCACCATCACCGTGCGCAGCAGCGCGCCGGCCTCGAGCGCGCCCAGCCGCTGATCGTGGAGCGTCGACGCGAGCACGTTGACCTCGAGCATCACCGCCCCGAGCGGATCGTCGCCGCTGGCGCCGCGGGCGCGGATCGAGAAGTCGCTCTCGCGCAGCGCTGCCAGCAGGTTCGACAGCGTCTGCAGCGGCAGGACGACGCGGTGCCGGACGCTGAACGAACAGCCGGCCCACACGCCGACGACGAACACGGTCAGCGTCCATTGCACCTTGGGCGTGTAATCGCCGGTCCAGAGCAGGATCAGCGCCACCAGCGCGGCAGGGAAGCCGGCAGCGAGCGCGAGGAGAAGGATTCGCTGGTCGAAGCGCAGACGCCCTTCGGGGCGGCTCGCGGTGGGGTCTAACGCGGAGAGGGTGTCTTCGGTCAATTTGGAATTAAGGGAATCAGGAATTAGGAATGCGTGACCTCGGACCGGGATCACGAATTCCTAATTCCCGTAATTCCTCTAATTCCTCATTCTACAGGCCGTACCGCTGGAGGCGTCTATACAAGGCCGACCGGGAGAGGCCCAGTGCTTTGGCGGCCTGGCTGACGTTGCCGTCGAAGCGGGCCATCGCTTTCTTGATCAGGAACCCTTCGACGTCCTCGAGGCTCATGTCCTCGATCCGCGAGGTGGCGTCGCGGTCGATGCGCAGGCCGAGCTCGCCGAGGCGGATGGTCGAGCCCTGCGCCATCAGCACGCCGCGCTCGACCGCGTGATCGAGCTCGCGGATGTTGCCCGGCCA
>Ga0207708_10001112_pt1 | contig 20185 bp, 15 predicted proteins | sample KBSK5101metaG_FD_184340 | JGI IMG/M metagenome (GOLD analysis project Ga0207708, IMG submission 184340) | Corn, switchgrass and miscanthus rhizosphere microbial communities from Kellogg Biological Station, Michigan, USA - KBS K5-10-1 metaG... | ecosystem: Host-associated > Plants > Roots >...
GCTACCCCCGAGGCGTCCGAAAAAGAGACCTTGTCAGCGAAGTATCAGACCTACGACGATCGACCGGTATTACAGGAAGCCGGCGACTAAAGAAGACGCGTCAGATTGGCTTGGCCTCAACCGTTGAATCTCTGCTCTCTGCGCTCTCTGCGTCTTTGCGGCCTCTGCGTTTTCCTACGTCGATCGAGCACACTCAACAAATTCGACGGTTGACTATGTCCGATCGACGACGAAAAACGCAGAGGCCGCAAAGACGCAGAGAGCGCAGAGAGCAGAGCGCAGAAAACGCGCAGTAGACACACCTAAAACAACAACTTCTACCCGAATTCCTAAAACAACAACTTCAATCCAAACTGAATATGTCTCGGCTCCCTTGCTGAGCTGATTACGCCGAATGTTGGCGAACCCAGGAAGTTATCCGGCAGATTGAAGTTTGGGTGATTGAACAGGTTGAAGAACTCCGCTCGGAACTGAAGATTAACCTGTTCTGTCAGATGTGTGTTCTTGACGAGCGACGCGTTGACGTTTTGATAACCCGGTCCGTCCAGAATATTCCTTCCTGCATTTCCAAAAGTCCCCGGCGGTGAAAAAGTAAACGCAGCCGTATTAAACCAGCGGCTTGGACTCGGGTCACTCAATTCAGGATTGCCGGCAACATTGGGCCGATCGTTAAACCCAAAGCCGAGTACGGAACGTCCGGTTCCGCTGTTATCAATCTCCGAAAGCAGCGCGACTGTAAACGGACGACCTGTTTGCAGCGTCACGATCCCAAACGTTTCCCATCCTGTTAGGATTTTTGTTACCCAACCATCGTCAGACAAATAATCTCGGCCTTCGCCAAATGGAAGCAAGTAGGAGTAGCTGACCGACAAACGGTGCCGCACGTCGAAGTTTGATCGTCCACGTTCAGCCCTGACGTTGTAACTGTTCTGCGGAAAGTTTGGATCTCCAGCACTGGTGAAGAAGTTCGACGCATCGTCGATCGATTTCGACCATGTATAAGACGCGAGCGCAGAGAATCCTCGACTCAGCCGTTGCTGAAACTTTGCCTGCAATGCGTTGTAGTTCGAATTAGCTCGCGACTCTAACAGATTGATGTCGTCAAACCGCGGATTCGGTCGCGGTACAATGAACGTGCCGGGCGGTAAAGCACGTGGTTGCGGCTGATTGATGTCGCGCGCAGTTAGAAGTTTCGTCCCTTTCGATCCTACATACGCCACTTCCAAAAGGCCCTTTGATCCGATTTCCCGTCCAATGTTCAGATTCCAATGCTGCATGTATCCCGTGCGCAAGTCGCGCTGAATCGCAAGCGCAGAATCCGGTAATGGGAATGGGAAGAAGGACGGAAACGGATTGCTTAACGTCAGTGGTAATCCAGGCAGCGAGAAGAAGATGTTGTTATCGAAGAAAGGCGAGTTGAAGTACAGCGCTTCGGCTGGTGCAAAAGGCGACTGGTCGTAGTAAACACCATACCCTCCACGAATAACAGTTGCCTCGTCGTGTCCAACCGTCCACGCAAATCCGACACGGGGCGCGAAGTTGTTTTTATCTGCCTGAAAACCGCTGCGAGGCACCCCATTCGTGCCGACAGGAACCAGGGTACCGGTCGTAACGTCGTATAGAGTTGCGCGATCGAAGGCGTCAACCGGCGGGGTGTTGTATTCATAGCGCAGTCCTCCGGTGAGTGTCAGATTTCTTCGAGCACGCCAGCTATCGTTAATGAAAAAGTTGTAACTTTGTGTGCGGATGTGCTGAGGGTTATCGACTCGCGCGACACTCGTCAGAAACGGAAAACCAATCAGCAAATCACCAAGCGCGTTTCCGGTGATTTGTCCGAATGGTGAGAATTGCAGACGTCCGCGTGACTCCACATCGCGAAACGCATTCTGCTGCGACACCCGAATCTCGCCGCCAAATTTGATGAGGTGATCGCCCTGCGCGTAACTGACATTGTCGAGAACTTGATATACGTTCGTCACACTGTTTTGCGGATTGTTTCCTTCATCACCGAGGGGAGAGAAGCCGGTGATGGTGATGAAGCTTAATCCCAGGTCGCGCTCTCGTGGGGAAACAGTTGGTAGTCCTACCTGCGAATTCAGAACGCTGGCCTGTTGTGTTACTGAGGCGGCTACTCGACTAAAAGCCAGGCGCGTTTCGTTGACCAACTTAGGCGTCAGCACAAGGGTAAGCGCCGCCATTGCATTCTGGCTGCGTCGCTTTACGGAATCGCCAAAGCCCGGTACGACAGAAAACGCAGGACCAGTGAATGGCTCGAACAGATCTCGGTCACCAAAGCTGTAGCGAAACGCGAGATCAGCGCGGTCCGTCAAACGATGGTCTACACGAACATCGAAACTGTCGTTGTCGTCCCCTTGTGTCGGTGAAGAAACGAAATTCTGAAATGGCACATTACGATTCGGCAGCGGATAAAGCGCTGCGATAGCGCGTCCAACCGGATGTATGAAGAAGTCAGGAATCTGCCCGTTAGTAAAAGGCATTCCCGTAAACGGATTGATCGGCACGCCGAATAGGCTCTGGCTAAAGTTACCTCGTCGTTCCTCAAGTGTCGGAACATTCGAAACGCGCGTAATACCTTCACGAGAGCGCGTGCCTTCATAATCGGCAAAGAAGAAAGTGCGATCGCGTTTGATAGGACCACCAATCGCGCCGCCAAACTGATTGCGAATGTACTTCGGTTTTGGCTCGTTGGAAGGAGCAAAGAAGTTACGCGCATCAAGCGCTGCGTTGCGTAGGAACTCGAAGGCGGAGCCGTGCAAGGAGTTCGTTCCGGAATTCAGGATCACGTTCACCTGCGCGCCTGGACTACGACCGAACGAAGCGTCGTAAGTACTTGTCAGCATTTCGAATTCGCGGATCGCATCTACTGACGGTCGAACTCCGAACGTGTTTAGTTTGGGATCGATGTTGTAGACACCATCCAGCAGAAAGTTGTTGGCGTCTTCACGAGCGCCGTTAACACTGAACGCAAAGTCACCGCGAACTGAACCGGCTGAACCAGGTGCGGCGGGAACGGCGCCAGGAACCAACAGTGAGAGTTCATAGAAATTGCGACCGTCGAGAGGAAGACCAGTGATTTGTGTATTCTCGATTACCGTGCTCAAGGAACCCGATTCTTCCTGAAGAGGTTCCGGTTCGATGAACACCAAAGTGTCGCTGGCACCGCGGAGAGCCAGATCTACATCCACCCTCTCCGCCTGGTTGACTGCAACCGTGAATCCGATTATCTGCTTTTGGAACCCGTCCTTTGTGACCTCTAGTTTGTACGCGCCAGGTCGAAGTTCACTAATCGTGTAATTACCCTCGGCGTCGGATTCCACCGTTCTCGTTTGGTTGGTCTCAGTGCTGATTAATTTGATCTCGGCGCCCGGCACAGCAGCTCGATTCGGATCGTAGACGGTTCCTCTAACGGATCCACGATATGTCTGTGCGGTAATAGAGGTGAAGAAGGCGAGCAGCACCAACACAAGAAGAGGCAGTCTATAGTTCTGATTCAAGGTTAGGTTCTCCAGGTACGAGTTTTTGGATGACGATTGGGTTTCGAGAACTTACCAGATGTCTTGAGCAAGTGTCTAAGGCAAGAGCGCGAAACTTAACAATTTATTTGTTCAAACTTAGAAACTGACTGATAGAATGCGACAGTCATTAGAGTCCAGTCAGATTACGGCAAAAGTCTTTGTTGAGTTTCAGTACATTGTTGATTGTAGATTGTAGATTGTAGATTGGACGTCAGACGAAAATGACTGTGTCAGATCCCTGACGTTTTGTGCGGTTTTTGTTAAGGAAAGAAGAGCAAGAATCAATCTGCAATCGACAATCTAAAATCATCAATGATTTAAGCTCTTCTACATCGTTTCGTTTGGAGGGGATCGATGGTCTGGATCCTTTTTGCTCTCGGTGCTGCGCTCGCTTGGGGACTCTATGGGCCGGCCCTGCACCAGGGACAAGTTCAACTCGGAAGTCCTATGCGCGCGCTGCTTTGCGTGGGTGTCGCATATTTTCTAATCGGCGTGCTTGTGCCGGTGATCACTCTTTCGTACCAGGGTGAACTGCATAGCTTCACTACGAAAGGCACGGTGGGTGCAACAGTCGCCGGTGCGTTGGGTGCGGCGGGAGCTGTGTGCATCATCTTCGCATTTCGCGCCGGGGGCTTGCCGACGTATGTGATGCCGCTCGTCTTTGCCGGCGCGCCGTTAGTGAATGTTCTGTTTTCGATGTGGCTTCATCCGCCTAAGACGTCTCCCAATCCGTTGCTCTACCTGGGATTTGTTTTGGCTGCGACAGGCGCCGGGTTGGTTCTGTACTTCAAACCAGCATCATAGGTTGTCTGATGTTCGATACACTTCAGGAAGCTCTGATCAAATCTCCGGAAGTCGGCGTTATTCAGTACCGTTCGCGGTGGCGGATGGCCAAGACTCAAGAACACCAAATCTATGTCGAGATGACGCGTCTTGAGTCTTGGCCATCCGCTACCGCGAACGGTACTGAATGGCGGATCCCGGCGAAAGATCAGAGCTTCCTTCAGTTTGTCGATGAATCGCGGTACGTTCAACTTAGTCGAAGGTAGTCGCCTCGGCACCTCATCGACAAACTGAAGTGTATCGGACAATAAAACGCACTGCCTTGCTCGGTGTCTCCCCAACATCAACGGATCATTTGTGTTTCGGTTCAGAACGGGAGCGAAGCGACTGCTTTTCGCTTCGCCGACCATGGACATGGGGAAGCAGTCGCTTCGCTCCTGTTCCGAACTGATCGTGCAGAGGAGAATCATGAAGATTAGAACCGCGCTGGGCTTTGTATTAATCCTTTTCTTTTACTCACAGCTCGCAGCTCAAAACAGTGACTGGCCGCAATGGCGTGGACCAAATCGCGATGGAGTATCGAAAGAAACGGGACTGCTCAAACAATGGCCCGCCGAAGGTCCGCCACTCGTCTGGAAAGCAGTCGGCGCGGGAACAGGCTACTCCTCGCTCGCGATCGCAGGTGGACGAATCTATACGATGGGCGTCCGTGGAGAACGCGAATATGTAATTGCGTTCGACGTCGCGACCGGCAAAGAGCTTTGGGCTACGGCAGGTGGCAATCGATACAAAGACGATCGTGGAGATGGTCCACGTGGCACACCAACCGTTGATGGTGATCGTCTGTATGCGCTTGGTGGGAATGGTGATCTGTCGTGCATTGACACGAAGACCGGCCGCATCGTTTGGGCCATGAACGTGCTGCAAAAATTTGGCGGGAGCAATCCAAACTGGGGAATCAGTGAGTCGCCACTCGTGATTGGCGAGAAATTGTTGGTGAACGCAGGGGGACCTGACGCATCGATCATCGCTCTAAACAAAAAAGACGGGACCTTGATCTGGAAGAGCCAGAGTGATGAGGCCGGATATTCTTCTGCAATGCCGGTCCAGGTCGGCTCAACAACACAAGTCGTATTTTTTACCAGCAGGCGAGCTGTAGCTGTAGATGCAAGAGACGGCCGCTTGCTCTGGGAATACCTGAAAGCTTCGAACAGGACTGCCAATGTCGCCACTCCAGTTATAAGAGGCAATCGCGTGTTTATTTCATCGGACTACGGAACCGGGGCGGGCTTAGTTGAGATCAAGTCTGACGGCACGGCTCAGGAAGTCTATTTCACCAGAGAGATGAGAAATCACCACAGCAGTTCGATTCTTATAGGTGATTATCTCTACGGCTTCTCAAGCGGAGTTCTCACCGCTATGAAGTTCGACACTGGTGAGGTGGCGTGGAAAGATCGCAGCGTTGGCAAAGGATCGCTCGTTTACGCCGACGGATACCTTTATGCGTTCAGTGAGAACGGTGTTGTCGGTTTGATTGAAGCGACACCGACGGGCTACCTGGAGAAAGGTCGTTTCCGGATACAACAAGATTCATTGCCAACGTGGACGCATCCAGTAATTGCTGGCGGCCGGCTGTACATTCGTGATCAGAACACGATCTATGCGTACGACGTGAAAGCGAAGAAGGGAGCGGGCGATAAGTCAGATTAACTCTTGACGAACTCCGCGTCCTCAGCGTCCTCAGCGTTTTCAGTTGCCATATTAGGCACGCTCAACTGACTTCGTAATTGAGTAACATTCAAATCGGTCCAAGGAAAACGCAGAGGACGCAGAGACGCCGAGAACGCAGAGATGTTGAGAATGCCGGCGAGATCTATTTTTTCGAAGCGCCATTCGCTATGCAGTAGAGATTGTCCTGGCCTCGAATGAGGATTCGACCTGGGACGATCGCGGGTGAGGCGTACACTGGTTCGCCAAGTGCGTTTGCATTCAGAATTTCAGGAGTTGGACCACCCTTGAGGATAAAGCTGTCGCCGTCCTCACTAACAAACAATATCTTTCCTTCAAAGGCCACGGGCGAAGCAGTAAATCGAGCAGCCATCGGGATACGAGTCTGATAGATGACCTTACCGGTGCCCGCTTCAATACAGGTGATCGCACCCGCATCAGTCACGAGATAGAGATAGTCGTTGTAAAGAATTGGGGAAGGCACATAGGCCGTCCCTTTGTCATAGCTCCAAACTAGATTCGAAGTTCCCGCGAGATCTCCTGATCCACCTAGACGAATTGCAAACGCCCGCTTCGTATCACTACCAGCAGTTACAAACACCAATCCTTGCCCTGCGACCGGACTCGGGATCGGATTGCTGACCACACCCGGTGCGCTCCACAGTTCGCGTCCCGTGCCGGGATCGTAGGAAATGATCTTGTTTGGACCGCTGGTTACCATCTCGGTACGTTGTGCGGTCTTAATTAAGAGCGGTGTGGCCCAACTGCGGCGCTGATCTCGAGACACTCGCCACACCTCTTTACCGGTTTTCTTGTCGACTGCCGCAATGAAGCTTCCTTCGCCGTACTCCTGATCGCATTGAAGAATCACGAGGTTTTCGTAAAGAACCGGTGATGTTCCAGGTCCCATTCCACCTTTCGCGATCTTTCCCAGTGATGTCTTCCAGATCCTCTTGCCGTCGAAGTCGTAGCAGTAAACCCCTTCCGCTTCGAATGATAGATAGACAAACCGTCCGTCTGTTGCAGGCGTTGCTGAAGCGTAGGTGTTCTTCTTATGTCGATTGTCGTGAACAGTGCCTTCGTAGACTGTCTTCTCCCACAGCACTCGGCCCGACTTGAGGTCGAGACAGAATAGTTTCATGGTGTAGCTGTGATTGGCCCCGACACTGTCCGGGTGTAGATATTCCTCTCCGCGGCGATAGTGACGCACCGCTTCAGCACCGGGAACGATTGGACCTTCTATTGAGGTAGTGAGAAAAATCCGATCGCCCCAAACGATGGGAGACGAATGTCCGCGCCCGGGAATCGCTGTTTTCCAGGCGATGTTCTTCGATTCGCTCCACTCCAAGGGAACGCCAGTTTCAGTGGAAATGCCGCTACCACCTGTGCCTCTCCACTGAGGCCAGTTTGTTTGAGCATTACCGAAACCACCCAGGCAGGTAAGGATGAGGAGGAGCAACAGACCTCGGGTTAGGATTTGCATGAGTTGCGGTTCGTTTGCTTTCGATCAGTTTCGTGCAGAGCTTTGAGACGGTTTGTTCCCGATGCAATAAAGTGCCTGCGCCGTACGGATAAAGATCTGTCCGTCAGAGATCGCCGGCGAACTCAGACAATAGTCGTTTAAGGGGTTCTGAGCCAGGACTTCAAACTTTGGACCAGCTTTGATCACAGTGGTCATACCATCTTCATCTGTGATGTAGATCTTGTCGTCTGCTAGCACCGGCGATGAACTGTATGTTCCCGGCTTGATGCGTTGTTGGCCATAAATTTCTTGTCCAGTTTTAGCGTCAAGACACCAGACGATCCCGCGGTCGTTGATTACATAAAAATATTTTCCGTCAGTCACTGGCGTGGGAACATCCGGGCCATTCACCGTCGACCAGAGCAGATGTGAAGTGGTGATGTCACCGCGGCCGCCCGCCTTAAAAGCAAGCAAAGGCTTCACCCGTGTCGGAGCGTAGATGATTTCATTGAAGATCACCGGAGAAGCGACGATGCGATAATTCGGATTGTTATCGGGATTCAAACCGTTTGCGCGCCAAAGCTCTTTGCCTGTCGCCGGGTCGTGGCCGGTCACACAATCACCGCCGGTGATCACGATCTCGATGTTCTTTCCATAACGCAGTAAGCCTGGGGTGGTGTATGAATCGGGCGACTCTTTGATTGCCGCTGTGGCGCGTTCAACCTTCCAGATTGTCTTTCCTGTCTTCTTGTCGACGCGCATCACATAGGAGGCATCGTCGGTCTTCATACCGTGAAGTACCTGGACGTAAAGCGAATCGTCCAGAAGCAAGGGTGAAGATGCATATCCCCAGTTCAAGCCAAACGCTCCGTAGTCTTTTTGAATGTCGCGACTCCAAAGCTCTTTGCCCTTAAAATCGAAAGCTTTCAGAATGCCAGTGCCGGTCATCACCCAGACATTTCGGCCGTCAGTCACCGGTGAAGGGGAAGACATATTCTGCTTACGCATTTTGACGTTGCCGCCACCTAGCGGTCGCTTCCAGATGACGTCACCCTTCTTCCGGTCGAGACACCACAATTCGAGATTGTCGCCATCAGCGACGTTGAGGAAGATCGAGTCGCGCCAGATGATCGGCGTTGAGCCAGTAAAACCCGGCATTGCCACTTTCCAAACGATGTTCTGCTCCGGAGTCCATTGCGAAGGAAGATTCTTTTCCAGGCTTAAGCCGTTGAGCATTGGCCCACGCCACTGCGGCCAGTTCTCGGCGTATGCAACTGAAGCCATGAACAGAATAGCGATCAGGAGCTGAGCGAAGCGAGACTTCATGACAGTCCTCCAGTTGTGTCTTCGGAAATGCGAGTTAGCTTAAATCAACCGCTGTAATGGTGCGACGGTCCCGTAGATAAAGCCTCGTTCCAACCAGCGTCGGTACAGTCCATGCGAGATTCTGCATCAGCGGAATCTTTGAGATAACGTTCAATCCGGTCGGTGAAACTGTCGCTAGTGCTAGTGTTCCATCTTCATCAAGAATGATGAGCTTTCCATCGACATATAGCAGATTGGCTTTTGGAAACGCGCGATCGTGAAATGCGATTTCGCCCGTTTTCACATTAATCGCAGTGAACGGCGCCGGACCAAAGTCACCGCTCGAACCGTAGACATAATCTCCAATGCGAATTGCCGTACTGTGATGAAGACGAAAACGTCGGTCAAACCAGAGTTCTTCAACCGAAGTTTTTCCGTCTTTTCTCGTTAACTTGAGAACGCGGCTGCCACCACTGTAAGCGGACGATACAAACAAAAGATTGTCGGTGCCCCAAATAGGATTACTGATGTTCAAGCCCCAATCAGTGACATGGCCGTGCGACCACAGCAACTCCCCGTTGTTTGGATTCACTCCAACGATCTGCTTACCCATGAAGGCGACCAACTGATCCTCGCCATCGAGGTTAATCAGAATCGGCGAGGTTGGCGACATGTCGAGCGTTTGGTTCTTCCACGCAACACTGCCGTCCTGCTGGTTGAAAGCGATCAAGGCCTGACCGGGTCCGCCAAGCGTCAAAATAATTGTGTTTTTGTAGGCCAGCGGGCTGCACGAATAGCCACGGTCCATCTTTCTGCCGTTGTACTCGGTCCAAAGGTCGTGCGACCAGATCACTTTGCCTGTTTGTTTATCGAGAGCATGAAGTTTACCGAGGGCCCCAACAGTGAAGAGTCGATTACCAACAATTAATGGTGTTGCATGAGGCCCCAGGCCCTCTTTGTAATTCATGCCCGCGGTGGGCGCTGAATACTTCTGCTCCCAAATAGTTTTGCCAGTGTCGGCGGCGAGAGCGATCACAACTTCTTCATCGCCGCTGCTGTACATGGTGTACAGGATGTTTCGGTCAACGAGGATTGATGAATGACCTGCGCCGAGCGGGCGAGTCCAAAGTTTCTTCGGTCCTTCTGCCGGCCACTTTGCTGCAAGACCTTTGGAATTGGTAACGAAGTTTCGTTGTGGTCCGCCCCACTGTGGCCACTCGGATTGGCCGAACGCCCGAATGCAGAGTGCAAGAACTATGACGATCACGAAGAAAGCTTGTTTGAGATGATGTGGGATTGTCATACTTCGTCCTACAAAACTAGTAGCCAGGAGATCTATGAGGCATTGCCGATTCAATTAGCTCAGCTCAGAACGGGAGCGAAGCGACCGATTCAACTCGCGGTGCGCTCAATGTAACTTGAAATCGGTCGCTTCGCTCCCGTTCTGAATTGACGCATACGACGCAACCAAGACCAAAGCTTATCCAACAATTAATCGTCAATCGACAATCTAAAATCGACAATCGACCGTGAGTCACTCAGCTCTTAGAGCGGCCAAGAGTGGTGTTCTTATTGCAACCCACGTCGCAGCAATTGACGCAGCAAAGCCTGATACTAATACAGCCAGCAACAACAAGCCCAATGAAATTTGTGCAAACTGACCATGGCGCGCGAGCACGACCGGCAGAATTGCAAGCAACGCGCACACCGTGCCGCTTGCAACGCCGGCAAAAAGAAGCAAAGCGTTTTCAGAGATGATCATTACAGCGAAGTGTCGCGAGTTATAACCCACTGCACGCATCAGTGCTAGTTCGCGCCGTCGCTCAAGCACATTCCGTAACAAGACCGCTGCTAAGCCAATCGTGCCGAGTACCAACCCTAAGCCTCCAAGCATTTGAAAAGTCGACAAGTAGGTATTCTCGACCCGATGAAAAGTCGCGAGTCGTTCGGAAGTAGACTGAACATCGAATCCAAAATCTGACAATCGTTCTTCGAGTACCGTCGCGGTAGTTTGAGCGCGATCCGCTTCGGGTAGATCAATCAGGAAGAAAGTGTAACCCTGCCGGTCTGGATACAAGCGAACGAAATTCTTTTCCGACATTAACAATTCACTCTGAAACAAACTGTCAGACAGTGCCGCAACGACACGCAAGCGAATTGTGTCTGAGCCACGCGGCAGCAGGAAATCGTCGCCGAGCTTCAGGTGCATAACGTAGGTCAACGAATTGGCGTCGGCAATTACCGGGACGGCTCCGTCCGGGAATTCGCGATTCAACAGCAGCCAGGGGTTTGCCGCTTCTTGATCGTTAGCTGCGAGCGAGTCTTGAAAGGTGAAGCGCCCGCTGTTAATGAAATCGTCAGTTGGCGCGACGATCTTCGGATTACGCGGCTGATAGAGATTCAAACAACTCGCATCATCACCCGGCTGAACACGGAAGCGCGTGAACGTTACGCCGGTAAGCGCTGGATCAGAATCAATATTGGCGAGATTGAGAGTCTCCTGTCCTTCGCGCGAGTTTGGATCATTTACCAAAGGCACGACAGACTCAGCCAGTAGGGGGTATCCGCCAGTGCCCGATTTTCTTTCATGTGTTGCTGAACCTTCGCGATGTCGAAACGAGTCAACGGCCACGATGATGAAGACCGCGGAGGCTATCAGTGCGATGCAAAGTACACTTCGCGCAGGACGATAGGTGGCGTTGCGAAATCCAGTTCGTGCGATGGGCCAAAATACTTGAGCAGACAATACGCTTTGTTGCCGACGGCTCAACAAATTCGATTGGTAACAGAGAAGTGCCGCAAGAAATAACGTGCCGCCGCCAAAGAACCCAGCCACTTGACCGACGAAACCAGATGCCGCGGCGAATACGAGCAGTAAACCGAGGACGCCGAACAAAACCGCAAGTCGCAATGAAGTTATTAATCTGCGACGTGTGTTAGTGCCGCTCGGCGAATCAGAGACAGCACCCGTTAACATGCTGCGAGTCGATCGTCGTCGCAGCGCTCGTAGAGTAAGCGCGATGCAAACGAGCGCAGCAAGTATTCCGCCAGCGACGCCAATCACGAGCGACTGCCGTGAGACATGAAGTTTCAGAGCGTTGGTTCCTACCGCATCAACCCACCACGTTCGCAGACCAAACATCATGAACTGTCCGTAAGCGATAGAGCCCAGCGCGCCCAGCAAGCTTCCGATCATCGAGAGGATCAAGCCTTCAATTAGAAACAAACCTCTTGTCTTGGACGGACCAAAGCCAATCGCGCGGAGTGTACCGATTTCACGGATTCGTTGCTCAACGCCGAGTTTGAAAAATAGCGCAGTCAGTAACAAAGCGGAGACTACGAGAAAGAAACTAAAGTAAAGAAAATATTCACCGAAATCGGTTGCGCCTCGCGATGCCTGAAGCCCTTCTGAACGAACTGGTAATACAACAACTCCCATCAACGTCGGATTCAATGCATTCCGTAAGCGGTCGTAAAAATTGTTCCCTGAGTTGCTGTCAGATCTTTCAGCGAGACGAATGGAAGTTGCTTGTCCGAATCGCGACTGCCAGAGATTCTGTCCGACCGGCAACGGAATAAAAGCTTTTGGAGTAGTCTTATGTTGATGCCAGTAGTCTTCGTCTTTCTGCCGAATGCGTTTTAAATCGACCGGGAACGGTGGATCCCAATCCGAAAGATTTTCTGAACCGGTTATGCCTGGATATTCGGGCACCAAATCTCTATCGGCTGCCAATCCGCGTATAGGAACGATGCCGACGAGTTGAAATGTCGCTGCCTTGGTTTCCAACCGGCCCGCGTCGTGCCACAGGTAATACTCCAAGGTCACTTTGTCACCTTCGCGAACTCCAAGATCATTTGCCGCCCACTCGTTGAGGATGATCGGCGGCGGGTCAGTGTTTGATGGAGCATTCGGAACGAGTTGTGAAAATGCGTCCTGATCAATTGCGGTGACGAGAGAGTAGGGAATCGACTTCTCTCCGAAACTTATGCTGTTTGCGAGATAAGAGAAGACGCCTATGGGCCGCATCGACAAACTCTTCGCCGCCTGACGCGCGGCAGCGTCTAACGAATTGCTGACCATCTTGCTTTCGTGTTCGAGCGAGAGGATGGATTGGTTATCGACGTTCAGAGGGCGCAGCTTGATGCCCAGATCCTCGAACGTGATCCGTCGACGCATGATCTCGTTGAGTGCAGCAGCATTGGACCGCGACCTTTCACTTACGAGTATCAGGTTTACTTTCCCTGGCTGTTCAAGTTCTGTTTGGAGAAGACTAAGTGGGACGAAGACGGCGCGAACACCTGACTGTTGCGGTTGAATCGAGAACTCGCCAAGTGCCGCGGAATCCAAAATCTCAGCGAGGTTCAAGCGTAGCGTCTTGCCGAGATCGTCTTTCTTGCTATGTAACGATTCCAAAGGAATATCCGACGGCTTTTCCAGTCGCATAAGCAACGGGTCGCCGGCATTTGCGCCGAGTTCAGTGGCGAGAGTCTGACTCATGTAGACGGTCCGGTTTTGTGGACCTGTTCGATCGCGACCGTTGAATTTCCAAAACCGATCGTCGACGCCATAGAGTTTGATCGCAGACGCTACTCGTTTGCTCGCCTCATGCGTCGCCTGAGCTTGGATAGAAATCAGTGGGCAAGCTGATACAAATCCATAGGTACCGAATTGTGGGTCTTTTTGAATATCTGTGGCCAGTTGTTCACGGAAGAAACCGGGGGAGGTAACGACATAACTCGTCTGTCCTAATCTTTGAACTACGAGATCACGAAGACTTGCGCGAACGGAATCACCTACGAGGAGCGCGCCCGCCAGCACGGCAACTGCAACAGCGACACCAAGCACAACGGCGAGGTTGGTGCGCCAGTAATAAGTAAGGCTCCGTTTGATGAGCTGTGCTGTCGACATATATTGGACAGGATTTCAGGATTACAAGATTTCAAGTGAGAAGTAAAAGAAGAAGCATTTTGCACAAAATGCCTACCCACCATTCCGTTGTGACTTTTCAGTCTTAAAGAATCCTGTAATCCTGAAATCCTGTCAAAAGCCGTTCCGTTTGCATCGTTACAGGTTCCTAAGTTGTTGGTCGATTAATTCGTAGCGAGTAGGAAGACGCGCTGCTAGTTCAGCGCTGTGTGTGACAACAACAAGAATTGTCTGCTGCAGCTGATGCAAATCCAAAAGCATCGATGCGACAACTTCAGCCGCTTTCTGATCAAGATTGCCGGTCGGCTCGTCGCATAACAGCAGTTGCGGCTTTGTAATCAGTGCTCGCGCAAGAGAAACACGTTGCTTCTCTCCGCCCGACAACTGGGCCGGACGGTGATCAAGTCGATCGCTTAGTCCAACCTGATCAAGTAAGTCACGCGCACGTTTTGCCGAGTCTCTTGCATTCGTCGAAACCAAAGTTGGCGTCAAGACATTCTCGAGCACTGAACACTGCGGCAACAAACAATGATCCTGGAAGACGAATCCGATGTTTTGATTTCTGAACGCTGCGAGCTGTTTCTCGCTCAGTTGAAATGGGTTCTGACCATCCAGTGTGACTGAACCGTCGGTTGGTGGCTCAAGCGCACCGATGATGTACAGAAGAGTGCTTTTGCCCGTGCCAGAAGGACCCATGATCGAAACGGCATCTCCTCGCGACAATGAAAGCGAGACGTCATTAAGAACGCGAAGCGCGCCGCCCGGCGTCGGATACTCTTTGGAAACGTTCTCAACCTTGAGCACAAACCATCTCCTACAGCAGGCTTTGATAGACATCCAAGGCACTGTCAGCCATACGAGCAACACTATAAAACTCGCGTACATTGCGAAATCCGTTGTCGCTCAATTCGCCAGCGAGACTCGGATCCTGCTTAATCTTTAGAAGGCCGTCGGCGAGGCTGTTGAGGTCGTCCGCTTCCACCAACAAACCACCGCCGGTTTTTTCCACAATCTCAGTGAAGCCTCCTCGACGCGGTTGGACCACCGGAACACCGCAGGCCATCGCTTCCAACAGGAAGATGCCTTTTGGTTCGTTGTATGTAGCCGGCACTGAGAGCAAATCGAGTCCCTGTAGAAACGAGATCTTCTCTTCGCGATCTAGTTTGCCGCGATATGCGAACTCGCTACCGAGATTCGCGTCTTCCATCTGACGAACAATATCGTCCAGATATTTATGATGTTCGGGTGCGAGATAGCCGGCCACTTCCAAACGCGCGTTTGCCAAAGCGCCGCTGCTCCGAAGATGTCGATAAGCGTCAGCGAGAACGTGTAAGCCCTTTTCAGGCGCGATGCGTGCGAAGAATCCAATTGTGAACGGACGCGAATCATCTCGTGGCTTTTTCGAATAGCCTTCAAGATTTATTCCCAGCGGTACCACGCGAATCTTGTTTGGGCCAATTCCCAAATATTGAGGCATAAACTTGGCGTAGTATTCGCTGACAGAAATGAATGTGTCGACGTAATCCAGTTGACTGCGGATTAGTTCATGCGACTGGGAGCGATAAGGTTCTTCCAATCCGTCGAGAAAAAGATCTTCACCTTGCAACGTGCAGCAGATCGGTTTTCCAACCGCTTCCTTAATCGGCTTCGCCAGGCCTATTAATAACGTGTAGGGAAGACTCACAACGTCCGGTTGATCTTCTGACTTCAGCCAGTCAAGCAACTTAGTAATTTCTTTATGCTGAAAGCCGTTCTCGCCTTTCAACATCGAGACCGTCATTTCACCGAGCATCTTTGGACTGGTTGAGATCGAACGACGTGTTGCGAGATCCAACATTGGCTTCGAATCCCAAACTCGATCCAGCCACTTGGGCGAATTGCGAAAGACAGGAACGTATTGCTCGAGATAAACGCTGACGCCACCGAAGAACACTTTGTCGTAACTAACATTTTCTTCGTCAGTAAGGGTAGGCGTGTAAACGGGAAGAAGGGTGACGTCATGTCCGCGGGCGATGAGTTCCGTGGCCAACGCGTTATCTCGCAGACAGCTGCCGCAGTACATTGGCCCGGCCCCGCCTGTGAGATAAAGGATCTTCATTAACAGCAACAACTCTTTGGAGTGCGCCGACCTGTCGGCGCTTTATGCTGCGACCGGCCGCAGCAGACCAAAGCGGTGACAAGTCCCCGCACTCCAAATTACGCAATCGCCCTTTGGAAAGCTCGCCGGGCGTAAAGATGTTCGAAGAGATTTCCCTCGTGTGGTTGGTCCCAACTAATCTGATTTGTTGGCACAGCGCCCACATTCAATCGATCCACATTCGTTGAACGCAGCAGTTTGTCGATTAGTTTAGGATCGTTTGTGATCGCAGTAACTACCAGGCTTGGTCCCAGCGCCTCCGGGATTTCCTCGGGATCTACATTCACCACACTTGCGAAGGGAAACATGTATTCCCGGTTTGCCAGCCCGTGCTCGGCGCTGTCACACATGATGACTGTCGGTAGTAGATACTTGCAGCCGTCGCGTTCAACTAAACGTTCAGGTCGATAAGAAGCCGTTACATCGCGAGCGCCTTCTTCGTTCAAACCCTGATCGATCAACTGTGAAACACGAGTAGCTACATTCGCATCGGCGAAAGGCGCAATCTGTGCCTCGGGATCATCTTCAGCTCGAGGCTCAATCGCCGCTAATCGTTGCGCCAACGCTTCGCTTATTTCTTTGGCGTGTTTGGTGACCCAGATGCCTGACGCATTAATGCAAGATCGTCCACCGTTGTCGGCGATCGAACGCACCATCAGATCGAGATACTGCTGCCAATCGTCTGCGCAGTCAGGCCCGATGAGTATCTTGCTGTAACCGGGGCCGTGCAGTTCGATTCGCGGATCGTTGGCCCACACGCCGACGGAGCTCGCATCGCCAAACATTATTCCGCGCTGACAACGACTTAGTATCTCGCCCGCACCTGCGTGGTCAGTTGGGTAAAATGAAAATGCTGCTGGTGGCGCGCCTGCTTCAATGAACGCTTGAATGATTCGATAGGGCGTCCATGGTTCCGCACTGCCCGGTTTGAGCACCAGCGGGATCTTCAAAGGGATTGCTGGTACCCACAACGAATGCACGCCAGGTGAATTGCTCGGTAGGACAACGCCAAGCGACTCGGTTCGTGGATAAAAGCTCACGGGCTTGCCATCGATATCGCCGAAGCCGCGGTCAAGAATCTTCCAGTCGATATTGCGAGTGAGTCCATCGATGACCTGGCCGGCTTCTGTCAGCGCGCCATGAAGTTTTTGCATGTTGCGTCGCGCCAGTACGTGCGGCATTCCGGTAGTTGCCGACACGTAACGAACGTAATCGTCTGGAGACTGGGTATCGTCACCCAGTGGCAGAGAAGCGTTGAGAAAGTTTTCCGCGGCGCGTTTGCAAATGTCGACGAGTTCAGAAGTGGAAAGTGATGCGAGTTCTTCGCGAGCAGTTTTTTGATCTCGCAGATCGCGTCGAATCAATCCTGCATTTGCCTGACTGACCTCCACAAACGGTTCACGCGTGCGATAGTGGCGCGCAACTGCGACATCTAGACTCTTGTACGACTCGCCGTAACGAAGAATTGGAATGTGAAACATGTTTTTATGTCCGATACGCTTTTAGGAGCTCTGAATCAGCCCTTGTTGCGTCAATGCCACGAAGCAGAGCGCGGGGAATTCGTCTCTTCGCCATCTGCTCAAGATCACGTGAGAACTCATCAAGCGCAAACGGTTCAAATAACAATTCAAACTCAACTCGTCCTCTGATTGTTGGCCTAGCATATTCCCGAAAGACTTCGACCAAGCTGACCTTGACCACGGTATGTCCCACACCATCGACACACCTAAACACGAGTCTAACAAACGAATCGCTGTCTTCCGCACCGCCAGAAAAGATGACTTCCTGCGATACTGCCTGGGGAAAACCTCTAATGCGATTAGCTAAATCCTCTATGTCCCCGAGAGCGAAGTAGACTTGAGCGATACCTGAGTATCGTCCATTCGACGCTGATATATGTAGCTCCTCAAGTTCAGAGTCCTCCCACACAAGCTCAATAGATAAATGCGGATTGTTTTCCATACGAATCAATTCGCTGTAGACGCACGACGATCAATTCAACGTTGAATTGAGCCTGTGGCGAGTCATTGACAAACTAAAGGAAGCTCTGATCAAGTCGACCTCGACCGTCAAGTAGCAGGCCGCGATTCAGTACCGTGCGCGGTAGCGGACGGCCACAACTCAACTTCATGAGCATAAATTACTACGAATCGCGGCTTGAGCGATGGCCGTCCGCTACCGCGCACGGTACTGAATACCTCGGTTACTTGATCAATGCTTCCTAAAACGTATCGGACATTAGTACACACCTTCGACGACACTCGCCCCCAACTTCGCGAAAGGCCGCACGTTCCTGACACCATCCCACGGATATTGCTCGCAGGGCGGCTCTCTTTCCGCTTCATCGCGTTCGAGAAAGCGCGGCATGAAGAATTCCTTCGTTAGCGTCGTCAAACGCACACGGCCGGTTTCGCCGTATTCAACCACTCGATCCGAATTGTTCGGATCCACGATTTCGATCATTGCCCGCGGGTTCGGCGGATAGTAAATCACCGCGAAGTTGTCTTCTGCTTGCCGCGGTTTGTGGACCGCCAGTCCCATTAGTGTATTGCCATAAGTAGGCGCGAAGTACGCGCCTTCAAGAAGCTCTTCGACCGCGAAGCGATGAAACTGCGGCGTCATCTCCGTGCCCCCACAAAAAACACCAGTGATACCCATCTTCTTGAGCGACACCTTCTCGCATATCGCTTCAAGCAGTTTAGGGGTAGTGAACAGGCAGCGGATGTTGTCATGAGCGCGTAAAAGTGTGAGCGCTTGATCGACAACGTGTTGCTTGTACTGCTCGGCCATCTTTGGTTGGCCCATCTTCAAAAGCTTGATCACCCAACGCGGATCCAGATCAACCATGAAACAGATCCCACCGCGATGTTGGGCCAGATGTTCGACAGCCAGGCGCAGACGACGAGGACCAGTTGGACCAACGGACAGCCAGTCAGAACCTTTTGGGAAATACTCTTCGGGAAGCGTGTCGCTGAAGGCCTCGTAGTCAAGACGAAAGTCTTCAATGTTAATTCGCGACTTCGGCACGCCGGTGCTGCCTCCCGTCTCAAAGGTATAAACCGGGCGATCGGCCAGTCCTTTAGGTACCCAGCGACGCACTGGTCCACCTCGCAGCCATTCATCCTGGAATGGACCGAAATGCGCAAGATCGTCGTAAGTGTGGATCTTAGCGCGTGGATCCCAGCCGAGTTTCTCAGCGTAGCTCAGCCAGAAGGGACAGCCAGTGGCCGGATCAAAATGCCAGGCGACAACTTCACGAACCCATGCATCGAGAGTGGTCCTGGCTGCGTCGATTTTTGTTTGCAAGGTTAGAGGGGCAGTGGACATTCGTTTTCGAGCGACTAGTCTGCGGTGTAGTGTGCATCTTTCTCCAACGCGGCGCGAAGCGTTGTTGGTATTTCTGTTGGCTTACCGTGCTGCAAAACTACCAGCGTCATCGTTCCTTCAATTGCAACTTCGCCTACGGAATCAAAAACCTGGTAGTCATAACGAATGGACGTTCTACCAAGTTTCCCAGCGGTTAGGCGCAATTTGAAGGGCGCGTCGAGTTCCAGCACGCGCATGAACCGACACTCGATGTTTACCCGCGGAAAATCGTAACCCATGCCGCGATTCATTGGCCACTCGATCCGCCGCACCAATTCGCTTTCCGCCTCTTCTATGATTTCGAAGATACGTGGAAAGTGTAGGCGGCCAGCCGCGTCCGCATCGGCCCAACGCAGACGTCGATTCAGTTCTATGGAAGCAGGCATCGATGAATAGTCTTTCTATCTGAAACTATAAGAACGAAAGCTGTTCGGAAGAAGAAGTTTGTTTAACCTGAGCCGCATGATCAAGCAGCTCCTCGAAATCATCAGAACCGGTTGGATTGGTCCAGGGCAGTGCTCCCTTTCGCTGTAAGGCTTCTAACCCTCGACCAGCATCCCCGGTCGTCCGCACGTAAACAGGTACGAACCGATACTTCTCACCATAGATTATCGGTGGCGAATGATCTTTGAGCCGGTCTTTGAATCGTGTCGGGTAACCATCATCGTTGTAACCAACAATCCAGATCGCTCGTGACTGCTCCGCAGACATGCGGAGGAGTATAGCAGCGCGAGGTCGGCGAGTCGTAGACACATCAAAGAACGGGAGCGAAGCGACGGTTGATCCCCGATCAGAGCTCTTAACAAGAGTCCGAAGACCACCTGTTTTAGACAGGTGGTACTTACCTTCGACCTACGCGATTCGCTCGACGGACGTGAAGAGAGTGTGTCCAAACTCGACTTCTCATTCTCCCCAGGCTTCAGCTTGGGGTCACATGCGAC
>Ga0207708_10001114_pt1 | contig 20163 bp, 18 predicted proteins | sample KBSK5101metaG_FD_184340 | JGI IMG/M metagenome (GOLD analysis project Ga0207708, IMG submission 184340) | Corn, switchgrass and miscanthus rhizosphere microbial communities from Kellogg Biological Station, Michigan, USA - KBS K5-10-1 metaG... | ecosystem: Host-associated > Plants > Roots >...
GCGCGGACTCCATCTTCTATGCGCCGCGCGTCGCCGACCTCGACGACGACGGCAGCCCGGAGGTCGTGATCGCCGGCGGCAGCGAGATGCCCAAGTTCGGCGAGGTGATGGCGCTGGACGCAAAGACAGGCGCGACCAAGTGGTATGCGTCGGCGGAGGCGGAGCTCTACTCGAGCCCGGTTTTCCTGGACGTGAACGGCGACGGGATCAAGGACGTGTTCGTCGGCGGCCGGCAGACGGCGATGATCGGCGTCGACGGCGCCGAGGGCTACGTGATCTGGAACTTCGCGGAAGCGAACCCGGTGCGTGAAAGTTTCTTCTACAACTTCTACACACCGCTCGTGATCCCGGACCAGACGGGGGACGGCGTTCCGGATCTGCTCGTCGCGAACGGCGGCGGCGACGGCATCCCGCCGGGCGAGGCGCGGCCTCCGGCCGACATAGGCGTGTTGAACGCGGTCGACGGCACCATCGTGGCGGCCGCCCCCGTGCCCGACGGGATGGAGACGTACATGTCGCCGGTCGTGCTGCCCGACGACGGGGCCAGCTCCCCGACCATCCTTTTCGGCACCGGCGGCGAGACCTGGCCCGGCGCGCTGTGGGAGACGTCGCTCTCCGCCGTGATGGCCGGCGACATCAGCGGTGCGCGAATGCTGGTGACCGGATCGGGCAAGGGGATGATCGCGCCGCCGGCGCTGGCCGACGTCGATCGCGACGGCCGCCTCGACATCATCGTCGCGACGTTCGACGGCCGCCTCATCGCGCTCAGCGGGTCGACCAAGGCCGTCATCTGGGACCGAACCTTCGAGGGCGCCGAGTCCTACACCACGCCGGTCGTGGGCTTTTTCAACGCCGACGACGTCCCCGACGTGTTCGCCGTGTTTCTCCATGGCACGTTCCCGAATTACATCGGCGCCGAGCGCGTTCTGTTGTCGGGTCGCGACGGCGACATGCTCTGGCAGGGCGAGGCCGGAGACTTCGCCATGGCCGGTGACGTCGCCGTCGATCTCGACGGTGACGGGATTGACGAGGTGATCTTCAACGCCAACACGTTGAGGGATCCCCTCACGGGTCACCCGGCCGATCAGCAGCTGTACGTGGTCGACAGCGCCCGCCGCCAGGGACACGCCTGGGGAATGCCGACCGGCGCCTTCGCGCCCGGCTCACCCTGGGTGGGCGACCTCGACGCCGACGGTTGCCTGGACCTGCTGGTGCCGCGGCACTCGCCGGATCCCGGGACCAACGACGGCCTGGTCACGCGCTATCGGGTGGCGGCGCCCGTACCGAAGAAGATCAGCTGGGGCGGCTACTTCGGAACGCGGTTCGACTCCGTGTTGCATGCTGAATGACCGGTGATACGACCGGCGCGGACTTCGACCGAAGCGCAGTATCCTGATCAAACCTTGCCGGCCCGGTTCCCGTTCCGCGCATCGCTCGTGGTCGCTGTCATGCTCGCCAGCGCCTGCGGCCGCAATGTGTACCTCGGCAGCCTCGGGGACGGAGGCCGTGCGGGCATTCTCTGGCAGGCGACCTTCGAGCCGGGTGATCTATCCGAGTGGACGGCCGACGGCCAAGGCGGCGTCTACACGGACGGTCAGGCGCCGGATCCCGTCGCGACCCAGGACCAGGCCCACCGCGGGCAATACGCGGGGCTGGTGGTGTTCTCGCCGGGCTCGGCCGCGGCGTTCAGCTATTTCTATCGCGAGCAGCCGAGCCCCGCCCAGGCGTACTACGGCGCGTGGTTCCGTCTCCCCGCGTCGCTGCAGGTCCGATCGTTCCTGGGCCTCCTCCACTTCGGCTATCACCAGACCGCCGGCGATCCCAACACCATCGCGATCTGGGATTTCGACCTGCAGCCGGAGAGCGACGGATCCCTGGTCCCGCACCTCTACCAGACCGGCGCGGCAAGCCCCGTCGCCGCTCAACCCGCGATGCCTGTTCCGCCCGCCACCTGGGTCCACTTCGAGCTGCTGTTCAAGAAGGCCGCCGACGCCACAGGGCGGATCGTCGCCTGGCAAGACGGCGTGCAGATCATGGACGTCACGAACGTCGTCACCGCCCCGACCGACTGGATCCAGTGGGACGTCGGCGGCGGCTCTCTCGATGTCATCACGCCAACCCCGCTCTCCATCTACGTGGACGACGTGACCATCAGCTCGACCCGCGTGGGCCCCTGAATGGCGGAACGGATCAAGACGCCGTAGCGCGCATCGTCAGCCCTTTCGTTCGCTTGTAGTAGGCGATGTAGTCCTTCGGCGTCGACATCGCGATCAACTTTGCGACGGACGTGAGCTCGAGATCATCGAGGTGCTTGAAGCGCAGGCAGCACTTCCCCATGTCGAGGCGCTTTCCGGCCTTCTTGAACGCGTCCGCGAGCAGCTTCGCGCCGTTCGAGCCGTCGTAGGCACCCATCAAGTAAAACGAGTTGTAGTTCTTCTGCGCCGCGAGGGCGACGTAGCAGAGCGGCTGGCCGTTGTACGTGTCGGCGAACTCCTCGAGCGGGATCCCCCAGTTGATCACGCCCCAGTTCATGAACTCGGCGTAGCCCTTGGAGATGTGCTTGTGGACGAGGGCGCGGGCCTCCTCGATCACCGCGCGTCTTTCGGGTGCGAGGGAAGCCAGGTACGCGGCGACGGTGGTGGGGCGAGTGGCCCTCGCCTTCGAGGAGGATTTTCTGCCAGCCATCGCCACGCTCTTTCTGTGCATCGCACGTCGGCGCTGATTGTTCAATGCGAGGCAGGACGCGATTGCGAACCGCGTCGGTTCGCCGATAATCGGCGCGTGCGCACAGCAGGCGTCCTCGTTCTCGCCCTCGTCGGAGCGGCTCACGCCGGCTGCGGATCAGGAAGCACCATGCAGCCGACGCCCACGTGCGACGCAGGGTGCACGCCGCTAACGCCGGCAGACGAGGCGTTCATCGAAAGCTACTGCACGACAATCGAGGCGTGCTGCGTCGCCAACGCGTACCGCGCGGCCCCCGACGTCGCGAGTTGCAAGACGCAGCTGGCGCACATGGGCTTCAGCCACGATCCCGCGGTGCAGTCGGGATGCCTCGCTGACGTGCAGAGCCGCGCGGGAACCGCCACCTGCGCGCCGAGCGTCGCCGATCTCTCCGGCCCCTGCGCGCGCCTCTTCTACGAGCCGGGTGGCACGAAGGCGCCGGGCGAGCGGTGCACGGAGCGCGGGCAGTGCGCGGGCGCTCCGGGTACGATCACGCTGTGCGCTGATCTCTGCATCCAGATGGCAAGCGGCAAGGCGGGCGACGGACCCTGCCTGGGTAACGCGTACGGCGGTGGCGTGATCAACGCCATTCCTCTCTCCCAGCCGGGCACGACCGATCGCATCGCCTCGGGCTACATCTGCGACCGCGGGGCCGGCTTCTACTGTGCCTACGCGACCGATCCGGCCCAGCAGAAATGTCAGGCGCTCGGCGCCGCGGGCGCGAGCTGCGAGAACCTCGCCATGGCCATGAGCTGCGCGGCGGGCGCCTGCGCCGACGACCACACCTGCCAGGCCATCGTTTCGACGGGCGAGCCGTGCAGCAACGAGGTGCGCGCTGTTTGCGATTCCGCCAACTACTGCGACTTCAGCGGCGTTGGCGGCGTCTGCGTGGCAAGGGCGCCCGCCGGTACGCCGTGCGCCGGCGACTCGCAGTGCACAACCAACTATTGCGCCACCGACGGACATTGCTCGGCAATCGCGTTCGTGGACCTGTTCGGCCTCTGCGGACGCAACGTCTTCTGAGTTGGCGCCCGGTCCGCGCTCGACCGCGTGCAGGCGTCGTCTCAGGGCGGAGCGACGCGGATCAGCGAATCGCGCTGGCGCTGGATCTTGGGGTTGTTCGGGGCGATCCGGATCGCCTTCTCGATCGACGCCGTCGCCTTGGCGTGCTCTCCCACCGCGCTTTGTGCCTTCGACACGGCGGCGAGCGCGTTTGGGTTGGCCCACTTGATCTGGTCGGTCGACGCCAGCGTGCTCTGGAGCTCGGCGCGCGACTGCTGGTCGCCGGGATTCGTCTCGACCTTGGTCGCGAGGTTGCGCAGGCGGTCGACCTGGTCGATGCGCTTTCGCAGCTCGCGCACTTCGGGGAGATCCGCGTTGCCCTGTGGGACTTGCTCCAGGCTGCGCGCGGCCTCGTCCTCGCGGCCGAGATCGAACTGCGCTTGCGCGAGTGTCACGGCGTCCTTCGGCGAATTGGCGACGCGCGGCCCGACGTCCTTCACCTTCTCGTCGAGCGCCTCGCGCAGCTTCGCGTCGGTGGGGTTCTCGGCGAGCTCCCGAGTCATCTTCTCGAGCGTGACGGCGCCGTCCTTGTACCCGATCGACTTGATCGAGGGGTATCCGATCATGCCGATCGACACGAGGAAGAACGCGATCAACGGCTTGAGGCTCCGCTGACGGCGGAGCTGGTAGAAAAACGCGAAGATGCCGACAGCGAACAGGACGACGCCCAGCACGAGCAAGACCACTTCGCCCAGATAGAGCCCGGCAGTCACGCCCTCATCACCTCAGGGCCGATGTACCACGGCGAAATGTCGCGGCCAAAGAAATGCCGCCGCGATTTTGGGAAATCTATCGATCCGAGGTCGAGCGCGTCCTCCTTGCTTGACTGCCTGACGGGAGCTTGCTCGACTTCGGCGGTGGACGAGTCGGCCAACGCATCTACACCGCCGCTGGTGCTGGGGCGGTATCTGCTCGGCGCCCAGCTCGGCCAGGGGGGCATGGGGCGGGTGCACGAGGCCACGGACACGAGGCTCCGGGGTCGCAAGGTTGCCGTGAAGACGCTGGTGCTCCCCGACGTCGCTCCCGAAATGAAGGCGGAGCTGATCGAACGGTTCAAGCGCGAGCCGGAGATACTGGCCCTCATCAAGCACAAACATATCGTCGACGTCGTCGACCACGGCTGCGACGCCGACGGCACGCTCTACCTCGTCACCGAGCTCCTGGAGGGCCACACCCTCAGCCAGCACCTTCACGCGCGCGGCGAACCTTTCCCGATCAACCAAGCTGCCGATCTCGCGCTGGAGCTCTGCGCCGGCACCCAGGCCTGCCACGCCAACGGCGTGATCCATCGCGACATCAAGCCCGACAACGTCTTCCTCGTGAAGGCGCAGACGGGCTCGGGATGGGAAGTGAAGATCATCGATTTCGGGCTCGCCAAGGGACAGCATGCCCAGCGACTCACGCGCGCGGGCATCGTGCCGGGCACGATTCGGTTCTTTTCACCGGAGCAAGCGGCGGGCGAAGAGGCGACCGAGCGGAGCGATCAGTACTCGGTCGCGCTGTGCCTGTACTTTTGCCTGACGGGGCACGAGCCGTTCGACCAGCTCCAGGGGAGCCCACTGGAGTTGATCAACGCCATCAGCAATGGCGAGTTTCCCCGGCCGCGCACCCATCGGGAGCTGCCCGAGTCCCTCGAAGCGATCATCCTGCGGGCGATGCACAGGGAGCCGGCCCGGCGGTTTCCGTCGGTGCGCGACCTGGGACGGGCGCTGTGGCCGTTCGCGGGAGCCGCTCATCAGGAGCTCTGGCGCACCGAGTACGGGCCGGACGCGGCGCCCGGACCCTCGGCCGCCGCGTTCGCCGGGACGGCGACGCCGGTCGTGCGATCGGCGGCGAGCTTGCTCGTCGTGACGCCCGTGGAAGACGCGTCGACGGACATCACCCGAGAAGGAGCCGGCACGAACTCCTGGTGGCACCGCTTCCGCCGCCGCCGGCGCTGACCGGTCAGCGAAAGAACCGATGAACCACGCCGACGATCGCGGCCATCACTGACACGATGGCGAGCAGCCTCGGGATCGAAACGCGCGCGGTCAAAACGGGAGCTGGCGGAACCGGAGCGGGGATTTCCGGAGCGGCGGGCGGTGCGACGGGGCGCGCTTGCGCCACCGCGGGTGCCGGCGGCGGAGCGGGAGGTGCGACGATGCGCGCGTGCGCCACCGCGGCTGCTGGCGGCGGAGCGGGAGGTGCGACGGGCCGCGCTCGCGCGACCGCGGCTGCTGGCGGCGGAGCGGGAGGTGCGACGATGCGCGCTTGCGCCACGGCGGGTGCCGGCCGGGGAGCGGGGACTGCGGGCCGCGCCGCGGGCGGAGGCGCCGGCGGGTCCTGATCCTCAAACGGAACGAAGATCGCCGGATCGGTTGCGGGCGCGTCGTCGAACTCCGAGTGGGATTCGGGAGGTGCGGCCGCGGCGCTGGCCGAGATCGCGGGCGCCGCTGCGACCGCGGGCGCCGCTGCGACCGCGGGCGCCGCTGCGACCGCGGGCACGGCCGCAACCATGGGCGCGTTCACGCGGCCCGCCGCGCGATCCGCCAGGACCATGGCGAAGATCGGGGCGAGCTCGGGCTTCACGCGGCTCGCGAACAGCCGGCGCCCTTCTTCGATCTGCGCTTCCCGCGACTCGCCCAGCTTGGGCCGTTCCTTGATGTAAAGGTCGATGTCCGACAGGATGACCCGCGCCAGACGTCGCGCCGCGTCTTCTGTATCGATCGCTCCCATGGTCCTTGGTCGAGTTGTGTTCGGCAGAACAAACGCTGCGCCTAATGTGAGCGAATGGCTCCGACACATCGCTGACGCCGGACGCCGCAATGCGCGTCAGCCTAGACGCCGGGGGTGTCCGCGGGCAGATCGACGTCGATGCTGCCGGGGATTTCGACGCCGTCGTACGTGCAGACGCACATCCCCCCAACGTCGCCGGCGATGCACCTGGCGTCCTCGGATTGGATCCAGGCGTAGGGGTCCTTCACCGTGAATGAGAGCTTCACGTGCAGCATGCCGCGGCTCAGCTCTAAGAGATCGAAGGACGCGACGCCGGTCCGCTGGTCGAAGTACAGCGCCTTCAGGCCATTCGCCCCGCCGGTCACCGGGAACTGCCGGTAGAAGTTGACCGCCGGCGCCGCCGCCGAAAGTTGATCCGTCGTGGTCGCCCCCGCGATAGAGCCCGTGAAGCGAATGAAGACCCAGGTGTCGCCGCCGTCGTAGGTGAGCGTGTCCCCCGCGTTTGCCTGGTACGTCCAGCGGCACGTGGCCGCCGTGCAATGAGCAGAATCGACGACCACCGTCTGCGACGAGTCCAGACATAGGCTCGTCGCCGTACATTCCGGCACGGGCGCGGCGTCGGCGGCCGGAGCGTGGCAGGTCCCTCCGGCGTCCGGCCCGCCCGAATCGGGAGCGGTGCCGCTCCCACCACAGGCGGGCAGACCGATCAACGCCAGGACCGACACGATCCGTATCGACATCTCGCGCATCTAAACCCATTCCGGCTTTTTGCGCGACGGATGTATCTTCGTAAGGAAGATCTCGTGTAGCAATGTGCACGCGAATCTCTGTGTTCGTTCCGACCGCGGCGAACCTCGATGCACTCGAGTCGTGGTCGGAGGATTGCGGCGTCGGAATCGAGCGGGTTGCGGGCGCGGAGGGACAGTGGCGCGACACGACGATTCTCGTGACCCGCAGCTACTGCGACTGCGGGACGCCGATCGGACACCTGACGAGATCAGGTCCCCGCCACGATCCGGAAAGAAACGTCCGGGAGCTTCGAAAGCGCGGCTGGAGTGAAGCGAAGATCGCCCGGTCGCTGTCGCAGAAGAAGGACGCGAAGGAGCGGAAGGATGCGCAGCGGGCGGCGAACGCGGTTGCCGCGCTGACGGATTGGGTCACTTTCTTCAAGGGTGCGCCGACGCGCGCCCATCTCCGTTCGATCGGTGTGTTCTACAGAGAGGACGGTCTATGGTTGTCGACCAGGGATCTCGAGGACTCCCGGCGAGAAACGTCGACCCTCAGGTCCCTCGAACCGCTCGTGCTCGCGCGCCTCGACAGGGGTGTTCTGCACGAGTTTTCAACCGCGCGATGATCGCCGGTGGTTCCTCACCACCCGGCGTCAACCATTGAGCGGTCAGCTCGGCGCGCGACGATCAACTTCGCGCTCTGTGGCGGCCAGCGTCCGTGGCCCGATGATTGCTCGGCGAGCGGTGCGTGAGCGCGTATTCGACGAATGGAACCCGTGACCCTGGTCGCTGTCCTTCGGGGACGATGCCTGGTGTATCTATGTGGAGATCGCTGATGGGCGCCGGGATTCGGATCGGGGAAGCTCGGGTTGGCGTGGTGCTGGCGGCGGCGATCGCCTTGCTTGGCTGCGGCCCGGGCGCCAATCCTCACGACGGCGGGGACGTTGGCGGTCAATCCGATGCGCGCGATGCCGTCGATGCGCCCAATAGCGTCGACGCGCCCAACAGCGTCGATACGCCCAATAGCATCGATGCGCGCGATGCCGTCGATGCGCCCAATAGCGTCGACGCGCCCGTCGATGCACCCGATGCCGGCGATGCGCCCGGGGGCGCCGACGCACCCGAGGCGGGCGTGCCGTCGCTGCAGATCAACTGGGGCGCCTGTCCGGATGGCTTCGTCTCGCAGTGCGCGCAGGTGTCGGTCCCGCTCGACTGGTCGACACCATCCGGCCAGACAATTCCGGTGTTCCTGTCCAAGATGCCGGCGCGCACCGTACCGCGAGGACAGCTCTGGTTGCTGCAAGGGGGACCGGGTGGATCCGGCGAGGAGTTCGTCACCGTCGTCCCGACGCTCGCGCAGCTGCTGCCCGATCTCGACATCCTCGTTCTCGAACACCGCGGTGTCGGCCTGTCCAGCCGCCTGGGTTGCGCCGCCGCCGAGAGCCCGACGTCCGCCGCCGGCCGCGCGATCGACAAGACCGAGTGGCGAGACTGTGTCACCGCCGTGAAAGGCGAATGGGGCGACCGCCTCGCCTACTTCAACATCACCCAGGCCGCCAACGACCTCGCTCACCTGGCCGCGGCCACTCGGCTGCCGGGACAGCAGCTCTTCGTTTACGGCGTCTCCTACGGGACCAGCTGGGCGCTGCGTTTTCTCCAGCTTCGTCCGGATGACGCCACCGGTGTCGTGCTCGATTCGATCGTCTCGCCCGGCGCGCTTTTCCTGTCCGCCTTTGACCTGGGATTCGATCCGGTCGCGCGACGGCTGGCCACGCTTTGCGCAGCGGACGCCGCCTGCGCCGGCAAGCTGGGCGCCGATCCGTGGGCACTGCAATCCGCGGTGTTCACGAAGCTGGACCAGGGCCACTGCCCCGCCCTGGCGGTGGATCGCGCGACGTGGAGCTCGTTGATGTCGCTCCTCATCGAGACCCTCAACCTCCGGACCGCGATCTTTCCGCTCTTCTACCGCCTGAACCGCTGCGCGCCCGCCGACGTGAAGGCGCTGACCATGTTCTTCAGCTTGTTCGACCCCGGTCCCGACACGGGTCCGGTGCGCTACTCCGAGGTGTTGCAGTACAACATCGCGCTCTCCGAGCTCTGGGAGATGCCGCCCCCGGACGCCGCCGAGATCGCGCGGCGGCAGGGCGACGCGCTGTTCTGGCCAGGTTTGCTCGATAACGCTGCTCCTGTTTTCGACATCTGGCCGCGATACCCGCTGGACGCCTTGGCCAACCGCTGGCCGAACGCGACGTCGCCGATCCTGGGGATGAACGGCACGCTCGATCCGCAGACGCCGATCGAGCAGGCGCGTGGCGCGGCCACCGCGCTGACCCGCCCCCACCAGTCATTCGTCGAGTTCCCGTGGTCCCCTCACGGCGTCATCTTCAGTACCCCCGTCAACGACAACCTCGGTCAGCCCTGTGGGCTGCGGGTCATGCTGGGGTTCTTGAAAGACCCTGCCGCGCCGCTCGACACCCGCTGCCTGTCCGCGCTCACGCCCGTCGCATTTTCCTGGCCGGCTGTGTATCCGGAGGCGCTCTTCGGGACCAGTGACATGTGGGAAAACCCGATCGCCAGCGAATCCGACGACGACAACCTCGCCGCGCCGGCGCCGGCCCCGAACTGGGAAGCCGTCCTGCGCAATCTCCGGCGCTCGCCGCTGGGCAGTCCGGCGAGCAGCCTGCCCTGATCACGGGAGCTTCTGCGTGTCGAGCACGAGGTAGCGTGCGCCGGCAGAACCGAGCACTACGAGATAAAGACGCTGGTCGCGCGCATCCGCGTCGATCTCGACGCCGCCGCTGAAGTTCCCGAGATCGACGTGCAACACCTCGTTGATCGTCGTCCCCCCGCCGACGGGGACGCGCGCGATCACCAGCTCGGTGCGGCTGCGATCGGCGTCCGTGATCTGGTTGCAGATCCCCAGGCCCCCGGGCTGAACCACGCGCTCGAAGTGTGTGTCGAGCTCGACGTGCCGCTTGGTGAACGCGAGGTACACGCTGCCGTCCGCGGTGCTCGCGAGCGCCTGCGCGCCGGCAAAGGTCGTCTCTGCCTTCGCCGTGCAGGTCGTGGTGGCGGGAGGGCAGCCGGCATTCTCGCAGCCGGTCGCGTTCTGGATCTTCGCCCCGGGCACGGCGATGTCGACGTACGCGGCGCCGGCACCCGGCGTGAAGACGTGGATGTCCTGGCTGCCAGCGATCACCACGTCCATCGAGACGACCGGCGGCACGCGCGCGGGCGCCACCACGTCGAGCTTCGCGCTGCCCCAGCTGCTGGGGTACGAGGTGAGCAGCTGCGGCGCCGACGTCCCCTGCTGCAGCCTCAGGAGCGCCTGTCCCCCGCTGAAGACCTGGTAGGCGACGTAGACCTGACCGGTCGGTCCCAGCGCCAGCGCCTGCGCGAGCGCCGAGTGAGTCGTCGAGACCACGTCGCGCGTCCAGCCGCCCGCGGCCGCGCGCGTTCCGAGGTACAGCGAATTGTTGTCGGCGGGCGCGAACAGCGCGAACGCGCGGCCGTCGGCGGCGATCGCGCCGCCGGAGATGAAGTACTGGGTGGTGTCGGCGGGCGAGATCGTCTCGGTCACCCACCCCGCGGCGGCGCGGGCCCCGTACGCGACTGAGTACCCGCCCACCTCGTCACCGAACAGGTACGGGACGCCGGCGGCGTCGGTCGCCACGCGCATGTGAACGGCCTGGAACGGATCCATCTCCACCGTCGGAGCGCCGGCGGCGGCCGGGTCGATCCGGATCAGTTGCGGATGGAAGGGCAACGAGATGCCGCTGATTCGCCCGGTCAGCGTCACGTATCCGGCGTCGCCGGGCCCGTGCGCGACGCTGGCGCCGAAGGGGAAGCCCTCGCTGCACGTGAGGGTGGCGTCGACCAGGACGGGACACGACGCGCCCGCTCCTGCCGCGCAAAGAGTGGTCGGCGTGGCGATCTTCGCGCTGCATCCCGCGGACGCTCCGCCCGCGCCGCCGCTGCCTCCCTTTCCGCCGCCGCCCGCGCCTCCGTTTCCTGCGCCGCCCGAAACGCCGGCGGTCGCGCCCGCGCTTCCGGTGGTACCGCCGCCCGAAACGCCGGCGGTCGCGCCCGCGCTTCCGGTCGTGCCGCCGGTGAAGCCCCCGCTTCCTGTTCCGGCAGCACCTGCACCGCCGGTGGTGCCGCCGCCGCCGGAGCCCGCAACACCCGCGCCTCCCATCGAGGCGCTACTTCCGCAACCACCGAAGGACGCACTGAAGACGAGTGCCGCGAGCAGCGCGTGGAGCAGTGGCCTCGCCATCAGCTGGTCAACCGATCGCAGCATGGTTTTCTCCTCGCCTCCACGACATCCGTGTCGCGATCCGAGCATGCATGTTTCCCCAAAACACCCGGAGTTTCCCGGTTCCCGCACGCGAAAGGCAAGGCCTGTGCCCTCTGCGAACTGTGGCGAGCCGGCCGTGGATCCGCGACCAGTAACTGAATGATTCCGATGACTCCGTACCGATCGCGCAGACGATCGGGTCGGCGATCAGCGGACGCGTTTGCGGGAATTCAGTGCAATGGATACCAGGAGATTCCGCAGCGTCATTCTTGCGACCGCGCTCTTTGGCTGGGGCTGCGTCCCCGCCGGTGATGGAGGGACCGCGGGTACGAGCGGGACGGCCGGCGCGAGCGGGACCACCGGAAGCGGCGGATCCGATCCCCAGGGCAACGCCGGCACGACCGGGTCGGGCGGCTCCTCGACGCCGGGCACGGGCGGCACGGGCGGCTCCTCGACGGCGGGTACCGGCGGCAGCTCGACGGCGGGCACCGGCGGATCCACGACGGGCGCGTCCGGGACCGGCGGTAGCAGCGGCGGCACGACGGGCAGCGCCGGCACGACCGGCAGCGGCGGCAGCGCGGCCGGTCGCGGCGGCACCACCGGCGCGGCGGGTCGCGGCGGGACCACCGGCACCGGCGGCGCTGGCGGCGCGGCGGGTCGCGGCGGCACCACCGGCACCGGCGGCAGCACGGCAGGCACCACGGGAAGCGGCGGCAGCACCAGCGGCGGTGACTGGGGCAAGTCCGAGGATCCCAGCGCCGGTTGCCCGGTCACCGGTACCCTGCCCGATTACGCCGCGCTCATGGCCGACGGCAAGCTGCCCGATCCGTTCAAGAAGCTGGACGGCACGCGCATCACGGACAAGAGCCAGTGGAGGTGCCGGCGAGCGGAGATCGTCAAGCAGCTGGCCAAGTACATCTATGGCGAGAAGCCGATTCCCGCCAAGAACTTGGTCTCCGGAACGGTCAGCACCACCTCGATCACCGTGAGGGTGACGGGAGGCATGAAGGACGTTTCGTTCACCGCGAGCGTGAGCATGAACGGCGCGACCATGCCCGCTCCTGTCCTCCTCTCTTACGGGGCGGGGGCGCCGGCTCCCAGTGGCGTCGCAAAGATCACCTTCAGCGCAATCGAGGCATCGGGCGGCAGCGGCCCCAAGATGGGGCCGTTCTTTGATTACTACGGCACCAACCATCCGGCCGGCTACATGGTGGCGCAGGCCTGGCAAGTCAGCCGCATCATCGATGTCCTCGAACAGAATCCGACGATCCTCGATCCCCAGCACTTCGGCGTGACGGGCTGCTCCCGCAACGGGAAAGGCGCCTTCGCGGGCGGCGTGTTCGACAACCGCATCGCGCTGACCATTCCCTGCGAGTCCGGCATCGGCGGCACGCCGGCTCTTCGCCTGAAGGAGCAGCTGGATCCTGGCGACAACAGCACGGCCGAGTGGCCGTATCACGCCATCAGCTACGTGCGCTGGTTGTCGGAAGTGGCGCTCGGGCCATTCGCCACGGCAAACAGCGCCTCCGGCGACAACACGGATCGGTTGCCGGTCGACATGCACGAGGCGATGGCGTTGATCGCGCCGCGGGCGATCTACATCGTCGACAACCCCGGCATCACCAACCTGGATCCCAAGTCGGCCTACGTGACGGCGATGGCGGGCAAGGCGATCTTCGAGGCGCTGGGCGTGGGTGACCACTTCGCGATGCAGGGCGCCTCGGGGACTCACTGCTCGTGGCGCAGCCAGTACGACGCCTCGCTGACTGCCATGGTCAACAAGTTCCTGAAGGGCCAGACCTCCACGACGGGGAACATGGCCACCGACCTGGGCAGCAAGCCCACGCCGACGACGTACTACAACTGGTCGACGACGGAACTGCCCGGCAACCTCTAGCGTTCAGGCACGCTCGACGGGTCTAAACTAGACCCGTCGATGCAGGTTGTCTCTCGCGGCCGGCGCCACGCGCGATTCGGCCTGATTCTTCTGTGCGCGCTCGCGGGAAGCTGCGGACGCCAGAAGGTCGCGGCCGGTCCTCGATGTCCGGACGAAGGGCGCGTCTGGACGACGCCGCAGAATGCGTTCGAGGATCGCATCTACGATGTCGTCGCTGGATCGACGACGTCGGCGTACGCAGTGGGGTACGGCAGCGTGCTGCGCTGGGACGGCTGCCGCTGGTCGCGTGCGCCGCCGCCGCCGTTGCCGCCGGACAAGGGCCTGATCCGGATCCACGCGTGGGCGTCCTCGAGCGGCGAGCTCTGGCTGGCGGTTTCGCCGCACGAAGGCTCGCGCACCGCCGTCCCGCCGGAACGGCGCGCCCGGCTCCTGCGCTTCACCGGCATGTCCTGGCAAACCGTCCCGCTGCCGCCGCCGGCCGTCGCGGACGAACGTTTCGTCGGCATCACAGGCGCGGGTCGCAACGACATCTGGATCCTGGGCGACGGCGCTATCCCGTGGTTGATTCACGGCGACGGCGATCGTTTCGCGCGCCAGCCGATCGAAAATCACGGGGTCGCGTCGGCGATCTGGGCGTCGCCCACGGGCGACGTCTGGATCGGATTCAGGGGCCTGCTCTCACGCCGTCGGGCTGCCGACGGCGTCGTCGAGGACTTCCCGGTCCAGCAGCCGATGAGCTACGAGGAGATCAAGACCATCGTCGGCCTCGGGCCGGACGACATCTTGGCGCGCTTCGGAAATTCGCACATCTGGCGGTTGAAAGCGGGCCGCTGGAGCGACGGCGCGCCCTACAGTCCGACGCCGGTCGATGCCCTGCGCGTGGCGGTCCTGTGGGGAAACGGATCGACGGTGTTCGCGGGAACGGAGGGAAGGATTCTGTCCTGGAACGGCAGCCGCTTCGAGCCCCTCTTCACGTTCCTTCGGCCCCGGCGCGAGCTCGGTGGCCAGACCTGGGGTCCGGGCGGCCCGGCGGTCGCCGCGGGCACGCTGGCGACGCCGCAGTCGGGATGGGCGCTGGGCCAGTTCTACGATCAGACCTACCTCTATCACTGGGACGGCCGGCGCTGGAGCGGACCGGCGGGGCAGGAACCGGAGCTGGTCGCGCTGTTGCCGCGCGCGAACGCGGCGCCGCTGGCGGTGAAGGCGTCGCTGGGACTTGCCGCGGGCGATCAGGCGGGCGCGATCGACGAAGCGGGCCCCGGCGGGACGGTGCGGTCGCGGCCGCTCGCGCAGCGGCCGCTCGGTGCCTGGTCCGACGGGCGCGATGCGTGGGTGGTCGGCGACAACGGGTCGGCGCTGTTCTCCGAGGGCGGCGGTCCTTGGCGAGAGGTGGGCCCGGGGACCGGCGCCGGTTTCATGCTCGGTGTCTGGCAGGCGCCCAACGGCGACGTGTGGGCCGGCGGAATGCGCGGCGCGGGGTACGGGGCGGCGGACGGCCGCGCGCAGGAATGGCGAGCCTGCGGTTCGCGAGCCGTGCACGCATACTGGGGCAGCGCCGCCGACGACGTCTGGGCCGCCGGCGAGGACGGGCTCGCGCACTTCGACGGTGAACAGTGGATCACGTTGCAGCGCGCGTTCGTGCTCGAGCGGCGGCACTACGACACGAGATCGATCGCGATCGAAGGACGCCTCGCGCGCATCTACGCGCTGTGGGGCAGCGGCGCGCGTGACATCTGGGCGGTCGGCCGGACGCTGACGCCGGCCCCGCAGAAGGCGGTCGTGTTTCACTTCGACGGTGACGCCTGGTCCGAGGTGCCGACCTGTCACCTCGCGCCGGAGGCCCGTGGACCGCTGTACGCGGTCTGGGGCCGTGGACCCGACGACGTCTGGGCGGCGGGACAGGCGGGCGCGCTGCTGCACTGGGACGGGCGCGCATTTCGCGCCGTCAGCTCCGGAACCAACGTCGATCTCGTCTCGATCGTCGGCGCCAGCGGGCGCGACGTGTGGGCCGGCGCCGTGAACGGAGAGGTGAAGCTGGTGCACGCGCCGGCGCCGGCGGACAACGCGACACCGACGGCGACGCCGGATTCGTGCGACCTGCCGAAGGCGTGGGAGCGCCAGCCGCCTCCGGGAGCGGTCGAGATGATGGTCGCTGCGCACAGACGGGACTGGCGCCGGTGCTTCGAGGCTGGCCGCACGAAGCATCAGACGAAGGATGGGACGCTGGACGTCGACGTCGACGTCGAACGGGACGGCCGGATCTTCGTCACGCCGTCCGGGCGGCGGGCGGCGACGCCGGTCGATCGCTGCATCGCGGACGTGATGCGCCGGGTTCGGCTGCCGCCGACTGCCTTCGAACGGCCTGGGCTGATCGGTTACAAGCTGTCCGCCACGCCGGTCACCGTGTGCTCCGGCCAGGTGACGCCATGATCCGCGCCTGCGCCATCCTCGCCGCGGCAGCCGCGACGCTGTCGGCGGACGTCGCGGTCGCGCACCAACCTCCTCGGCGCCCCTGCGACAGCAGGCCGGCGAGCCGACAGGGATTCCCGCCGGCCGTCGCGAGCAAGCTCGCGCGTGTGATGCGCCAGGCAACGGGCGCCGTTCCTCGCACGATTCGCGGCGACCGCTGCTACGTCAACTACGACGACATCCCCGGCGTCCGACTGAGGGAGGCGTGCTGGAACGAGCCCGACGAGTTCACCACCAGCGTCGACTGCGAGAACACATCGAAAGGCCCGCACACCTTTACCGCGGGGATCTCCGTGACCCTGTCGATGGTGCCGATCGACTATCAGACCGCGGGGGAGATCCTCGAGAGCACGCCCGACCTGCTGGTAACCGCGACCGACGACTTTTCAACGGCCGCGCTCATCTTCGGTGCACGCGGCGATCCCTGGATCGACGACCACGGCACCATGCGACGCGAGACCGGGTGGCGCGGCTCCCACAAACCCGAGAACGCGAACCAGGGCCCGTTCATCATCGCCGTGGCCATCGGAATTCGATCAACGTCGGCCGCCACCACGCGCGATCTGGTCCGGCGCGTCGATCGCGCCGCGCTGCTGAAGCTGATCAGATCCGAAGTCGACGCGCGCCGGGAGGCGCGTCTCCGCGCCAGACCGCGGCAAGCCGGTGGCTCGCGCCGATGAAGCTCGTCATCCCGGCGACCTCGCTTGCCTTGCTCGCGTGCGCCCATTCGCGGCCGCCGATCACCCGGGCGGCTCCGGCGCCGCCGCGGGAAGCGCGGTAGGTTCGTGCGATGGAGACCCGCTTCACCGAGCTCGAGATTCGCTATTCGCACCTCGAACGCCAATTCACCGAGTTGTCGGACGTCGTCTTCGGGCAGCAAAAGACGATCGAGTCGCTTCAACGAGAGCTGGCGAACATTCGCGTGAAGCTGCGCGAGCTCGGCGACCCGGTCGTCGACGAGAAGCCGCCTCACTATTGACCCGTATTCGTTCTGCTCGAGCGCGGGAGAGACCTCATGCGATGCTTGAACAAGTGCGGTCTAACGGCCCTGTTTGCCGCGGTCGCCAGCGTGGCGCTCGGGACCTGCGGAGGTAGCGGCGGACCTCCGTCCGAGGGCGGCGTCGACGACCCCCGGGACGCCCGTTTTGACGGCCCCACGCTGGACGCCGGCGCCGTTGGCTGCGACCTCGCAGCGCAGAACTGCGCGGCCGGCGAGAGATGCGAGGTCGCCTGCGAGGGCACCACCGCCGTCGCTGCCTGCCGCCCGGACAACGGCGGCGCCGCGCCTGGCACTGCGTGCTCGGCCACCCCGATCACTTGCGGGAAAGGTACGGGATGCATGGGCACGCCTCTGGCGTGCCGGAGGTACTGCACGGGCGACGGCGACTGTGCGGCCGGCGAGCGATGCCAGAGCGTCAGCGCCGCGTACGACTGTGGTGGCGGCCTCCTGAGCCCACTGCCCCTGCACTACTGCTTCGCGGGACTCTAGCGCCCGCGTCGCCGCTTGCCCAAGCCGCTACGGCGCGACGGCGCGGAGCGCGACGGCGAGGTCCATCGGTGCAAGGCCGAATGTCTTCTCCATCGCCGAGGAGTCGACCACGAAGGGCGATACGAACTGGTACCGCGTCGTTCGCAGCTCACGTACGAGCGGAACGAAGAGGCCGGTGGCCCACAGCACGGGATACGGAATCGTCGAGAGCTTCGGCGCGGGCGCACCCACGGCGGACGCGAAGCGCTCGGCGAGCGCCCGGACGGTGAGCGGTGGGTTCGTCGGCGTCAGCCAGGCCTTGCCCCAGGCGCGCGCGTCGGTCGCGGCGGTGACGAGCGCGCGAGCGGCGTCGCCGATCGTGGTCCAGCTGTGCGGCACGTCGAGCGCACCCGGAACGAACGCGCGCTTGCCCGCGCGGATCGGCTTGGCGAGCACGAAACTGAGGATGGAGTTTGCTTCGACGTAGTCGCTCGAGCGGATCTCGGTGACGCGCAGGCGCCCGGCCTCGTGCCGCGCGAGCGCCTCTCGCCACATGTCGGCGCGCAGACGCAGCTTGGGATGCGTCGCCGCGAGCGGCGTCGTGTCGGTGATGGGCCCGTCGACGGGGCCGTAGCCGTAAAGATTGCTCGCGACGGCCAGCACCGGGCCGCTGCGCTCGGCCGCCGTGAGCAGCGCGGCCGCGAGCGGCGGCCAGTCCGTGAGCCACCGGTGGTAAAGCGGGTTCGCGCAGTTGTAGAGCGCGACGGCGTCGCGGGCCAGCTCTGCGAGGCGATCGGCTTGCGTCGCGTCCGCCGCGACGAGCTCGATCGCGGGATGCTGGGGCCCGCCGCCGCGCCGGCTGACGATCCGCACACGTTCGCCACGCTCGGCGAGCAACCGCGCGACACTGGTTCCGACGGGGCCCGCCCCCACGATCACGTGCAGCGACATCTCGGCCTCAGCATGCCACGTCTGAAGCTAGGGCGTGACCGTCACGTCCGTCGTCGCCGTTCGACGGAGGGCCGTCCCCGGGTTCTTGGGATTGAGGTCGAAGAGAGGAAGCGCGATGGACAGCTTGTAGCGCCCGGGCGCGACGGGTGGGCCGCGCTCTTCCTTGCACTCGACGAGGCCGACGAAACCGCCGCCCGAGGCCTTCTCGCCGCCGACGCCGACATTGTTGAGAACGCTGGCGTCAACCATGACGACGGCGCGGAGCCGTCCGGTCGGCGCGAGCGTCACCCGAACCGTTGGCTTGGGCGGGTGCTTCCCGCCGAGGACGCCGACGATGCCTCCCCCGCCGCAATCGCCGACGCGGTTCACGGGCTTGCCGTCGGTCCCGACGATGGTCGCTTCCAGCGAAAACGTGTTCTCGAGATCGAACGTGAGCGGCGCGGCGGTCGCGTTGGCGAGCACGATCTCGGCCGCGGCTGTCCGCCCCGACTTCACCGTCACCGGCGCCACGGTGACCACCAGGTCGGTCGCGGGTGGCGACGGGCGGCAGTGGTCGCGGACCGTGCAGTGCTTCTTCGCCGCCGCGAGGTCGAGCAAGGCTCCGTTACAGGGACCGGGGCGTGCCTCTTTCGCCGACGCGTGCGCCGCCCACCCGAGTACGACCAGCGCGAGAAGAGTGCGCACGCGGCATCGAGTGTACCGTGTTACGGTGGCGGCAGCGGCGCGACTGGAGCAAGCCTCGGCCGTCAGAGAGAGGACCATGCACTTTCCGCCCCTCGCGTACGATGGACAGTTTCTCGCGACGGCCGAGGGATCCCTGTTGCTCGTTTACGACGGTGACAGCGAGGGCCCGGTGTTCATGTCGGAGCTCGACGGCGACGTCGTGTCGATCGCCATCGATGGGGGGCACGTGTTCGCGCTCTCTGCCCGCGGTCTGTTACGCGAGCTCGACGAAATCGGCGCCACCGTGAACGAATCGCGGACCCAGGCCAGCCGCGGCGTGGTCGCGGCGGGCGACCGCGTCTGCGTTTACGGCCCGAAAGCGACGCTCATTCACGGCAGCGAGCGGCGCGAGCTCGACGTGGATCGGGTCTCCGCTGCCGCGTTCTCTCCGGAGGGGAAAAAGCTGCTCGTTTGCAGCGAGCTCGGGACCGCGCACGTCTTCGACACCGCGACCGCGGCCCTGGCCGGTACGTCGAGCGCTCCGGGGCCGTTCGCGGGCGCAGCGTGGAGCGCTGCCGGCCATTTCATCGCGACGGTTCACGCAAAGGCGGGTGGCGTCGGAAAGGTCGATCCCACGAACGGCACCGTGTCGCCGTTGATCGGGACGGGTGAATACAAAGTCGACGCGGTGAGCGCCAGCGAGGACGGTCGCTTCATCGCCGTGCGCGTCGAGGATGGGCGAATCCTGATCTTCGACGCCGCCCGCAATCGCCCCGTAGGAAACCTGACGTACGGCCCGCCCGAGACGCCCGGCGGGATCGCGTTCGGGCCGACAACGTGGCTCGCCGTCGCGATCGGTCACGGCGACGCCAACAAGGTGGATCTTTCGACGGCCGCGGTCCATCGCACCGACCCGCACGAGGGGAGGCCTCGGCACCGCTGGTCGCTGCTCGCGGACGTCGACGTCAATCGCGTCAATGACGTCCTGAACCGCGCCGAAATGCCCGCCGCTGCCGGTCGCCCGTCCGCCCTCGCCGGCGCAGGCGCGGCTCTACCAACCTCGAGACCAGCTAAAAAGAGCAAACTTGGAATCGTCGTTGCTCTCGCGATCGTCGGCCTGTGGGCCCTGTATTCGCTGCTCGTCCGACGATCGCGAGAGCAACGACGATTCCAAGTTTGCTCTTTTTAGCTG
>Ga0207708_10001115_pt1 | contig 20161 bp, 11 predicted proteins | sample KBSK5101metaG_FD_184340 | JGI IMG/M metagenome (GOLD analysis project Ga0207708, IMG submission 184340) | Corn, switchgrass and miscanthus rhizosphere microbial communities from Kellogg Biological Station, Michigan, USA - KBS K5-10-1 metaG... | ecosystem: Host-associated > Plants > Roots >...
CGCCCCGGCGACGAGCACGCCCGCCGCTACGCACTCACGGACCAGGACCGGGGCGCGGTCGTCCACTGGAAGCGGATGTACTCGGACGCCGAGGCGATCCTGGGGAAGAGCTGGTCGGCCGCGCCGAACGTCTCCTGGCCCGGCTGCAGGTTGTTGCACGACCCGTCGACGGTGCGGAGCCCCTGCGAGACGAGGGGGCTCGGGATCTGGTTCGCAGCGGTGCCGATGAGCGTTGCGCACGGCTCCTCAGTTGTGAGGGTGCGCGTGTGGCGCTCGGCGATCCTGATCTGCTTCAGGATGAAGGAAAGGTCGGTGGCGGTCACCGAGAAGCCCTGACCCACGGGCGCCGGCACGGCAGAGGCCGGCGTTGTGGCGACCACCGCCTGGAGCACGGTCCCGGCTACGACAACCAGCGTTGCGCCGATGGCTGTCGTGCGACGCCGGCGTCGTGGCCCTCTTGTTGTCCGAGATCTTCCTGGTGGCAAAATTCGACTCATGACGGTGACCTACCTCGATAGTGATGTGAAGCGAGCGGCCTCACCGTCCTACTAGGCACCTTAGGAATTCCTGAGAAGCCGGAGATCAGGGTCCCGAACTGGTCCAGACAAGGGTGCACGTTGGCACAGGCGAGTCCGATGTGTGGACCGCTGACCGCCGGCCCCCGGCTACACCAGGGGGAGGGGTATCACCGACGCGTTGGTTGTTCCATCTCGACCAGGAAGAGGTCCTGCCAACCACCCATGGCAAGCGCGGGGAGCACCGCAAGCGCAAACGGAGCGACGGCCAGCGAGAAGACTGCCAGGGACCATCCGAGGGTGACGACGGGCCGCAACGGCGACGGACTCCGCACCAGTCGATGGACCCGCTCTTCGACGCCGACCGCCGAGGCGGCCAATGCGCAGTTCCTTATTGGAACCTCTGAGAGTGCTGTCAGTGCGTGTGCCAGGGAGATGTCGCCTGCATGCCGTCGAGCGCTGTCGTCTGCGCGGAGCTCGACCAGTCGACGAGTCTGCGCGTGAGCCGTTCGGAGGAAGGGGGCGACCCTCCCGAAGGCCGAGACGAAGGTCTGCGACAGCTGGACGGCCAGGTGATGACGTTGTCGGAGGTGCGCGTGTTCGTGCTCCAGCACGGCCGAGAGCTGACGACTGTTGAAGCGGGCAACGAGGGCGCTCGTTATCACGACGCGAGGTTTGGCGCCGGGGACGCAGAAGGCGTACGGAAGGTCATGGTCGATGACTCTGGTCACTGACGAGGGGTCAACCTCAACCGCGACCATGTCGACCAGGCTGGCGAGGCGGTGACGTTCGCGCCGTTGGTCCCGTGCCACCGCCACGGCGCACATGGCTAGACGACCGAGGGCGCCCGCGAGCAGAATCAAGCCGACAAGCGAGGCTGCGACCCGCGCCGGCGGCCCCTGGATCCCTTCCAGTGCCTGAGCACGAAGATGGGCGAACGAGGTAACGCCCCCGCTGAAGTGCGGATGCGCCAAGATGAGGATCAGGCTGCCCAGTGTCACCGCCAGGACGACGGACGCGCTCAGGCTCTGCCACGCGAGAATAGCGATTCGCGGAGCGCGGCTCGGCCAATCGGCTGCCTGGAGTGCCCGTGCGCCAGTCGTCGACGCCACCAGCACAAAACCGAGCAACAACAACCAGCTAGTCATCCAGCGCCTCCCGGAGACGTGAGACCTCGCTGGGCGTCATGCGATCGACGAAGCGCAGCAACGTCGCGGAACGGTCACCACTGTCAGCGAGCAGCTCATCCATGAGGTCTGCGGTGTAGTCCGCTTGTGCCTTCGCCGGCCGGTATGCGTGGGCCCTTCCAACTCGCTCGCGCGTCAAGAATCCCTTGCGACGGAGGTTGTCCATGACCGTCAACACAGTCGTGTACGCGAGCGGAGGGTGACGATCGATCTCGCCCAGGACTTCGCGGACCGTTTTCGGGTTCTCCGCCGACCAAAGGACCTGCATCACGACAGCTTCGAGCTCGCCCATCGTCCGCATGCGCCAACACCTCCTCAAATGGGCCGGCTCCTCCCGAGTGTAGGTGACGCCGATGCGCCGCGCGGCACCGTGATTCTCGCCTATGCGCACCGGTCGTCGCGGCTGAATTCAGACTTTTCCCCAGCGGTGTGCTGCACCTCACCCGCTGATCGAGTTGGCGTTGCGCCAATAGGTTGCTAGCATTTCGTCAACAAACTACTCCGGGGAGTGCCGTCAGCCCACCTACGCAGAAAGAGACCATGAAGAACGTTAGCGATGCGCACGGGTTTCGGAAAACCATGACGAGCGGGCGTCGGCCACCATATGGTCGCCCCATCACCCCTCAGGTTGGGGAACCTGGGGGGGCGGGGGTGGACCGCGCCGCTGACTGCGGTCCAAGCGATACTTTCCGGGGGGAAAGCATGAGTCAGGCGACGCCTGAACCGCGCGCTACGGCGCGCCGTACGATCTTGAGGCTCGGGGCACTCGGCGGGGCCGGGCTCGCGTTCGGAGCCGTTCAGGGCGTGGTCAGACCGCGCCTGGGTGGAGTCGGTCTGCTCTCGCCCGACGGCGCGTTCGCCGCGACGTCCGAGGACCTGGCGAACCAGCTCTACTTCGAGGTGTTCCCGACCAGTCCGCTGATCCTGTCGCCGTTCACGGACCAACTGCCGGTCCCGAAGGCGCTGGCACCGGTGCCCAAGAGCGAGTACACCTCGTGGAAGAACCCTCCGGGCCCTGGGCGCGGCGAGCAGAGCTCGCTGGGCAACCAGCAGCACCAGATCTGGCCGAGCCAGGTCGGCTATCCCGACCCGATCGTGTACAAGATCGACCTGCTGACCCGGACGCACGCGTTCACCACGTCGAAGGTGCTGCCGATCGACAAGAACGGCAGGCCGACCGTCTCGTTCGAGGGAACCAGCGCGGGCACCGCGATCACCCACCCGGCGGGCGAGCAGCGGACGCTGCCGCCGAGCACGATCTACGGCTTCAACGGCACGTTCCCGGGGCCGATGATCAACGCGGAGTACGGCAAGCCGGCCCTGGTCCGGTTCGAGAACCATCTCGACGAGAACCCCCTGGGGCTGGACCGGCAGGACTTCGGTGCGCCGGACCTGACGTTCCTGACCCACCTGCACAACGGCCACACCGCACCCGAGAGTGACGGCAACCCGCACTACTCGATGCGGTACGGACCCAAGCACGAGGGCTACCGGCCGGGGATGTCGGTGGACAACCTGTACCTGAACTGGCCCGCAGGTGGCGATGACCGGGAGAAGCAGAGCTTCTTCTGGTTCCACGACCACCGGATGGACCACACCGGGTCGAACGTCTACAAGGGCATGGTCGGTCTCTACCCGATCTACGACCCGAAGAACGGGCTGGACATGGGTGACGAACGGCGCGGTCTTCGGCTGCCGGGTCGTCGTACCGACCACGCCGACGGCAGCTTCGACGTCGACTACGACATCCCGCTGGCGTTCTTCGACTGCCGCCTCGACGACGGTGTCACCGCGCACAAGGACGTGCACGACTCGGATTACCCCGCCGCGGGAAACCCACGCACGCACCCGGAGTGGTGGGGCAAGTCGTTCTTCCGGCACATGCCGCACAAGGGCTTCGTGGGCGACATCTTCACCGTCAACGGCACCGCGTACCCGACGCTGGAGGTGAAGCGGCGCAAGTACCGCTTCCGGTTCCTGGACGCCTCGATTGCGCGGATCTACGACTTCAAGCTGATGAGCTCCACGCAGGGACCCAAGGCGGCGAAGGACCTCGGCTACACGGGGGACGACCTCGATGGCCAGTGGCGCATCGAGGACGGCCAGCAGTGCATGAAGTTCACCCAGGTCGCCTCCGACGGCGGGTTGCTGCCGTTCGCGGTCACCCGCAACAACTTCGAGCTGTGGCCGGCCAAGCGTCGTGAGGTGATCATCGACTTCACCCGCTACCAGGACGGCACCCCGACCACCAAGGGCGACGTCGTCTACCTGACCAACGTGATGAAGATGGACGACGGCCTGATGTGGACGAACTCCGCGCGCCAGGGCTCCAGCGACCCGAGCTACAAGGTGCCGGTGCTGAAGTTCGTGATCGGCGACACTGCGCCCGACGACAGCCTGATTCCGGAGACGCTCCAGCAGCTGCGTCCGCTTCCCCCGCTGCCCAACAACTGGCAGAGCATGATGGACAACCGGTTGATCTTCCGGGTGGAGCGGGCTCCTGCGCACAACCCGATCGACGAGATCGAGTGGCAGATCAACGGCCACGACTTCAACACGTCCACCGTGGCGAGCAGCCTGAAGAACCCGGCCGGCAAGACCCCGCTCGCCATGCAGAAGAAGGGCAGCTTCAACCTCTGGGAGATCCAGAACGGCGGCGGCGGCTGGGTGCACCCGTTCCACCTGCACATGGAGGAGCACCGGACTGTGATGCGCGGCGGCAAGGACGTCTCGCGCGGCAACCCGGAGCATCCCGACGACCTCGGGCGGGAGGACGTCTCGGCGCTCGACCCGGGGGAGTCCGTGATCCTTTATCGCGGTTTCCGGGACTTCAGCGGCCCGTACGTCGCGCACTGCCACAACCTGGCGCACGAGGACCACGGGATGATGTTCGGCTGGGAGATCACCCCCTAGCAGAGCCCTCGTCGTGGCCAAGCGCCACCGTCTCTCGGACCACCCAACACCCACTAGCAGTGAGCTGAGTCCGTCATGTCTACCCTCTCTACCCTCAACCCCCGCCGGGCACTCCGCCCGGCGCGGCCGGGCGTGCCCTGGGCGACCGTGGCAACGCTGTCCCTGGCGCTGTCCGGTGCGGGCGCGTTCTGGCTGGTCGCGCTTGCTGGCGCCGTCGGCGCCACCGAGCGGTACCAGACGCCCTTCGCCACCTGGTCGATGCTGACGGTCGGGCTCCTTCCGCTGTACGGCGTGAGCGTGCTGGGCGCGATGATGCTCGCGAAGCGCTGGTTCGGGCCGGACCCGCGTTGGCCGGGCAAGGTGCTCACGACGGGCCTGATGCTCGTGCTGGCCGGCACCATCGTCGGGATCGCCGCACTGGTGGCCAGCGCGGCGTACGACTTCAGCCTTCAGGTGCAGCACATCACGGGCATGACGGGGATGTCGTCCTGTACTGGCGGCTGCGTCTCCCGCGAGCGGGGCGAGATCCTGGTCCTGCACCTCCGAGGCGCGCTGCTGGTCAGCGAGAAGCTGCTGCTGACGAACGCGGCCCTCGTTGCCTGGATCGTCGCCATGGGGGGCGGTCGCATCAAGACCGCGACCGCGTTCACCGGGTCGACCGGTCACGACGGAGCGGTCGAGCGTCAGACCGCCGGCGGCACCATCGCCGACGACGTGCGGCAGCTGCTGGTCGGGATGCTGCTCGGCGCCGCTGTGATCCATGCAGCGGTGATCCCCGAACACCTCGAGGAGTGGTCCGCCGCCGGCAGGTTCTTCGTCGTGCTGACGATCGCGGAGCTCGCGGTCGCCCTGCTGCTGCTGGCCCGGTTCCGCGAGCGTGCGGTGCTGCTCGCCGCGGGGGCGCTCTCGGCCGTGCCGCTGGTCGCGTGGCTCTGGTCTCGCACGCTCGGGCTGCCGTTCGGCCCCGAGCCGGGAGTCGCGGAGGCGGTCGGCGTGCCCGACCTGCTCGCCTGCGCTCTCGAGGTCGGCGCCGTCCTGGCAGTACTGGCGCTGCTCAAGCTCGGCCGGCTGGTCCGACCCCGGCTGTCGGCTCACACCAGGGGTCTCGCAGTCCTGTCCCTGGTCGCCGTCACGGCGATCGGATTTGCCGCCACCGGAGCCACCTGGTTCGACGCCTTCGGGGTCTCCGCCTCGCAGTCATCGACGGGGATGTCGGAGTGAAGCGCGTGTCGTCACGCGGTCTTGTCAGTAAGCGGCGCTCGTGTCGCAGTAGGAGGAAATCGATCATGAGGCAATCCGGCTGGTCGCGCATGCGGCGACCGTCTATCTGGGCGTTGGTCATCGCCATCTGCGCGGTGCCGCTTTCCGTGTCCGCGATGGCGGCAACCCCGGCGAGGTACAGCGCCGCCCTGACGGCGCCGGCGAGCGCGTCGGAGCTCGGCCGGACCCGCATCAGCGGGTTCAACGACGACCGGACCACGGTCAAGGTCGGCCGGACGGTCGTGGACGGCGTGGTCGTGGTGCCGCGGGCGCGGCGTACCGTCGAGGTCCAGGCCCGTCGACCCGGCTCGTCGAAGTTCGTGACGCAGTCGAGAGGCCGCTCGACCGCGGCCGGCGCGTTCCGGGCCGTCTACGCCCCGAGCAGCGCAGGCACATGGCGGTTCCGCCTCCGGGTGCTCCCCAGTGCGACCCGGGCGGCGGCAACGTCCGAGACGCGGGTGCTCAACGCCATCGACGTGGCCGCCCCCCGGGCGGTGAGCTCGCTGCAGGTGTCCGAGGTCTCCCTCGACTCGGCGACCCTGACCTGGGTGAACCCGATCGACAAGGACTTCACGGGCGTCACGATCCGGCGTGCTGCCGGAGCGAACGCACCGGCCTCCCAGCTCGACGGAACGGCGGTCAAGGACACCGACCAGAGCGCGACGACGTTCACCGACACCGGGCTCACCGCCGGCACCGAGTACTCCTACGCGCTGTTCGCGCACGACAGCTCGGGGAACTACTCGCGCGCCTCTGTCGTAACGCTGCGGACCGGACGGTTCGGGGTCTCCTTCCTCGAGGCCAGGTCGGTCACGCGTAACGCCGTGACCCTGGTCTGGGCCAACCCGACGGACGACGCCTTCGCCGGCGTGATCGTACGCCGCGCGGAAGGCCCGACGCCGCCGGCCTCGGCGACCGCGGGCACGGCCGTGGGGGACCTGGCATCTGGGGAGGACAGCGTCACCGACACCGGCCTCACCCCGGGCACGACGTACAGCTACGCGGTGTTCGCCCACGACGGGGCCGGGCACGCTGCGGCGGCCGTGACCACGACCGTCACGACCCGGGGGAACGGCGTGAGCGCAGTGCTCTCGGTCAACCCGCTGCCGTCGGTCCACACCGGAAACCGGGTCACCGTCGACACCGCCGTGGCGTTCGACGGCAGCGACTCCCTCCCGGCGGTGGACGCCCGGCTTGTCGCCTGGGAGATCGACTACGGCGACGACGACACCGACTCGTTCAACGGACCTCTGAGCTCGGTAGACATCCTGAACACGACGCACACGTTCACCAACGCCGGCCCGACGACCGTGACGCTCACGGTGACGGACTCGGCCGGGAACACCGACTCCTCCACGTTGACAGTGGACGTCTTCGACGCGCCCAAGGTCTCGGTCAGCACGTCCAGCGGCTCCCCCGATGCAGGAGTGGTCCCCTTCGAGGTGCGGGCCGAGACTCCGGAGGGCACGAAGATCACGTCGTACCGGATGGAGGTCGCCGGAGACGACTCGTTCTTCCTCGACGGAGACTCGGCGCCGCCGTCCTCCAAGGACGTCACCCTCGCCCCGGGCAGATACACGGTCGTCCTGACCGTGACCGACGACGCGGGCGGCACCGCGGTGTCGGACCCGGTCGACGTGGAGGTGTCGTCGTGAGACCCGACGCCCGCCGCCAAGACACACCTGCGGAGGCCTCGGTCACCCGCAAGGAACTCACAGCTCGCGTCAACCACGCGCAGCCCGGATCAACCCATGGGGAAACACCGTGATGACTCAACCTTCTTGTTCGCACCGGAAGTCCGCTCTCGCAGGCACCCTCGCGCTGCTTCTCGGCGCCGGACTAACCTCCGCCTTCGCCTCCTCCACCTTCGCCTCGGCCTCGACGTCCGTGGCGAGCTACCGGGCGACCTCGTCGCTCCAGGGCTTCGTCACTTCGCCGGCGACCGTGCAGGTGGCGGGCACGGTGACCGACCAGGTCAGCGTCCGCCCCCGGGCAAAGCGACTCGTGCGCGTCCAGGCGCGCCGGCCCGGAAGCACGTCCTTCGTCACCGTCAGCTCGCACTACTCCACCAAGGCGGGGGATTTCCGGGCGGTGTACAAGCCGACCACGGTCGGCACGTGGCGCTTCCGACTGTTCCTGCCCGCCACCACCAGGGCGCGCCAGCTCGTCTCGGCGAGCCGCACGATCACCGCGACGAAGCCCACTGTTCCCAATGTCGAGGTGACCACGGCCGTGCTGTCCCTCAACGGGTCCAAGGGCACGACCGCGAAGCAGACGGTCAACCTCAGCGAGGCGTTCGTGATCACCGGCACTCACGCCGGGACGGGCCGGACCCTGGAGTCGGGGACCCTGGACTACGGGGACGGTACGACTCCGGAGAGATTCGCCGGAGATCCGGCCGGGTGGGCCCCAACGCCGCACCAGTACACCAAGCCCGGGACGTTCACCGCGAAGTGGACGGTCGTCGACTCAGCCGGCACGAGCGCAACGACGACGCTCGACGTCCAGATGTTCGCCGAGCCGACCGCCGCGATCTCGATCGATCCGAAAAGCGAGCTGGAGAAGGGGAAGCCGGTCACGTTCCTTGTCAACTCCCACACCCCGGTCGGCACGTCGTTCGTCGGCTTCGACACCTACGGCCTCCAGGGCACCACGTTCTCCAACCCGGTGCACGGGGCAGGTGCACCTCCGGCGACCTTCCCGATCACCTTCGCCAACCCCGGCACCTACACCGTCTATGTCACCGGAGACAACGACGCCGGGGGCCTGGCGGAAGCCAGCGTCCGCGTCGTGATCGTCGACCATCCCAAGTCATGACCGTGCGCGGTCGAAACCCATCCCGAGCAGGGACCGCACGGCTCCTGCCCACGCTCTCGCACGTCACTCCTGAGGAGAACGCATGAAGTCGAACATGGCCCGCAGGGCCCTCACCGTCGCAGCCGCTCTGGCGCTGGCCGCAACGGCAGCCGCCGCGGCGAATGCCATCGCCGTGGACCCGGGGGTGCAGCGGCAGGGCTCGCTGGTTTCGTTCGGGCCCCTGATGGACAACGGGTTCCCGACGTCGTACAAGGACAGCCACGCGCTCCGGCTCGAGGCGTGCATCACCGCCGCCGACCCGCTGTGCGCGTCAGCGGCAGGCGACACCTACGACCCCGACCAGCCGCTGTCCTTCCCGAGCAACTTCCCCGACGAGTTCTTCTACCAGCTCGCCAGCGCCAAGGTGCCGGTGCCCGGCAACGGGGAACTGCTCGTCGAGAACAACCTCGAAGGCGCGTTCCTCGGCAACGGCTCGCCCGCCAAGGACCAGCAGGTCGTCTTCGGGCGGGTCCGGATCAGGGCCAAGGACGTCCCGGCCGGAACCACCTGGCGGATCACGCACCCGTACGGCGTCGACGTGCTCACCGCCGCCGACAAGGGCATGAACGAGACGGAGGACATCGGGGTGGCCGCGGGCAACTTCAGCGGCGCGATGTCCAGCCGGATCGGCCCGTTCCTCAAGTGGGACCCGTCGGTGGCACCGGCCGCGCCGGCCGGCTACACCGGCGACCCCGGCGTCCTGCACAAGGTCGTCGGCAGCCCGTACGACACCAACTACATCAAGGTCGAGCAGAAGAACGCCGACGGCAGCTGGTCGCCTGTGGGTCAGTGGGACGACCAGTTCTCGGTGCAAGGCCGCCTGGCGGTGAACAGCGGGGTCGAAGTGGACGCCGCCACCTTCACGGGCGACGACAACGGGGGCTTCCTGGACGTCTACGCCTCCTCCGATGCCGCCCAGTCGATCGCGGTCAGCCCCAACGCCACCCTCGGCACGCCAGCGATCCCGATGCGCGAGGTCGACGGCCACTACTACGCACGGATCGCGGTCGACACCAAGATCCCAGCCGGCACGAAGATCGAGGTCGTCAACACCGCTGACACCCCGGTCGCCAAGAAGACCGTCGCCATCACCGACCAGGTCACCGTCACGTCCGCGGCGTACGACGCCGACAGCGAAGAGCTCACGATCCAGGCCAAGTCCAGCGACATGGAGTCCGGTGGAGACGCTCCTGCGCTGAGCCTCGCCGGGTACGGCCCGCTGGGCAGCAACGGTCAGGCGACCTTCGAGACGGCGGCTCCGCCGGCCGTGCTGAAGGTGACCTCGAGCGCCGGTGGCTCGGACTCCGAGACCCCGGTGGCGTCCGGCGACGGCTTCGCAGCGCTAGCTCCCGTTGCTCAGTTCTTCGTGCCCGCCTCCGTGCAGGCCGGCGACCCTGTGCCGCTGGACGGCCGTGCCTCGGTGGGCAGCATCCAGACCTACGACTGGACGACCGACGACGGCACCGTGACGCCTGACCCGAACAACCCGGGACTGGCTACCTGGACCCCGGACAAGGTCAACGCGGCCGCAACCGTCACCCTGAAGGTGACCGGACCCGGTGGTGAGAGCACGGCGTCCAACACCGTGGACGTGACCGCGAGGCAAGGCGTCGTCGCCGACGCGGGTCCCGACCAGGTCAAGACCCGTGGTCAGGTCGTCAACCTCGCCGGGAAGGCGACCGGGCAGCAGTCGGTCCTGTGGACCCAGGTCAGCGGACCGCAGGTCAAGCTGTCCAGCACCACGACGCTGAACCCGACGTTCACCTACCCGAAGATGGCGCTCCCGTTCGGTGCGGCCGGACAAGCCACCGCCGGGTACGTGCTGAACAACGAGCCGATCGTGCTCCAGCTGACCGCGACCCCGGCCAGCGGCAACGTCGCGACCGACACGGTGCGGATCTCGCCGACGCCGGAGACGATCACCCCCGGTACCGCCCGCTACCGGACCAGGGGAGAGTGGCGGGTCACCGGCACGACCGACCTCAAGGCCGGGCAGACGGTGGCGATGGTCCTCGGGTCCGACCCCGAGACCGGCCAGTTCATCGGCCAGGCCACGATCGACGCTGCCGGAGCGTTCTCGTTCAAGGGCGGGGGACAACCGGTCGCGACCGGAACCACGGTCACCTACATCAGCAGCACGGGCGGCACCGCTACCGGTCCGCTTCTGATCACGCCCTGACCCACTTGGCGGGGCCCGGCATCCGCCGGGCCCCGCGCTTCCCCCCTTGCGAACCTCTGGAGAGACCGGCCAACATGAACCCCGTCCACCACACCCGAACCGGGCGCGCACACGCCGCGCTCTCCGCTGGTCTGCTGACCCTGGGGCTGGTGGCCGGAACGCTTGCGGCACCGTCCCCTGCCCAGGCCGAGCCGGCTCCGGTGGGCGCGGGATTCACGGTCACGCCGTCCGACCTGGCCGACATCCTCAAGCAGATCAAGATCGCCGAGCACCATGCCGCGACGGCCACCCCGGCCAATCCGTGCGGGACGCTGGTCGGCTCGGGACCGAACGAGATCCCCGACCGGCTCAGCCCCTACGGCCTGCGTACCGTCGACGGCTCCTGCAACAACCTGTTCCCCGGCCGCGACACATTCGCATCCGCCGACCGCACCTTTCCCCGCCTGACCGACCCGTCGTTCCGCGACGCCGAGAACATCGACAACACCTTCCCGGTCGGGGCTCCTGGACCGACCAGCTACAAGCAGAAGGCGGGCAGTGTCGTCGACTCGCAGCCGCGGGTGATCAGCAACCTGATCGACGACCAGACCTCGACGAACCCGGCCGCGGTGGCAGCGGCGGGCTTCCCGGTCCGCGCCCAGCCCGGCACGCCTCGCTACGTGCCCTGCACCACCGACCCCGACCCGACGGCCGCGCCGCCCGTCGCGGGTGTCCCGGCCGGGTGCGTGCCCTCCCACCAGACCTTGCCGATTCCGAACATCAGTACCGACAACGGATTCTCGCCTCCCTTCAACTCGCTGTTCACGTTCTTCGGCCAGTTCTTCGACCACGGCCTCGACCAGACAGTCAAGGGCGGCGGCACCGTCTTCGTCCCGCTGCATGCCGACGACCCCCTGGTCACCCGCGGACCCGACGGCATCCCGGGCAACGGTGACGAGGTGCGCGCCAGCCAGGCCTTCATGGTGCTGACCCGGGCGCAGAACCAGCCCGGACCGGACGGCATCCTGGGCAATGGCGACGACGTGCAGAACGCCACGAACACCGACTCCCCGTGGGTGGACCAGTCGCAGACCTATGCTTCGCACGCCTCGCACCAGGTCTTCCTGCGCGAGTACGTCGACAACGACGCCGGCCGCCCCGTGTCCACCAGCAGGTTGCTCGGTGGCTTGGCTGCCGGGCAGACGTACGACGGGTCCCCGGACGACCAGTCCGGCATGAGCACGTGGGCCGCGGTCAAGAAGCAGTCGGCCGACCTGTTGGGCATCCAGCTGCGTGACAGTGACGTCACCAACGTGCCGATGATCGCGACCGACCCATACGGCAAGTTCCTTCCCGGACCCGACCGCGGGCTGCCGCAGCTCGTCACCAAGCACGGGCTGGTCGAGGCCGACAGAGCGGCCGACGGCGGCAAGGGCACGCTGGTGCCGGCCGACGTCCTGCACTTCGACACCCCCTTCGTGGCCGACATCGCGCACAACGCGGACCCCTCTCGTCAGGACACCGACCACAACCCCGCGACCCCGCCGGTCGCGCCGGTCCCCGACGCCGACCGCACCCCGTCCGCAGACTTCGCGGCCCAGCCCACGGGCACCTACGACGACGAGATGCTCGACTCCCACTTCACCTGTGGGGACGGTCGCTGCAACGAGAACATCGCGCTCAGCGCGATCCACCAGGTGTTCCACTCCGAGCACGACCGGCTGGTCGCCCAGATCAAGGACGTGCTGACGCACGACACGACCGGCGCGACCAAGCTCTCCGACTGGCAGCTGCCCGATGGGGCCGGTGCAGGTCCGGACAGCTGGAACGGCGAGCGGATCTTCCAGGCCGCGCGGTTCATCAACGAGATGGAGTACCAGCACGCTGTGTTCGAGGAGTTCGGGCGCAAGGTGGCGCCGGGCATCTCGGAGTTCGCCGGCTACTCCCCGGACGTCAACCCCGCCATCAGCGCGGAGTTCGCGCAGGCGGTCTACCGCTTCGGCCACTCGATGCTCGACGAGGACGTGGCGCGGACGACCGCGAACCCCACCACCGGCACCACCAAGGACGACTCCGTCCCCCTGCTGACGGCGTTCTTGAACCCGCCGGAGTACTTCGACGGCGGCGCGACCGGCACCCTCACGCCGCAGCAGGCGGCGGGCAGCGTGCTCATGGGCTCCTCGGACCAGGCCGGCAACGAGATCGACGAGTTCGTCACCGAGACCCTGCGCAACAACCTGCTCGGACTGCCGACGGACCTCGCCGCGATCAACATCGCCCGAGCCCGGGAGTCGGGGATCCCGCGCATGAACGACGTGCGCGCACAGATCGAGGAGGCGACGAACGACTCGTCGATGGCACCCTACGAGAGCTGGACCGAGTTCGGCCAGCAGCTCAAGCACCCGGAGTCTCTGGTCAACTTCGTCGCTGCCTACGGCAGGCACTCCACCATCCTCGGTGCCACCACGCTGGCCGCGAAGCGCGCGGCTGCCCGGGCCATCGTGGATCCCCAGCCGGGCGACGTGCCACCGGCCGACGCCGCCGACTTCATGCTCGGCGATGGCGACTGGCACCTCAGCCATGGTGACACCAAGACCGGGATCGAGGACGTGGACCTGTGGGTCGGCGGCCTGGCCGAGGCCACGAGCCTCAACGGCGGCATGCTCGGGTCGACGTTCAGCTACGTCTTCGAGAAGCAGCTCACCGACCTGCAGGACGGCGACCGGTTCTACTACCTGAACCGCACGGCCGGGATGAACCTGCTCTCGCAGCTCGAGGGCAACTCGTTCGCCGAGATGATCCAGCGCAACACCGACGGCACGCGCGCCCTCAAGGCGGACGCGTTCTCCACCGTCGACTGCCGGTTCGACCTCGCCCACCTCGAAGGCACGCCGGATGGCTTCGCGCACGACGGGGCGGACGTGGCGGACGACCCAACCACCGAGTGCAACGAGCACCTGCTGCTGCAGCGCAGGCCGGACGGGACGATCGCCTACCGCGCGACCAACAGCGTCGACCCGAGCGGCATCAACGCGCAGGCCGTGTACGACGGCACCTCGGGCAACGACCGGGTCTCCGGCGGCACCGACGACGACACCTTCTGGGGTGGTGCGGGCAACGACACCATCGAGGGGAACAGCGGCCATGACGTCGCGCTCGGCGGCGACGGGGACGACGTCGTCACCGACCTGGACGGCGCCGACACCCTCAAGGGCGGCCCGGGCGACGACGCGATCGACGGCGGTCCCGGTCTCGACCTCCTGGTCGGAGGCGACGGTCAGGACGTGATCAACGGCGGAGTCGGCGGGAACCTGATCTTCGGCGGACCGGACACCGACTTCGTCATCGCCGGCGACGGGACGGACACGGCCCAGGGCGACGGCGGCGACGACTGGGTCCAGGGCGGTAAGGGGGCGGACGCGCTGGTCGGTGACCACGACGCGCCGTACTTCGACGACCCGGGCCAGGTGACGCCCGGCAACGACGTGCTGGTCGGCCAGGCGGGCAACAACAAGTACGACGCGGAGGGTGGCGACGACGTCATGTCGTCCAGCGGAGCGGTCGACGCGTTCGGCGGTTTTGGCGGGTTCGACTGGGCGACGCACCAGTACGACACCGTGGCCGCCGACGACGACTTGAACATCAACCGCACCCAGGCGAAGAACCCCCCGTCCGTGGTCAACCGGGACTCCTGGCAGGAGACCGAGGCGGTCTCCGGGTCGTCCTTCGACGACGTCATCCGGGGCGACGACACGGTGCCCAGCACGCTCGGTGGCCGCGGGTACACCGGTTGCGACGTGCTCGACAAGGCCGGCGTCGATCGGATCCACGGTCTGGCGGCCCTGCTGCCGCAGGACTTCACGACGCCGGCCGGGCCGGTCGTCGCGGCCTCGCAGGCCGGCTTCTGCCCGGTCAGCGGCCCGGTCTGGGGAGCCGGCAACATCCTGCTCGGCGGCGCGGGCAGCGACACTCTGGAAGGCCGCGGCGGCGACGACATCATCGACGGCGACCGTGCGTTGACGGTGCGGATCAGCCTGCGCACCGACCCGTCCGACCCCGACACCGAGATCGGGTCCACGGACCTGATGGAGCACCAGTTCACCGGCCCCTTCGGCGACGCCCACCCAGGGATGACCGCCCAGCAGGCGGTCTTCGCAGGGCTGGTGGATCCCAGGGACCTGGTCATCGTCCGGCAGATCGACGACTCGGCGACGGCCCACGGCGCGGTGGACACCGCGGTGTTCTCCGACCTGCGCGCCAACTACGACTGCATCGCCGACGGCGTCGTGACCTCACCGTGCGCCCTGACCTCGACCGGCGCCACGACCCAGGTCGTGCACCACGGCGGCAGCGGCGCGGACGGCACCGACACCCTCCGCAACATCGAGCGCCTGCAGTTCGCCGACGTCCTACCGCCGCTCGCGCCGAAGACGGTGACCGCGGTCGCCGGTGACACCAGGGCGACCGTCACCTGGACCGCTCCGGCGGGAGAGGTGACCGGCTACACGGTGGAGGTCACCAACACGAAGACGGGAAACGTCTTCTCACTGCCGCAGGTGGATCCGACCGTCGGCAACAGCGTGGTGGCCACCGGCCTCAGCAACGGCACGCCTTACAAGTTCCGGGTGATGGCGACCAACACGGCCGGTGACGGCGACTTCTCCGGCTTTTCCGACGTCGTGACGCCCGAGGCGTTCGTGCCGGCACCGGTCGCTCCCGTGCTGACCAGCAACCTGACCGCCACGCTCGTGCGTGTCGGGGGCTCCGTCGCCATGACCGGGACGGTGACCCCGTTCCGGGGGGTAACGGTGACCCTCAGCCGGGACCTGCCGGACGGAACGGTCCGCCGCGTCGCCAGTACGACGATCGCGGAGTCGGCCACGAGCGGGAGCTTCCGGCTGCCGGTCCCGACGACGGCTAGCGGCTTGAGTGCCTTCCACGTCGCGGTCACCGGCCCGACGATCGTGCCGACGACCGGCCCCACCCTCAAGCTGACGGTCTTCCAGGTCAAGGTGCACAAGGTCTCACCACGGGGCAGCGAGTTCGTGACCCTGCTCAACACCGGCCGGGCCGACACCCCGATCGGCGGCTGGAGGCTAAGGGACAGGATCGGCAGGGTGCTCGTCCTGCCGAAGTTCAGTCTGCGCGCCGGAGCGAGCGTCAAGGTCTACACCGGGAAGGGTCGCTCCACGTCGCACGCCCTGTTCCTCAACAAGCGGACCGACCAGTGGCACGCCATCCACGACACCGCCCGCCTGTACGACGCGCGTGGCTCGGCGATCGACAGCCTTCGCTACTAGACTAGGCCAGTTGCAGGACCAAACCGGTCATGGTCATCGCGCAGGCGGCCGCGATGAGCCAAGGGCGTAGTCGGTTGCACAGCTCGATCCGACCGCGGAGCACTCCGGGCACGTCCTCGGCCGGCAGGTGCCGTACGGCGACCACGTTTCCCCAGAGCACGATCCCCATCAGGATCCCTGCCTGGAGCAAGGGTATGGCGATCGAGGGTGTGGACTCCATCCGACGTCTCCTGACTCCTCCGAAGGTCGTCACCGTGTCTCAGGCGCGACGCTACTCAGGGCCGCAGTGGCTGTGCGTCTCAATGTGAGACGGCTCGTCAGCCTGGCGGGGCGACGATCCCGTAGTCGTGGACCTTGCGGTAGATCGTTGCCCGGGACATCCCGAGCGACCGCGCGGCCTGGGCCTTGCTGCCGTTGGCGTTCGAGAGGCACCTGACGATCGCATCGCGCTCGATGGCCTCGAGCGGACTGAGCACCCGACGGCTCACCGTATGCACCTCGGGGGGAAGGTCCTCGGGCTCGATGGAGCCGGTGCGCCGATGCTTGACGACCTCGCGGAGCACCTCGTGCACCTGCTCCGCGTTGCCCGGCCACGACATCCGCATCAGCAGACGCATCGCTTCGGGCGAGCAGACGAGGTGGCCGCCCTGGCCGAGCCGGGACATGAAGAGCCGCACGAGCATCGGCAGGTCCTCGAGGTGCAACCGCAACGGTGGCACCTCGACAGTCCTCGGGAACAGCCGGAGCAAGTGAAGCAGATCGCTGCTGTGGGCCGTGGCATCGAGCGTGAGGGCGGCCCACAGGGGACGCTCCCGAGACGCGTGCTGTGCGTCCTGGAGAGCGGCCGAGAGTCCACGGATCCCGGCACCGTTGAGGGCGTCCGCGTGGCGGATCACGACGCTATCGGCGTCGAGCACCGCATCGTGGACAGACGACAACCAGTGGGGCTGTGTGCGTGCGTCCCTCGCCTCGAGGAGCACGAACCGCCCGACGGGCTGGCGGCGGAGCTGGACCGCGCGCAGCAGGGCCAGCTTGCCGACTCCAGTCTCTCCCTCCAGCGCGAGCCAGTCGCTGGATCGGAAGACCCGCTCCACCTCCTGGCACACATGAAGCCACTGGGGGCTGGAGCCGACGAGCCCGGGCAGAGACGTCCAGGGAAGCGCGTCCCCGTTGCCAGAGTGGTGGCTGGGGACTGGGTCGAGCTTCACGTGCGCCACGATGCCCAGCGCCATGTCCGCGCTGCCGACGGTTCGGAAGTACATGCGCGCCGTCTGGCCCGACGGAAGCTCGACCAGGACCTTGCCCCGATGCCCCGGCACGAGTGCCTCGGTCGCCTGCGCGAGCAGGGCCGCCTGGTCATCGGGCTCGAGCACCGCACGAGCATGGTCGTTCAACATGACGACGTCGCTGTTCAGGGCGAACACCACGCCCGTCCTCCGGCTGCAGGTCCTGAGGTACTCCTGGAAGAGTCCCAGCTGTGACGCGCCGGCGTCGGCGAGCAGTGCCTGTCGGATCTGCTCGGCCGTTGTCTTCGCCAGGGTCAGCAGCAACGGCCCTGCGTCCTTGCGCCAACACGTGAGGTCCACCGCACCGACCAGTCGCCCGGAGATCGGATGGTGGATGGGCACACCGGCGCATGCCAGGTTCTCCAGGTTCTCGGCGTAGTGCTCGTGTCCGAAAACATGAGCCGGGCCGCCGACCTCGAGGGCGGTGCCGATGCCGTTGGTCCCGACGAACTTCTCGGCGTAGCTGAAGCCAGGGGCCAGACGCACGCGGTCCAAGTGGCGGTCGAACTCGCCGTCTCCGGTGAGCCGGCTGAGCACCAGTCCCGCCGGGTCCGTGAGGATGACGCTCACCGACTGGCCCTGCAGCTGCTCCTGCAGGCTCCGAAGCACCGGCTCGGCACTCCTGCTGAGCCGGGTGTCGAGGTGGGCGTCGGCCTCGAACGGCATGTCGATCTTGTCCGCCGCCACCCTCAGGTCGTGGGACCGTCGCCAGGACGCAAGGATGGTGTCGCGGACGGTTCGCGGCTCCGGCGACTCGTCTGTCAGGAACCGCTCCCGGCTGGCCGCCACAGCCTTCTGGGCAGGAGGTGACTCACTCCTTGGCGATACTGGCGTCGGCGCCAAACCAATCCCCAAAAACTGCGTTGTTCACGGGTCCGCCCAACGCCTCCGGCCCCGCCCGGCGGGTCACCACGTGTCTGGGTGGAGGCGTCCCGAGCCCTCACCCTAGGCGATGGCAACTATCGAGTCGAGTGTCGCCCGGAGGTGGTCAAACCGGCTGTCTCAGATTGAGACGCCACCGGACCTTGGCCGGCGTAGCGTGCGAGGTACTGCTGTTGGCGGGCCGCAGTGGCTCGCACCTGCGGAGGTATCTCGATGAGTGCAGCCGATAACCCAGAGGCCGAGAGCTACAACCCCTGGAGCGTTGTCAACCTCGTCTTCACGCACCTCTCGGATCAGGGCCTGCATCCCATTCTCGGTGAGAGCGGCGACCCCGGTCCGCCGGCGCGCGCGCTGCTCCTGGCGCTGGGGATCGAGCCCGCCGCGGAGGGCAACCGGGAGGTGATGAAGGGGGTGCGCGAACACCTGGCACAGATCCGTGCCGTGGTGTTCGAGGAGGAGTGATCGCGCGAGCCGGGCCTACGTCTCAAGGTGAGACCGAGCCCGTCCCGGCGGTGGGCTTTCATGAGGTTTGCAGACCAAACCTGATCACAAGGAAAACAACCTGATCAAGGAAGGAGTGGTGATGACTCGCCAAAGCGTGGCCAAGGCTCACGAGAAGATTCAGGAGCTGGCCTGGGAGCCTCTTTACCACGAGCCGGTCTCCCAGTACGGGACCGACTACACGTTCCAGAAGGCAAAGAAGAAGGATCCGCTCAAGCAGGTACTTCGGTCCTACTTCCCGATGCAGGAGGAGAAGGACCATCGCGTCTACGGTGCGGCCGACGGAGCGATCCGCGGCAACATGTTCCGCCAGGTGCAGGAGCGCTGGTTGGAGTGGCAGAAGCTCTTCCTGAGCATCATCCCGCTGCCTGAGATCTCCGCGGCCCGTGCGATGCCTCTGCTCTTCCGCACTGTCCCCAACCCCGAGCTGCACAACGGCCAGGCCATCCAGATGATCGACGAGGTCAGGCACTCCACGATCCAGCAGAACCTCAAGCGCCTGTACATGAACAACTACATCGACCCGGCCGGCTTCAACAGCAGCCTGCGGAACTTCCAGAACGACTACTGCGGCACCATCGGCCGTCAGTTCGCGGAGGGCTTCATCACCGGCGACGCCATCACAGCGGCGAGCATCTACCTCACCATCGTCGCTGAGACCGCGTTCACGAACACCCTGTTCGTCGCGATGCCGGCCGAAGCGGCTGCGAACGGCGACTATCTGTTGCCGACGGTGTTCCACTCGGTGCAGTCCGACGAGTCGCGTCACATCAGCAACGGGTACGCCACACTTCTGATGGCACTTGCCGACGAGGGCAACCACCAGCTGCTCGAGAGGGACCTTCGCTACGCGTGGTGGAACAACCACCGCGTGGTCGACGCGGCCATCGGCACCTTCATCGAGTACGGCACCAAGGACCGTCGCAAGGATCGGGAGAGCTACGCCGAGATGTGGCGTCGGTGGATCTACGACGACTACTACCGCAGCTACCTCGTACCGCTGGAGAAGTACGGACTCGTCATTCCCCACGACCTGATCGAGGAGTCCTGGAACCAGATCTGGAACAAGGGCTATGTCCACGAGGTCGCGCAGTTCTTCTGCACCGGCTGGCTCGCCAACTACTGGCGAATGGACCCGATGACCGACAAGGACTTCGAGTGGTTCGAGTACAAGTATCCCGGCTGGTACGACAAGTACGGCGCATGGTGGGAGAACTACGCCCGCCTGTCGACACCGAACGGGCATCACCCGATCGTGGCCGAGGACGTCAACTACCAGTACCCGCACCGTTGCTGGACGTGC
>Ga0207708_10001116_pt1 | contig 20160 bp, 40 predicted proteins | sample KBSK5101metaG_FD_184340 | JGI IMG/M metagenome (GOLD analysis project Ga0207708, IMG submission 184340) | Corn, switchgrass and miscanthus rhizosphere microbial communities from Kellogg Biological Station, Michigan, USA - KBS K5-10-1 metaG... | ecosystem: Host-associated > Plants > Roots >...
ATCGAGCGGCTGTCGGCGGCGCCTTGCAGGTTCGCCAGGTATCGCGCATACGCCAGGGCTGCGTCGGCGGCCTGATCGACCGCCTTCTCAAAGTGCATGTGGGGCGCCTCGGGCGTGCCCTCGTAGTAGGGAATTCCCATCAGTCCTCGTCCTCCTTGCCGTAGTGGGCGTCGATGTACGCCTTCACGTCCTCGCGGTCGCCCTGCTCGCGGATCTTGCGAGCGAGCGTCTGCGTGTGTTCGTCGGTGGCGAGCATCGTCAGCTCGTCGTTCTCGTTCATCACCATCGCGCCCTCCGGAAGGGCGGCGACGATCTGCACGAGACGGACAACTTCGATCGGGGTGAGATCCATGAATTCTCCTTTCAGGTTCCGAAGAAAAAGATGAGGACTCCGATGATCGTCAGCCACTCCGCAAGCGAGAGCGGGTGGCTGCCACGGGGCTGGGTCCTCATGCCAGCACCGTTCCGGTCAGGCGCTTCCAGTGATTGCGGCACGTCCCGCAGAGCGGGCGGTCCGTGGAGCGCGGGTCGATCGCGTTCTGGAGCCACCAGATTTCGTCGTCGGCTTCCTCCGGCGGCATGAACCAGTAGCCGTTGCCGCAGAACGCGGTCCCCCGGATGATCGAGTACGAGTGACCGTGGTAGTCGCCCGGAATCGGCTCCGCCTCGTGGGCGACGATGTGTCGGAATCCGTAGCGCTTCCAGGTGACGAAGATCGGCTCACCCTTGGCCGCCTCCGTCTTGTCGAATTTCAGCAGGGTGCGCTTGGCCTTGTCCGCCTCCTTCTGGAGCCGGTAGATCCCGTTCTGATCGCGCTCGTACTCGGCGTAGTTGTTGAACGCCTTCGGCGACCATTCCCGGTAGGCGTCCTCGTAGGTCCGCAGCGCCTCCTTGTAGGCGTCCATGAGCTGATCGCGGGTCACGACAGCCCCCGCTCGTTCAGCTCTGCGCGGATCGCCGTCGGCGAAGAGCCAGCGGCCTTCATGCCGACGATCACGTCGCGGATTTCGGTCAGCCGCTCCGCCTCGGAGCGCGCCTTCTCGGCGCGCTCCGTTGCCCGGCGAAGCGACTCGTCTGCGTCGAGCCGGATGGTGGCCTCCCGAAGGACGCCCTCCATCCAGTACAGGGCCTCGTAGAGGAAACGCCTCACGACTTGCCCGCCTCGACTGCGGCCATGAGCTTGGCCATGATGTCCGGCGCCTGCTCGGGAATCTCGCGCTCCTGCTGCTCGCCCTCGTCGTCGAGCGGAAGCTCGTCGGCCAGAATCCGATCCACGACGGCGGTCCGCATCTTGTAGCCGTTGTCGATGTAGTCGGGCCACGCGAATCCGTCCGGATTCCGCTGCTGGCTCAGAAGCTCCGTCGCCAGAGCGACCTGCGCCTCCGGCGCCTCCGTCTCCCAGTGGGAGCGCTCCTGCTCGCCGGGCTTGCGAAGCTCGGCCATGAACGGAATCTGCGTCAGGAGAAGCAGTCCCTCGCTGGCGTGGATGACGCACAGCTTCTGCGAAGCCGACCGGCAGAGCTTCACGACGAGGCCCTGCTTGGTCTTGGCCAGGGCGGCGTGCAGAATCGCGAATCCCTGCTCGCTGCCCCGCACCTTCGCGTCGGCTCGGACGTAGTAGGTGCCCATGCCGAAGATCAGCGGAAGCTCCCGAAGGGGCTGCACGTCGAGAACGTCGAGCGTGTCGCTCTTCGTGGAATCCTCGATCGCCAGATACTCGTTCGGCTCCAGGGTGCGGTACTCGTCCTCGCCGACCTGGACGGCCTTGCTCTTCGAGAGGGTGCAGGTTTCCTCACCGGCACCGCAGCGCTCGCTGCGGTTGATGGGGACGCCATGCTCGCAGACGGTCACGAGCGCCTTCTCTCGCTGCTCGCTCGTCGCCTTGGCGAGCGTGATGGGCACGGTCAAGAGGCCCAGACGGAGCGTTCCGCTCCACATGCTGCGGGGAGAACTCATAGAAATTCCTCCTAGTCGTTGAGGTCGTCGAAGGGGGTCCACGCGATGCCGAAGTAGTCGGCAACGGCGGCCAGCGCGTCGTGTTCGGCGTCGTTGCTGTCGCCCTGAAGGGCCTCGCGGATCGTGGCCCACAGGCTCTGCGGGAGGTCCGCGTGGCTGTCGTTGAGGAAGTCGAAGGGCGCGGTGCAGTCGAAGAACTTGTCCTCGAATTCTGCGGTGACGTGGTAGACCACCTCGCCGTCCTCCAGCCCGATGCCCAGGCGGCTGAGCATGTCGTCGTCACGCTCGATTGCGTCGAAACGCAGGAGCGTGTCCACCTGATTTTCCGTCAGCGTGATTTCGCCGTTGCCGTCCGGCGTGAAAAGCGTGTTCATCTGATTCTCCTTTCGGTTGAGGAATCCTCGACAGGGCGGAGCGCTCCCCCAAGCGCCCCGCCCCGGAGGATGGGTGGAACCGGCGGTCGCCCCCCAGCGCCGCCGGTCCCACGCTTTTGCGGCGTCTACTCGTCCTCGTAGCGAGCCGCCGTGAGGATGACCCGGTAGGTCACGCCTCGCGACTCGATCTCGACGAACTTCGCGACGGCCTCGCCGTCGAAGACGCCGCCCGGCATACGCGGGGAATCCGTCTCGGATTCCATCGTGCTGCCGAAGGTCTCCTTCGCCTTCTTCGAGATTCGCTCGAAGAGGTTGTCGAAGCGCTCGTCCTGGCCCTTCGTCAGGGGCAGGCTCTTGCGCTCCTGCTCCGGCTCGTCGTCGTCCGACTCGTCGTCGGGCTGCTCGTCCGGCTCGTCCTCGTCCTGCTGCTCCTGCTCGTCCTCGGGCAGGTCCTCGGGCTGCTCCTGCTCCCGCTCGTCCTCCTGCTCGCGCTCGCCGTCGTGGAGCTGGTCGAGGAAGTCGTTCAGCATCTGCTGAATCTCATCGGAATCCGGCTCGGGAATCTCGTGGTGGTGGTGGTCCTGCTCCTGCTCCACCTTCACGACCGTGCAGAGCTGGCTCGTCACGCCCCAGCCCATCACGTCCCGCTCGCCGGTGACCTCGTGGCCGCCGGTCACGCCGTCACGGCGCTTGACGACGATCATGCGGTCCTCCGGACGGTCCCCGTCGTGGCCGTAGGCCACACCCATGACGACGGCCGTGTAGCGGTCGTACTCGTCCTGATCGTGCCCGTCGCCGCAGGACTCGACCTCGTTGCCGACGAAGATCGGATCGCGGAAGGCGTCGAGCGCAATCGGCGTCGGATTCTCCCGGCGCTGAGCGTTGCGGCGGTTCTTCTCCGTGCAGTAGGGGCACGGCTCGGAATCCTCGTCCTCGGGGTTGTCCTTGCAGTTGCCGTCGCACTCGCCGCGCTCCTGCTCGTCCTCCCGCTCGTTGCGGTCGTCCTCGCTCTCGCCCTGCTCGTGGTCCTGCTGCTGGCGCTCGCCCTTCGGCTCGTCGTCCTCGTCGGAATCCTCGTCGGACGGCTCTTCCTGCTGCTGGCGCTGCTTCTGCTCCTGGCGCCGATCCTCGGCGTCGTCGTCCGGCTCGCCTTCGGCGTCGTCGTTCAGGTTCTCCGTCCCCTCGGGGTCGGTGTCCTTCTCGTCGCCGGACTCGTCGGAATCCTGCTGCTCGCCCTCCTGCTGGAGGTGATTCTCCAGTTCCTCCTGGGCGTCGGTGTCGGAATCCTGCTCGGCGTCAGCCTGGCGCTCGTCGCCCTGCTCGCCCTGCTGCTCGGACTGCTCGCCCTCGCCCTCGCCCTCGGACTCGCTCTCGCCGTCGCCCTGCTCGTCGCCGCCGTCGGCCTCCTGCTCGCCGCCCTCGGACTCGCCCTGCTCGGAGCCGGACTCGCCGTCGCCGTCGCCCTCGGAATCGCCGGAATCCGCCAGCCCCTCCTGCTCGGAGTCGCCGTCCAGGTTGCCTTGCGAGTAGTCGTCCGGCTCGCCGCCGTCCTCGCCGCCCTCCTGGCCGCCGGTGTCGCCCTCGCTGCCGGGGTCGTTCTGGCCGCCCTCACCGGGCGCCTGATCGTGGTCGAAGTCCACGTCCACGTCGATGCCGTCCTCGCCGGTCGGCTCGGCCTTCGGGGCGTCGTCGTTCATGGCGTCGTGATGCGACGCCTGCTCCACGCCCTCGTCGTCAACGAAGTTGTGGGAGTCGTCGGCCTCTTCCTCGATCTGGCCGAACTTCTGAAGGAACTTCAGGTCCGTCTCGTCGAGTTCGTCGTGCAGATGCTTCATGCTTGTGCCTCCTTGTGCCGGGAGTTTTCCGATTGTTTGCCTGTTCGGTCTGCCTCGTGCCTACACATTATAGCGGACCGTCCTGCTAGTCGTCTACCAGTCGATGTTGTACGACACGACGTAGCGGTTGCCGTACTGCCGGACCGAAGCCGTCCCGTCGCCGGGTAGCGCGCTGTCGCCGACGAAGAACGCCGCGAATTCGCAGCGGTAGGTCACCCGGCCGTGCCGGGCGTACTGCTTGCAGTAGGGGTCCATGCGGACGTTGCGGCCGTAGTCACGGGCCACGGTCCGGGTCACGGCGCGCTCTGCACCGTAGGTGGAGGCGTCCGCCACGGCGACGCCGATGCCGCCGCCGATGAGGTACGCCACGAGGATGATCGCGAGCAATCGCGGGAGGGTGATGCGGATGTTGAGCATGATGCTCCTTTCGGTCGAATTTTGGTCGTGCCTTAGCCCGTGCGACAGAGCGGGCCGCCGGGGGCAGGCAAACCCCCGACGGCCCATTGGCACACGGTGACCCGAACGGGTCTGGCACATGGCCCCTACGGGGCCAAGTCTTAGTGGGGAATCACGCCGTTCTTGTAGGCGATGTATCCCGCGACGGCCCAGAGAATCAGGCCGAAGATCATCAGGCCCCCTTCGTCGTCGTCGGCCCGCAGAATCGCCTGCGGGCCGCTCAGAGCGCCGATCACGATGAGGATCGTTCCGATCCCCAGGAGGACGTAGGCCAGCGTCATGCCTGCTCCTTCCGGGCGAATTCGGCGTCGTTGAGCCTCCAGGCGAAGCGGATCGCTGCGTGATTCAGAGCCTCGTCGATGGACAGCGTGACGACCCACTGTCCACCGAACTTGGAGATGCGCGGAATCCTCATCGCTGGCCCACGATCTCGGGCAGGAGGCCGCACTTGCGGGCGGCCTCGTTCATCGCCTTCGTCGGCAGCTTCTCGGAGCCTCCGGCTCGCTGATTGCAGAGAATTCGGACGACCGCCTCGTCCTTGTCGTACTCGACGCCCCACGTCTTTCCGCCGACGGTCATCCCCAGCGAGCTGACCGCCTTCTTGCCGATCTTGTCGCCAGCGACGCACTTGGCCGTGAAGCCCAGGTGCCGGTAGCCCGTAGGGCTGAAGAGCGAGGACCACTCCGTGAAGTCGCTCACCTCGTTCGGGCGCTTGACCCGGACGAGGACGTTGCTCCGGATGTTGCCGTTGTACTCCTGCTTCTCGTAGTCGTAGCCGCCGTCCCCCTCGTAGAGGTTGTCGAGCGGAATCCACATATCGACCACCAGGTCGTAGCCCTCCGTCTCCAGCGCCCCCAGGAATCCGGCGCACCAGGCGCCGTACTCCTGAATCGTCTTCGACGAGACCGTCCAGGCGAAGGCGAATTCGATCTGCACCCGAAGGCCCGGCTTGCTGAGCCGCTTCTGCGGCCCGAGGTAGTAGTCGTCCCGGCCCGCTGCGGCCCGGAAGATGTCGTAGTCCCCCTCGTGCGGGTTCCAGGTGTTGCGGATCTTCTCGGCCGTGGGGACGTACTCAGCGGCGTGGACGAATTCCGGCGCCCGGAATCCCTCGCGCAGCCACTTCAGCGTGTCGGCGGCGGTCCCTCCGGACCAGTCGTCCTCCATGAATCCGCCGCCGTCGTCGTCCTTCTGGTACGGGTTCTTGTGCCACCCCGCCAGACGGCCGCTCATCGCGGGCTGCGAGCGCCAACGCTCGCCACGCTCCACGGACCGAAGGTAGCGATCCTTCACGTCCGACCAGTCGATCACGATGTTCCGCATTTTCTGTGCCATTTTTCTGTGCCTCCGTTGCCTTTCGTGCTTGCCTATGCCTGTGATTCACCTACATGGTACTGCGGTCCGGTCCGGAGCCGAAGCCCCGGACCGGAATTCCGTACTACTCGCCGACGATTCCGAAGAACATCGACTCCGCGATGCGCTTGTCGAAGTGCACCTGCACCCGGCCCATGTTCCAGCGGTCGAGGGTGGCGGCGTCCAGCCGGTTGCGGCTGTTGTACGAGCGGCCGGAGCCGAGGCCGAGGGTGTTCATGCCCGCCATCGGGATGAAATCCTCGTGGCGGGTGATGATCTTGCCGGTCGCCGCGTTGGCGAACTGGCCGTTGGCCAGGGCCGCGTTGACGAGCAGGAGCAGGTTCTCGTCCGAGGCGTCCATCTCGTCGAAGAGGAAAACCCCTCCGCCGCCGTAGATCTTCTCGAACTGCGACACCACGGTGTCCCCGTTCTCCTTCGCCTTCAGCGCCAGGAGCAGGGCGTCGTCCGTCCGGCCCGCAGCGATGAGCGCCTGGACCAGGGCCGACGTTCCGTCGTCAGCGATGCGGGGGCGGCCGTTGAAGGCCGACGGCGGGGTGGCCGCCGTCATCGACACCATCCCGAAGGGGGCGTCGAGCAGGTTGGCGATCTGCGCCGCCAGGGTGGACTTGCCGGTGCCCTTCGGGCCGACCAGCGCCACCGGAATCCGCTCGCTGATGAGCGCCATGATGTACGGCAGGGCGGCGTGCATCCCGTCCCGCTGCTCCGAAGGCCGGAACGAGGTCACGTCGTAATCCGTGACGTTCAGCGCCTTCCTCGCCTCCGGCGGGTAGTGCATCGTCATGGCGTGGAAGATCGCCTGCTCCGAGATTCCGGCCCGGAGCATCTTCGCGGCGTACTCGAAGGGCCGGAGGCCGATCTCGTCGATCTCGTGGCCGTCGGCGGCGCGCTGCTTGCACCACGCCTGGACGCTCAGGATTCGGTCGAAGACCTTGCGGGCCAGCGAGGGGAGCTTCTGCTCCTGCTTCTGCTCCTGCCGCTGCTCCTGCTTCTGCTCCTGCTGCTCGTCGAGCCGCTGCTCGCCGTTCTCGTCGAGCGCCTTCTGCACGTCCCGCTTGACGGCGAGAATCTGCTTACGCAGCGCCTCGACGGCCAGCGCCCTCTCCGAGGGGTCGCTGAGGTTGAACGGAATCCGCTCGCCGTCCTTGTTGCGGCCGAACGTGAGCGCCTTGATCTTCCCGAGCGACGGGGTGAGGTCGATCACCGTGGAGTCCACGTTGCCGTTCCGCTCGAAGAGCGTCTGGGCGCAGACCGTCTGCTTCGTCCAGTAGGCCCACGGCCAGAGGCCGCCCTTCAGGCGGGGCGGCTTGTCGTCGGTGACGATGCTGCCGATGACCTCGCTCGCCTCACGGACGCTGAGGTCCTGCGGGTTGCGGCCCTTCAGGGCGTCCGCCGAAATTCGGGGGAAGCCGTTGACCAGAATGTTGAGCGCCGTGAGCTGATTGTCGGTCGCCATTGTGCTTGTACCTCCGTATGCCTTGGGTTTGCTTGCCTGTTGCCTGTTGCTGCTGAGCCGGAATTCCTGCCGTCCGGCGGCGGCTAGTTGCCTCGTCCGTACACATTATAGCGGTCCGGATTCGGCGGATCGGAAAAAATTCTTCCGGTCGTCCTGTGGACTGTGCCTGTACGGGAGCCTAACGCCCCCGTCGGACGGATGACCCGCCCTACACGATCGCCACGTCGTCGAATGCGCCCGTCGTGACGGGGCCGGGGCTGACGTTGCTGGCGCCGATGAGGCCACCCGCCACTAGGCGAGGGTCGTCGGCACTCACCTCCCCCTCGAAGAGGCCGTGCATCGCCTCCATGTACGCCTCCCCGGCGGTCGAAGACCACGCCTGCAAGATCTTGCGCATCGCCATAGCGGGGCTGGATGCCTCGACGCTGAAAGCGAGGTCCACCCGGTAGCTCCCGATGCCTTCGGCAACGGGACGGGCGGGCGTCGCCAGCGTGGCGAAGGTGTGGTCGTACTCGAAGGGGCAGCGCCCCGAAGGGGCCGGGGTGAGACTCGACACGGCGGCGTCGTTCCACGACCTGCCGCACTCGCCGCAGGTCGCCACGTCGATGCGCTCACGCCCGTCGTCGTCGAAGACGGAGCGGGCACCGGGGACAGGGGTCAGATTCTGCATTCGTTCGTTCTCCTTCGGAGAGTTAGTGGAGCGGCCCCATCCAGGGCTGCCAGGGAAGGTCAGCGCCGCAGCAGCGGCAGTACGGGAATCCGTGCTTGTCGAAGACAAGCGCGGCGCCGGGGCAGTCCGGCTCGCAGTCGCAGGGCTGCGGCTCCGGCTCGTCGTGGCCTACGGCCAGGTCGAATTCGTGGAGCCGCATCAGGAGTACGTGAGGTCGCCGAAGGCGGCCTCGTCGTCCCATTCGGCCATCGCGTCCTCCATCTGGAGGTCGGCGAGCCGGTCGGCGGCGAGGTTGTGGCCGTAGGCCACGGGGTCCACCTGCTCGAAGAGCAGGTCGGCGTCCACGTCCCACGTCGGACCGTCGGTCCGCCCGGCCTCGGCCACGATCCACGTCGGGGCGTGGACGTAGGCCGAAGGCTCGACCGGCCAGAATTCGACCAGCGTGAAGAGACCGGACAACTCACGGCGCTCGCCGTGGTCGTTGGTGGCGGGGAGGCTCGTGAGGGCCACGATGCGGCCCTCGTAGAGGGAAGGCTTGTTCGTCACGTCGTTCTCCTTCGGAGAGAGCATCAGCCGTAGCGGATGCAGTTGTCGATGTAGAGCGCGAGGCCACCGGCCTCGTCGATGAAGGCCGCGACCTTCGACCGAATCTCGTCGTCGGTCGGCTCGGGGCCGAAGGCCCCGGTCGCGGTGTCGTAGCGCCGCACCTGCGGGCACTCGATGACCGTGCCGTCGATCATCACGTCGGCCAGTCGGCCGCCGTGGTACTCGATCGAGTAGCCCGGTCCGGGGATGATCCGCTTCTCGTCCATTCCAAATTCCTCCGGAATTCGCGTTTTTCTGAGGATTCCGGCCTACGGCCGGAGGCCCATGCCGGGCCAGACCTCGTGCCAGCGGCAGCCCATGCCGACGATGAACATCGTCGGCCGGGCGTCCTCGCGCTGGGGGTCGAGGTGCACGACATCGCCCGCCGACAGCGACGGCTGGCGGAATCCGTGCCGCTCCAACCGCTCGCCGTCTTCGACGGTCACGCGGTTGAAGTAGCGGAAGATGTTGTCCAGCAGGGCCTCGCCGGAGGCGCCGTCCATGTACTCGCCGGTCCAGGTCTGGCCGGTGAAGCTGGACAGGATCGTCAGCTTGTAGCTCGTCAGCCCCTTCGGGGCCTGCTCCGACTGGCAGTCGGTGCAGTTGTCCTCGTCGTCCCAGCGGTGCCCTTCGGGGTAGGACTCGCCGCAGGTGTGGCAGGCGTACTCGGTCATGCGATCTCCTTCGGAGTCGTCGTGGTGGGGTTCGTTCTGACAGCGGAGCGCTGCCGGGCGTCGAGAATCAGCGCCACCCTCTCCCTTCGGGAGCGGGCCAGCGCCTTCGACGTGGACTCACGGCGCCCCCCGAAGGGGACGCCGTTGCTGCGGGTGGCGGCGTTCACGACGCCACCGGCGCGATGCTCACCTGGTACTCGTCGCTGAAAGCGAAGACGTACTCCCACGCCTCGTCGGTCGGCAGGACCAGCGTCTCGACGACCGGGGCCTCGCTGGCAAAGATGACGTTCTCGGCGTAGCCGTCGAGGGACTGGAAGGTGACTCGGGACAGGCTCATTCGGAATCCTCCGGATTCAGGGTGGTGTGGCTGACGTGGTAGTGCGGGATGCCGTCGGGCACCGGAAGCGGTGCCCGAAGGGCAGGCTGGATGATGCGCACCGGCTCGTCCTGCGCCAGGATTCGCAGAATCCAGGCGTGGTACTCCGGCGGGTGCATCAGAAGCCGCGCTTGTTGCGGCGGATCGCGGCGCGCTCCTTCGTCCGCTGCTTCGCAGCGGTCGAGCGCTTGCGGTCGGCGCGAGCGGCCCGGAAGGGCCGGTCGGTCGAGCGGGTCATCCGCTCGGTCGTGCCGTTGCTCTGCATCACTTCACCTCCATCGGCTCGATGGTGAACGTGTAGGAGTCGTTCTCCGGCTCGGCGTAGCCGATGATCGGGCGGTCCTCCCACGGCACGTCGAGGTCGAAGTGACCGGAGGTCGAGCGGACGACGCCGCGCACCTCGTTGTCGTGGCCTCCGGCCAGGACGGCGCAGCGGGCGACCGCTGCGTCGCGGTCGGCGTGCACCTCGACGACCTGCGACCGATGGTCGTAGTGGTCGCTGGCGTGGATGAGGAAAACGGTCTGCATGGTGGCTCTCCTTCGGAGAATCGTGGGTCAGATTCCGAAGAGCGGACGCTCTTCGGCGTAGCGGTCCTCACGCTCGGCCCGCTCGAAGCAGCCGACGTGGTGACCGCCTCCGGCGGGAAGCGCCGGAGCGGGGCACTCGGTCGCCCCGTAGGGGCAGCCGAAGGTGTGGACGGTCGTCACCCTCAGCGACTCGTCGCTGAGGATGCGCAGCGGCCACCAGCGCCACTGGGCCTTCGTGGGCATCCGCTGGCCGAAGGCCGGGCGGTAGCCGCGCCAGGCGTCGTTGACGTGATCCAGCGGCGGCTGAATCTCGCGCGTCTCCTCATCGAAGATGAGGTCGAGCGGGTCGTCGTGCCACTCGATCGGGCCGAAGGCCCGACCGAAGGTGCGGATGCGGCTGCGGTCGGCGGCCCTCATCGGCTCCACGTCCAGACGCAGCGGCCGTGGTCGTAGACCATCTCGGCGTCCTTGCAGGACTGGTGGAGGTCGGCGTTGACCATGTAGGCCAGCCCGACGATGATGCCGACGATCATGGTGCCGACGACGAGAACCGACAGGATCTCGTCGCCGTAGTCCTCGAAGAGGTCTCGAAGCATGATGGTGAATCCTCCGGATTCAGCGGGGGTCGATGGAATTCGCTCGGCGCGTCCAGCGCCGAATCTCTGCAAGCAGAGATTCGCGGTCCTGCGGGGCGTGCAGCGGGAGCCGCATCGTCAGACCGCGAAGCGGCGGACGTGGTTGTCGTAGTAGCGGTTGCGGCCCCGGTCCTTCGGGGTCTGCTTGCCGTTGCCGGAGCAGCGGTAGCAGGGACCGGAGGTCCCGCCGACGTGCTTGCCGTTCAGGATCATGCCGCCGCCCCGGAAGACGCCGGTCCCTCCGCAGGAGCCGTCGCAGTCGAGGACGCGCTCGTCCTCGGCGACCACCCGAAGGGTGGAGGCCGGAATCCAGCGGCCCTCGTCCTCGGTCCAGCGCTTGACCTTCACGCGGCCCCCGAACTTCGGCGTCGTGGCCAGCACGCGGCCCTCGACGACGGTGCGCCAGTCCTCGTGACCGTTGGTCACGAAGGCGCGGCGGGGGAACTGCTCGGCGATGCTCTGCATGGTGCGATTCCTTCGGAATTCGTGGGTCTGACAGGACGTGGTGACTCGTCAGGACGGGGTACCAATCCCCGCCGACTGCCCCGAAGGGGCAGTTGCGTCGTGTCCTAGCTGAGGTCGATGCCCAGCTCGTCGGCCGCCATGAGGAGGTCGTCGTCCTTCCGAAGGAAGCCCCCGACGACGCCCCCGACCACCTCGTCGGGGTGGATCGGCTTCGGGCCGATGCCCTTCTCGGCCCAGAGGTCGTAGGCGGCCTCCCAGGCCGCGACCGCCGACCGACGGTCGGCGTGCGCCGCCAGCATGGCGGCGTGGGCGTCGGCCCGCTGGGCCTTGCGGCTGAAAGCCGCCGCGTTGCGCTGCATCTTGCTGCCCTTCATGGTGCCCTCCTTCGGAGGAGTTGTAGGTGAGTTGTAGGTCGCTTCAGCGACCGATGATCGCTGCCGCCGCATCGGCGGTCGCGATGGCGTGGCCCGAAGGGCTGATGCCCTTCGGGCGGCGGATGGTGAGCCGAAGGCTCACAGGGCGACCATCCCGGCGATGAGGTCGTTGAGGTCGCCCTGCGACCGCTTCGACGCGGCCGTCACGAGGCCCCGCTTCGGGGTCACGTTCCAGAGGTCCTGCCCCTTCGGGGCCTCGTAGGCCACCCCGGCGCACCAGACGGTGCCCCGCTGCGGGTAGTAGGTCGCCTCGGCCCCTTCGGGGCCGATGAACCGGACCGCGTTGTCGCCCTTCACGGTGCGGTACGCCTCCACGTTGACCGTCCGGCCCCCGATGGTGACGGAGACCCTGTGCAGCACCTCCATACGGCGCTGTCCGGCCTTCCAACCCTTCGGGTTGGCGTGCGTCTGCCCTGCGTTGCCGTTCGGCATGGTGAATCCTCTCTCCCCGAAGGGGAAGTTGTAGGTGCGATCTAGGCCGATTCCGTAGGAATCCGCCCACGATGGTGGCGTCTGCCACCCTCCCGAAGGGGTCGGGAGGGCATGGTGAGCCGTCCGTAGACCGTTCCGGTCTACGCTCGGGCATGGTGAGGCCGCATGGTGGCGACCTACACCGTAGGTGACCTACAAAGTAGGTGACCTACTTGCTCTGGCCGAAGGCCATTGCGAGCAGTCGGCGCGTCTCGTGCTTGCCGTGGTCGATCCGAAGGATCGCCCTGGCGGCCTCACGGTCGCCCTGCTCGATCGCGGCCCGAAGGGCCGTGCAGCGGGCGGCGGCGCCCTTGCGAGCCGAAGGCTCGACGCCCATGTGGAGCGCACCGGCTCCGCCGGTGAGGCCCACGCCGGGCTTGACGCCGATGACCATCGGCTCGCTCCTACGGAGCCGTGCGTTGCCGCTGCCGATGGCAGGGGCCACGACCGACATCGGGGCCGCAGCGAATCCCGGCACCTTCGGTGCCGTCCGGCTGAAGTTCTTCTCGATCATCGGAATCCTCCGGATTCCGGGATGCGTAGTCCCCGGCAGGGACTACGCACCCCTTCGGGGTGGTTGGGGGCTAGGCGTAGCGGCTGACGCCGAGGTGCAGGGCGTCGTAGTCGGCGGAGCCGACCTCGGCCTCGACCTCGAAGAGGTCGTCGGTGTCCTCGTCGGCGAGCTGATCGAAGATCAGGTCGGCGTCGATGCAAAGGGCGTCGTTGTCGAGGCTGCCGTAGGCAGCGGCGGCGGCGGTGCGGTAGGTCATTGCGTAGTCCTTCGGACTAGTGGGTTTCGGCGATCCGTAGTCTTCGACTACGCATCGGCCTCGTCAGTGGGGCGAAGCCCCAGACCCGTTCGGCCCCTTCGGCCATTGTCAGGCTTGCCCCGAAGGGGCCTTGCGTGTCGCAGCGCAGAGCGAAGCTCTGTGTACTTCCAAGTCTGTTTGCCGTAGGCAAGCCTGGCTCCTCCCGACCCCGAAGGGGTGTGCGTAGTCGGTGCCTGCCGCCAGTCGGGCAGGCTCCGCCCGACACCCCGTGAGGGCCGTTCAGAGCGTCCGTACCGCGTCACTTTCCCGGGCCATGCCCCGGTTAGCTACTGGCCCCGGACGGGACGTTCGCTTTCCGCTCACCAGCGGGTTTCCCTCCGCACACTCCCCGTAGGGGCCGGTTGCTAAGGCGTAGGAAGACGCCTCCGGCCCCTCCCGTCCGGCCGTGGCTCGACGAGTGGGTGTGTGGTCGCAGCGCGCCCCGCACAGGCATGGCCATGCGGCTTGCGCCCGCCCCTGCCGTGGGTACGCAGGGACGCAGCTTGATCTTGGGTGGGTGGGTGATCCTGGGTGGGTGTGCCTCCGTTCGGGTGATGTGCCTGCTCTGTGCTGCCCCCAAGTTGTCGGTCACAGGCATACCCCTCCTCAAGGGAACGTGTGTTCGTATTTCGGAAAAAATTCCGCGTTTGGCTCTAGCAAGCCAAAAACGGGCTGATTGCTGGCGCGTTGGCACTCTCTGAGTGTCAACGTAGGTTGCAAAAAACGTCGGAAAAATACGGGTACCCCCTAGGGGTATCCCAAAAGTGGGGATGCCGGACCCCATTTTTGGGGAGGGACAAGATCCCCAAAAGTGGGGATGTTTTTGGCGCATCCCCACTACTTTCCGCAACCGCCAGGTTGCGGATGCTCGTATACGGTTGTACCCACACTCACGCAAGTTAGGAATACCTATCTCGGACCATCCGAGATAAAAGCTCCGCCCCGCCCCCTACCCCCACCCTCTGACCCAGAGGTTCCACCCCCAACGGCGAAACCCCCACCCCACCCTCGACTTCTCACATCCTCCTGGAGCGTGCTAAGATCTTTACCACTGGCCCTGAGCCACCTACACCCGACCTACAAGGAGGCGATCGTGTTCAAGCAGGGATTCGACTACGGCAACAGCCCGATCTTCGCGTGGATCATCGCCGTGGTCCTCGTGGTCCTGATCGTGGTCTTCGACTGATGGCTCTCGAACGCCTGACGCCCAAGGGCGCCATCTGGATCGCGACCCGGTTGGGGATGGAACCCGCCTTCGCAGAGCAGGAGGCTCTGAGGCTTGGCTCCGAGCGCCTGGGGATGCCGCCGTCGTGGCTGACGGCCACGCCCGACCCTGCGCAGCCCAGCCTCTACCTCGTGCAGGCCAGGGCCTTCGAGCAGGAAGAGATCCCCGAGATGAACACCAGGGAGATCCTGGAGGCCGGGCTGCCCGTGTACGCCACCGTGCACGAGCGCGGCTTCATGGAGGCCGAGCAGGTCGTCCGCTTCAAGGTCGCCAAGGAGTCGGGCTTCGACGAATCCGAGCTGGTCGCCATCTGGATCAACGGCAACCAATGGGAGGTCCGTCTCGTGGGCCAGGAGCGCCAGGACGAGCAGCACGACGAGGAGGGGTGGGACCACGAGTACGAGTGGGGCGACGACGACGAGACCCCGCTGGGGCCGGACGAGAGCGCGGCCTACTGGATGGGCGGGCTGTTCTCGTCGGGCGGCTACTTCGGCGTCCACCGCTCGAAGAACAAGTCGGGCGGCTGGCGCTACCACCCCTACATCCAGTTCGAGGGCACGAGGGAGGTCTGCGACTACCTCGTCGCAGTCGCCGGGTGCGGCAAGGTCATCCCCCGGCAGCCCGAGAAGGACCGCTACCGCTGGAGCGTGACGGGGGCCGAGGCCACCGACATGATGCTCGTGCTGAAGCCCAACGTCATCGGCCCGAAGGCCACGCAGCTCGGCAAGGTCCTGGCCGAGATCGAAATCAACGACTAGGAATCAGGAGGGACAACCAACATGGGAATCGAAATCAACGTCTACCTGGAGTGCGACGAGGGCACCTGCTCGCACAGCGAGGAGATCGACCTCGACCCGAGCGAGTCGGTCGAGGGCTACATCGACCGTCCGCTGTCGGGCTGGGACTGGCACCCGGACGACATGAGCCAGGTCGTCTGCGCTCAGTGCAGCGACCGCCTCGCCGAGGAAGAGTCCGAGCGCGCCGAGGCACGGCGATGACCGCCGCCGAGCGCAAGATCATCGAGCGCGGCCCCAAGTTCCGCGCGAAGCTCCTCGCCGACCTGAAGCAGGCCCGCGAGCGCATCGACGCCGCTATCGCCGTCCTCGAATCCGAGGAGGCGTCCTCATGAGCGAGCAGATGAGCCACCTCGTGCTGGAGCCGGGCACCGAGATCTCCGTCCGCGTGGACTGCGCCCGCTGCGAGTCGTATCGCTGGCGGGCCGTCAACCCGCTGCGCAACATGCAGCGCGCCCTGCGGCGCCTGACCACGCTCGACGTGCAGAATCTGCGCGACGACGAGCAGGAGGCCGTCCAGGAGGCGATCTGGTTCCTGAGCGAGGGCGAACACGACGCGCGCCACCTGGCCCAGCACGCGATCGAGGACGAGCGCCCGCAGCGCCAGGACTCGCTCCAGGACCAGATGCACGACGTGTGGCAGGCCGCCGAAGCGATGGGCTGTCTCGACGCCGCCGACTGGATCAAGGACCGCGTGGGGGAATTCCGATGAAGATCGCCCACATCCCCGAACTCGTGTGCGACAAGTGCGGCGAGCCGGTGCCCCACGCCAACGACGCCGTGGCGCTCGACATCTTTCTCGGCGCCGGGCCGGGCCTCATCACGGCCCAGCCCCGGCACCTGCTGCCGACGGACAAGTGCCCCGGCTCCCCGAGCCGCGCGCAGTACCTCCCCGGCCAGCCGAAGGACATGCGCTACCCCTACGACGCCGCCGCCGAGCCGCTTGTCCGCGCGGCCTACGAGCGGTTGCAGGAGAACTCGTGATGGCCACCTACACGCTGAAGATCTGGTACGCCGCGAGCGCCGACCACAGCCCGCAGATTCACAGCGGGCTGTCCGAGGATCAGGTCGAGGAATACGTTCGGCCCGAGGTCGGATTCCTGCACGACATGATCGAGCTGGGCGGCAAGGGCGTGCGACGCATGAGCCTGGAGGTCGAGCGATGAAGGCCACCGTCACCCAGTGCGATCGGTGCGGCGAGATCGCCCACAAGTTCCACGAGATCACCGTCGAGGACAAGAAGATGGACCTGTGCCACTCGTGCTTCGGCCCGCTCGACCACTGGCTCTCGCGCGACAACACGACGCGCCCTGGCGACCACGGGCGCCCGCTGCGCTTCCGTGGCCCGCGCTACGTCGAGGTCTGCTCGCACCACATCCCGTGCGCCGGGCCTTGCCCGCAGCCGATGTGGAAGGAGGTCCGGCGGTGAGCCGTCTGCCCCTGTCCGACGAGATGCACCCGGACACGTTCCGCCACGTCGTCATCTCCTACGAGCAGCGGTGCCGGATTCTGCTCGAACACCTGATTCGCCAGGACGAGCCGCGCACGGCCCGCCAGCTCGCGACCGACCTCAACTGGTCGATCCACGAGGTCACGGCGAAGCTGAAGGTCCTGAAGCGCAACCGCCAGGGCATCATCTACAACGCCGCCGACAAGACGTGGACCGCGCTGGCCCAGGATTCCGGGATCTCCGCGTGAGGAAGGTCGTCTGGAAGCTCCAGGTCTGCCCGATCTGCGGCGAGGAGAAATCCGACGACCGCTGCACGCACATCGCCTCCGGGATCAGCAAGTACCGCGAGATCGAGGTCGTGCCCGCCGAGGTCGTGAAGGTCATGTCGGCCGTCCACGAGATCGAGAAGACCGACCCGACGCTGGACAACGTGATCGAGCGCCTGGAGGCGCACAAGGGCGAATTCCGCGCCACCGAACACATCATCAACTACCTCCGCAAGGAGAGAAGGGAAGGGAGGCTCTGATGCAGGCCCCACGGCAGATTTCGTTCGCGCGACTGCGCGAGTACGTACAAGGACTGGAGGGCGAGACCCGCGTGTACCGGCGTGTCGTCGAGGAGATGACCGAGAAGGCCCAGGCGGCCGAGAGGCGTGCCGTGCGCGCCGAGAAGGCGCTGGCCGAGGAGAAGGCCCGCCGCGACCCGCGCTTCGAGGCCGTCAAGCGCGAGCGCGACGAGGCCCGGCGCCGTCTGCGTGAACAGGATTCCGAGATCGCCGAGTGGAAGAAGGTCGCCGAGGGGAACCTGCGCGACGCCTCCGAGATGCGCGCGGCCTACGACGATGCGACCGCCGCAGCGGGCGATCGGATCATCGAGCTGGAGGATCAGGTCACGAGCCTCACGGCGCATATGACTACTGACCGTCAGCGGATGCGTATCGCCGAGCGCGAGGCGCGCGAGGCCGATCAGCGGGCCGAGAAGATGGCCCTCTCCGTCGATCAGAAGAAGCAGATCATCGACCTGCTCGAAGATGAACTCGCGGGCGCCCACGCGCACGCGCGAGAGCTGGGAGAGGCCCTGGCCGATGCCTGCCGCCAGCCCGCGAGTGGCGAGGCCCTGCTTCCGCTGATTCGCTCCGTTCCGGGCCACGAGGACTTCGACGGCGACCCCATCGAGGGCGCGTCCCGGATTCTCCGGCGCATCCAGTCAGATCGCGCCCGCGAGGAACGACTCCGTGGGGAGATGGGCGACCTGCGCCAGGAACTCATGTCGGCCCGCGCCGTCATCAACCAGTACGCCGACGTGGCCAAGGCGGTCTGCGGTGAGCGCGACCCGCAGGCGCTCGCCAAGGCCATCTCTGACCATTTTCCGACCGCACGATAGAATAGGGGGCGCACATGACCCTGATTATCCGTGAGATGACCATCGACCACGAGGAGTACGACGACCCCTACCTGTTCGACGGCAAGGACTTCAAGCTGGGCAAGAGGGGCCTCAGCAACATCGTCATCGACATCACGGACACGGAAAAGTTCCAGGAGATTCGGCTGACGATCGCCGGACAAGTCGTCCAGGAGGATCACCGTCCGATGCTCCCCTACGAGCGCAATCAGCACTTCGATGATCGTGAGGATCTGAAGAAGGCGCTCGCCGCTTCCCAGAAGCAGGTCACCGCCCTCCACATGGAGATGAAGGAGCTACGCGACAAGCAGGGAATCGCCGTGGAGGCGGGCAAGGACGACAAGATGGTCATCGTCGGCGCGGAATTCGCAGGATCGCTCGAATTCGCGCTCAGCGAGGCTGGCCTGAAGACCGAAGAGGTCAGCGAGGACGTTTCCCGCGTGGTTGCGGACACGGACGAGGAAGAGGACAATGCGGTCATGGTGTACTGCAACGGTCACCAGTTCCAGCAGCACAATCCTTGCCTCATGACGGACTACGGCACAGAACTTCAGTGCGACGTGTGTGGAAACACCCGTCGCCGCCCATAGGAGACGGAAAATGGCAGACGAGACACGCAAGCGTCCCTCGCCCCAGGCGAAGGACGCCCCGGCGCCCAAGACGACGCCCAAGTCGCGCAAGAAGGAGTCCCGCCCGCGCCTGGACGCGATCCTGCGCGCGATCAAGGACGGCCGCTACGACGACGACATGGGCGTCCTCCAGGGTGCGATCAACGACCGCCAGCGCGTCCGGCAGGAGGCCGTCCTCCAGCTCGTGCAGCAGACCTTCGGCGACGGCTACACCGTCACGGCCCAGCGTCAGAATCCCGTCCCGACTCCGCGCGCCGCGCAGCCACAGAACGGTGGCGCCCTGCCCGAGGGCTGGGTGGACGAGACCGACAAGGCCGTCGCCGCACAGGAGCCGACCACCACGACGGTCGAGGCCACGATCGAGGGCGAGGACGAAGAGGGGATCGAGTCCCGCTCGCCGATCATCGGCCCGTTCAACCCTGGCGCACCCGCCGAATAGGCGCGAGAGCAGGGATTTCGCTGAGTCCCAGTTGACAGACAGCACGCCCTCTGTGCTAAGATCCCACCAAGAACCCAAGTCCTTGCCCCCGATGGAGAGGAGCAGCAGATGATGCAGACGCACGATCTCAGTGCGAAGTGGCCGACCGTCTTTGAGCTGGCCGCTCAGATCCCCCAGGTGGATCTGACCGGCAAGCGTGCCCGTGGCGGGAAGAATCGCCCGCCGGTGACCCAGGGACTCGTCCCGGAGCCGTTCCCGTTCCGGGAGGGCTACTTCGAGGTCACCCCGGAGCAGCTTTCGAGCCTCCTGGTCCCGAAGATCGAGGTGGACGGCGACATTCGCGGATTCCAGCGCGAGAAGACCAACGCCCACGCTCGCAAGATCGCCCGCGCCCTGCACCAGGGCGAGGAGATGCCGCCGATCTCGTGCACGATCTTCGTGGACGAGAAGGGCGACGTGATGGTCCAGCACGTCTACCTCGACGACGGCCAGCACCGCGCCCTCGGCGCCGTGATCGCCCGGCACCCGCTGGAGGTCATCGTCAAGCGCCGCACGGTCGAGCAGGCCCGCAAGCTGTTCGCCAACCAGTCGAAGGCGAAGAGCCTCCGCAGCGACGACACGCTGCTCACCGGGAATTCGCCCCTGGAGCTTTACATCCAGGACGCCGTGACGAGCGACGACCACCCGTGGTCCGATCTCGTGGCCGCCTACAAGAGCGACCGCAAGATGACGCCGACGAGCATGGGCATCATCGTGGGCGCCTTCGTCCACAACTCGATGAACATGGGCGTCCAGTACCACGTCAACCGGCCGGAAGAGGATTTCGACGTGAACCAGGCCGACCGCCTGGCCTCCCTCGTCCGCTCGTTCGGCAACCGCTCCACGAACCCGCTGGCCTTCCGTGCCCGCAGCCTCCGGGCGATCTCCTACGCCGCGATCCACGTCTTCCGGCGCAACCCGAACGTCCGCGACGACGACGTGGAGCGCTGGAAGCGCCACATGCCGCACTTCGACTTCGGCAAGTTCCCGAGCCTCCTCAACCGCGAGCAGGAGCTTGCCGTGGCCCTCGTGGACCACTGGAACAAGCGCCTGCCCGAGGAGCGCAAGGTCAAGCCGTGGACGTACCGCTG
>Ga0207708_10001118_pt1 | contig 20153 bp, 20 predicted proteins | sample KBSK5101metaG_FD_184340 | JGI IMG/M metagenome (GOLD analysis project Ga0207708, IMG submission 184340) | Corn, switchgrass and miscanthus rhizosphere microbial communities from Kellogg Biological Station, Michigan, USA - KBS K5-10-1 metaG... | ecosystem: Host-associated > Plants > Roots >...
GAAGATCGTCGGCCAGATGCCCACCGCGAGCAGCGCGAGCACCGAGGGCGCGAGGAACTTCAGCGGCGTGAACCGGCCGTGCGAAAGCCGAGAAGCGGGTTGTGCCATCACTGCAGCTTCTTCTTCTTGCCGTCGTAGTAGCCCTCTTTCTTCAGGACCGTTTCGATGCGCGTGCCGCGCTCCCCGGCGATCACCTGCCTGATCTCGGCCAAGCGGCCGATCGCCGCGGGCTTGCCGGTGTGCTCGGCGAATGCGATCCCTGCCTCGACCTTCGGCCCCATCGAGCCGGCGGGCAGGTCGAGATCGCGGATCTCCTGCGGCGTCGCCCGCCCGACCGGAGCCTGGTTCGGCGTCCCGAAATCGCGGTAGACCGCGTCGACGTCGGTGGCCATGACGAAGAGGTCCGCGCCGAGCTCCTCAGCCAGGAGCGCGCTCGCCCGATCCTTGTCGATAACGACTTCCGCCCCGACGAGCTTGCGGGTACCCGGGGCATACATCGTCGGGATGCCGCCGCCGCCGGCGCAGATGACGACGCACCCGCGCTCCAGCAGCCAGCGGATCGGCCGGATCTCGAAGATCCGTTTCGGCTGGGGTGACGCGACGACGCGCCGCCACTTGTCGCCGTCGGGCTTGATCTCCCAACCCTTTTCTGCGGCGAGCCGTTCGGCCTCGGCCTTGTCGTAGACCGGGCCGATGAACTTGGTCGGGTCGGCGAATGCCGGGTCGTCGGGGTCCACCTCGACCATCGTCAAGAGCGAGGCGAACGGCCGGTCGGCCGGCAGGATGTTGCCGAGCTCCTGCTCGATCATGTAGCCGATCATCCCCTCGGTCTCCGCGCCGAGGACATCCAGCGGGTAGGCCTCGACCGCCTCATAGGCAGAGGCCTGCAGCGACAGCAGGCCGACCTGCGGCCCGTTGCCGTGTGAGATCACGAGCTCGTGCTCGGCAGCGACGGGCGCGAGCTGTTCGGCGGCCACCCGGACGTTCTCGCGCTGCTGGTCGGCGGTCATCGGCTGACCGCGCTGGAGCAGCGCGTTCCCCCCGAGCGCGACGACGATCCGCATCGTGCCCGACCCTCAGTTGCCGATCGTGGCGACGAGGATCGCCTTGATCGTGTGCATCCGGTTCTCGGCCTGGTCGAACACGATCGACGCCGGCGACTCGAAGACCTCCTCGGTGACCTCCATCTCGGTGATCCCGAACTCGGCCGCCATCTCCGCGCCGACCTTGGTATCCGCGTTGTGGAAGGCCGGCAGGCAGTGCATGAACTTCGTGTCAGGGTTGTTCGTCGCGGCCATCGTCTTGGCGTTGATCTGGTACGGCGAGAGTTCGGCGATCCGGTCCTTCCAGACCTCCTTGGGCTCGCCCATCGAGACCCACACGTCGGTATACAGGTAGTCGGCGCCGTCGACGCCCTCTTCGACGGATTCCGTCAGGGTGATCCGTGCGCCCGTCTCTGCCGCGATCGCGCGCGCCTGCGCCACGAGGTCGTCGTGCGGCCAGCGGATGCGCGGCGCGACCAGCCGGACATCCATCCCGAGCTTGGCGGCCCCGATCATCAGCGAATTGCCCATGTTGTTCGCGGCATCGCCAAGGAACGCGAAGGCGATCTGCTCGATCGGCTTGCTCGAGTGTTCACGCATCGTGAGGATGTCGGCCAGGATCTGGGTCGGGTGGAACTCGTCGGTCAGGCCGTTCCACACCGGGACACCGGCGTTCGCGGCCAGGACCTCGACGATGTCCTGATCGAACCCGCGGTATTCGATCCCGTCGTACAGGCGGCCGAGCACTCGAGCGGTGTCCTTGATGGTCTCCTTGTGACCCATCTGCGATGAGACCGGGTCGAGGTATGTCACGTGGGCACCCTGGTCATACGCAGCGACCTCGAACGAGCACCGGGTCCGCGTCGAAGTCTTCTCGAAGATCAGGCAGATCTCCTTCTGGCGCAGGTGCTCGGTCTCGGTGCCGGCCTTCTTGGCGGCCTTGAGCTCCGCGGCCAGATCGAGGAGATAGCGGATCTCCTGTGGCGTGTAATCGAGTTCCTTGAGGAAGTTGCGACCCTTGAGGCTGGGGGTCGGGGTGAGCGTCGCCATGTCGTCCTCCGTCGTCGGTCGTCGTGCTGGTCGTCGTTCCGTTGGTCGCGGTGTCGATCAGACCGGGTCGCGCAGGAGCGGACAGGTCATGCAGTGGCCACCGCCCCGTCCCTTGCCGACCTCGGACCCATCGAGGGTGATGACCTCGACCCCTGCCTTGCGCAGGAGCGTGTTGGTGAATTCGTTCCGTTCGTAGCCGACCACCACGCCGGGCTCGAGGGCCACGACGTTGTTGCCGTCGTCCCACTGCTCACGCTCGGCCTGGGACGCATCGCCGCCTGTGCCGACGACCGTGATGTCCTTCAGCCCGAGGGCGTCCTTGATCGCGCCGAGGAACGAGTCCTCGCGGCGGATGTCGAGCTCACCTTCCTGCTCGGCCGGCCGGACCGAATACGCCGTGATGGACTCGACGACCTTGGGGTACATCGTGACCTTGTCGCGGTCGAGGAAGGTGAACACCGTGTCGAGGTGCATGTGGGCGCGGTCGCGGGTCATGCCGGCCGCGATCACCCGGTCGGCGGCACCCTTCGCGAACAGGGCGAGCGCGATCTTCTCGATCATCTGACCGGTCGTCCGCTCGCTCATCCCGATGGCCACGGTCCGATTCCCGATCGGCATGATGTCGCCGCCCTCGGAGCTCGCGCGACCAAAGGATTCACCCTCCTGCTCCCGCGAGTACCAGAAGTCGAAGCCGGCATCCCGGAAGTTCGGATGGAAGCGGTAGATGGCCTCGACGTTGAGGGCCTCGAGCCGCCGAGCCGGCCAGTACATCGGGTTGACGACGACGCCGCCGTAGATCCACGCCGATGGGTCGCGTGTGAAGTAGCTGTTCGGCAGCGGCCGGAGGATGAAGTCGTCGTCCTCCATCGCGGCGACGACCAACGAGCGCTTCGTGACCTCGCCGTTCCCGACGCCACGAACGCCCTTGCCGACCAGGATGTCGCGACCCTCGCTGACGGTGAGACCGCCGATCAGGTGATCGGCGAGTGTGACCGCGTCGACCTCATCGAGGTACGCCCGGATCTCGTCCGACATGCCGGCGCCGACCGTGAACGGCGTGACCGCCCGATCGAGCACCCACTGCTTCGCATCCTCGGCCCGCAGGGTCTCCGCGAGCAGCTCCTCGAGATACACCACGTCGATGCCCCGGTCGCGCATCAGGTCGGCGAACGCGTCGTGCTGCTGGCGGGCGCGGCGGACCCACAGGACGTCGTCGAACAGGAGCTCGTCGTGGTTGTTCGGGGTGAGCCGCTTGAGCTCGAGATCGGGCCGATGGATCATCACCCGCCGGAGCTTCCCGACCTCCGAGTGGACGCCGAATTCCCATGCGGTCGCGGCCGGGCGATGGGGCTCGGATGGGACGACGGCAGCCATCTGGGGTTCCTCCTGACCAGCCCGGCGACGGGGCGTTCCGGGGCCGGTGACGCGTGTTGCTGCGTGGCGGCGAGCGGAGGCCGGCGAGCGACGTCGGACAGCTCCGCGACTCGTTCTTACGACACACCGGGGCGCCGGGTGGTGTCATCACCCGTCTCGGGTGATGAATGCGGGGATGCGCCAAACTAGCGTGCAGTCGACTACCACCAAAGAGGAGTGACGCCGTGTCGATCGGACCCGTGCAGTTGATCGTCCTCGGCTTCAACAAGCCGGATTTCAAGGGCGAAGTCATCGAGGAGCTCGGACGCTTGCGCGATAGCGATGTCGTTCGGGTGATCGACTCATTGACCGTCTACAAGGACGCTGAGGGCAACGTCGCCAGCCTTGAGCTGAGCCAGATGGGCGCGGCGGACCGCCAGGAGCTGGGCGCCTACGTCGGCGCACTGATCGGCTTCGGGGCGGCCGGCGAGGAAGGCGCCGAGATCGGTGCGGCTCTCGGGGCGGAGGCGGCGGCCGATGACGAGGGGATGCTCGACGACGCGCTCGACGTCCTCGCGGAGATCCCGCCTGACTCGGCGGCGGCGATCATCCTGCTCGAGCACCGCTGGGCGATCCCCGTTCGCGATGCCGTCTACCGGGCGAACGGCTTCCCGGTGGCGAGCACGTTCGTGACGCCCATCGATCTTGTCGCGATCGGTCTGCTGAAGGCAGAAGAGGCGGCCGCCGATCAGGCGCTGCTGTCACGCGCCGAGACGGCCAAGAGCGAGGCGGGTGCCGCCGAGCCGGCCGGCGCGTAGCCAACGGATACCCAGGAAGGAGACATCGAAGATGTTCGGACCCTCTCGGCGGGTCGCCCGCCGGACTGCCCGCCGCACGTCGCGGCGTCAGATGGCGATGTACCAGAACCAGCAGGGCGCCGACCAGGGCGGGTATGACGAGCCCGCGCCGCAGCAGTACGCGCCGCCTCCGCCGGCCGCCCCAGCGGAACCCGATTACGTCGCGGAGCTCAGCAAGCTCGCCCACCTGAAGGATCAGGGGATCATCTCGGAGGAAGAGTTCGAGGCGAAGAAGAAGCAGATCCTCGGGATCTGACGGTCGCTGCCCTCGGGGCATGACCGTCCCTTCGACCGACCCGCGCCCCGACGCCCCGTCTGGCGATCGGGGCGCGACCGTTCCTGCCGCGGATCCGCGGCAGGTCCTGCGCCTGGCCATGCGCGTCGCGATCGCGATGCTCGGCTCCGGTGCCCAGACCGATGACGTCGAGACTGCGATCGACACGACGGGGCGGGCCTACGGCATCGATCCGATCCAGCGCTCGGTGACGTTCTCCGGGATCGCGATCTCCTATGACGATCCCACCGACGGCCACCCACCGACGACGCTGCTCTATACGGTCCCGGAGCGGGTCAGCGATTTTGCGCGTCTCGCCGCGGCGTCTTCGGTCGTGCGGCGGATCAAGGCCGGCGACCTGGATATCGCCGGCGCGGAAGGAGCGCTCGACGAGCTGGTCCGTCAGCCTCCCCCCTACGGACGAGCGATCTCGTTCGCCGCACCAGCGGTCTCCGCGGCCGGCTCTACCGTGGTGTTCGGCGGTGCCCCGCTCGATGCCATCGCGACGCTCGCAGTCGCGCTCGTGATCCAGCCGGCACTCTCCAGCCTCGATCGATCCGAGCTTCCGCCGTTCTTCCGGACGTTCTTCGGCGTCGCCGCATCGACGCTTCTCGTCGCGCTCCTCGTCGCGCTCGGGCTACCGATCGTCGGCGGTCTCGTGTTGACGGGCAGCCTGCTTCGGTTCCTGCCGGGGTATGCCCTGGTGTCGGGCTTCCGTGATCTCATCGACCAATCGATCATCTCGGGAAGTGCCCGTCTCGCAGAGGCGCTGCTGCTCGGTGCCGGCGCCGCGGCGGGGACGGCACTCGCGCTTGTCGCGGCAGCGTCATTCGGGGTCCACCTCTCCCTGATCACGACCGGGACCGCGGAGTGGGGCGCGACGGTGGCCGGTCTCGCGGCACTCTTCGCCGTCGGGGGGTATGCGATCCGGCTGGGCGACCCGCGAGGCGCAGCAGTCGGGGCATCCTTCCTGGGAGCGATCGCGTGGATCGCCGTGATCCGGATGCGCGACGCCGGCATCGATCCTGCGGTGGCGACACTGGTGTCGGCGCTGGCCATCGGTGTGGCCAGCCGGACGATCGCCGTCCGGGCTCAGGCACCGGCGGCCCTGTGGGCCGTGCCGGCCGTCCTGCCGCTGTTGCCCGGCCTGCAGATCGTCGAAGCCTTGTTGTCACCGGCGGATGCGGCACGGGTCGTGGGACTCGTCGGGGCCGCCGGGACCGCATTCCTGATCGGTGCCGGCGTCGCGAGCGGCGACATCGTGGTGACGACCGTCCGACGGATGCGGGCGCGGGTGACCCCTGCGATCGACGTCGTGACGAGCGGGATCGAGGTGAACGTCGTCGCGCCGGTCGACCGCTACGTTCGAGAACGCGCAGGTTCCGTATTCACCTCACACGACCGCGACGACGGCTGAACGGGCGGGTCTTTCATCCAGTCGTATCGGAGCTAGCAGCGCTCAGGCGCGGGAAGCGACATCCATCGCGAACAGGCGCACGAAATGGCCCAGCCCGGCGACGATCAGCGCGAGGAAGATCGGTCCCCCGATGGCATTGAGGGAGATGCCGAGCGCTTCGAGGAAGGAGAAGCCATCACGCGACGCGAGGTCGATCCACCACAACACGCCCGCCACGACCGCGTAGACGACCGCAATCCAGCCGACCCACACGAAAAAGGTCGCGACGGACGCCAGCCGGCGCGCTTCAGCTCGAACGTCCATATCGACACCCTCTCGCTCGATGGCCCCGCGCCGCGGGTGCGGCCCACAGCGATGGTCGGGCGACGGGCGCTCCGTGGGGATGGCGCAGGCACGCGTCCGGCGAGAGCGCACGCCAGCGTGCGCGGAGGTGGGAGAGCCTCCGGGCGTCCTCGAAAACGCCTCAGTCGCCGTCGCTGAGGTAGAGCAACACGGCGGTGACCCGTCGGCTCACGATCTCGTCGTCCTCGAGCGCGAGCTTCTGGAAGATCGCGCCGACATGCTTCTCGACCGCTCGCTTCGTGAGGACCAGCGACTCAGCGATCGCGGCGTTGCTCTTGCCCTGGGCCATCTCGGCCAGGACCTCATGTTCACGGGGTGTGAGGTCGTCGAGTGGCGAGTCGCGCCGGCGCCGGTCCGCGGCGATCAGCCCCTCGATGACGGTGGGGTCGATCATGGTCCCGCCTGACGCGACGATGTCGATGGCGGACGCCAGCTCCTCGCGGTCATGAACCCGCTCCTTGAGTAGGTATCCACGGCCCTCCGCGCCGCCCTCGAGCAGCGCAAGTGCATAGCGCGGGTCGGAGAACTGGCTCAGGACGATGACGCCGACCTCGGGGTGATCCTCGCGCAGCTCGGTCGCGACGCGGATACCTTCGTCATCGCCGCTCGGCGGCATCCGGATATCGATGATCACAACGTCCGGGCTCATCGTGTCGACCGATTCGAGGAGGCCATCCCCGTCTTCCGCGGTCGCTACGAGCTCGACGCTCCCGATCTGGCCGAGTACCTCAGCGAGCGCATTCCTGACGAGGTACGAGTCGTCGGCGATCGCGACCCGGATCGGCTGGCCCGTCTCGCGCCGCTGCGGCCGCGTGTGCTGGCTCGCCCGGGCGCGCCGGATGACGCTTCCGATCGGTTCCGACTTCCGATTGCGTGCGACGGCCGATTCCCTCCGACGTCCATGGGCTTGTTCGTGCGTGCCACCTTACCGCGGGAGCGACGCAACCTGCGCGTCGACGCGATCCGCATATAGGAAAGGTCGTGTCAGCCCCACGATGCCTAGGCATCCCCGGACCGCACGTTCTCACCGAGCACCGGCGGACACCACCGTCGGTTGACAGTAGGTGACTGCGCAACCACACTCGGGTCCGTCGAAGCTCGATGAGGGCTGAGGAGGAAACGCCCTCGGAGAGCGCAGGAGTAGCGCGTCTCCGGCTCGACGTACCGGGACAATCTGAGGGGACGCGATGTACCTATCGGGTCGTGGGGGGGTCCGCGCCGATCAGGTGACGCCTGGGATCGGTGCGGTGGGAAATGCGCGGTCACTGCGGACCGCACGAACACTGCTCGTATTCGTTGCGCTCGTGGCGACGATCGTGGGCTTCATCGCCCTTGTCGCCATCCACCACGCCAGACCGGAGATCATCCTGATGCTCGCGGCTGCTGGGGTGTGGCTGGGAAGCCTCTGGTATGTGGAGCGAAGGTCGCTCGACAGGGAGCTGCAGCAAACACGGGTCCGCCTCCTCGACGCGAGTGACCGCGAACGGCTGCGGGTCCAACGTGACCTCCACGACAGCGCGCAGCAGCGGCTGATCAGCGTCCGCATCCGCCTTGGGCTACTGGCGAGCGCGGCGGCATCAGCCGACGAACGGGATCGGCTCGAACAACTCGGGCAGGAGCTCGACGCCGCCCTGGCCGACATCCGATCGGTGACGAGGGCTGGCTCGCCCGAGCTGCTGGCCCGGTTCGGCGTCCCGTCGTGTCTACGCTCGGCCGCGTCGACGTCGACCGTGCCGGTCAGGATCGAGGCCGTCGGATTCGGTCGGCTGGATCCGCAGATCGAGCAGAGCGTCTACTACTGCTGCCTGGAGGCACTCCAGAACGTCATCAAGCACGCCGGCCCGAATGCTGTGGCACGGATCCGGCTTCGCCGGACCTCCGATAACGTTACGTTCGAGGTGGAGGACTCCGGTCGCGGGTTCGACCCGGCGAGAGTCGAACGCGGCGAGGGTCTGACGAACCTCACGGACCGTCTCGCGGTGATGCGCGGCCGGCTGTTGATCGATTCGCGACCGGGGATGGGGACGCGCATCTTCGGCGAGATCCCGATCGCCTGACCGCCCCAGCACAACGCTAGCGGCGGTCCTCGGGTCGCTCGACGAAGAACTCGATGAACGACCGGCAGCGCCCGTCGTCGTCGAACTCGAGCAGATACGCGTTGTCGTAGGTGTTCCGCACCGTGGTCTGGGTCGCGTCGTCGAAGTACCGGCTGTAGCCGACTGCCACGGCCCGATCGCCGTTCACCACGAAGGGTTCGTAGTGCGCCTCCCACGTCCCGGGCTCGTCGCGGCTGCCCGCGTCGCCGGTCGGCTCGGTCCACGCGCGGACGATCGCGTCCCGCCCGACGAACCCTTCATCTGATGGGTGATATCTGTAAAGCGCGTGCTCACTGAACAGATCGCCGATCGCGTCGGCGTCGTACGCGGCCCAGGCCGCGATGTAGCGGTCGAGCCAGGCTTGGACGTCGTCAAGGGTCATGCCGGCAGCACCTCCAGGGCGCGGTCGATGCGTGCGAGGACACGCTCCCTGCCGAGAGCTACGAGCGTGTCGAACAAGGGTGGCGTGGCGGTCCGACCGGTGACGGCCACACGGATCGCCATGAACAGGTCACCCGCCTTCCAGCCGCGCTCGTCGGCGAGGGCGCGCAGCGGAGGCTCGAGCTCATCGGCCTCGAAGGACACGTCGCCGACCGCCTCGATGGTGTCCCGGGCGGCGGTCAGACCGGCCCGAGTCGTGGCCGCGTCCCAGCGCTTCGGCACGAGCGTGGATGGGTCGACGTCGACCTGACCCACCCACAGGAACCCGACGAGGTCGCCGACCGCACCGAGTGTAGGAAGGCGCTCCTGGATGACCGGCAGCAGAGCGCGCAGCTCGCCGTCGGCCGGCATCCGCTCGATCCGCCCTGCCACCAGCTCCGCCTCGACGAACGGGCGGAGCCGGTCGATGAGGTCGTCCGGCTCGAGCCGGCGGATCCACTGACCGTTGAGCCACTCGAGTCGCTCGCGGTCGAACACCGCGCCGCCCTTGTGGACCTCGGCGATGTCGAACCGCTCGACGAGCTCGTCGAGCGAGAGGATCTCCTCCTCGGTGCCGGTCGACCAGCCGAGCAGCGCGAGGTAGTTGACGAGCGCCTCCTTGATGAAGCCCTGCGCGATGTAGTCGTCGATCGCGGTCTGGCTCTTGCGCTTGCTCATCTTGGTCCGGTCGGGATTCAGGATCAGCGGCAGGTGGGCGAACCGGGGCACGTCGTAGCCGAGTGCCCGGAACAGCAGGATGTGCTTGGGTGTGTTCGACAGGTGGTCCTCACCGCGGATGACGTCGGTGACCTCCATCGCCGCGTCGTCGACGACCACGGTGAAGTGGTACAGCGGTGTCCCGTCCGCTCGGACGATGACGAAGTCACCGCCGAGATTCGCGACATCGATCTCGACCCGCCCCCGGATCAGGTCGTCGAAGACGACCGTCCCCTCCCCGACCCGGAACCGCAGCGCACCGCGCCGTCCGTCCGCCTCGCGCGCCCGGCGCTCATCCACGGTCAGGTTGGCGCATCGACCGACGTAGCGCGGCGGCTGCTTGGCCGCCTCCTGCGCCTTGCGGTCCGCCTCGAGCTCTTCGGGCGTGCAGTAGCAGGGATAGGCCATGTCGTCGGCGAGCAAGCGCTGCGAGGCCACCGCATACAACGGCAGCCGCTCCATCTGACGATACGGGGCGTGTGGGCCGCGAGCAGGCTCGCCGGCGACCTCGGGACCCTCGTCCCAGTCGAGACCGAGCCAGTGGAGTCCGTCGAGGATGTCCTTCTCGAACTCCACGGTGCTTCGGACACGGTCGGTGTCCTCGAGGCGCAGGATGAACGTGCCCTCGACGTGATGGGCGTGCAGGAAGTTGTAGAGCGCCGTACGCGCCGTCCCGATGTGCAGTGGACCGGTCGGGCTCGGGGCGATGCGGACCCGGCTCGTCATCGCTCGGGGACGGTGTGGAAGAGGCTCGGGTCCGCCTCGCCGGGCAGCACGCGGATGAGCGCCGCCGGCCGCAGGCCCAGGGTCGCGCGGCCGCGGGGTCCGTCGAGCGTCAGCGAATCGAGTGACTCGGATCGCGCCAGGATCGACACCGGCGCTCCAGGCCTGAGTGCGCGCGCCTCGAGGTAGGACAACAGGCCCGCATCCTCCTCGGCCTCCTCGGTGATCCGATAGACGGTGCCGTTCGTGCCGGCCTCCATCTCGGACAGGCGGATGCCACGCGGGCGCCGCTTGGCGGTCGCCGCATCGATCGGGTTGCCGTGCGGACAGATCTCCGGGTGGCCGAGCATCTCGTCGAGCCGTGCTTCGACGCGCGGCGAGATGGCGACCTGGAGCCGCATCGCCTCTTCGTCCGACTCGGCCCAGCCGAGGCCCACGACGCTCGTCAGCAGCCACTCCAGGAGGGCATGTCGGCGGAAGATGGCGTCGGCTGCGGCACGCCCTGCGGTCGTCAGCCGGAGCTCGCGACCGCCGTCGTGCTCCACCAGACCGTCCGCGGTGAGCCGCCGGAACATCTCGCTGGCCGCCTGCGTGGTCACTCCCAGGTGGCGGGCGATCCCGGCCGCCGTCGCGCGGGCGCCATCCTCGTTCCCGGCGCTCACCCGGAGCGCGAGCAGGTATTCCTGGGCAGCAGCCGACAGGTCGCGCCGGTCGTTCTTGCGGGGCATGGCCTCAGGATACCGGGCGGGTCAGGCGCCGAACCTCGCGGACGCTGCCGTAGCCGAGCCCGACGAGCCAGGCCACGATGATCAACCCACCGAGCAACGACCGGCCGAAGGCCATCCCCTCCGGGTCGCCCGTCGCGAACAGCAGGAGCGACGCCGGGAACACGGTGCCGAGGATCGCGATCGTGCCGATCGTCGAGATCCGGGCGAGCCGCGGGAACAGGATCAGGACGAGCAAGGCGGCGAGCTGTACGACCCAGGTCAATGGGTCGACCATCGGAGGGCACGTGGCGGCGAACCGGCCACATCCGCTCACCTCGCCGGCCAGCCAGCCCGCGCCGAGGGCGACGGGCGCCCAGCCGATCACCGCCCGACCGATGCGTGCCACGCCGGTCGGGTGATCGTCGTCGAGCCAACGGCGGATAGAGGCGAAGACCGCGTCGGTCGAGAGGTCTGCGGGCGCGTAGTCGTGGACGGGCGGCGGCCCGGGTTCGTACGCGGGCGAGGGCCTGGCCCGCGGAGGCGCGCTGGCGCTGCCGGCGGCGCCGGTCGCCGTCGTGGTCGGATCCCCGGCGGTCGCCTCCCACCAGGACGACGTGGTATGGGTGGGTGGCGGCGATGTGCGAGGCGGCATCTCCTGAGAGATGGGCGGCGCGTCACCGGCGATGGTCGCCCCGGCCGGAGCTGGATCCGAGCCGGTCTGGGGCGACTCCCGGGACGTGCCGATCGAGCGGCCACGGCCGGCGCGCCGCGCCCGGGCCTGGTACTCCGGCCCGTGCTTGCGGGGGTCCGCGTACTCCTTGGGGTTGATCGTCCAGTAGGTGCCCGAGGTCGTCCCGTACCACGACGCCCCGCCCCAGTCGGGTGCGAACGCCTCGGGATCGACGTCGTCGTACGAGGTCGATCCGAGCGTCGCCTTCTTCCGGCGCCGCTCGCTGGCGTCCGACGCCTGGCCGTCGCTCGCCGGTCGAGCCGTGCCGCCGGCCGCTCCCGCTCCGCCCGCTGCTCCCTCCGGTCCGGCAGTCCCGGCAGCTCGCGTCGAGGCCGCCCCACCGGCGTTCTTGGGTGGGGCCGAGCCGGCCGGACGCGCTGGCCGACGGGGGCCGGTTCGCGGACCGGGTCGTGGGCGCGGCCGGCCACCGTACGCCCGAAAGGTGGCGCCAGCGCGATCGGGGTCGGCCTCCCACGGGCTGCGTGGTGCCCCTTTCGTCGCGGAATGGCCATTGCTCTCATCCGGTCCGACGATCCGGTCATAGGCGTCCTGGATCGCGAGGAACCGGGGCAGGGCGGCTTCCCCGGCGGCGTCGGGATGGTTGGCCTTCACGAGCCGCCGATAGGCGCGCTTCACCTCGTCGAGGGACGCGCCTCGCTCGAGTCCGAGCGTGCGATACGGGTCGTCGGCTGGCATCGGTCGTGTCGTGGCTCCTGGACGAGCCCGCTGGTGTGAGGTCGGGTCGCCGGTCAGCCGGCGAGCCTGCCCCCGTCGCCGGTCAGCCGATCAGTTCGCCGACCGGCGCGAGCTCGAAGTCCGCGATGGATTCTGCCCCGACTCGGCCATGTGGGTCGAGGATCGTGGGCCGGTGGTATCGGGCGAGCGCGCGTAGCGCCTGACTGTCCAGGACGCCGACCTGACGGAGCGCCTCGACCGACGCGGCCCAGGTCCCCCGATCGTAGCCGTCGCCGTCCTCGATCTTGATGGCGAGGCCCGACGGAGAGTCGAACAGCGTGCCCGATCGCGGCCCGCGCAGGATCGCGATCGCGCGGAGCGCCTCCATGCCGGCCTTGCTGATGAGGCGGTCCTCCGCGGCCTTCATCACCGAGGTATCGAGCCGGTCGTGGCGACCGCCGATCATCTCCGGGTGGGCGACCATCGCGTCCCGGACGATGGTCAACGCCGGCGCGACCGATCGACGCGAGTCACGGGCGGGTAGCGCGGACGGTTCGGCTAGGAACGCGTACGCCCGGGCGACCTCGCGCAACGGGAACGCGTACGTCTCGACGCCGCAGCCGTCGAGCGCGGTCTGGAGTCGATCGGGCGACGTGCCGTAGGCGCGGGCGACGGCCGATCGATAGGCGACCTGCGAAGGGTGGTCGCGCTGCCAGTAGGTCTCGAGGTCCCAGCCTTTCAGCCGGGACAGCAGCAACGAGACGGCGTGCTGCCCCGAGCACATGTGGCGGATCGGACCCGGCTTCTCGCCGTCGCGGGCCAGGCGCGCCGCGGTCAGCGCGTCGAGTGGCATCCCCTCGCTGCCGCAGGCCAGCAGCGTCTGGCTGACCCCGGCCCGCCGGAACATGCCCTGGAGCGTTCGGACGTGGAAGTCCTCGCCGGAATGCGAGCTCGCCATGATCGCGATCTCGGGCGGCTCGAGATCGAACGCCTCGATCCCGCCGGCCTCGATCAACGCCACGACCCCGAACGCCTTGACGGTCGAGCGCAGGGTCACGACGCGGTCGGGATCACCCACGGAACGGATCAGCCGGCCGGTCGCGTCGGCCTCGACGATGTCGCCTCGATGGAGACTCTCTTCGATGCCATTCCGAACGTGACGGACGAGGACGGGCGTGTCCGGTCGCGTTCGGTTACGGGTCCGTGCCCGCCCGGTCCGGGTCGCGCGCTCCGCGGCAAGGGTCACGTGTCCGAGCATACCGCGCACGGGTCACCGCGGCGTGTCGCCTAACGGACGTCGCAGGGGTCGATGGTCCCGGGGGTCGGTGGTCCGTACGCGCCGCGGACCGTTTCGTGCGCGACTGGTACCGTCTCCCGCGATGTCAACGCATCGCGTGCCGCGGATGCTCGCGGTCGGGGCCGCCATGCTTGCCGCCACGATGGCCGGTGGCTGCCTTCCTGCACCCAGTGCGACCAGCCCCGCCGTACCCGCCACGTCGTCGTCGCCGGCAGCCGAGTCGTCGGCCAAGCCCTCCGCATCGCCACGTGCCTTCGTCGCGGCGATCGACGCGTTCGTCGAACGCGTCACGAGCGGCAAACTGACGTATCACGTGGCATTCGACGGCTCCGTCCGAGCGTCGATCAACCTGCTGCCGATCATCGGCGCACTGGATGTCTCGGGGGAGAACTTCCAGAGCTCGTTCACGTACGACTTCAGCCATGACTATTCCGGTATGGGCAAGGTCCGCGTCCAGGTCCGTGGCGTCAACGGGCACGGCTACGTCAAGTCCGGCGCAGCCGCGTGGCGGACGATCAAGAACTTCGGCGACAGTCAGTCCTACGTGCTATTCAAGAACGTCAAGGCACCAAGTGACGTGAAGTACCTGGGCGCCGTTCGCGTCACAGGCAACACCCTGCACAAGGTCGCCATCCCCGGTGCGCTGCTGATCCACCCGAACACGATCCCTGGCATGTCGCAGAAAGAACAGGTCGACGACACCGAGCTCGACGTCGTGATCGACGATGCGGGCCGCCCACGATCCGGGACCTGGAAGCTGTGGGGCAGATCGCGGGTCGGCGAGGGCTCGGGTCAGCTCCAGCGCATCGAGTACGACGTCGACCTGACGTTCTCGAAGGTCGGCTCGAAGATCACGATCAGGCGACCCTGACGGTGAAGCGCTAGAGGACGCGCTTCCCGTTCTGGCGGTCGGCCAGGATCGAGCGGTCCTGTGGCAGCGGCTCGGCGAGCTGTTCCCGTGGCCCGCAACCGCGATAGCAGTGCGTCGCATGCGGCGTGTTCACTGATCGGCACACGGTGCACACCCAGCTCTCTGGCGGGATGTCGCGCGCGTCGAGGGCGCGACCGGCGGCGCTGCCGGCCCCTGGGACCATGCGGCCGACCTCGGAGGTGGTCGCCATGAGGAATCGCAGCAGGACGAGCCCGACCACGATCAGGACACCCCCGACGAGCATCGCGAACGGGAGGTTCAGCGAGAGGAGGTAGTCCCCGACGTCCACACGCCGATGATGCGCCTCGGTTCGGCGGATCGGTGCTCGGGGGCACCGGAATGATCGTCGCTAGGCCGACGTTCTTGTCACATGCTCACCACACGAGCCAACGACGGATATCTCGCCGCCGCGAAGGGCTTCCGCTGCATCGCCATGCAGTCGCAGCGTCACACAGCCACCGACTCAGCTCGACCGATGCATCGACATACATCGGGGCGGATAGATCCCGGCCGTACCCCTGTCGTTGGCTCACTCCATGAGCATCTGGCAGAGATCTGGCCTTGGGACCCCCGGCCCGCTCCCCACATGCCCGCGCGACCGTCAGCCCTGGCCGCCGGTCCCGAACTGGCGGTCCCCGGCGTCACCGAGGCCCGGCATGATGTAGCCCTTCTCGTTCAGCCCTCGATCGAGCGACGCCGTGTGGATATGCACGTCGGGGTGGGCCGCCTGGACGGCCGCGACACCTTCCGGTGCGGCGATCAGGTTCACGAGCTTGATGCGGACCGGCATCACCGCACCCCAACGCTTCAGCACATCGATGGCCGCCGTCGCGCTGCCGCCCGTCGCGAGCATCGGATCGAGGATCAGGCACAGATCCACGGTCGCCGAGTCGGGCAGCTTGTTGTAGTACTCGACCGGGCGGAGCGTCCGCTCATCTCGGAACAGGCCGAGGTGCCACACCTGTGCGGTCGGCATCAGCTCGAGCATCGCGTCGACCATGCCGAGGCCCGCTCGCAGGATGGGGATCAGACCGATCCGCTCGCTGAGCTCGCTTGCGACCATCGGCTCCATCGGTGTCGTGATGTCGAGCGGGCGCGTCTTCGCGTCCTGCAGCGCCTCATAGCCCAGCAGCCACGAGAGCTCGCGGACCACTTCGCGGAACTTCTTCGGCTCGGTGGCCTGATCGCGCAGGACACCGAGCTTGTGGAGGACCGCCGGGTGCGTCGACACGTGGAGCGTGTCGGTCCGTTCGATCGTCTCGGGCTGGGTCACGCCCCGGATGGTAGCGCGGCGGCGTGGACCGATGACCGTCGCGGCGGCGACGAGCGACCTGCCCGCCTACCCGCCTTCGGGCTCGATCTCGACCGTGCCCTTCACGAATGCGTCGCCCTTCGTGTCAAGGTCGCTGCCGAGCCCCTCGAGTGCCGTCTCCATCAGGTCGGTCCGATATGCCGAGTCGCTCGGCTGGGCAGGGATCGCACCAGCCGCCATCAGGACTGAGACCGTGTGCTGCCACTCGTCGGGCGCCATCACGCCCAGGCCCAACGGCGACGGCCAGACCAGCGGGTTCACCTCGTTCATGCTCCACGTCTCGTGGCCGTGGTGAAGGCGCGTCTCGGGGCTGCCCGACGGAGACGGCGGGGCCGGTGGCGGCGACGAGCTCGCTCCAGGCTCGGCACCGATGGTCTCTCCAGCGGCGATCACCGAGTCGACGCAGTCCGAGGGATGGTCGCGGCAGTACACCCAGCCGAGGGCCGACGCCTTCAGGAACGCGATCGCGGTCGCCTCGTGCCCTTGTCCGGAGAGCCAGGAGGCACGGGCGAACACCGCGTCCTGCAGCATCGCCGTGCCTTCGTCAGCGAAGTTGATGACATCGAAATCCGTGACCTCGTAGGGCTTCCCGGTCCGCCTGTCGGTGGCCTCGAGCACCCGGGCGTACGTGTCGTTGATCGTGACCTGGGCGACATCGACCGCGCCGGTCAGCAATGGGTCGACACCCGAGCCGAGATCGACGAGCTGGGTATCGCGTTCCAGGTCCACGCCGGCATTCGACACCGCCGTCGTGACCTCGAGCCGATCTCCGCCCGGGAGGACGCCGACCTTCTTGCCCTTGAAGTCGACCGGCTCGGTCACCGCCTGGTCACGAAACGCCATCGTGAGCGTCGATGATCGATGGAAGACCTGGCCGATATCGACGAGGTCGGTCGTCGACGCGGCCCGGGCGACGAGCACGCGCGGGACCCAGGCGATCGTGAACTCGGGTCCGTCGAGCGCAGAACCCGCGACCTCCGGCGCGACGTCCGGCCCGCCCTCGACGAGCGTGACGTCGAGGCCTTCCGATTCGAAGTACCCCTGCTCGATCGCCGCGACATAGCCCGCGAACTCGGCGCCGAGCGTCCAGCGCAGTTGGACGCGCACCGGCGTCAGGCTCTGATCGTCGGTCGGGGCTGGTGTCGGCGGCCCACCGGCGGAGGGTCGGGCGGTCGCGCTGGACGATGCGACGGGGCTCGTCGCCGACGCCGTCGGGGTGCCCCCACCGCACGCAGTGGTCAGGAGTGAGACGACGACGCCCGCAGCGGCCAGGCGCAGTGAGGCCGTGCGTAAACGAGAGGCCGGCCGCCCGCGGCGGCCGGCCTCTCGGCACGATGCTCGGGAGAGAACGGCCGTTACTTGCCGCCCTCGGTGAGGGTCACGGTGGCCTTCTGCCACGACGCGCCCTTGGTGTCCATGTCGGACAGCTCGGCGAGCGCCTTCTCGGCGAGGTCGTTGCGCCAGGCCTTGCCCTCGACCGGCTTGGTCAGGATCTTGCCTGCCGTCGCGACTTCGACGGTCCGGTTGAACGCGGCCTCATCCGTGATGCCGATCCCGTTCGGGGCCGGCCAGATGATCCCGTTCACCTCATTGAGCTGCCATGTCTGGTGGCCCTTGGGCAGCTTCGCGTCGGACTTCAGGACGATGTCGACGCACGGCTCCGGGTTGTCGCGGCAGTAGATCCAGCCCTTGAACGAGGCCTTCAGGAACTTGACCGCGGTGTCCTCGTTGCCCGACTGGGCGAGCCACGCCTCGGACGCGAAGATCGCGTCCTGGAGCATCGAGGTGCCGTACTGCTCCCACGAGATGACGTTCAGGTCTTCCGGCTTGTAGAGCTCGCCGGTCGCCTTGTTCTTGGTCTCGAGGACCTGGGCGTACTCGTTGTAGATCATCGCCTGGGCCGCGTCGATCTCACCGGCGACGAAGGCGACCATGTCGAACTGCTGCTGGACGATGCTCACGTCGTCGGGATTGGCCGGATCGAGACCTGCCTTGATGAGGCCGGCGTACAGCTCGGACTCGTTGCCGAAACCCCACGACCCGACCTTCTTGCCCTTCAGCTGCTCGGGGGTCGTGATGCCCTTGTCCTTGAACGAGACCTGCAGTGTCGGTGAGCGCTGGAAGACCTGGCCGATGACGACCGGATCCGCGCCCGACTCACGCGGGGCGAGCATCCGCGGCACCCAGCTGATGCCGAATTCGGCCTGGCCGCCGGCGACGACCGTCGCCGGCACGATCTCGACCGCACCCGGCAGGATCGTGACGTCGAGCCCTTCATCCTTGTAGTAGCCCTGGTCCTTCGCCGCGAAATAGCCGGCGAACTGGGCCTGCGGGAACCACTGCAGCTGGAGCCGGATCGGCTTCAGGGGGCCGCCAGCCGCGCTGGGGCTCGCTGCCTCGCTCGGCGCGGCCGCGCTCGGCGCCTCGCTCGCGGCGGACGGTGCGGACGTCGCCGCTCCCCCACCGCTCGAGCATGCTGCCAGCGCCACCGCGAAGGCGGCGAACAGCGCCATCCCTCGTCTCATAGGTACCTCCTCCATCGCTTCGGACCGCATCCGAGCCGGTCCGCCTCCTCGATGTCGCAGTCTACCCAACGGGATGTCGCGCGGAAGCCTCCGTTACCGCCACTCCGCCTGGCGGTCGTACCACGGCATCACCACCCGCTCGGCGATCGCCACGATCAGATACAGCCCGATGCCGATGATGCAGGCGAAGACGATCGCCGCCCACGACCGCTCGAAGTTCAGGAACGCCGAGTACGTCGCGATGTACTGACCGAGGCTCGAACGCGGAGCCGCGAAGTACTCGCCCACGACCGCGCCGATCGTCGCGAGCGTGACGGCGAGCCGCAGGGCTGTGAACACGAACGGCAGCGAGTTCGGCACACGCAGTTTCCGGAAGACCGCCGCCTCGGACGCTGCATAGGACCGGAGCAGCTCGAGCGCCCGCGCGTCGACGTTGGTCAGGCCGCGAACGGTGTTGATCATCACCGGGAAGAAGCACAGGACCGCGGCGACCATCGCCTTCGAAAGCTGCTGGTCGAGCCCGAACCAGTTGTTGAAGAGCGGGGCGAACGCGAGGATCGGGACCGAGCTCGCCGCAACCGCGAACGGCATCAACGAGTCCTGCATGAACCGATACCTGGCCGTGACGATGCCGATGACGATCCCGGCGGTCGCGCCGATCACGAGGCCGGCGAGGATCTCAAGGAATGTGTACCGCGCCGCGGCGTACAGCTCCGGCAGGTAGGTCACCCAGGTCTCGGCGATCGCGAGGGGTCGCGGCAGGATGAACTGCTTGATGCCGAACGAGCGGACGGCGATCTCCCAGACCGCGAGCAGCCCGACGAGCAGAAGGGTCGGCGGGCCCCACGCTCGGATCCCGCGCGTCACGCCTTTTCCGAGCCGTCGCACGCCGGCGGGCCTGTCGACCTCGGCTGCCGTCATCCCGACAAGCCCTCGGCGGCGACCCGGCGCGCGGCGATGTCGTCCCCGTCCTCGTCGGGCGAGCCGCCGCTTCGCTCGTCGCCCCGCAACGCCTCCCGGACCGCGGTCACGAGGTGGAAGTATTGCTCGAGCTCGCGGGTCTCGACGTTCCGCTCGCGCGGCAGGTCGATCTCGATGATCGAGCTGATCCGACCGGGTCGCGGCGACATCACGACGACGCGCGTCGATAGGAAGACGGCCTCAGCGATCGAATGCGTCACGAAGACGATCGTCGTCTCGGTGCGCTCCCAGATCTTGAGCAGCTCGAGGTTCATCCGCTCGCGGGTCATCTCGTCGAGAGCGCCGAATGGTTCATCCATCAGGAGGAGTGCCGGGTCGACGGCCAGCGCCCGCGCGATCGCGACGCGTTGCTGCATCCCTCCGGAAAGCTGCCACGGGTAGTGACCGGCGAAGTCGGATAGCTCGACCAGGCGCAGGTGCTCCATCGCCCGCTGCTGGCGCTGTGCCTTGGAGGCACCGCTGATCTCGAGCGGCAGCTCGACGTTGCCCTGGACCGTCCGCCAGTCGAACAGGATCGGTGCCTGGAAGACCATCCCGTAGTCGCGGTCGCGGCGCGCGCGTTCGGCCGGCTTGCCGTTGACCGTGATCGTGCCGGACGTCGGCGGGGTCAGGTCACCGATGAGCCGCAGCAGGGTCGACTTCCCGCAGCCCGATGGCCCGATGAGCGACACGAACTCACCAGCGGCGATCGACAGGTCGATGC
>Ga0207708_10001121_pt1 | contig 20133 bp, 15 predicted proteins | sample KBSK5101metaG_FD_184340 | JGI IMG/M metagenome (GOLD analysis project Ga0207708, IMG submission 184340) | Corn, switchgrass and miscanthus rhizosphere microbial communities from Kellogg Biological Station, Michigan, USA - KBS K5-10-1 metaG... | ecosystem: Host-associated > Plants > Roots >...
CGCGGTCCAACGGTCGCGCGGTGACGAACAGGACTGCCAGGCTCAGCGTCGTGGCCGCCGTGGTCAGGGTCGCGACCATCAGCGAAGAGTCCTGGATCCCGAGCGCTGCGAAGATCCACGAAATCAGCAGCCCGAGGACCGGCGGCCCGAGGATCGCCACGGGCATCAGACGTCTGATAAGCGTTCCTCCCGGAGTTGGCGCCGTGGCCGCGCGCATGAATCCCCGTTCGGTTCGTTGCAACAACAGGCCCGCCGACACGAGCAGAAGGCTGATGGAAGTTGGGAGCGCTACACCAATTACCGGCGCTTGCGCGAGCCGATAGAGTGGGTCCGCGCCGAAGAAGATCCCCATCAAGGATACGAAGCCGGTCAACGCGGCCAGCACGATGAGCCATTGCGACGGAACGACGCGCCCCGTCGGGCGGGAGTCGAACACCAACAGCGCAGCGCCGAGGCATGCCAGCGCCGCGGCCGTCAGCGGCGACGGTCGCCCGGGGTACGGTCCAGGCTGGTTGGGAAAGAGGAGCTGGTCGATACCGAAGTGCGTAGCGAGCGCGTACTCGCCGAGTGTGCCGATGCCGAGAGCGAGCACGACCAGGGCGAGAAGGAGCGACGTGGCTCGCCGAACGCGTCCTGCGTCTGGCTGCTGGCGCAGCGCTCCAGCGACGCCGATCGCGAGGAGCCCCACGGCGGTGTTCGCCATCATCGGCGGCTGACCCGGCACGATCGTGGTCAACGCGGCTGCTCCGGTGAACCAGCCGATGAGCCCGAGCGCTCCAAGAGCCGCGCCTCCCAGGCACGAGAGTCGACCGACTCTTGCGAAGCGAGAAGGGCTCACGAAGCGCCTCCGTCCATGGTGTTTCGACGCTGAACGTTCGATCGTCTCGCCCCGTGCGCACCTCTGCCATACGTACAAGGACGTACGAGCGACGCGGATGCTCCACCACCTCGGTCGACCTACGTCGTGAAGCGCGGCCCTAGTCCTTCCGTGAACACCGCCGTCGCAACTCAGCGCCAGCCGAGCTCCGGCGCAACGTATTTGAGGATGCTCTCGAGCGCGTGAGCGTTGTATTCGACTCCGAGCTGATTCGGCACCGTCAGCAACAGCGTGTCGGCGGCTGCAATCGCCTCGTCCGCCGCGAGCTGCTTCACGAGCGTGCCCGGCTCGGCGGCGTACGAGCGGCCGAAGATCGCGCGCGTATTCGCGTCGATGTAGCCGATCTGGTCCTGCTCGTCGCCGCCGCGGCCGCCGAAGTACGCGCGATCACGGTCGTCGACGAGCGCAAAGATGCTGCGGCTCACCGACACGCGCGGGTCGCGCTTGTGTCCCGCCTTCTTCCACGCCTCGCGATACGCCTCGATCTGCTTGCGCTGCTGCACGTGCAGCGGCTCGCCGCTTTCGTCGGTCTTCAGCGTGGAGCTCTGCAGATTCAAGCCGAGCGCGGCCGCCCACTCGGACGTCGCGTTCGAGCTCGAGCCCCACCAGATCCGCTCGCGCAGGCCTTCGGAGTGCGGCTCCACGCGGAGAAGGCCGGGCGGATTGGGGAACATCGGCCGCGGATTCGGTTGCGCGAACCCCTCGCCCTTGATCACCTCGAGGAACACCTCCGCGTGACGGCGCGCCATGTCGGCGTCGGTCTGGCCCTCTTGCGGCGCGTAACCGAAGTACCGCCAGCCCTCGATCACTTGCTCCGGCGAGCCGCGGCTGATGCCGAGCTGAAGCCTGCCGCCCGCGATCAGGTCGGCGGCGCCCGCGTCTTCGGCCATGTACAGAGGATTCTCGTAGCGCATGTCGATGACGGCCGTGCCGATCTCGATCTTCTTCGTGCGCGCGCCCACCGCGGCGAGTAGCGGGAACGGCGAGCCGAGCTGACGCGCAAAGTGGTGCACGCGGAAGTACGCGCCGTCGGCGCCGAGCTCCTCGGCGGCGACCGCGAGCTCGATCGACTGCGTCAACGCGTCGGCGCCCGTGCGAACTTGCGAGTGCGGCGAAGGCGTCCAGTGCCCGAACGAAAGGAATCCAATCTTCTTCATCTACCGACGGTAGCTCTGGAAGGCGCTAACCGTCTACTTCCACTCGATGGGGACGGCTTTAGTTCCCATACTGCTTCCTGAGGAACTCGACGTGATCGATGGTGACCGCGAGCGCTTGCTCGTGCACCAACCTGATCCGATCGCGGAAGAATTGGGCGCGGCTCGCCGACACCCGGTTGCGCACATAGTCCGTAGGCTGCGGTGCGTGACCCATGCCGGCGAGGATGTACTGGAACGACGTGTGGTGGAAAAAATCGAACCCGCTGGTGTTGTCGTAGGTATCGGGGGCTCGGTGACGCCAGGTTGCCAGCAGCGATTTCAACCGCTCGGGAATTTTGGCGTTATGCCTGTTGGCACGCCAAAACTCCGTGTCCTCGCGCTGCGTCGTGCAGTAGTGCAGGACTATGAACTCGCGAATGTGCTCGTAAAGCCGCGTCATGGCGCTGTTGTAGCTGTCCACGAGCGGCTGCGGGCAATCACGCGTCGGAAAGTGAAAGCTCAACAGCGCGAGTCCCTGCGACACGAGACCGATTCCGGTCGACTCCAGCGGCTCGATGAACCCGCCCGCAAGCCCGATCGCAATGCAGTTTTTCACCCAGAGCTGCCGATTGTGTCCGATCCTCATCTTCAAACGACGTGCAGATAGATCCGCGCTCTGCGGACCGATGTAGGCGCGCAACTCTCGTTCCGCGTCTTCGTCGGAGATGAACTGGCTCGAGTATACGTAGCCGCACCCGCGACGCCCGTGGTCGCTGTCGTCGCTCCACGCCTGGCTAGGGCCCACCATAGTTTGTTGGTCGCTCAACGGGATGTCCCAGATCCAACCGCTGTTGCTCGCCGTAGCAGTCGTGAACGGCTTGATCGCCACATCGGCGGTTTTGTACGGCACTCGTATGGCGACGGCCCGATCGTTGAATAGTGAATCGCCGAACGGAACGAAGTCGGTCCCATAGTGCTTGTTGATCAACAATCCGACGAAACCGGAGCAGTCGATGAAGAGGTCGCCGGTGACATCACCGTGCTCGCGCGTCTTCAACGCCGTGATGAACCCGCGCTCGTCAGTGGCCACGCCGTCGACATTGGCGACGACGCGCTTGACCCCGCGCTCGAGCGCCACTCGCCGCAGAAAACGTCCGAACAACACCGTATCGAGGTGATAGGCGTAGTTGAAAAGCCCTTCATACTGCTTGCTGTCCGCAGTTTTTGGCGCCCGTAGCCGGTCGGAAATGAACGCCGAGGGACCCGTCAGATAGCAGTAGTCCATGTCGAAACCGTGATCGGCGCGTAGCGCCGACCAGATGTCTACCAACCACATGCCATCGACGGTCGGCACGTTCTCGAACGGATGGTAGTAATGGTGCTGGCCGATCTTGGCGGGGTCGTCGCGCCAATTCACGAACTTGATGCCGTTCTTGAATGTGGCGTGCGTGTTGATCATGAACGACGCTTCATCGACGCCGATGAATCTCAATGTGTTCTTCAGATCGTTCAGCGTCGCCTCGCCGACGCCGATGATTCCAATGTCCTCCGATTCGACCAACGTGACGGTCGCGCCGGGCACCTTGAGATTGGACAGGATGCGCTGAATGTAGCAAGCGCTCATCCAGCCGGAGGTTCCGCCGCCCAAGACGACGACATGCTTGACGGGTTCGTTCACGAAGCGATTACTCGAGCATCTCGTGGGCGCGGGTCAAAACGTCGGTCGGCCCCAACTTTCCTACGTTATACCCCACGTCTCCGCCCCAGTTGTACTGCACGTCCCAACCAACCAGATCGACTTGCTGCTCGTTCGTGAACGAGGTGCTGATCGCCGCGTTCGCGCCCGTGCTCGGATTGCGTACCAACCGCGATCGTGCGAGTTCTTGGCCGACGCGACGAACAGCGTGCTCGCGCCTGGTAGAACCTACATTAGGTGCTACTGCCACGGACCTGTTTGAAGACCGGGGGCTCTGGTTTAATCCGAAGGATGCGTGTCGCACAGACGACACCCGTCTAGATTCGGAACAGGGGGAATTGTAGTGAAACAGCAACAGGCCGTTACTCTGCGTTTCAGCGTTCTGGCGAGCGCGGTTTCCGTCGCCCTTGCGGCCGGCATGCCGGCCAGGGCACAGCCCGTAGGCAGTGAGGAGCCCCTTGAAGAGCTCGTCGTCACGGGCTCGCGCATCGTCAAGCGCGACTTGGAGGCCAACAGCCCGATCATGACGGTCGACGCAGCTCGATTCGAAGAGTCGAGCAACATCGCCATCGAAGCCGTCATGAATCAGCTGCCGCAGTTCGTGCCCGCGGTTTCACAGTTCGATGCCGGCAACACCTTTGCGGGATCCCAGCGGACGCCGGGCGCAGCCACCTTGAGCCTGCGCGGTCTCGGCTCGAACCGGAACTTGGTGCTGCTCGACGGCCGGCGCGCGATGCCGATCAACGCCTCGATGGCGGTCAGCATCAACACGATTCCGTCGGCGGCCATCGCGCGCATCGAGACGATCACGGGTGGCGCCTCGTCGGTGTACGGCGCCGATGCCGTGGCCGGTGTCGTGAATTTCATCACGAAGCAGAACTTCGAAGGCATCGACTTCGACGTCCAGGCGGGCCAGACGATGGAGCAAGACGGCGAGGAGTATCGCGTCTCCGCACTCTTCGGCTCGAACTTGGCGGACGGCCGCGGCAACGTCATGATCGGCTTCGAGCGTTCGGTCCGCGAGGAAATTCGCAGAGTCGATCGCGAGTTCTACGCGGACGCCTTCGCAGACCCCCTTGCCAACACGGCCGGGTCTTTCTATTCCGCGGCGGGGTATACGGCCAACAGCGCGAATCTACATTCCCAGGCTTCGCAGAACGCGGTCTTCGGTGGGCCGACCTCGCCGCTCGACGGCTCGACCATTGCGCGGACGGGCACGTTCTACATGAATCCCGACGGTACGTTGTACAAGACGACGGCGAACGCGACCTATACGTACACGGGCGGGTTCAGTCAGCCCGACACCGACCTGCCGTGGCGGAAGCTCGACGGCGTCAACGGCAATTTGCGGGAGAATCAACACACCACCCTGGCGCAGATTCCGCTCGAACGCTATTCGATATTCGGCCGCGCCCACTTGGACGTTTCGGATAACGTCCGTGCGTTTGCCCAGCTCCTGTACAGCGAGAACTCGACCCGGGCGACCGGCTCGGATCCGCCGATGCTCGGCGGTTGGCGTACGCCGATTCCGCACGGTGACGGCATCTACGCGCCGTCGCTGAACGACGACGGCACCACGCACCTCGATTATTTGCCCGGAGGAAAGATTGGATTGAATTGCCCGCCGGTCGGAGGGTGTTCGAAGTCAGAGGTATGGCCGACGCCGCCGCAGCTGAGAGCGATGCTCGACAGCCGGGCGGCGACCGGGCAGCCGCTAGGCTCAGGTAGGGAGCAGGACTTCGACGTCGTGCAGTCGGTGGTGTGGGCCGGTTCACGCCGCAGCTTCGTCGACACGAGCTCCTTGCAGATCATCGGCGGGCTCGAGGGCGACTTCGGGCTCAAGGACTGGACCTGGGAGGCGTATGCGTCGCAGGGCTCGACGAGCACCGTCAATATCTACAACGGAGCCACTTCGCTGGCGCGCTGGCGCTTCGTGCAAAGGCAGCCGAACTACGGTAAGGGTCTGTACTACGCGGGCAACGAATACGGCGGCAACTTCGGTGCCGGCGCGATCACCTGCACGTCGGGCATCATCTCGGTCTATGGCGTCAACGGCTGGACCGAGGGCGACGTCCCCTCGGAGGACTGCCAGAAGGCCGTGACCATGCAGCCCAAGGCGACGGGCGAAATGAAGCAGACCGTCATGGAGTACAACATGCAGGGCTCCGTGGTGGAGATACCGGCGGGCGACATGCGGTTTGCGGCCGGCCTCTCGAACCGCGTCAACAAGTACACGTACTTCCCCGACCCCACGAACACGCCGGAGTCCGTGCTCGACTCACCGGGAGCCTTTTTCCCGGTCGGCGAGGCCGTCGGTGAGACGGAGGTCAGCGAGATCTACGGCGAGCTGCTCGTGCCGCTGCTGGCCGATAAGCCGGGGTTCCGAAGCCTGAATCTCGAGCTCGGCTACCGCACGACCGACAACGAACCGAGCCCAGACGACGACACCTACAAGGCGCTGATCGACTGGACCATCGTCGACCGCGTGCGGTTCCGTGGCGGCCGGCAGATCGCCAACCGGGCGCCTAACATCGGTGAGCTGTTCCAGGCTTCCGAGCAGTTTGCGCCGTTTACGTTCGTGCAAGGCGATCCGTGCTCGACGCGCGATCCGGCGCAGCTGCCGTACACGGCGAATGCTGCCATCAACGGAACCGCGCGGGCGAACCAAGTGATAGCGCTCTGCTCGCAGCTCATGGGGCCGGCGGGAGCAGCGGAGTTTTACAGCGAGCCCACGAACCAGCCCAACACGCTGCAGGTCGCGCGTATCTCGAATCTGCAGGGGAATCCGAATCTGCACTCGGAGCAGGCGGAGACGATCACGGCGGGGTTCGTCTTCGACCTCACCGACCGATCGAATCTGTCGATCGACTACTGGCGGATCCGGATCACCGACATGATCGCGGAGGAGTTCGGCGACATCCTCTACGAGAATTGCCTCGACCTCGACACGAACCCGACCCAAAACCCACTGTACCCGGACTGTACGCGGCTCGTGCGCAATCCGAGCACGGGTGCCAACGCGACGATCTCCACGTCGTACACGAACGAGCAGGAGGTCGATCTGGCCGGTTACGACGTGCAGTACAACTGGAGCCGCGAAGTGGGGCCGGGCTCGATGGTGCTGAACGCGATGGCGACCATCGCGGATCATACGAAGACGCGCCCGAACTCGGAGGCCGACTGGTTCGACTACAAAGGATCATCGGGGCCGAGCAACATCCGCAGCGTCAATCCGTACGCGTACGACTACCGGCTGTTCACGACGGCCAACTACTCGGTCGGCGATTGGAGCGGCAGCCTACGCTGGCGGTTTTTGCCGAGCCTCGAGAGCGAGGCGGCCGTCCGTACGCTCGCGTCTCTGGATCAGCCGACGAATGACTACAACATCTTCGACGGGTCCATGCGTTACACCATAAATCAGATGACGGAGCTGCGGTTCGGCGTCGACAACCTGTTCGATGTCGAGCCCGAGCGCACGTTCCCGGAAGCCCAGCGTAATGACGTTTTCCCGAACAACTCGACGGGTCCTGGATACAACGCGTCCGGCGACACCAACGAAAACTTCTACGACTTCTTAGGAAGGCGGTGGTACCTGGGCTTCAAGATGACCTTCTAGATAGTCGAGCCGCGCTGGCTCGCGGCGGGATTTCGAGCTAGGTTAGTGCGACTTCGGGCCATATCGTGGAGTGAGCCCGCGCCGTGATTGCTCGACAGTCTCCGAAAGTGGCCGAGGCCGCTCAGTGCGATTTGAGCGGGAACCATGCGCGTGCGGTGAGCCTGCTTGCGGAGGCCTGTGCGCACGGCGACGTGGAAGCGATGACTCGCCTTGGCAAGCGTTTGCTCGTCGCAGCGAACGCTCCCGATCGCCCCGCGCAGGGCGCGGAGCTCATCAGGACCGCTGCCCGCCTGGGCGGGGCCGAAGCGGCGGCCCAGCTCGCGGTGCTGTCGGCGATTGGCATGTTCGTGGATCAGAGTTGGGAGGCGGCGCTCGCCGCGCTAGTGTTTTCGGCCGAGCGCGGCTGGCCGGCGGCGCAACGGCAGCTGCGGATCCTGGCCGCCGATCGCGAGCTGGCTGCTCGGGAGAGCGATCCCGCGCGCTGGCGGCAGCTTGCAGCCACGATCGACGCCGGCCGGTGGCATGCGCCGCTAACCGGCGCGACGTTGAGCGAATCTCCTTTGGTCCGTCATTTTCCGGATTTCGCGAGCGCGGAAGTTTGCGAGTGGCTGATCGACAAGTCTCGGGGTCGACTCGTGCGCGCGTCCGTGTATAGCCAACAGACCAGAAAAGAGAAAATCAGCGAAACGCGGACCAACACTTGGGCGATGTTCAACGTGCTCGAGGCGGATCTCGTCAGCGTGCTGGTGCAGGTGCGAATGTGCGCGAACACCGGCGTGCCGTTCCGCCATCTCGAGCCTTTGTCGGTCCTTCACTATGCCGTCGGCGAGGAGATCACGGAGCACTTCGACTTCGTCGACCCGCTGCAAACGCCGAACTACGAGCAGGAGCTCGCGGAGAATGGGCAACGCATCGTGACGTTCTTGGTGTACTTGAACGACGACTACGCGGGCGGCAAGACCGAAATGCCGGAGCTTGGCATCTCGCACCGAGGGCAGAAAGGCGAGGGTTTGTTCTTCGTCAATGCACACCCGAATGGCGATCCGGATCGGCGAACTGTGCACGCGGGGCGCCCGCCGACCCAAGGCGAGAAGTGGGTGGTCTCGCAGTTCATGCGCAGCCGTCCGCTTTTCTGACCCCGCGCTCCGGCCTCGCAGCACGTATGCAAAATCCGGATCCTGTCTCCGACGAGCCGATTCGCTTCAATCCGGCCCTCGACCTCGAAGCTGCGACTCGCGCATTCGCACAGCGCGGCAGAGTTCGGATCGCGGATGTTCTGGACCCCCTGAGCGCCGCGAGACTGTACGGCTGTCTGGAGGCCGACGTGCCCTGGAGTCTCACCTACAACGAGGGCCAGAAGAACGTCTTTCTCGACGCCGCTGCCCTGCAGGAGCGCGGTGAGCGCAAGCAGCAGGAGCTCTTGGCGAGCATCCTGTCGCGCGCGCAGGGCCACTTTCAGTACTTGTTTCGCAGCTACCCCATGGTAGCCGCCTACCTCCAAGGCCGCGACCCGGAGCTGTTCTTGCACGACGCGTTCGAGTGGCTCAACGATTCTCGGACGCTCGAGGTGCTGCGGAGAATCACGGGCATCGACGCGGTGATCAAGGTGAACGCTCAGGCCACGCTCTACCGCCCGGGGCATTTTCTCAAGCATCACGACGACAGCGGTTACCCCGAGCAACACCGCCGCGTCGCCTACGTGCTGTACCTGACGCGCGACTGGCGCGCGGATTGGGGCGGTCAGCTCCAGTTCCTCGACGCGCACGGCGAGGTCGAAGAGGTCTGGATGCCGCGTTTCAATTCGCTGGGATTGTTCCTCGTGCCGGCGCCGCACGTCGTCAGCTACGTGGCGCCATTCGCCACGCAGCCGCGTTATGCGATCACGGGATGGCTCTGCGACGGGCCCGAAACGATGGGGAGTGCGTGAGCGGCGTCGTCAAGAAAGTCGTAGTCATGGGCGGCGGAACGTCCGGTTGGATGAGCGCCTGCTACATCGAGCGGCAACCGGTCCGGCGCGCACGTAGGAATGCGGAGCCATGAACAAGCCTGATTCGGCGCTGAAGGATTTCATTCACGTCGAGAGAGGGATAATTCCCGGTGACCTCTGCAGCAAGATCGTCTCCGAAATCGAGCCGCGGGAATGGCGTCAGCATGGCTGGTACGGCAATGTGCAGGACAAATTCGTCACCCACGAGACGATGGAACTGGAGGTCCAGGAATGCACGACGGAACACTTCGAGCTCCTGACCCCCTGGGTTGCGAATGCCGGCAGGGCCTACAGCGCGAAGTTCTCGTTTCCGGCCGAGCTCACGCAGCCGATCGCACGCAGATTCAGTGCCATTCGATTCAACCGGTATTCGCCCGGGCAGATCATGCGACAGCACCACGACCACATACACAGCCTGTTCGACGGTGTGTACAAGGGCATCCCGGTGTTCTCCATGGTCGGCAATCTGAACGCCGACTACGAGGGGGCGGATCTGTACTTCTGGGACGGCTACAAAATGCCGCTGGGCGTCGGCGATATCTGCCTTTTTCCCTCGCTGTTCATGTATCCGCACGGCGTAACGGAAGCGACGCGCGGCAAGCGCTATAGCTTCGTTTGCTGGTACTGGTGAGCGCCCCGGCCGCGCTTCGAGCCGCGTGAGAATCGCCAACGTCAACGAGGGGCAGGAAGACGAGATCTATGTGATCGACGACTTTCTGCGCGACGCTCAGCTGATGCGTCGACTCGGGTTGCAGGCCGAGTACCCCGTGCCGCTCGAGACGCCATGGTATCCGGGACGGAACTCGAGCCGGCCGTTCCCGATCGCTGGGCTCGACCAGATGATCGGCCACATCACGGGGCGTGCCGTGGCCCCGCTCGCCGACAGCGCGCACACGAAGTTTCGTGTGTGCCTCGCGGACGAGGTCGGCAAGGGCGGCGTTCACATCGACAATTGCCACTGGACCGGCGTCTATTGCTTGACGCTCGACGAGCACGCCCACGGCGGCACGGACTTTTTCCGGCATCGTCCTAGCGGCACTTTGCGAGCCCCGGTTTACGCGGAGGATTGGTCGAGCTGGCCCTTCGACACGGTGGCCAAGCTATGGAATGAAGTGATACACCCGCACACGAACGATGCGAGCAAGTGGGAGCTCGTTCGTAGTGTGCCGATGAAGTTCAATCGGCTCGTGCTCTTTCGTCCTTGGCAGTGGCACAACGCGGGCGCCGGCTTCGGCGACCGCCTCGAGAATGGGCGGTTGATCTATCTGCTGTCGTACAACTCCCTGTGATGCGGCGTGCGCGAGTCGGTTCCTAATGCCGGATTTGATTCACTTCCGCGATGTCTTCGTAGACCTCGCAGTTACCGCGCTCCGGTAGCAGCTTCGCGTCGGGATTTGCGTTCGGCACGAGCGTGCGCGGCGTCAGCACCCAGGGCTCCACGAGCACACCGGGGTCTTCGACGGTGACCTCGTACAAGATCGTATTACCCTGACGCGTGAACCTCTCGACGATGTGCATCTGATCTGTGTGGAAGAAGCCGCCGCGCCCGAGCCACGTCCGATCGTTGAACCCAATCGAATCGAGGACGAGCGTGTCGCCCTCCCAGTGGCCTACGGTGTCCCCGTAATAGCTGTTTGCGAACTCGGCTTCCTCGTCGTGTTTGCGGCCGTCGGTCGGGATCACGCGAAATTCGCCGAGGCCGCCGCCCGCGTCGGCATACTGCGTGTAGAGGAACGTAATGTCGTCTGCCGACTGGTAGATGCGCCGCGGCGGGCCCTGGCGCGGCAGGCCGAGAGGCTGGCACGTCATGACCGGGTCTTCCTTGTTCGTCCACATGTCGAGCTGCTGAACTTTGTCCCAATACTGCGGCTTGTATAGCGGACGACCGAAGCTCCCGTATCGCGACGGCGAATAGAGCTCGAAGTCTTCCGTCTGATTGATTTGCCGGCTGCATTCCTCGTCTTGCGTCGGGCCGCAGCGGCGCCTGCCGTAACGCCCGATCCAGTCGGTGTGCTGCCACATGCCCGTCAGGTCGGGTTTGCCGGCGATTCGCGGAGTCTGCGCCGATCGGTCCACCGCCGGTTCCGTCTTCGCGACGACGCCGCGCGGGAACTGCGCTGCCGGTTGAATTGCCCTCTGCACGCTCGCCGGCACGGGCGCCACGACATAAACGTTGCCGGTCTCCGTTTCGACGGTGGTCAGGTCACGGACCAGGGCGCCGTTGCGACGCTCGACGATCTTGCCGGCATGGAATACCTCGATCTTGTTGAGCGGGTTGTTCCAATCGCGATAGTCGCCGTAGGTGAACTCCGTCGTGTTGTCGCCATGTCGGACGACCACGCGCTCGGTCATGTACTTCGCATCGAGCGTGGCCGTCGCGGTTGCCCCCGCGACGCCGGGCAGCGGGAACGTCACGACCGGCTTGCCACCTTCCCACGCCACGGACGTGTTGCGAACTTTCGACGCGCCGTCCTCGAAAAGCGTGCCTGGGTTCGGTCCGAGCCAGAACGTGTCGGTCGTTCCTGCGAGCGCGGCCTTGGCCGCGCCCTGCGGGCTCGCCCAGATGCGGATCAGCCGCTCCTGCACGCTGCTCGCCATCGGCGTGACCTTGCCCTTCTGCGGACCGATCTCGGCGCCGGGCGTGTCTTCGTTCCAGGCGTACAGCCCGCTGACTACCTCGATGTTCGAGTACGTTTGGCCGTTGGCCCGCGTGCACGTGTACTGAGCTCGCTGACTCGAAGTCGGGTAGTAGGTGCTCACGCGATACTTCGTGAGCGTGCAAGGCTGGCCGTCCACCTGAACGGTGCCTTTGCCCTGATACTCGAGCGAGGCGACCATATCGCGCTCGTCCTCGCCCTTGAGCATCCCCATGTGCCACATCCAATTGAACAACACGGCGCGCAAGTCTTTCGCGTCACGCGCCGGCGTGTACGGCTCGGCGGTCGCGTTCGCCGCGTTCTGCGCGCTCGCCGTCAACGCTCCGATCGAAAGAGCGATCCCGAGGGTGACGCTTGCGCATAGCGTCCATCGTTTGTTGTCCATGGTGGCAGCTCCCCCTTTCAAGCCGCTGCCGGCGGCTCTCTTTCTTAGTCTCGGTCTTGGTCGTCGAGGCGACGCATTTGAACCGTGTGACCGTCCTTGAACGTGAGCGCGCGCAACAAGCCCACCGGGCTCTTGCCGTCGCGTGCGGGCGTGTACGTAACTGTGACGTCGTCACCGGGCTCGAGCGCGTTCTCGCCTTCTTTACCGATTCGGTATCTCGCGAGCACCGTCACGCTGCCGCCCGTGAACGTCCACTCCGTGTTCGTGCCATCGGCGTTCTTGACGTCGACTTTGAGCGACGAGTGTGGATTCACGAGGTGAAACGCGGAGAAGGAGCTCGAGATCGTCGCTTCCTTACCCAAGTCGTACGCGCCTGCGACGGAGTGATGAGCAAGCAACGCACCGCTCGCCGTCAGCGACGCTCCCAAGACCGCACATCCCAAAATTCGCTTAATCATCTCTACGCCTCCCGAAAATTTCGGATGCCCCGAAAATGCCGGTCACTCGCGACAAACGAAGTTGCGCGCGTCTTCTGGGTTGCCGCTGCCCGTGTACTGCGCGTGCTTCGGATACGCGCACAACGGCCGGCTGCGGCCCGGGAACGCCTTGCCCGTGGCGACGACCGAGTCGGGCGCAACGTCCTTCTCGACCCAATTCATGACCGCCGTGAGCAGATCGAACTCGTCGAGCGCGGCATCGCCGCCGCGGCAATGCAGCATTCCGGGAACGGCGAAGAAGCGGCTCCAGCCCTGAACCTTGTCCATACCGCCGTTGGCCGCGGCCATGCGCTCGTAGTAGTCGATCGTGTCGGTGCCGTGGAACGTCGGGTCGGCCATGCCGTGATAGAAGAGCAGCTTGCCACCATGGCCCGAGAACGAGCTCAAGTTCGTCCAGATGGAGTCCGTCATCTGCGCGATCGGGTTCTCGAGCATCTCGAACAGCCGCCCGTCGACGTCGACGCTGGTCGGCAGCGGCGCGTTGTCCGCGGGTGGTGTTGCGCTCGGTAGAAACGCTGCGACACCGGCGTCGTTCGGGCTCATGCGGTAGATCAGCTTGCCGCGCGAGTTACGCGGGCCTGCGAAGCCCTTCTCGAGCGCGCCGACTTGCGCCGGCGACAAACACCCCGTGTTGTTCGAGCCGGTGCAGGCGAGCATCGCGGGATCGAAGTCGCACGCGCGCGGGTTGAACACCATGCCGTCGCGCACGCCGTCGAGGGCGTCGCACGCAGCGAGCACTCCGTCGGTCACGACCTTCTTGTCCGCTTCGGAAAACAACAGATGCGGTTGCGGCCGACCCTTCGCGTCTTTCGGCGCGGCCTCGTTGAACGCCGCGCGCAACCACGCGTTGCCGAGGCCCGAGTAGCCGACGTGGATCGCGGGATCGCCGGAGACGACGCCGTCAAAATAGCTCGGGTAGCGCTGCGTCATGACCATCGCTTCGCGGCCGCCCGTCGAGCAGCCGGCGAAATACGAGTACTCCGCGCGCTGGCCGTAGTACCCGGCGACCATCTCCTTCGCGACGACGGCCACGTCGCCGATCGCGAAATGGTTGAAGTCGATGCTCGCCTGCTGATCAGCGTCGTAGCTACGGTCGAAATTCCTTTCGCTCTGGTGCCCCGTGTCGGTCGAGACCACGGCGAAGCCGCGAGCCAGTCCCGGATTCGCACCGACGGCAGCGACGCCGACGGGCGGGCGCACCAAGCCGTTGTAACCGCCGCCGCCCTGAAACAGGAACCGCTGATTCCAGTTCACGGGCAACGCCAGCCCGAAGCCGATCGCGTACGGCTTGCCCTCGGCGCCGATGCGCGCGTTGATCGTGCCGTCGACGCGACAGTGCGCCGGCAGCGGCGGCGCGGCCGGAACGACCTCGGCTTTCGTGATCGCGACCTTGTAGGTCGGCAGCGAGAAGCTCTTCAGCGCGGCGCAGTCGGGGGCCGCGTGGCTCGCGAAGCTCCACGCCAAGAGCGGGGCCAACAGGGCTAGGTTTTTCATGGATGTGCCTCGTGACTTCGAGTCCGCGGCCAGTATGGTTTGCGCGCGACATGGCGTGCCAGGTCACCCGCAATGGGGAGCATTGCTGCTACCCGTCGCGCGCGCTGACGGCTTGCGGGCGATGCTCGTCGAAGAAGATGATCGGTGCTCTCAAGAATCACCGCCGACCAAGAGAGGGACGAGCCATGCGCTTTCGACAATCACGCCGCGACTTCATCGTGCAGGGCTCGCTCGCGGCTGCGCTGTCCGCGAGCGTCGCGCGCTCGCCCTGGGCACAGACGCAAAGTGTCGAAGTCGAGACCACGTTCGGCCGCGTGCGCGGCACCGACAATCGCGGCATCAAGGTCTTCAAAGGTATTCCATACGGCGCGAGCACGGCCGGCAAGAATCGTTTCATGCCGCCGATGAATCCGGCGGCGTGGACCGGCGTGCGCGATGCGTTCGACTACGGCGCACGCGCACCACAAGCTCAACCGCGCCCGCGCGGCGAGGCCGACGAGCAGGGCGCGACTCCGGGGCAAATCGAGAGCGAAGACTGTCTCTTGTTGAACGTATGGACGCCGGGCCTCCGCGACGGCGGCAAAAGGCCCGTGATCATGTGGTGTCACGGCGGCGGCTTCAACACCGGCTCCGGTGCCGCGCCCGTCAACGACGGAACGAACCTGGGTTTGCGAGGCGACATCGTCACGGTCACGACGAACCATCGCCTCAACGTGCTCGGTTACACGTACCTCGGCGAGATCGGCGGTCACGACTTCGAGCAGTCGGCCGCACTCGGCGTGCTCGATCTCGTGCACGCGCTCCGATGGATTCACGACAACATCGAGCGCTTCGGCGGCGACCCCGGCAACGTCACGATCATCGGCCAGTCCGGCGGTGCGCAAAAAGTATCGACGCTGCTGACGATGCCGTCCGCGAAGGGACTGTTCCATCGCGCCGTCGTGATGAGCGGCTCGGCGCTGCAGCTCCTCGAGCGCGACGCGTCCGCGCGCGTGACGCGCGAGCTCGTCGCCGAGCTCGGGCTTAGCGTACCGACGATCGCGCAGTTGCAGGCGCTGCCAATCGACCGCCTCATGACCGCATACTTCGCCACCGTCGCCAAGCTCAGCGCGCAACGCCTCGGCAACGGCTTCCGGCCGGCCGTCGACGGCACGGCGATCACGCAGCATCCGTTCCATCCCGCGGCGTCGCGCGTGTCGCCCGACGTGCCCGTGATCTTCAGCCACACGAGCGGCGAGGCGACGTTCCGCGCGGACGAACGTCTGTTCACGCTCGACGAGGCTGGTATGCGCAACGAGCTTCGAGCGCGTGTCGGCGACAGAGTCGACGCGCTCGTTGCGCTCTATCGCAAGCTTTACCCCGGAGCGACACCCGCAGACCTCTATTTCCTGATCGCGAGCGATCAACAGTACGGTGCCGGGGCGATGAAGGCGGCCGAGCGCCGGTCGGCGCCGGGTTTTGCGCCCGCATACTTGTATTACTGGACGTGGGAGTCTCCGGTCGAAGGCGGCAAATATCGCGCTCAGCACACGATCGACATCGCGTTCGCGTTCGATAACGTTCGCGCGTCTCGACTCACCTCGGGCGCTCCCGACGCGCAGGCGCTCGCGGACCGGGTCAGCGAGGCCTTCATTGCGTTCTTCCGCACCGGCGATCCCAATACACCGAAATCGAAATTGCCGGCCTGGCCGCGCTTCGATTCCGTCAATCGACCGACCATGGTGTTCGATAGCACGCCGGAGTTGCGCAACGACCCGTTGCGCGAGCAACGGCTCGCGATGTGGGAAACCCTCGGGCTCACCTGAACCGTCCCGCCTCCACGCTCGTCGGCTGCGCGAGAGGCCGAACCGTTCGGTTCTTGTTGTTGCCGTTCACGGCGCAACTGGCATAGGGTGACGCTGGGGGCGGGGGAATTGATCGGCGCACGTAAAGGCCAAATTCGCGATCTCTTGTGGGGCGCTCGCGCGCGTCTGCATCCGGCGGAGTTTGGTCTGCGCGACTCCGGCCGACGCAAGAAGGTTCCGGGGCTGCGTCGCGAGGACGTCGCCGTTCTCGCGCAGGTGAGCCTGAAGTGGTACACGTGGCTAGAGCAGGGCCGCGAGCTCAATTTCTCCGAGGAGCTGCTCTACCGTATCGCGCGTACGCTGCGCCTCCTGCCATGCGAAGCCGCGTATCTCGTTGCGCTCACGCGTAAAACTCCTTCACCCGAAGTCACCACGGCCGCCTCGGGTACCAGTGACTGGTTGCGTCGCACGATACTGTTTGCGCCGGTGCCCGTGCTCGCGATGACCCTGCGCTGGGACATCGTCGCGTGGAACGAGCTTACGTCGTGCGTGTTTCGCGACTATGGCGCCGTTCCGTCGGCTCAACGCAATCTGCTCAAGCTCGTCCTGACCGACCCGCGCTATAGGCGCGATCCCGAAGCGTTCGAGCAGCTCGTGCGCCACCTGCTCGGGGAGTTTCGCCTTGATTTCGGCCGCTGCGCCGGTGATCCAAAATTCGAACAGCTCATCGCGGAGCTTTGCGAGACGGTGCCCGATTTCGCGCGGCTCTGGAGCAGAGTCGAGCTTTGGACCGCGCCGCGCGCCACGGTCGTCGAGCACGATGAGCTGGGTGATTTGTACTTCGACCGCGTCACGTACCTGACGGAGTATCAGCCGCCGCTGCGCGTAGTGATGTTCACTCCGGGCGACGCAAATACGGCCCGCGTCATCGCGAGCCTCGAGCGGCCGATCGAGGACGACCTCGCCCCCGCGAACACGACGCGCCACTTGAGTGCGGCGACAAGCACGCTGGCCGCCGACGCTCTGCGGATGCCGCGGGTCGTCACGGCGAAGCAAGTCGTTCGCTCGCCGTCATCGGGCGCGACCCGGATCATGCGGGGCGAGGACGTGGTATCACTATCGGCCAAACGTGCCCTCGGGCCGTAGGCGAGCAGCGCGCCGGAAACGGAGGATTGAAGGGGAAGCCTATGCATAGGAGCGGAAATGTCCGCATCCACGCCGTGGTGTGGTTTGCAGGCATCGCAGTCGGCGCGAGCGCCGCCGCCCAAGTGCCGATCGTGGTGGCCACCGTGCCCGCCGAGGACACAGCCGCGGCCGTCGTCGACCCGAATTGGAAAGCGCCGCGAACGTCGTGGGGCCATCCGAACCTCGAAGGCGTCTACAGCACGGACGACATGCGAGGCGTTCCGCGCGACCGGCCCGAGGACATGGGCACGCGCGAGAAGCTCACGCCGGAGGAGTTCGCGGCGCGCGCCAAGTCCGATGCCGACGAGCGCGATCGCGTTCTGAACAAAGCTTCATTCTCGTCGAACAGCGTCGGCAGCCGAACGTTCGGCTGGACGTCGCAAATCATCGATCCCCCGAACGGACGCATGCCGCCGCTCTCCGCAGAAGGGCAGGCGCGCTCGCGGCCCGTGAAAGACCGTGGCTCGTACGGCGCCGGACCGTTCGACACCTTCGAGGACTTCCATCTCTACGACCGCTGCATCACGCGCGGCATCCTGGGCTCGTCGTTCGCCGTCGTCTATGGCAACGGCGTCCGCATAGCGCAGAGTCCAGACAACGTCGTCATCAGCTACGAGATGCTGGCCGATTCACGCGTGATCCCGCTCGTCGAGCGTCCGCACGCGCAGGACACCTTGAAGCAGTATCTCGGCAACTCGCGCGGCCACTGGGAAGGCGACACGCTCGTCATCGAGACGAAGAACTTCAACGGCAAGACGAGCATCGGCGGCAACGGCATTGGCGTTCGGCATAGCGATCAGCTCGTGCTGACGGAACGGCTGAGACGCGTCGATCCGAACATGATCGAGTACCGCGCGACGGTCGACGATCCGCTGACCTACACGGCGCCGTGGACGGTGCGCATGATGTGGACTACGCAACCCGGCTACGAGATTTTCGAGTACTCGTGCCACGAGGCGAATCGCGCCATCGCAGGCGGGCTCGGCGGCGAGCGCAACTACGAGGCGCGCGTCCGTGAAGCAAAGGCGAAAGGCTTGCCGATACCGGAGCGGCTGCCGAGTCAGCCGAATCTCGCGCCGTTGCCCACGGACGACGCTGCATTCATCAACATCAATCGCGAAGAGCACGAGCGGCGATAGCCGGCCAGTCACGAGCATGCAACGACAATACTTCTTCGCAGCGGCGCTCGCCTCGCACTTGTTGCTCGCGGCCTGCGCACCCCCCGGCGATTCGACAACCGACGCATCGAGCGATGCGGTGCCCGGTAGACCGGCGCGGGTCAGCGGCCATCCGAATTTGAACGGTGTTTGGCAGGCCATGAACACCGCGTACTGGAACCTCGAGGGCGGACCGACCCAAGCGGTGCCGGAATTCTGGCGACTCGGTGCGCTGTTCGCCGTGCCGCCGGGGCCGAGCGTCGTCGAGGGCGGCGCGATTCCGTATCTGCCGGAGGCGCTCGAGCAGCGCAACAAGAACCGCGCGGCGTGGCCCGCCAACGATCCAGAGACGAAGTGCTACCGGGCGGGAATACCGCGCTCGACGTACATGCCCTACCCGTTTCAGATCGTGCAGGGCGACGGCGACATCATGTTCGTCTACGAGTACGCCACGTCGAATCGTACCGTGCGCATGACGAACCACCTCGACCCCAAAGAAGTCCTCGTCGATCAGTGGCTCGGATGGTCGAATGGCCGGTGGGAGGGCGAGACACTCGTCGTCGACGTGTTCGGCCAGATCCGCGACACGTGGCTCGATCGCGCCGGTAACCATCACAACGGCATGACGGTCGAAGAACGCTACACGCCGATGACGGAGAACCATATCTGGTACGAGGCGACAATCACGGATCCGAAGACGTTCTCGCGGCCGTGGAAGATCGCGATGCCGCTCTATCGGCGCATGGAACCGAACGCGGAGATCTTCGAGTACAAGTGCGTCGAGCTCGCGGAGCCGCTGCTGTACGGCGAGTTGCTCAAAGAACCCATCAAATAAGGAGACTGCATGAGCTTCAAGCCACTGCTGCTTGGCGTCGTCGCGACACCGACGCTGATCGTCGGCGTGCCGTCGTTGGCCCACCACTCCTTCGCTTCGGAGTTCGATGCCAGTCGCCCCGTCGAGGTCTTGGGTGTCGTCAAGGAAATGCGCTTCAGCAATCCGCATTCGTGGATCTACATCACGGTCAAGACAGACAGCGGCGAGATTCAAGATTGGGCATTCGAGGGCGCGGCGCCGAACGCGTTGCTGCGCCGCGGCTACAATCGCGATTCGTTGCCGCCGGGCACCGAAATTCGGATTCGCGGCTTCCAGGCGCGCGACCGCACCAATCGCGCGGCGGGCACGCAGGTGACGCTCGTGAAAGACGGGTCACGGCTGTTCGTCGGCTCGACGGGCGTCGGCACGCCTGGAGATCCGACCGTCGAAGGTGGCGGCGTCGAGCAATGATTGCAGCGACGCTGCCGGCGTTATTCAGAACGAACTACTTTGGAGAGAACAATGACCAGCAGAGCTTTGCGATGTGTCGTCATGATCGGGGGTCTGATGGCCGGTGCGTCGGTCCAGGCGCATCACTCGACGGCCGGTGTCTACGATCCGGCTAAAGAGGTGAAAGTCACGGGCGCGCTGGCCAAGCTGCAGTTCGTGAATCCGCACGGATCGATCGTGGTGACGGTGAAGAACGCCGACGGCACGACGACCGATTGGACCTTCACGACCGGTTCGGCCACGGCGCTCGCCACCCAGGGGATCACCAAGGTCGGCCCGAACGCGCTCAAGATCGGCGAAGAGGTGACCGTGATGGGCACCCCGGCACGGAACGGGAG
>Ga0207708_10001122_pt1 | contig 20131 bp, 4 predicted proteins | sample KBSK5101metaG_FD_184340 | JGI IMG/M metagenome (GOLD analysis project Ga0207708, IMG submission 184340) | Corn, switchgrass and miscanthus rhizosphere microbial communities from Kellogg Biological Station, Michigan, USA - KBS K5-10-1 metaG... | ecosystem: Host-associated > Plants > Roots >...
ACCTGTTGGACCAGCAGTTACAGCCGGTGCCGGTGGGGATCACGGCGGAGTTATATCTGGGGGGCGAGGGGCTGGCGCGCGGGTATCTGGGACGGCCGGCGTTGACGGCGGAGAAGTTCATTCCCGATCCGTTTGGGCGGAAGGGCGGCGGGCGGCTGTACCGGACTGGAGACTTAGCGCGTTATTTGCCGGATGGGAACATCGAGTATCTGGGGCGGGTGGACCACCAGGTAAAGATCCGCGGGTATCGCATCGAGTTGGGCGAAGTAGAAGCGCGATTGGCCCAACATGGTGGGGTGAGAGAAAGCGTGGTGCTGGCGCGCGAAGACGAGCAGCGCGGAACACGTCTGGTGGCCTACGTGGTAGCGGCGGCAGGAGAGAGCGTGAGCGCATCGCAACTGCGAGAGCATCTGCGGCGAGAGTTACCGGAGTACATGATCCCGGGACAGTTTGTGATGTTGGACCAATTGCCGTTGACATCAAACGGCAAGCTTGATCGTAGCGCCTTATATCAACTCGACCTGCTGTCGACCCAATTTGAAGTGTCTTACACTGCGCCGACCGATCAGCTCCAGGAGATGTTGGTAGAAATTTGGGCGGCTGTCCTCGGCGTCGAACGGGTAGGCATCAACGACAATTTCTTTGAGCTCGGAGGTCACTCGCTGCTCGCCGCGCAAGTAATGTCGCGCGTTCAGAAAGCTTTCAAGACGGAACTCCCCTTACGTCTTATTTTCGAGTTTCCAACCGTCGCTGCATTTGCCGAGCAGATTGCATCGCTGCGCAAAGATGATGCCGCCACCCCTCCGCCTTTCGAGTTTGTATCGAGAGAGGAAGATTTACCGCTCTCGTTCGCACAGCAGCGGCTCTGGTTCCTCGATCAACTCGAACCCGGCTCGGATGCCTACAACATGCCCGGTGCGGTGCGCATGAGCGGCTCGCTTGACCAGGCGGCACTCGAGAAGAGTTTGGACGAGATAGCGCGCCGGCACGAAACACTCCGCACGACGTTCCAGGTGAGAGCTGGAAAACCGGTTCAGGTCGTCGCTGCTCCGGCGCCGCTAAACATCCCTGTAACAGATCTTCGCGAGTTGCCGCTCAACGAACGTGAAGCGCAGCTCGATGAGATTCTGGCGCGCGAAGCCCGTGAGCCGTTCGACCTCACGCGTGGTCCATTGCTGCGGGTCAAGCTCGTGCGCTACGCCGATGACGAGCATGTTCTCTTAGTGACGATGCACCACATTGTGTCGGACGGTTGGTCACTCGATCTCTTCCTGCGAGAGATGGCGACGCTGTACCAGGCTTACACAGAAGGCGCGGAATCGCCATTGCCTCAGTTGCAGATTCAATACGCGGATTTCGCAAGCTGGCAACGAAATTGGTTGAAAGATGAAAAGGTCGTTTCACTGTTGGACTATTGGGTGAAGCAACTCGAGGGTGCTCCGCCGGTATTGGATTTACCGACCGACCACCGGCGCCCGGCATCGCGTAGCTATAACGGCGCGAAGCAATCGCTAATCCTTCCTCAGAGTCTGACCGACGAGCTCAAGAGGCTGAGTCGCGAGCAGGGTGTAACGCTGTTCATGGTGTTAGCGGCAGCCTTTAAGGTGATGTTGTACCGCTATTCGAGTCAGCCGGATATCGTCATTGGAACTCCGAGCGCCAATCGCAACCAGGCGGAGATAGAAGAACTGATCGGATTCTTTGTTAATACGCTCGTGCTGCGGACAGATCTTTCGGGATCACCTACTTTTCGCACGCTGCTGGGCAAAATCAGAGAGACAGTGATCGATGCGTGCACTCATCAAGACCTGCCCTTTGAGAAGCTCGTTGAGGAGCTACAGCCGGAGAGAGATGCCAGCCGCACACCCCTCTTCCAGGTGGTGCTGGTCCAGCAGAAACAATTGCTGCCGGAGCTCGAGTGTGCCGGTGTCTGGTTCCGGCCACTGGAAGTAGACACAACCACGGCGAAATTTGATCTAACCCTGCAATTTGCGGAAGCAGATCAGGAACTGCATCTGACGCTGGAGTACAGCACTGATCTCTTTGAAGCGGCGACGGCGAAGCGCATGCTCGGACATTTGCAGACCATACTCGAAGGTGTCGTGGCAAACCCCGAGCAGCACATTTCAGAATTGCCGCTACTCACGAACGATGAACAGCAGCAATTACTGAATGAGTGGAACGCTACCGCACGCGAGTATCCGGCAGAGTGCGTCCATAGCATGTTTGAGAAACAGGTCGAGCTCACGCCGGACAGTGTTGCCATTGTTTTCGATAAAGACCGTCAAACGTATCGCGAGCTTAACGCCCGCGCTAATCAAATAGCTCACCTGCTGCAAAGCATTGGAGTTGGCCCGGAGTCGTTTGTCGGAATCTATATCGAACGCACACCGGAAATGCTGGCAGGAGTTCTCGGTGTGCTCAAAGCCGGCGGAGCCTATGTGCCGATTGATCATACCTACCCACTTGAACGCGTTAAGTTGATCCTCGAAGACTGCGGCGTCAGTGCGTTATTGACTCAAACATCTTTGCTGAAGAATCTGCCGGATCACGAGATGCCGGCGATCTGTCTCGATAGCGATCTGGAAAAACTGTCTGCGCAGAGTGTTGAAAATCCTGGAAGTGATGTGCAGGCGGACAACCTGGCTTACGTTATTTATACGTCGGGTTCCACGGGGATACCCAAAGGCGTGGCGGTCACCCATCAGAGCGTGACAACGATGTTGCGCTGGGCGCAAGAGGTGTTCGACGCCGAACCACTGAGTGGACTCATGGTTTCAACCTCGATCTCTTTCGATGTGTCGGTGTTCGAGATGTTTTTCCCGCTCTCCATCGGCATCAAGTCGATCCTCGCACGCAACGCCCTTGAACTATCGCAACTGCCGGCCAGGGATGAGGTGAGCATGATGAGCCTCGTGCCCTCAGCAATGGCTGAATTGATCAGAGCGGGAGACGTGCCCGATACGGTGAAGACCATCAACCTTGCCGGCGAAGCCGTGAACCCCGAACTGCCGAAGCAGATCTACGAGCAGACCGGGGCATCGCGGGTGTTGGATCTATATGGCCCAACTGAGGATACCGTTTACTCAACCTTCTCGCTGATTCCAAAAGAGACCAACGGCCTGGTTTCGATCGGGCGACCGATTGCGTGTTCGCAGGTTTACCTGTTGGACCAGCATCTGCAGCCTGTGCCGGTAGGAGTCACCGCTGAGGTGTACCTCGGTGGCGCAGGACTGGCGCGCGGTTACTTGCGGCGCCCTGCATTGACGGCGGAGAAATTTATTCCCAACCCGTTCGCGACGAAGCCGGGCGCAAGGCTTTACCGGACGGGTGACCTCGGGCGTTATTTGCCGGATGGAAATATCGAGTATCTGGGCCGGATGGACCATCAGGTAAAGATACGGGGATTCCGCATTGAGTTGGGTGAGATTGAGGCGGCACTTGCCGAGCACCCCATCGTTCGAGACGTGGTGGTGATGATGCGCGAAGACACGCCCGAAGATAAGCGCCTCATCGCTTATATCGTCCTGAATCAGGAATACGCTTCACCCGCCGACGAATTGCGCGGGAAGTTAAAAGATAAGCTGCCGAGCTTCATGATCCCATCTACTTTTATCTTCCTTGAGGCAATGCCGCTAACCTCTAACGGCAAGATTGATCGGAAGGCGCTACCCGCACCGGATGGCATGCGTCCCGACATCGCGGAAGCTTTTGCCGCTCCGCGAACCCCCATTGAAGAGATGATGGCTACCATCTGGTCTGAAATCATGGAAATTGAAAAAGTGGGTATTCACGACAACTTCTTCAGCCTCGGTGGGCATTCCTTATTGGCCACTCAGGTTGTGAATCGTGTGCGCGATACCTTCAACGTTGAGCTGCCACTGCGGCTCTTCTTTGAAACTCCGACAATCGCCGATTTCGCCAGCTACGTTGCGCAAAGCCAGATGGGAGAAGCTGATGATGCAACGCTGAGTGCAGCCCTCGCGGAACTCTCACAGCTTTCGCCGGAAGAGGTGGAAGCACTGCTGGCAGTGAAGGGTATGCCAGACGCAAAAGGAAATCTCACATGAATCAGTTGACTAAACAGATCGAAGGTCTTCCACCAGAACAACGTGACCTGCTCGTCCTTCTGCTGAGCAAGAAGAAACGTGAAGAAGCCGCTCGGTCGCGTATTGCGCCATTAAGCAGGACCTCTGACACCTTTTCGCCTTCGTTTGCTCAACAGCGCCTGTGGTTTCTTAGCCAGCTTCAGCAGGATAACGCTGTCTACAATGTGGGCGGGGGTGTGCGCATGGAAGGGCCGCTCTCCGTGGCAGCGCTGGAACGAGCCCTTGATGAGATCGTGCGCCGGCATGAATCGCTCAGAACTACTATTGGGCAAGTCGAGGGTGAGCCGGTACAAATCATTACTGACCCGCAGGCTTTCCACTTGCCAAAGTTTGACCTGCGGAATGTGCCCGCGTCCCAGCGGGAAACAGAAGCTCAGTTGTTACTGACGAATCAAGCCCGCCAGCCTTTCAACTTAGAAGGAGGACGACTATTTCGCGCCACGCTGTTGCTCCTCTCCCCACAAGAACACATCCTGATATTGACCATGCATCACATTATCGCCGATGGATGGTCCAGAGGGGTCTTCGTGCGTGAGCTGGTCCAACTCTATGAGGCTTTTGCAAGCGGCAAGTCATCCACGTTGCCCGAGTTGACTGTTCAGTATGTTGATTTCGCTGCTTGGCAGCGCGAGTGGTTACAGGGAGAGGTTCTCGATAAACAGGTTTCGTACTGGAAGGAAAAGCTTGCTGGAGCTCCGTCGCTGCTGGAGCTGCCGAAAGATCGCCCACGTCCACCTGTCCAGAGTTTTCGCGGCGCAAGATACCCGGTCGTAATACCGCAGGAGCTAACTGAGTCTCTGAGGGAACTTGGTGAGTTGCGAAACGCGACGCTTTTTATGACCCTGCTGGCAGCCTTCGAAGTACTTCTCTTCAGGCATGCGGGCCAGGACGACATCGTTGTCGGTGTTCCCATTATGGGGCGCAATAATCCTGAATTCGAAAACCTGATCGGGTTCTTTGTCAATACGTTGCCAGTGCGCACAGATCTCTCCGGAAATCCTACTTTCCGCGAATTGTTAGGGCGAGTGCGCGAAGCAGCCCTGGGTGCTTACGAGCATCAGGACCTGCCGTTTGAAAAGCTGGTGGAAGCTACCCAGCCCGAGCGAGACACCAGCTACTCACCGTTGTTTCAGGTAATGTGCCATCTCGATAACACAGGCGCTCCCGCTTTTGCTCTCCACGGCTTGACTCTGACTCCGCTTGACGCTGACACGGGCACCTCCAAGTTCGATCTCACGCTCGATCTGGTTGAATCGTCGACGGGGATCAACGGGTGGTTGGAGTACAGCACCCATCTATTCGATGACGTCACCATTCAACGTTTGTCAGAACGCTTCCAGACCCTGCTCAAGGCCGCGGTTGCTGCTCCGGATACGCCCATCGCGGCGCTGCCTTTACTGAGCCCGGTGGAAGAAGATCAATTAATAGTTGGATTAAACCAAACGGCTGAAGTCTTCCCGCACGCTCCTTGTCTACACCAGATCTTCGAAGCTCAGGTAGCCCAAACGCCAGACGCTACTGCGGTCAGGTTCGAAGGACAGGAACTAACCTATGCCGTCCTCAACCAGCGGGCTAACCAGCTCGCGCACCGCCTGCTGAAGCTGGGTGTGGGACCGGAAGTGCTGGTGGCGATCTGCATGGAACCTTCGTTGGACTTGTCCATCGCGCTGTTAGCCGTCCTTAAGGCAGGCGGTGCTTACATCCCGCTTGATCCTGCTTACCCGCGCAAGCCCTTGTCTTTCATCCTGGAAGAAACAGGTGCCCCGGTGGTGTTGACGCAAGAAGGACTGGCAGACAACCAGGCCTTCGCAGGGATGCAAGTGATTCGACTCGACCGCGACGTGGAAGTATTTGCAACAGAGAGCACGGAAAACCCGCCCAGCAACGTGACGGATGAAAACCTGTGTTATGTCACCTACACCTCTGGTTCCACCGGCCAACCGAAGGGTGCAATGTTGCACCATCGCGGGGTCCGCAATCGTCTGCTGTGGGGGATTACGAACTACCAGCTGGGCCAGGGTGATGTGGTGCTGCACAAGACGCCGCTCACCTTCGACGGCTCGGTGTGGGAGATCTTCGCGCCGTTGTTGAGCGGAGCGTGTCTTCTCATCGCTAAAGCCGGTGGCCATCAGGATCCTGTCTACCAACTCGAGTTGATGGCGCGTGAAAAAGTGACGCACGTAGATTACGTGCCCACCATGCTGGAAGTGCTGTTGGAATTGGAGGGACTGGACGATTGCGACAGCCTCAAGATCGTGACGGCTGCGGGCGAAGTGCTGACGCGAGGGTTGCGAGACAGGTTCTATTCGCAGACGAAGGCGAAGCTGTACAACCTGTACGGGTCGACCGAAGCGTCGCTAGCTGTCACCTATTGGGTTTGCCAGGCGGACGGAAAAGAACGGGTGATTCCCATCGGCCGTCCGATGAACAACGCGCGGATTTACATTTTGGACAAACATCTACAGCCGGTGCCGATCGGCGTTGCCGGTGAGTTGCACATCGGTGGCGTGGCTCCGGGACGCGGTTATCTGAAGCGACCGGATCTCACTGCTGATAAATTCATCCCCGACGCCTTCAGTGAAACGGGAGGCGAGCGCCTGTACAAAACAGGGGATCTTACGCGCTACCGATCGGACGGAGCCATCGAATTTCTCGGGCATCTCGATCATCAAGTGAAGATCCGAGGGATGCGCCTGGAACTGGTAGAGATTGAGGCATCGTTGTGCCAACATCCGGCGGTGAGAGAAGCAGTCGTGCTGGCGCGGAAGATAACTGCCGGAAACAAGTCTCTGGTGGCCTATGTCGTGAGCAAGCAAGAGCCGCTGCCCACGGGGGATGAACTGCGAAACTACCTCAGACAAAAATTGCCGGAGTACATGGTGCCGGCAGCCTTCGTGGTCTTGACCGAACTACCGTTGCTGTCCAACGGCAAGTTGAACCGCCGCGCCTTGCCCAGGCCCAAAAAGTTACTCTCACAGCCCGAAGCGGTCTACATCCCTCCCGAAAGCGATTTGGAGCAGACCATTGCCTCTATCTGGCAGGAAGTCTTCAATGTAGATAGAGTGAGCATCCACACTAACTTCTTCGATCTTGGCGGAAACTCACTGCTAGTGACGAAGGTCCGTAGCAAACTGCGCGAGGCCGTGAATAGGGACATACAGGTAATCGAGTTGTTCAAACACTCGACGATCCATTCCCTCGCAAAGTATCTGAGCGAAACAGGAGATGCACCCGTACTCCTCGACCGGGGCCGCGAACAGGCCGACCTGCGCAAGAAATTGATGAAGCGACGCCGAGCCGCACCCGAGTCAGCCTCCGCGAGAGCATAGGGAGAGTACTGCTTTGCACTAAAGTCGGAAACCGGAGGAGCGCCAACGGCGCGAGATATGACAGCCAGGGGCAAGCGCGAAGCGAAGCGGAGCGCGTCGCCCCTGGTAATCAAAGGGCTCCGGATCAAGGCCTGAAAGGCCGAAATAGTATTACGCCCTTTCAGGGCTGGTGCGTTAAATAAATTTCGTTACCAGAGGCGACGCGCTTCGCTTCGCGCTTGCCCCTGGCTTTTGTATTCCGCGCCGTTGGCGCTCCGATCCGTATATTTTGACGGTTTGTTTCAAGCGGGAGAGTACGATGAATTACACAGAGATCGAAGAGGTTGACGGAATCGCCATCGTAGGCATGGCGGGACGTTTCCCCGGTGCGCGCAATGTGGATGAGTTCTGGCGAAATTTGCGCGATGGTGTGGAGGCGATCTCCTTCTTCACTGAGGAGGAATTACGTTCCGCCGGCGTTGACTCTGCGCTGCTGAGCGATCCCAGTTACGTGCCTGCAAGTGGGACACTTGAAGATATCGAGTTGTTCGATGCTTCCTTCTTCGGCATCAACCATAGAGAAGCCGAGATCATGGATCCGCAGCACCGCATCTTCCTGGAGTGCGCGTGGGAAGCACTGGAGAATGCCGGATACAACGCGGATTCCTACCAGGGACGCATCGGCGTTTACGCCGGGCACGGACTGACCACCTACCTGTTATCGAACCTCTATTCCAACCGCCAGAGTCTTTGGGCTCTCAGTGGCACCCAGACCTTTTTCGGCAACGACAAGGACCATCTATCCACGCGCGTCTCTTACAAGCTAAACCTCCATGGTCCAAGTTTAAGCGTGCAGACTGCATGCTCAACTTCTTTAGTTGCGGTACATGTCGCGTGCCAGAGCCTTCTTAATGGTGAGTGCAGCATGGCACTGGCCGGCGGCATCACCATCTGGGTCCCGCAGAGAGTTGGCTACAAGTATGACGAGGGAGGGATTCTATCGCCTGATGGTCATTGTCGTGCCTTCGACGCTGCTGCTAAAGGAACAGTGAACGGCAATGGCGTGGGCATCGTGATACTCAAACGGCTGGAGGACGCACTCGCCGAAGGCGATACCATCCACGCAGTAATTAAGGGCTCCGCTATCAACAATGATGGCTCTCAGAAAGCAGGCTATACGGCGCCGAGCATAGAGGGGCAGGCTGCTGTGATCAGTGAGGCGATGCACATGGCCGGCGTTGATGCCTCGACGATCACTTACGTAGAAGCTCACGGAACCGGGACGATGATCGGCGACCCCATCGAAGTTGCAGCGTTGACGCAGGCGTTCCGCGGCGGCACCTCGTCGAAGGAGTTCTGTGCGATTGGCTCTGTAAAAACCGGTATCGGGCACCTCGATACGGCGGCCGGTGTAGCAGGATTAATCAAGACGGTCCTCGCACTCAAAAACAAAGAGCTTCCGCCAAGTCTCCATTATCAACAGCCAAACCCAGTGATAGATTTCGCGAATAGTCCTTTCTACGTGAACTCCACACTTAGCGAATGGACCACCAACAACGGCGCACCGCGCCGCGCGGGGGTTAGTTCGTTCGGTATCGGCGGCACAAACGCTCATGTGATCGTCGAAGAGGCACCTCAGGCGAAACCTGCTGGAACTGTCAGACCACTGCACCTGATTGTTTTGTCAGCTAAGACCGGCAGGGCGCTGCAGACCACCGCGCGAAATCTGGCCGAGCACCTGAAGCAGCATCCTGATCTGAATATCGCGGACGTGGCCCACACACTTCAGCTCGGTCGTAAAGCCTTTGATCATCGCCTGGCGCTTGTTTGTCGTGACCTCGACGACGCTGCAACTGCGCTCGAGGACGAGACACGTGTTGTAACTTCGATTCAGGAAACAAATGATCACCCGGTGATGTTCATGTTCCCAGGACAAGGAGCCCAGCATGTCAACATGGGCGCGGAACTGTACGAAACCGAGCAGGTGTTCCGAGAGCAGATCGACCGTTGCTCAGTTTCACTTCAACCACACCTGGGTCTTGACCTTCGCACTCTCCTCTATCCACAACCTGAAAATGTTGCGGAGGGCGCGGAACGACTCAAGCAGACAATGTTCACGCAGCCGGCGCTCTTTGTCGTCGAGTATGCATTGGCCCAACTATGGATGAGTTGGGGTGTGCGCCCGCGCGCGATGATCGGGCATAGCATCGGTGAATACGTGGCAGCGTGTATAGCAGGAATTTTGACGCTGGAAGATGCTCTGAAGCTGGTGGCCGCACGTGGTCGTCTAATGCAGAGCGTTCCGGGTGGCGCTATGACCAGTGTCTCGCTGGCCGAGGCGGAACTTGCTCCGCTCCTCGATAACCGTGTGGTACTGGCCGCAGTCAATGGTCCTTCGTTCTGCGTCATTTCCGGCGAGACCGAAGTAATCGAAGCGCAGGAAAAATTGCTCAGCGATCGTGGGCACCTTTGCCGTCGTCTGCATACTTCGCACGCTTTTCATTCCGGGATGATGGATTCGATTATCGAGCCATTCGTGGAATTGGTGAAGACGGTAAAACTGAATCCTCCAAAGCTGCCTTTCATTTCGAATCTGACTGGAACCTGGATTACGGCAGCGGAGACAACGGACCCGCATTATTGGTCACGGCATCTGCGCGAGACTGTTCGGTTCGATGCCGGAGTCCGTGAGTTGTTGAAGATTCAGAGCTCGATTTTGCTTGAAGTTGGACCAGGGCGCACATTAACAACTCTTACGCAAAGTCATCTACCTAAAAGCGAGGCACGCGGTCTTCACTCTCTCCCCGGCCCGCAGGGGCAAACGTCAGAGCTGCGCACAATGCTCGATGCCGCTGGAGCACTTTGGCTGGCGGGCCGGCAACTAGACTGGGCCGGATTCTCCTCCGGGCGAAGACAGCAACGAATACCACTGCCTACTTACCCTTTTGAGCGAAAGCGCTATTGGATTGACGCACAACCAGCAGATATCCATGTCGAGTCGCACCAGACGCGCTTAAACAAGCGCGCAGACATTTCTGACTGGTTCTACACTCCGCTATGGAAACAGTCACCAGCTCTGCCTCTTGCTTGGAAAAACGGGAACCACCAAACCTCACGCTGGCTTGTGTTCATCGATGGGGCAGGACTTGGCCCACAGATTGTGAAGCGTCTCGAGCAGGCGAAGCAGGATGTGTTCATCGTGCAAGTGGGTGAGCAGTTTGAAAAACTGAGTGACAAGACGTTCACCATCAACCCGGAGCGTTCTGAAGATTATAAGCTCCTGTTCAAGGAGTTCGCGGGGGCAGAAAAAAATATCAACCGTATCGTTCACCTTTGGAGCGTGGCGCAGGAAGGTGAGTTTCGACCGGCCTTCGAGACCGACGAACGATCACTGAAGCTCGGCTTCTACAGCTTGCTGTTTCTTGCCCAGGCTCTGGGTGCTCAGACTTCCACGCAGCAGGTTCATATCGATGTTCTTTCCTCCAACATGCAGAGCATCGCAGGGGAGAAGGAGTTGTGTCCCGAGAAGGCGACAGTGCTTGGGCCATGCAAGGTAATCCCACAGGAATACTCCAACATTACCTGCCGCAGCATCGACGTTGTTCTTCCTGAAAACGGCAAGGCGTCTGGGAGCAAACTTGTCAGCCAACTGATTGCGGAACTTGTGCAGCCGCTGCCCGATACCATCGTTGCCTATCGCAATGACGCACGTTGGGTGCAGTTTCTGGAACCGTTTAGCCTGAAACAGACGTCTGGACCACCAGCGCAGTTGCGTGATGGCGGTGTGTACCTGATAACAGGCGGCTTAGGTGGTGTCGCGCTCGAACTCGCTGAGTACCTGGCGAAAACTGTGAAGGCAAAACTGATTCTTGTCGGACGCTCGGAAATGCCGCCAAAAGTGCAGTGGGAACAGTGGCTTACTACGCATGATGCCGGAGATCTCGTCAGCCGGCGGATAAAAAGATTGCAGGCGGTCGAAGAGCACGGCGGAGAGCTTCTCATCGTGCGCGGCGATGTTACCGATCGCAAGCGGATGCAGGAGATAGTAGCAGAGATCCACAGGGGCTTCGGCGTCATAAACGGAGTGGTGCATGCAGCCGGCGAGGGCGGTGGTGGGCTGATTCAACTCAAAACTTCACAACAAGCCGCTGCTGTTCTCGCGCCGAAGGTGCAGGGACTCAGAGCTCTTGAGTTCGCGCTCAACGAAGTTGACCTCGACTTCTTTTTGCTGTGCTCGTCTCTCACTTCCATGCTGGGCAGCATCGGCCAGGTGGATTACTGCGCGGCAAACCAATTCATGGACTCTTTCGCACGCTACGACACTCTCCGGACAGGCAGACATACCATCTCGATCAATTGGGATTTATGGCAGGACGTCGGGCTTGCGATCAAAACGGCAGAGTGGTTCAAAAGCAAAGCGGAGCCGGCTTTCAGTCACCGGAAGATCGATCATCCTTTGCTGGGTGAATGTATAGACGAGAGTCCTGATCGCAAAGAATATTTAACCCGGTACAGTGTCGCTCAATTCTGGACTCTCGATGAACACCGGTTTGAGGGCCACGCGTTGTTGCCAGGCACCGCTTACCTGGAGATCGCGCGAGCGGCCTATGAAGAACACACGAAAACCAGCGCGGTGGAACTCACTGATTTCTACTTCCTGAACATCTTTCGTCTCGGAGACAGCGAGATCAAAGAGGCGCACACGCTGCTCGAAAGAAACGGAAGTGGCTTCAAATTCATCGTCAAGAGCAAAACCAATCCGGAAGACGATACCTGGCAGGAGCATGCTGTTGGCAAGTTAACACAGGCAGCACCGGGAACAACTCAGAAGCACGACCTGAAGGAGTTATTAGAGCGGTGTGGAACGGAGCTGAACCTCCGGCAAAGCGACGGCTTTGCGAGTGACTACGGCCCGCGCTGGCAGAACTTGAAATCGTTGTATCTCGGGACCGATGAATTGCTGGCCCTCATAGAACTGCCCGAAGAATTTTCCGCCGATCTCGAGAATTACAAACTGCATCCGGCGATCATGGACGTCGTGACCGGTGCTGCGAAGCATTATCTGTCCGATGGAGCTTCCTATCTGCCGCTGTCGTACAAAAAGGTGAGCATACACGCTCCACTATCGCAAAGACTGTATGCCTATGCCAGGGCGGGAGTTGACAATCAACAGCGCAAAGAAGTGCTGACCTTCGATGCTGTGATAATGGACGAGCAGGGGAGAGAACTGGTTAATATTGAAGGTTTCTCCGCCAGGAAAATTAGCGACTCTGCCGCAACCGTCAAGGCCCTGACTGATCAAAACGGCAATCAGGAAAGTTCCGTCGCATTGTTGGCGGAAGCACATGGCGCTGTCAGCCAGGCAAATCTCTTAAGTGGGATAACTCCGGACGAAGGAGTGAAAGTGTTTGGCCGCATCTTGTCGAGCAATCCATTGCCGGCGCAGGTAGTTGTTTCAACGACCGATATCCACGCTTTGATTGAGCAGACCAGGGAATTCATGCAAGCGAACGTCGCTGCACAGGCAGAGAGTCTTAAACCTCTGGCGCCGAAATCTGTGCACCCACGTCCGGAAATGGAGACACCCTACGTTGAGCCGAGAAATGAGCGAGAACAAATGCTTGCCGAAATATGGCAGACCTTCCTTGGCGTCGACAAGATCGGCATTCACGATAACTTCTTCGAGTTGGGAGGAGACTCTGTTGTCGCCATTCACTTCATCGCCCGCGCCAACGAAGCGGGGTTTCAATTAAGTCCTCAACAACTCTTCAATACTCCGACCATCGCCGGGTTGGCCGCCATCGCCGATCAGCTTCCCGACACGGGCGAGTCGTCGGGCGCGGGGGACTACGCAGCTTCACCATTTGAAATGGTGGCACTGGACGAACGTCAGTTAGCCGTTTTAGCGAAATCGCTCGATGAGTCAGACGACGAGGAGGACACATCTGCCTCTGACAATGGCGACATCGAAAGCGAGTCGGAGGTTGTCGCCGCGCCCGTCATTCGGCACGAGGATGAGACACTGGCAACTGTGGAAACCGTCGACGTTAACCCGAACGGCGGAATCGCTTTGCCGCTGAAGGAAAAGCAGATGCAGTTCAGTCTCTTCTACTTCTCCGCCGTTGATGAGCTAATGGAGGCAAACAAATACCGGCTCTATCTGGAAGGCGCAAAGTTCGCAGACCGGCACGGCTTCTCTGCGATCTGGACACCAGAGCGTCACTTTCATGAAAGCGGCGGACTCTATCCTAACCCGTCGGTGCTGAGCGCGGCGCTGGCAACAATCACTGAACGCATTCAGTTGCGCGCCGGCAGCGTGGTGTTGCCGTTGCACAATTTTCCGAGGGTCGTTGAAGAGTGGGCGGTAGTTGATAACCTTTCAAATGGAAGAGCCGGGATCTCTGTTACTTCCGGCTGGATACCAAACGATTTCGCCTTCTTCCCCGAACGCTTTGCCAACAAGAGAGACGAGATGTTTCGCGGGATCGAAGAGGTGCGGCGACTTTGGCGCGGCGAGACGTTCCAGACGAAGGATGGCGCGGGTAACCTGGTTGAGTTAAAAGTTCTTCCCCGTCCGGTGCAGCCCGACCTTCCTATCTGGCTAACTTGTAGCGGTGATCCGCAGATGTATGTGAAAGCCGGTGAACTCGGCTTCAACGTTCTGACTGCTGTGTTAGGACAGTCAGTCGATGACGTCGCGGGTAAGATAGCACTCTACCGTGAAGCTCTCGCTAAGCATGGCCACGATCCCGAAGGTGGGCAGGTTACGTTGATGATGCATACCTTTGTCGGGAAGAACCTCGACGAGGTGTTAGCGAAGGTGCGCGTTCCACTTTCGAACTACCTCAAGTCACATGTGGGCCTGGTTGAAAGCATGACGAAGAGTCTCAACATAGACGTTGGTCTTAACACTGAACAGCACCTCGACTCATTGGTGGCTTTCGCCTTCGAACGCTACTACCGTACTGCCTCCTTGATCGGCACGCCCGAGAAGTGCCTGACGATGATCAAGCACTTACAAAGCGTCGGTGTAGACGAGGTCGCCTGCTTCATAGACTTCGGTGTTGATGTGGATACAGTGCTGGAGGGCCTGCGCTACCTGAGTGTGTTGAAAGACCTCTGCGTACCGCGAACGAGTCCAAACGGCGTCGCGGTCGGGGCATTTTAAGTTCACTCAGCTTGCCTCAAAATGTACTTGGATCGGGTCAGTACAGGGAGCGGTAGCGACCTGGTCCAACCATCAGAGGCCAAAATCCTTCGCGAATATTGCATGCCCATCGACTTTGCACAAAAAGTCGCAATTCAGCTTTAGAGCGCCAAGGGCGCGAAATATGACAGCCAGGGGCAAGTGCCGAGCAACGCGAGGCGCGTCGCCCCTGGATCACAATCACAATGACTGTGAAGCTCTAAAAGAGCGGAATAACTAACGACGATATTTCGCACTTACAGTGCTCTAGTAAACTAATGTCTGCGAACCAGGGGCGACGCGCCTCGCGTTGCTCGGCGCTTGCCCCTGGCTGTCATATTTCGCGCCTTTGGCGCTGCCCTCACGGGATTCCGACTTTTTGTGCAAAGCCATGCCGATCACAGACCAGATCGCTACCGCTCCCTGTACTGACCCGATCCAACAATGATTTCCGAGTTTTGAGGTAAGCCACCTGATTTCATTAATACTGCGAAATCAGCCGGAGGAATTTTTACATGGAAGCCATCACGTCTGCAGAGAGACGCAAGCTATTTGAGTTATTGCTTCAGAAAAAAGGCCTGCAGAACAAAGAAAACACAATCCCACAGGCCGCAGCGGCCGATTATTATCCGCTCTCCTTTGCGCAACAGAGACTATGGTTCCTGGACCAGCTTTTTCCGGGAACTCCCCTCTACAACATCCCGACATTTATTCGCGCGACCGGACGTCTCAACCTGAAGGCCCTGGAAAAAACCTTCGGCGAGATTGTGAATCGCCATAAAGTCCTACGCACTACTTTCAGCACTCGAGAAGGACAGCCGGTGCAGATCATTGGGCCGGCTTCACCACAGTTGTTCACAGTTGTTGACCTGAGTGAGTTGCCGCCCGCGGAGCGAGAAAGTGAAGGAAAGCGACTGGCGGAGCGCGAGGCAGTGCGGTCCTTCGACTTGAGTGTTGGACCATTGCTGCGTGTCTGCGTGGTTCGTCTTAGTCCCGAAGATCATATCGTTCTCTTAACGATGCATCACATCATCAGCGATGGATGGTCAATGGGCGTATTTGTGCGTGAAGTCGTAGCGCTCTACCAGGCATTCCTCGCCGGAAAATCGTCGCCGCTGCCTCCTCTCGTCATCCAGTACGTTGATTACGCTGTGTGGCAGAGAGAGCGCATGAAAGGGGAAGCGTTTGAGCAGCAGGTCGAGTATTGGACGAAGAATTTGGCCGGAGTCAGCGTTTTGGAGTTGCCGGTTGATCATCCACGAGCCGCAATGCAGAGCAACCGCGGCGCGTCCGTCAACGTGCACATAGGCTCAGAGACTACCGCAAGGCTGAAGGAATTGGCGCAAGGTGAAGAAGCAACGCTTTTCATGATTCTGGTTGCTGCGTGGCAAGTGCTGCTGATGCGTTACACAGGCCAGGAAGATATCGCTGTGGGCACGCCTATCGCCGGCCGGACGAACGCAGACACTGAAAAACTGATCGGATTCTTTGTCAACATGCTGGTGCTACGAACCGATCTGACGGGAGCACCAACTTTCCGCCAGCTTACAAGGCGAGTACGCGACGTTGTGCTCGGCGCCTTTGCGCGCCAGGAGGTGTCATTTGAGAAGCTCGTCGAAGAGCTACACCCCGAAAGAGATTTCAGACAGACACCACTGTTTCAGACAATGATGGTATTGCAGAACGTGCCGGAAGAGTCTGCGCAGACGCGTGACCTGCAACTCACTCCACTGAACGCTGGGAGCGGCACGGCAAAGTTCGATCTGACGTTGGGCCTGATGGAAAGGGCCGGCGAGTTGTTCGGCGGGATCGAGTACAAGACAGAGCTGTTTGATGCCGCGACGGTCGAACGTTTAGCCAGTCACTTCGAGCAACTGCTCGAGCGCATCGCTGCGAACCCTGACGAGCGCATCGACCGGTTCGCACTGCTCAGTGCCGCGGAACGACAGCAACTGCTCGTCGAATGGAATGACACGACGGAGGAGTTCGCAAAGGAAGCGTGTTTGCACGAACTGTTCGAGGCGCAGGTGAGGCGCACGCCGAATGCCATTGCCCTGAATTATAACGACACGAATCTCACTTACCTGGAATTAAACGAGAGAAGCAACCAGCTCGCGCATTACCTGCGCAGCTTAGGCGTTGGACCAGAGACTCCGGTCGCGCTTTGCGTCGAGCGCGACATCGAAATGATTGCCGTCATACTCGGCGTGCTCAAAGCGGGTGGGTTATACGTGGCGCTTGACCCGAAGTATCCGCAAGAGCGTCTAGCCTTCATGCTTGAAGACTCAAGCGCGCTGGTACTGTTAACGCAAACGCACCTACTAGGGCACCTGCCGGAGTCGCCGGCGCGTGTCAGCTGTCTCGACGAAGAGGGCGAAGCGATTAGCGCAGCCTCCAGGGCCAATCCTGAGCCCGGCGCGGTCTCTCGTAATCTCGCGTACATCATTTACACGTCTGGTTCTACAGGTCGACCAAAGGGAGTTGCGCTTGAGCACCGTAGCGCGGTGGCTTTCTTGCATTGGGTACACGAGGCTTTCACGCCCGCGGACTTGGCCGGTGTTCTCGGCTCGACGTCGATCTGCTTTGACTTGTCGGTCTTCGAAATCTTCGCGCCGCTGACTTGTGGTGGAAAACTAATTCTTGCTGAGAACGCGCTGCAATTACCGTCTTTGAAAGCGGCCAACGAAGTCACGCTACTGGACACGGTTCCATCCGCCATGATCGAGTTGTTGAGGATTGATGGCGTCCCCGATTCGGCGCGCACTATCAACCTGGCTGGTGAACCACTGAAGCTCTCGCTGGCACAGCAGATTTACCGGCTGCCCAGTGTCGAGCGTCTCTTTAATCTGTATGGGCCTTCAGAGGATACGACGTACTCGACGTGGACTTTGGTTGAGCGAGGTATCAGCACGCCGCCATCAATCGGGCGGCCGATCACAAATACACAGGCTTACATCCTGGATAGCGGCGGGGAGCCAGTGCCGGTCGGAGTTACGGGTGAACTTTACCTCGGCGGTGAAGGCTTAGCACGAGGGTACTTTAATCGACCCGAACTCACCGCGGTTCGATTTGTGCCCAACAAATTTAGTGCAGAGCCCGGTGCGCGGCTCTACCGCACAGGTGATCTCGCGCGCTACCTGCCTGATGGACGGATCGATTTTCTCGGTCGCATTGATCATCAGGTTAAGGTACGTGGCTTCCGCATCGAGCTCGGCGAGATCGAATCGGTTCTCTCGTCTCACCCGGCCGTGCGCCAATGTACCGTCACCGCGCGCACTGATGAAGACGGTGTGCGGCTTGTTGCCTATGTCGTCTCAGAAACAGATGAACAGCAGGTTAATGGGCAGTTGCGCCAACACCTGTTGGACCAGTTGCCAGATTACATGATTCCATCTGACTTCGTCTTTCTTGAAGCTTTACCACTGACACCTAACGGCAAAGTCAACCGGCAAGCGCTTCCTGCGCCGGCGCAGTCTGCGAGGCGGCGCAAAACATTCGTCGCTCCGCGCGACACACTGGAGTTGAAAGTTGCGCAGATCTGGGAGGAGGTTCTCAAGATTCAGCCCATCGGCGCCACGGATGACTTTTTCGAGTTGGGCGGGCACTCACTGTTGGCTGTGCAACTTTTTGCTCTCGTCGAGACGAGGTTCGGTAAGGGAATTCCACTCACGACGCTGTTCAAGGGAGCTACGGTTGAGCAACTGGCGAACTTGCTTCGCGGGAGTGGCGAGTCAGAGACATGGTCTCCACTCGTGGAGATTCAGAAAGGTGATTCGAAGCAGCAGTCTCTCTTCTTGATTCATCCGGTCGGGGGCAGTGTTCTGAGTTACCTGGATCTGGCGCGTCATCTCGGCGCGGAGCAACCGGTTTATGGGTTAAACGCCAGAGGGCTGGACGCCGGGCAGCAGTCGCATACGCGGATTGAGGAGATGGCGGCCGAGTACCTGAAAGCCATACGCGCGGTTCAGCCACATGGTCCATATCTTCTCGGCGGATGGTCACTGGGTGGCGTCATCGCCTTTGAAATCGCCTGCCAACTGCAGGCACAAAACGAGCAGGTCTCTCTCCTGGGCTTGATTGATTCGGTCGCACCGTCTACATGGACCAGCACCGTAAAACAGGACGACGAGCTGTGGCTATTGTTTGGCTTCGCGCAGGATCTCGGACTTACGCTAAACGTACTCACTGTCACTCGCGAAGAGCTTTTACAAATGAGCTCAGACGGGCGCCTGATCTATCTCGAGGAGCAAGCAAAGTCAGCTAAGCTCATTCCTCAATATATCGATCATGCTCAGGTCGTACGGCTCTATGAAGTATTCACGACAAACATCAAAGCACTGGAACAATACGAGCCGGCTGCTAAGGCTCGGAGGATAACTCTGATCTCGAGCGAACAGTCAGCGAATACGTTCCCAGATTCGACAATGGGCTGGAGTGAATTGTCGACTGAAAGCGTCGAGGTCTTCACCATTCCCGGCAACCACTATTCCATCGTTCGAAAACCCGCGGTTGAAAAGCTGGCCCAACAGCTAAAAGCCTGCATCGCAGAAACAGATAAAATTGAGCAGGCCATCCCTCAATTCATTTAAAAATCACATCAGCAGTCTGAAGGATGTACCGATATGAACGTGAGTACGGAGGATCTGAAAGCGATCTCAGCGAGATTAGAAACATCTTCGCCGGAGGCAGTTCTGGAGTGGGGACTACGAGAGTTTGGTTCCGGGATGGCGCTCGTCACAGGTTTCGGCGTGGAGGGCTGCGTACTCATGGACATGCTTGCACAGTTGAGCCGCACCACGCGCATTCTCTATCTCGACACCGATCTCCTCTTCCCTGAGACGTATAGTCTTTGCGAACGTTTACAGGAGCGTTACGGAGTAATGATTGAGCGCCACGCCACGCAACTTTCGCTCGCGGAGCAGGCTAAAGCTTATGGCGAGAAGCTGTGGGAAACAAATCCTGACGAGTGTTGTCGTTTGCGCAAAGTCGAACCGCTGCGCGCGGCACTTGCCGGACTTAGTGCGTGGGTTACAGGTATCCGGCGTGAACAGTCTGGTAGCCGGGCGCATGCCGATCGTGTTGAATGGGATGCGAAGTTCGGCCTCATCAAAATCAATCCTCTCGCCTTTTGGTCTACCGAAGAGGTTTGGGACTACATCAAGCAGAAAGATGTTCCTTTCAACCCGTTGTATGAAAGAGACTACGCGTCTGTCGGATGCATGCCCTGTACGACGCCTGTGCAAATCGGTGAAGACCCACGCGCCGGACGCTGGCGCGGTAAGAAAAAGACGGAATGCGGCCTTCATTGGGTATTACCAGCTTAAACGAAAATGATCCTGTTCTGATCGCATAATGGGCGAGCTTGAGCATTGGGTGACATTTTAACTTTGGGCTAACTCAGTAGTCAGTGGTCCCTAATTTGAAACTGCTCTCTGCGTTCTCTGCGTACCTCTGCGAACTCTGCGTTGAATTCATATGTAAAACAAATAAACGCAGAGAGCGCAGAGGTACGCAGAGAAGAAAAATAG
>Ga0207708_10001124_pt1 | contig 20108 bp, 16 predicted proteins | sample KBSK5101metaG_FD_184340 | JGI IMG/M metagenome (GOLD analysis project Ga0207708, IMG submission 184340) | Corn, switchgrass and miscanthus rhizosphere microbial communities from Kellogg Biological Station, Michigan, USA - KBS K5-10-1 metaG... | ecosystem: Host-associated > Plants > Roots >...
TGTGGTTATTCGCGCGGTTGCCAAACGTCAGCCCGATTGGGCCAAAGCGCTCACAAAGAAAGCCCTTCAACAAGACAAACAAGTTAGTGAACAAATAGAGCTACTAGATCCACGCCGCGCTGTTATTACCGGTAAGAGATTGCTCGAGTCTGCTATTAAATTGCTGCCCGTCGATGGAAACATTGCGATGGACTTGGCGGTCATGAGTCTTAGCTATCCGGCGAATACGGAACTAACCAGGTTTCTTTATGCACTCGCCAGCATGAATCAGGCCTCAGCTGACGCTCTGTATGAACGAGCATTGCTTGCGTATCGCGACAAGCCGATGCGTGAGTTTCTGCATCTTCAGGCGTACCCCTTTGCTTTTGACTACGGTGGCGATATGCCGTCCTTCGGTTTTTACCAGATACCGGGAGGCCTTAAGCCGAATCCGTTGCTGCAACGTGAGTTCGTGCAAACTCTAATCGCGCGAGCACAGCAGGCGATGGAGGTGCCGCTTGACGATGGTGATAACTACAACTGGTTACCGGGCACAGCACATATCCTTCAGGTGTTCATGCGAGTTGCGCCGTTCGTTCGCGCGAATCATCCGAATCTCATGGATGCAATGACGCAGGCGCAACAGCGCATCAAGGTCTCGCTGCCCCTTGAAACACAGCAGCAATTGACGAAGGATGGCGAAGGCGAGCCAAAGTTTACAGGAACATTTGAAGAGGAGATTGATGCCGCAGAGAAGTTAAGTGATCCTGATCGACGGCAAGAGCTCTTTACGCAGACAATACTCAACAGTAAAGATGAGCCTGTCGAAGCTGTGACTACAGCCATCGACAAGATCACAGATTCCGGCATCCGCGCGATCTTGTTTGATTGGCTGAACTTTACTCGCGGACTGAGGGCGGCGCGGGACAGAGATGTTAAAGCGGCGTTGAAGTTTGCAGCGAGGATCGGAGATATCGAGCCTCGTGCGCATCTCTACCTGCAGATCGCGAATTTGTCGATCGCCTTTCCGGTTTTAGATGCCAACGGTCGTGACACGCTCGAACTCGCGATCGCCGAAGCTTTAAAATCTCCAAAGACGATATTCACCGCCCGAACGTTATTGAACGCAGCCGATATATACAGAAAGATCGATCTCAGCAGATCGCTTGAAGTTTTGCGCAACGCGATAGAAGCTACGAACGCGGTCCAGCGCCCGGACTTTGCGGCCGATGATCAGTCAATAGACAAGCGCGTCAACGGAAACGGATGGCGTCGCGAAGCCAGGTTCTACATGCCTGGATTGGATCCTCAGGCAGTCTTTACCTCATTCGCGAAGACCGACTTCGATGGTGCCCAATCGCAGACGCAGACTTTCGCAGATAAACTTTGGCGAGCATTAACAACTCTGAGTGTTGCTGAAGTTTGTTTGCAGCAGCACCCGCCACAACAAAAGCAGCGATCGAAGACTCCACCCAAGCCGTAATTCGTATGCAACGCAGTGGGTATGTTAGGACACTTGGTCTGCGATGGATCTAGCTTTCTGGGATAAACAAATCAACAGAGCTAACGAACTAGCCGGAGACTCTGCTGCAAATGAGCTGCTGACTTTTTATGCAAGTCTTCTTTCAGCGCAGCGCGATATCTACGAGTTGCTCTGTCAACATGTTGGCGCCGTTGACGTTGAGCTGTTGAGTGATGCGATGCCGCTGCTTCTCAGATCGATTGAAGGGACCGCTTCACCGCAACTGTCCGGCGAAATGCAGACGTTAAAAACTTCGGCGCCCGGTTACATCTCCAATATGCTTCTCGAGTACGCGAATCACCGATTGCCAACGCGCTTCTTTGCCAAGGCGTTGTTTCAGCCGTACGGACGTTGGTGTTGGGAGAATGATGTGAAACCGATCGGTGCAAAGCCGCCCGCGAACGAAAGACATTGCCACTCATGTGGCGGCTTGGCTCAGGTCAGCATCCGAGTTGAGAGCGACTCAGCAGATGGCGGCAGCAGAAATCTTCTGTGTGCAACTTGTCTCTATGAGTGGCCGTATCGTCGAGTTGCCTGCGCGAGCTGTGGCGAAGAAGTGCCAGCGAAATTGGCTTACTTCAAGGCAGAACAATTCGCTCATATCAAGGTTGAGATTTGCGAGACGTGTCGGCGATACGTAAAGAGCGTTGATCTAACTGAACTCGGAAACGCCTCTCCTCTCGTTGACGACGTCGGAAGTGCATCTCTGGATCTATGGGCCGTTGAGCGCGGATACACCAAACTCGAAATCAACCTCGTTGGTCTGTAACCAGCTCGGTTCAGAACAGGAGCGAAGCGACTGATTTCATCGCGGTTGATTTCCAGACACGTTGAAACCAGTCTCGCTCCTGTTCCGACAATCAAAATGTGAAGAAAATGTTACTTCATGGTCACGCGGTTCTTATGGTCCATCAGGTAATGTGATCACGACCTGATTCACAACCGTCAATACCTCACGTGTACCCCTCTTTTTTCGGTCGACGAAAGGCAGTTGTATGTCAATTTCTCGACGAACTTTCATCAAGACAACAGTTGTTGGCGTCGCAACCGCTTCAGCATTTGGCTTCGAATTGGCGCCGGTCTATGCGCAGACACAGGGACTGAAGATTGATCGTACTACTGAGACTCGTAGTACCTGTCCGTATTGTTCGGTCAGCTGCGGAGTGATCATTCACACGATCGGAGATCGAGCGAAGAACGTCACTCCGCAGGTTGTCCACGTCGAAGGCGACCCCGATCATCCGATTAACCGGGGCACCCTGTGTCCGAAGGGTGCTTCACTCGAGCAAGACATAGTCAACGAACGCCGATTGACGAAGCCACAGGTCAGGAGGCCCGGGTCGGATCATTGGGAAGATATTTCCTGGGACGATGCGGTTCGGGACATCGGCCGCTGGGTCAAGAAAACTCGCGACGAAACTTTTGTTGAAAAGGACGAGCGCGGTTTTACGGTTAATCGCTGCGAAGGAATTGCCTGGACAGGCGGTTGTACTGATACCAATGAGCTGAACTATCTTGCGGTAAAAGCCATGCGCGGCATGGGCGTCTGCTACTTCGAAACGCAGGCCCGGGTTTGACACGGGCCCACGGTCTCCAGTTTGGGGCCCACCTTCGGACGCGGCGCAATGACGAACGGCTGGATCGACATCAAGAACACCGACATGATGTTGATCATGGGTGGCAATCCGGCCGAGAACCATCCGTGTGGTTTCAAGTGGCCCATTGAAGCCAAGCTAAAGCGAAATGCCAAAATGATCGTTGTCGATCCGCGCTTCACCCGGACGGCAGCAACCGCTGATCTGTTTCTTCAGATACGCGCGGGCTCGGACATTGCTTTTCTTGGAGGACTTATCAAATACGCGATCGAAAACAATCGCATCGCGAAAGACTATCTGATCAATTTCACAAACGCGGCTTTCGTCGTTAAAGAAGGATTCAAGCTTCCCGAAGATGGCCTGTTTTCTGGCTTTGATGGCTCCGAATCGTACGAGACGGAGACGTGGAACTACGAACAAGGTGGGAATCTCGGTCCAACCACCACGGCAAAGAATGGTTCGGGCGATCAGGCACAGACGGGTAGCGCGACGCAAAACAACTTCGAACGAGGTTCACCCGCAGTTTCATCAAAACCATCCACTCCTCCAGAGAAGGGCCAATCATCAGCGGGTGGCGTAATGTGCAGTCAAACCGGTGGTGGACATCAGGCCGCCGGACCTACTGGTGCAGCGGCCCAAGGAGGACAGAAGCCACCGCCATCGTTGCCGCCTAACACAGCCTACGATTTATCGTTGATGCACGACCGCTGCGTCTTCCAATTGTTGAAGAAGCAGTACTCGCGCTACACGCCAGAGATGGTTGAGCGGATCACCGGCATCCCGAAAGACCAATTCTTGAAAGCGGCCGACCTATTCACTTCTGTTCGTAAAGACGGCGACATGAAAAAAGCCGCGACGATCATCTATGCAGTCGGTTGGACCCAGCACACGACAGGCACTCAAATAATTCGCACCGCCGCAATCCTTCAACTGCTACTTGGAAATGTCGGACGTGCCGGCGGCGGCGTTAATGCATTGCGGGGCCATTCGAATATCCAGGGCGCAACAGATATGGGTGGCGTCTTCGACATCTTCCCAGGCTACCTCAAGATTCCGGCTCCTTCCGACGTTGATCTTGCAACCTACTTGAAGCGAACAACGCCGACATCGTCGAAGCCGGACGCTTGGGACTCGTACAATTATTGGTCCAATACGCCAAAGTTCACCGTCTCGTTTTTGAAGGCGATGTATGGCGAGGCGGCGAAGAAAGATAACGACTGGGCCTATCACTATCTGCCCAAAATCGATCGGAAGTATTCATGGACCGAGATGTGGGATTTCATGTATGCAGGCAAAGTTAAAGGCCTCTTTGCATTTGGCATGAACGGAGTTGCGATTGGTCCAAACTCTCGGAAGAACATTGAAGCACTTAAGAAGGCCGATTGGTTGGTGGTTTGCGACATATATCCGGAAGAGACGAGCGAATTTTGGAAAGCCCCAGGCACAACTAAGGAGGAGATGAGCAGAATTAACACCACTGTTTACAGGTTGCCGGGCGCTGGTTTTGCTGAGAAAGACGGCACGTTCGTGAATTCAGCGCGTTGGCTGCAATGGAAGTACGCAGCGATTCCTCCTCCCGGACAAGCGAAAGTGGACCAGGAAATTCTTGCTCGAATCTTTTTGAACGTTCGTGATCTTTACAGGACAGAGGGAGGAAAGTTTCCGGATCCGATAGTCAATCTCTGGTGGCCTTACACGGTACCCGAGAATCCCTCGCTTGCAGAGGTCGCTAAAGAAATCAACGGCCGAGCGCTAAGCGATTTGACTGATGAACAAATGTTTCCCGGACAAACTATTAAGTCGGGTCAACAGCTACCAGGTTTTGCCTGGCTGCGCGATGACGGAACGACCGCGTGTGGCAATTGGTTGTACTCCGGTTCGTGGACAGAAGCTGGTGCGCTTTCTCAGCGACGGAGCACAGACGATCCATCCGGTTTAGGGATCTATTCGAATTGGGCCTGGTCGTGGCCGGCAAATCGGCGAGTCATGTACAACCGCGCCTCGTGTGATCCTTCGGGCAAACCCTGGGATCAGGAGCGGCGTCAGGTTTGGTGGAATGCGAACGAAAAGAAGTGGGTTGGCAATGACGTGCCCGATTTCAAAACTGATTCTGATCCAAAAGATCACATGGGCCCATTCATCATGAATCCGGAAGGCGTCGGCAGAATCTTCGCACCTTTGGCGGCTTTCGCAGATGGACCATTTCCTGAACACTACGAGCCTGTCGAAAGCCCAATAGCGAATCCACTCCATCCGAATCAGTCGACCAATCCAGTTGCCAAGAAGTACAACAGTGATGCCGACAAATTTGGTACTGCCGAGCAGGGTTACAACGTAGTGTGCACCACCTACCGTCTTACGGAACACTATCACTATTGGACCAAGAACAATCCGATGAATGTTCAACTGGTGCCTGAGCCATTCGTCGAAATTCCTGCACAGCTTGCTGATCGTTTAGGACTGCGAGGCGGTGAACAGGTGAAAGTCAGTAGCGCGCGAGGGCAATACATAGCGAAGGCGTTGGTCACGAAGCGAATCAAACCAATGATGATCGACGGCAAAGAGACATACCAGATCGGTATACCTATTCATTGGGGATATCGAGGCATCAAGGAGGATAAAGGCGAAACCGCGCTTAATCCTGCGAATCAGTTGTCGCCGGCAGCAATCGATCCAAATGCCTACACGCCTGAATACAAGGGCTTCCTTGTAAAGATTGAAAAGATCGAGAACGTATGAGTAATCCGCGAACAATGCAAATCCAGGAGATCTCCGCGCACCCGGGACCGGTGCCCGGCCGTGATACGCAACGAGCGGACCCGGTCTGCAAGTACATCGACGTAACGACCTGCATCGGTTGTAAGGCGTGCGAAGTTGCGTGCGTGGAGTGGAATGATCATCCGTTTCGCGAAACAGTTTTCGACAACACTTATCAGACGATGCCGTCGACGGAATGGAACTTCTGGAACCTAATAAAATTCGCTGAACACGAACGCGACGGCAATTTCATGTGGTTGATGCGCAAGGATCAGTGCATGCACTGCGAAGATCCCGGGTGTTTACGCGCGTGCCCGGCTGATGGCGCCATCATCAAGTATGAAAACGGTATCGTCGACTTCCAGCAGGAGAATTGTATCGGTTGTGGTTACTGCATCTCTGGCTGCCCGTTCGATATTCCCAAGTTCAACCCGCAAACAAAGAAAGTTTTCAAATGCACGCTGTGTTCAGATCGCGTTGGTCAGGGGCTTGAACCGGCTTGCATTAAAGCTTGTCCGACGGGCTGCCTCCACTTCGGAACAAAGTCGGATATGGTCCAAATAGCTGGACTGCGTGCTTCGCAATTGAAGACCGAATCTGGATTCGCTAACGCGGGTGTTTACGACCCGCCTTCGATTGGCGGCACACATGTGATTTATGTGCTGCACGACGCTACACAACCAGAGTTGTACGGATTGCCCGCGAATCCAGTTATTCCGCCGACTTACACCGTTTGGAAGTGGTTGGCAAAACCGACGGGATTGGTAATGGCGGCGATGGGAGTGCTTGCTGTTTTCTTTCATCGACTGAAGGTTGGACCAAAGTTGCCACAGCCGATCGATAACGAACGGGCGAGCGCCCTTGATAGAGAGGACACGTGAGTTCTCAAGACTATTCTTATCAAGACTCAAGAGTTCGTTCGCGAGTGCGACGTGGCGAGATACTTCGTCATCCGCTCTATACGAGAATCCTTCACTGGTTAGTCGCCTTAACTTTTGTCCTCTCGCTGCTTTCCGGGTTTGCGATCTACTCACCGTGGCTATACAGGTGGCTCACGCCTTTGTTTGGTGGCGGCGCGATGACACGTTTTCTTCATCCCTGGTTTAGTCTCGCATTCACTGTTGCCTTCACGTTTCAATTCTTCAACTGGTTATCGCTGATGCGTTGGACCAGAGCCGACAGTCGCTGGCTGGGGCGAATGAAAGATTACGTGAGAAATCGCGAGTCGAGGGAACCGGAAGAAACCGGGTTCTTTAATGGTGGGCAAAAGCTGTATTTCTGGATGATCGTCTTCAGCGCCTTAACGTTTTTGATTACCGGACTATTGCTGTGGTTCGACCATGTGGTGCCACGCTGGTTAGTGGCAGTGAGTTACGTGCTTCATGATCTGGCGGCGCTGGTGATGCTGGCTGGATTCATCATTCACATTTACGAAGGCACAGCCGCGGCACCGGGAACATTCCAATCGATGGTTGACGGGACTGTAACTCGAGAATGGGCCGCCACTCATCATCCAGGGTGGTACGACCAGCGATCGGACAGGATTTCAGGATTACAAGATTCACAAACGGAAACTGATAAAACAAGGCTAAAAAACCACTGAAGGCCCATCCACTCACTCTTTCGTTCCGGTAATCTTGTAATCCTGAAATCCTGTCTAAAAGTGGCTCCACACCAGTTCCAACCGTAACCGCACTTTCATCGAAAACGCGGCCAATACAACGCCCAACTGTGGTAAGTACGCCTTCCTCTCGTGGCCCGTTACGTTAGCTAAATCTCCACTCTCCAATAGGATTGCCGCATTGAAAAGGAGGGCCATAAGGCCTCGACAAATGTGGAGAAAACTTCAAATGAACACCAAGTTATACCGGCAGCTGACCGTCATGAGTCTCTGCCTGTTTTTGATGGCAACCGCAATTCTTCCTCTCTTCAGCCCCGCACACGCGCAGGAAGAAGGATCGGCTGTACAGGAGGAAGACAAAACGCTTGCACCGTATTTCTTCGTGCAAGGAGATCCAAGCGTGGATCAACTACCGCTGAAAGACACGCGTGTTGAGATTGCCGTGTCTGGCGTGATTGCTGACGTCAAGGTTGTGCAAGTCTATCGCAATGAAGGCACTCGGCCGATAAACGCCTCGTATGTGTTCCCGGCGTCGACACGTGCTGCTGTCTACGGAATGCGAATGCAAATCGGCAATCAGATCATCGTCGCTAAAATTAAAGAGCGCGAAAAGGCCCAGCAAGATTTCGAAGCGGCGCAAAAGGAAGGGAAGAGCGCATCGCTACTTGAACAAAACCGTCCCAACGTCTTTTCGATGAGGCTTGCCAACCTGATGCCGCAAGAGCAGGTTGAGATTTCGTTAAACTACACGGAACTCCTGGTTCCGACTGACAGCGTTTACGAAGTTGTATTCCCAACTGTTGTGGGACCGCGGTATGCATCCCAAGAGACTGAACCGAAAAAGAATGGTTGGGTAAAAACGCCTTACTTGCGAGAAGGCAAGAAGCCAATGAGCACTTTGCATATTTCGACTCGCATTAACGCCGGGATGCCGATTCAGGATTTGACGTCCCCGTCTCATCAGGTGTCGCCGCTGTGGACGGGCTCGAACGTTGCCCAGGTGGACCTGGCGGAAGAAGATGCATTTCAAGGGAACCGCGACTTTATCTTGCGGTACCGCCTGGCTGGTGAGCAGATCGCGTCGGGCTTACTGCTGTATCAAGGTCAGGACGAGAATTTCTTCCTCTATATGGCCCAGCCGCCACAACGAGTTGCTACTGACGAGATACCTCCTCGCGAGTACATCTTTGTCGTCGATATTTCAGGCTCGATGGAAGGCTTTCCGCTGAACACATCGAAGCAGTTGCTTAGAGATCTGATCGGAAAGCTGCGGCCCACCGATCTTTTCAACATCGTCTTATTCGCCGGCGATGCAAGCACGCTCTCACCCAAGTCAGTACAGGCGAACCAGGAGAACGTCGCGAGTGCGATACGTTTAATCGAACAGCAACGTGGCGGTGGTGGAACCGAATTGCTGTCAGCCGTGCAACAGGCGATGAGTATCCCGCGTGATACGAACATTTCAAGAAGTCTGGTGCTTATCACTGACGGGTACATCTCAGGCGAGCAAGGAGTTTTCGATTACATCCGCGACAACCTTGATAAGTGCAATGTCTTCTCGTTCGGTATTGGCTCTTCAGTCAATCGTTACTTGCTTGAAGGTGTAGCTCGCGCAGGAATGGGTGAGCCCTTTATCGTTACTGATGAAAAAGAAGCTGCGTCAGCGGCCGCAAAGTTCCGCGAATATATTCAGACACCGGTGCTGACAGACATAACGGTCCGTTCGGTTGGATTCGAAACCTACGATGTGCACCCTGCTCATCTCCCGGATTTGATGGCTCAACGCCCGGTGATTGTCTTCGGCAAGTGGCGAGGCTCAATCGGCGGCATGTTTGAACTGAACGGAAGAACTGGCCGCGGCGATTACGTGACGAGGTTTGACGTCACCACCGTACAGCCGGAAGAAGCGAATCGCGCGCTGCGCTACCTGTGGGCGAGAAACCGTATCGCTGAGTTGTCGGATTACGGATCAAGCCAGGTAGAGGATGGTCGAGTTAAGGAAATTACCCAGCTTGGATTGAAGTACAGCTTGCTTACTCAATATACGTCGTTCATAGCCGTGCGTGAGAAAGTCGTTAACGACAGCGGATCGGCGGAAGACGTCCAACAACCGTTGCCGCTTCCGGTTGGCGTTAGCGAAATGGCCGTCGGCAGTGAACCGGAGTTGATTTGGTTAGCTGGCCTCGGCTTGTTAGTCGCGCTGTTGATGGTTTTGCGGAGTCATCGGAATCGCGGTCGCATGGTGAGCAACTGAGCTATGCGTAACCGTTTGAGTTACATCGCGCAGTTGGTTGTCGTTCTGGGGGGCGTGCTGAGTATGAAGTTCTACTACTCAGCGGCAAGCGTCAACCAACTGCGCTGGATTCTGGCTCCGACGACGGTGCTTGTGGAATTCGTCACTGGTCGGCATTTCGCGTTTGAATCTCACGCCGGTTACATGAGCAGCGATCATACGTTTTTGATCGCTGCCTCATGTGCCGGGGTGAATTTTTTGATCACGTCATTCTTGATGCTGACGATCCGACATTCATGGAGGCAAAGATCGAAACATAATCAGGAACAGCTGTGGCGACAATGGGTCTTTCTGCCAATTGCCGTCGTTATGGCGTATGCGACGACTGTAGTAGCAAACACCGCTCGTATTTCTATTGCTCTGCAAATGCAGCAGACGTCTTGGATGGTGCGTTGGCTTGATGCAGAGCAGTTGCACCGACTTGAAGGGGTATTCGTTTATTTTGGATTTTTGCTGTTGCTATTTGTGCTTTGGGAACGCGCACGGCTAACTTCGGGAAGGGAGCTTAAGCCACTCGGTTTGCTTCGTCTCTGCTTTTACCCGTTGGTGATCTACTACGCGATGACTTTAGGGTTGCCGCTGGCGAACGGGGCATATCGTCAGTCGAGTTTCTGGGAACATGCAGTGTTCGTCGTTCTCGCTCCCGTAGCTATTGTTCTGTTGATTGGTGGACTTGGAGGAGCTAGCCGGCGGATGCGAAAGTCGTATTCAGTAGCGCATTCAGTACCATTCGCGGTAGCGGATGGCCTCCAGTCAACGTCAAAGCACGAGTAAGATTCGACGGACTCTGCGGTCACTGTCTGGAACAAAGGGCTTGGCGAGTTGAGTGGTGGCCATCCGCTACCGCGAATGGTACTGAATAGTTTCCCACATAAAGATTGACCGCAGATCTACGCTGGGCACGGAATCAAAACTTAGTCTTAGGCTAGCCCAGTAGGCCTAATGACAAGTTCTGACTTGTGTAGCATCTGCGGCCAATGCCGTAGAAATCACGACCTCAACGCCCCAGGTTTTGCACTCCCTGAACGGCCAAGTTCAACCCAAAGAGCATAATTGAAGAGGTCAAGTTAACCGACGGGCGTAGAGGTCTGCAGGAATAACACCCGAGCCGACGGAATATTCCAGACAATCTGTTGTTTTTGGAATAAAATTTCCCCTTCAAGTGTTACTCTAGAACAACGGAATTCTGGCCCTTAGCCCGGCTAAGACGAACATGCCCACCACGGCCTTCAATGAGGAAGCGCTGACGCATATCGACGCCTTGTTCGGGTATGCGATGACGTTGACGCGCAATCGAACCGAGGCGGAGGACCTCGTTCAGGAAACCTACGTAAGAGGCGCGCGAGCAGCAAATCAGCTGGCGGCTGAGAGCAATCTGAAGAGCTGGCTTTTCGTGGTAATGCGAAACGCCTGGCTCAATCAAGTGCGACGTCAGAACAAAGGCCCCCGTTTCGTGGGATTGGAGGACGAAGAATCTTTCGACGCGGCTTCGCCGGCCGAAGAGAATTCAAATCCGCAGGTAGTCTATCTTCGGAAGGTTGAGCGATCGCAAATCCGAACGGCGTTGGAAAGTCTTCCGGAGGCGCACCGCGAGGTAATTGTTTTAAGAGATATTGAAGGCCTGACTTATCAGGAGATCGCCACTGTTCTTGATTGTCCGGCTGGTACCGTCATGTCCCGGCTCGCACGAGCTCGAGAGAAACTCCGGACGTTGCTTAATGGACGGGAACACAAAACGCGATTTAAGGCCGTCTGACATTTTATGAGTGGGTGCACAGACATCAGGTGTCGTTTGTATCTGTATCTCGATAACGAGTTGCAGGGCGACGAGCGCGTCGAGTTTGAATACCACCTGCGCGAGTGCCAATCCTGCAGGTCGGTGGCCCAGGCTGAAAAACGGTTTCTCGACACTTTCCGCAGCGCCGAGCCGCTCTACATTGCTTCGCCCGAACTAACTTCTCGAGTTCGATCCGTTCTTCATTTCCCTGACAGGGATACCGCCAATGCCTGGGGCACTAGCCGTTCGTTGAGAAAGCATCGCGTCATTGCAACGATAGCCGCGGCGGCGTTGTTACTGATGTTATTGCCGATTCTGATTTGGCGAGCACGCGAACGCGAACCGCGATCGTCTGCTTCGAGTTTTGCTTTAATGGCGGCCGACGCTCATCTCAGACATATTCGTGGTCAGCTTCCCCTTGAGATGATGTCCACTGAACCGCGGGAAGTTTCTGAGTGGTTCGTAAACAAAGTGGACTTTAGAGTGAAGATTCCAAACTATCAGGAGGCGCCGGGCCTCGAAAAACTCTACACGATGGAAGGCGCGCGGCTAGTCGCTTACAAAAACGATTATGCTGCTTACGTGGCCTACCAGATGAATGACCACCCAATCAGTTTAGTCATAACCTCCGACAGCGTTGGGCAGACATCCGGTGGCGAGGAGATCAAAGCTAAGGGATTGGTTTTCCACTACAACGCCATTCACGGATTGAAGGTGCTTACCTGGTCCGATCGCGGTTTAACTTATGCTCTCGTTTCTGATTTAGAAGAACGCGGACAGAAGTCGTGTGTTGTGTGTCACCAGGACATCAAGGAGCAGGACTTCATCGCCCCCCTCAAACCGAGGTAACCCGACGTTAATCGACGTAAGTCGCGCCACTTTATCCTCATTGGCCCTGACATGGACGACCTTCAAGACTTACTGGCAAGAAACAAAGCGTGGGCCGAATCGATAAAGGCGAGCGATCCCGAATTCTTTAATAACCTTTTGGGACATCAGACGCCACGCTACCTGTGGATCGGCTGTTCCGATAGCCGCGTACCTTCCACTCAACTCGTTGGAATGCAACCGGGCGATATGTTCGTCCACCGCAACGTAGCGAATGTTGTGGCCCATACCGACTTCAATTGTCTTTCAGTGTTGCAGTATGCCGTTGACGTTCTGAAGGTGAATCACGTCATAGTTTGTGGTCACGACGGTTGTGGCGGAGTTAAAGCCGCCATGGAAAACCGTCACCTGGGATTGATCGAAAACTGGTTGCGACACGTTCAGGACGTGATGCGCAGTCACGATTCAGAGTTAGCGACCATTGCGGACGCCTCTGAACGCTTGAACAGGTTGTGTGAGTTGAACGTGATCGAGCAGGTTTTGAATGTGAGTCGAACGACGATTGTGCAAAATGCGTGGAATCGCGGGCAGGAATTAGCAGTGCACGGCTTGATTTACGGAATCGGAGACGGTTTGCTCCGCGACTTGAATATCTGTATTAGGAATGAAGCTCAATTATCGAACGCCGCGGGATCGCCTTAAGCTGATTGGGCAAACTCCAGCTGGCTGTCGAAGCGCTTCTCACCATCGCTAACTTTTACTCTCGCGTAAGTCCCATCCTCTCGAAGCTCACGCGCATTCACGTTGTCTCTCAAATAACCGGCGAGGATTGTCTCCTTTAACAAAGTCTTGAGTCGCGCATCCTTGATGGGCACAGCGACTTCCACACGACGGCTTAGGTTACGGTACATCAAGTCAGCACTGGCAATGAAGACTTCTTCCTTTCCATTGTTGTGAAAATAGAAGATGCGACTGTGCTCAAGAAAACGACCGACAATACTTCTCACGCGAATGTTACTCGAGACGCCCGGCAGACCAGGCCGCAGGATACAAATACCTCGCACGATCAGATCGATCGAAACTCCAGCTTCGGAAGCAGCATAAAGCGCGCGCACAACAGCGAGATCCGTCAGACTATTTATCTTCGCAATGATTCGCGCGGGTCTACCGGCCTTCGCATGTGCCGTCTCGCGCTGAATGAGCTTGATAAGGTTTTTCCGCAAATTAATCGGCGCGACGAGCAGGCATTCATAATCGTCGAAGTCTGAAAAACCCGTCAGTGAATTGAAGAGATTTGTAGCGTCGTCGGCGATCTGATCGTCGGTCGTGAACACGCCGAGATCCGTGTAGATGCGCGAAGTTGTGGGATTGTAATTACCGGTTGCGAGGTGAACGTAACGCTGTAACCTGCGACCCTCTCGGCGCACGACGAGCGTCAATTTGCAATGCGTTTTGAGTCCGACCATGCCATAAACAACGTGTACGCCTGCCTGTTCCAACCGGTGCGCCCACTCGATATTGCTTTCCTCGTCGAAGCGCGCTTTGAGTTCGACCAGTGCCGCCACCTGTTTTCCTCTCTCGACAGCATCAATCAACGCTTTCACGATTGGCGAGTTTTTTCCCGTGCGATACAGACAGATTTTGATCGCCACTACATCAGGATCAGCAGCCGCAGCATTTATGAAATTAGTAACGGTCGCATAAGCCGTGTACGGATGGTGAAGCAATATGTCCTGGCGCTTGATGGCGCGAAAAATATCTTCGTCCTTCCGCAATTGAACCGGCGTCGTGAGCTGCAATGGCTGGTCTTTTAAGTCCGGTCGATCAAGATCATACAACTGCATCAAGTCCGGAATGTTGAACGGACCATCAACGACGTAAACATCATCCGGAATTAACTCGAGTGATTGAGTTAGAAACGACACCATCTCCTTTGGCATCGTTGCCGAGACTTCTAACCTCGCGGCATCGCCAAAGCGCATACGCCTCACGTGTTGCTGCATCGTGCGCAGCAGATCACTCGCTTCGTCTTCTTTGATCTCGAAGTCGGCATCACGCGTTACACGAAACAAGTGACACTTGCCAGTTCGCATTCCGGGAAACAGTGTTTGGATGTTCGCCGCAATTAGACTTCCTAAAAATGTGAACGTTCCTTTGTCGTCAACCGGAACAAGTTTTGGAACAATCGGCGGTAACTTGACTCGCGCAAACCTGGCCGGTGCGCCCGTTGAGTCGCCCTTCTTCTTCGCCTGTTGCGGCTCGACCATTACACCCAGGTTCAGACTCAAGTTTGAGACGTACGGGAATGGATGGCCAGGGTCGACGGCCTGGGGCGTGAGAATGGGAAAAACATTTTCGAAGAAGTACGTATCGGCAACTTTCTTCTCGCGTTTCGAAAGATCGCGGTAACGGCGAATTACGATGTGGTGTTCAGCCAATGCCGGAAGCACCTGCTGCTTCAAGCAATTCATCTGTTGATCTAGCATTGGTTTCAACTTCGCGCGAATGGCTTTCAGTTGTTCGGCAGGCGACATTCCATCGGGTGACATCTCACCAAAACCACCTGCGAGCGATTCCTGTAGACCTGACACCCGCACCATGAAAAACTCGTCCAGATTTGAAGAGAAGATTGCCAGAAACTTTAATCGCTCGAGCGATGGATGCCGCTGATCCAGTCCTTCTTCCAACACGCGGCGATTGAACTCCAGCCAACTCAGCTCGCGATTGAATAAAAGCTGCTTTTGACTGCGGAGATTTCGTGGCTTCCGCTCTTTGCCCTTTGAAGGCTTCTTCTTTTCCCGTGTCGCTGTGGCTGTCATGAAGGATTAGTTGGTGGTTCAGGGCGACCCGAAGCCGGATCACTGGTTTCTGCTGAGGGTTGAGCCTTCAGCGGACTAAGAACTTGACGCAACATGTCGCTCATGCCGCGCGCTTCCCACTCACGCCAGATGTCAAACGCGTCGTCGAAATGATTGTGACGACAGTGAATGAAATGTGTGAGAAGCCAGGAAAACTCATCGTTCTGGTACTGCTCTTTCTTCTTCTTCGTGTCAAGAATATGCTCACCAAAACTCTCTATCCAAACATCACAATCGTGCAGATCCCCTAATGATGTTTGCAATCGTGCCGTCTCCGCGGCAAAGGGGACGATGTCCGCTCCCCAGCATTCCTGGAATAACTCGATCGCGTACCGCAGGCGTTTTGCGGCGATGCGCATGTCGTGCAGTGGGCTTGCCTTTAAGGGTCGATAGAGACTATTGCTCAATTTCTCCAGCTCTTTCAACCGATCGAGGATTACCGACCGGGCCATGTCAAGATAAGTTGGATCAGGTTTACTAGCTGTACCTCTTTGAGCTTTGGGTGCGGTTGCGGCATCCACTGCCGTTACGAATGAGCGGTTAAGTTGTTTTAGCTGCGCCCTGGCGACGATTCGATTCAAGTTCTGTCGCGCTTTGTTTCGAGCAACCTCCCTGATACTTATCAACTCGCCGATTACGGCAGAAACTTCCTGCGGCGCTGTCGATCGAAGTTTCTCCAGCGCATCGATTGCAACATCCTGATCACGTACCTCACCGAGTGCGTCGGCAATCCGCTTTATCTGTCCCAACGACGACGCGAGACCTCGCTTGCGGAGGTACGGTGTGAAATCGCGGAGCGCGCTGCGAAGCCGACGCGAAGATACGCGCATCGAGTGAACGCCTTCCGGATCATTCCAATTCAGTGCGGTATCTCGTAGCTTAGCCATCTCACGGAACCGACCCTCAAGCACCCGCTTAATGCCGGCGCCCGCGGCGCCATTGCAATCGATTCCTTTTATCTTTCGCGCTTTAGCCATATCTTATGCGATCTTTAGTTTTCTTTTTGACGAGCTGACACTGAGCGTTCGACTAAATGCTTGTTCGAATAGATCCCTTTTCCGTTCCACTTCCGTAAGTTCATTTTCACAATTCGAAGGGCTCGAAATCGTAATCATGAATCTGCCTGGCTCAACGACACACTCCAGTGATTGCACGCGGCTATCGTGACTTCTGTCGAGCGCATCGGCAAGGCGAACGATCCCGCCAAGCTTACTTACCGTGTCCTGATCTGCAGCATTGAGTGATGCATATTCGATGTGCCGGCGTTTGGGTATTGATCCGCGATGATAGCGGGCGATATTGGCAATTACTGCACGCTCTGCTTCGGAGAAACCCGTCAACTCTGAATTCTCGATAAGGTAAAGCGCGTGCTTTTGGTGTGAATCGTGCGAAATGTGATATCCGATATCGTGGAGCAGCGCGCCAGCGAGCATCAAGGTGCGATGATGACGCGATAAATGTTCTGACACCGCTAAACTGTCAAAGATTTGCTCAGCCAACTTTGCGACATGTCTCGCGTGCGTCTCTTCGTATCCAAAGCGACGACCGACGGCGTGAACTGCACGTAACTTATGGTCTTCAAACTCCGGCACAAGAGGTCGAGCTTCATCTTCCCATTCGCGCAGGCAATCGATAATCACGCCTTCGCGCAAAGCCCAGTCGCAGGTGTGGAGGACGTTTAGATTGAGCGCGTGCATTGCAGCTTCAAGTATCTGGCCGCCCGCGACGATAATTTCAGCGCGTTGCGCGCTAATACCGGCGAACACGCGACGCTCCGCTTGATTCTTTACGGCCAATGCTGAATTCAACTGTGCCAGTCGACTTAACGGGATCTCCGCTTCAACAGGTTGGGCCGGTTGCTCTCTGCGCTCGCTGTTTGTGGTGTTGCTTGCTCGCAGAGCAGCCCCAATCGCCAGGATTGTTCCTGATGTGCCGGAAACTCTTTGCCAGGTCGTGTTGCGAAGCTCACGTGCGGGTCGTTGAAAAGCTGCGCTCACTTCTGCTTTCAAGTTTGCGATCTCTTTCGGTTTAGCGGGATCGTTTCGGAGGAATCGATCAGTGAGCCTGACAGCTCCCAGCCTTACGGAGAAAAGAGAAAGCGGAACGCCATCGCGGAACAAAGAAATCTCCGTCGAACCTCCGCCGATGTCGATGTTCATGTTTGTCACTCCACGCGGGGCGCAACCATGGGAGGCAGCCAAGCCAATCAAACGCGCTTCCTCAACACCCGACAGAATCTCCACTCGCACGCCGGTTCTCTTTTCTACCTGTCGTATGAACTGCGCAGAGTTACGGGCTTCGCGCACCGATGCAGTCGCAACTGCAATGATCGTCTCCGCCTGACGAGCGTCGGCCGTTGTGCGGAAACGTTGAATACAATTTACCGCGCGCTCGATAGCCTCAGGCGAAAGGCGACCGTTCGCCAGGGTCTCATGGCCGAGTCGCACAACTTCTTTCTCGCGCATTAGGACGGCAAACGAATCGCTCGCGGCCGCATCAACGACGGCGAGTTTGATTGAGTTTGAACCAATGTCGATGGCGGCGAGTTTCAAGCGCAGATAGTTTGGTATCAGCCTTAGTCTTGTTGGAGCTTGGAGAATTGTACTAAAGGCTAGAACTCTTTGAGTCGTTCCGTCCAGTCGCCGAGAGCGGGTAGCAGAAAAGCCGCGAAAAGATTATGCAAAGCTGGCCGGAAACAGGCACTTTCCGTAGAATCGGCAAACACTTTAAGAAAGATGTGTTACAGCGCTGTAAACAGAATCTGAAGGACGGTTAAATGAGAACTCTGTATTTGTTGCGCCACGCCAAGTCGAGTTGGAAAGACGCGAACCTGGCGGATTTCGATCGGCCACTGTCAGGCCGCGGTCGCAGAGCCTGTGAAACTGTTGGTGTGTTTCTAAAAGATAAGGAGATCACTTTTGATTTGGTCGTCAGTTCACCAGCAGTACGCGCGAGACAAACAACCGAACTGGTTTTGCGCGCGGCAAAAATGCGGCCTGAGCTGCGCTTTGACGAACGTATTTATGAGGCGACTACGACGCGTTTGCTCGAGATAGTTTCGCAGCTCGAAAACGAATCTAAGGTCGTGCTGCTCGTCGGACACAATCCCGGAATGCAGGAGCTTCTACTGCTGTTGACCGGGCAAAGCGAAGAATATCCCACCGCTACGATCACGAAGATCGCATTCAAGAATCTGAAGTGGACAGAGGTTGGGAATAAGAAGGGAAGTTTCGAATGGCTCGTTAAGCCGAAGGAGCTGGAATAAGGCTTAGCAAACCCTTAGCTCGCATCGTACGCACGCGCTGCTTTCACCGTTACGAACTCCTCAGTCTCAATGATGTACGCCGTCAGGTTGTAGCCATAGACACAACCTGTATCGAGACCGATCGCATTCTTACCTCTGCGTGGTTCCGGGGCAGGCCAGTGTCCAAAGAGCACGGTCTTCTCGCCGTAGTAGACGTGATACCAGGGTGTGCCCTCTTCACTCTCTCGATCGGCGCCTAACGTTCGTAGCCGTGTCAGGTCACCGGTTGTTTGCGAGTAAAGTTCAACGTTCGGGCGCAAGCCCGCATGAACTACCAGATGCGTTTCGAGGTCGATTATGAATGGCAGCTTGTTGAAGTAAGTAGTGTATGCGTCCTTATCACTTTTCAGTGCTTTGTGTACTTCCTTCTGGGCCGGCTTTAACTCAATATCTTCGCCGTTCCACTTTCGTCGCAGCGCCAGATCATGATTACCAATTACCGTACTGAACCGCGGATCCGTCATGAACAGCTCAAGCACTTGGCGACTCTTCGGGCCCTTTGTAATTAGATCTCCGACGGACACAACGTGATCGTCGGGTCCGAGTTCCGCCTTTTCAAGCAGCGCCATTAGTTCGTCATAACAACCGTGAATGTCACCAACTACAATCGTCCGAGCCGCCATCCTCACCCCTACACGCTTAGTATTTAAGTATTAAGTACCAAGTCCAAAGTCCAAAGTCCAACGCTGAAGTCAGATTACTTGTAAATGTACGTTTGACTCTCTTTCTGTTTCCACTCGACGGTATCGATGTGCTCCCTATCACCACTAAATACTTCCTCATTCAGCTTATCCGTACTGATCGACGTACTCAGATTTACAAGGTAGACGACCTTGCCGATCGGGTCATCTTCGTCAGGCCGATCGATCTCGCGCAATTCGGCATCCAACTGGTGCTTTCTAAACATTCTTTTCAGTGCGGCCTCTGAAGTATCGACATTGCGCGTCTTAACAGTCACCTCCATTGATCGGAACACCTGTGACTGTTCGAAGTACTCAAGTACCGCCAGGGTGAGTAATACAAACAGCGCGAGGATCAGAGCCATGTCCCAACGTCCGACACCTGATGCCAAACCGACACCGAGACATATCAACAGCACGGTTATTTCTTTGGGATCCCGGATGTTTGTGCGAAAGCGAACGAGCGACGCAGCTGCGAAGATTCCGAACGCACGCGCTGCACTGTCGCCGACAACCATCATCATCGCCGCCGCAACGACGGCCATCAGAATCTGTGTTTGTGCGACGAACGGATTACGCCGACTGAATGACAGACCACGCCGCCAGCGGAACGCCAGTAAGCCTGCAAGGAACGCAGCGAGGGAGAAGCGCAGTGCAATTCTTGCGGCAGTAGCTTCCCAGCTTGCGAACGACGACGGCGTTAATCCGGTCGTGCTTGTGCCAAACAACTCTCCGAATAAAGGCTCGTCGCCAGGACGTGCAGGTGCGTCTGCTGTAAGCGCGGGCGCCTGGCTTGGCGGACCCATGTGCGACGCGCCTCGGTCACGAACAACATATGCTAGCAATCCACTTCCAATCAGGATGACGACGAACGTCGCCAACACTTTCGGCGCG
>Ga0207708_10001131_pt1 | contig 20054 bp, 15 predicted proteins | sample KBSK5101metaG_FD_184340 | JGI IMG/M metagenome (GOLD analysis project Ga0207708, IMG submission 184340) | Corn, switchgrass and miscanthus rhizosphere microbial communities from Kellogg Biological Station, Michigan, USA - KBS K5-10-1 metaG... | ecosystem: Host-associated > Plants > Roots >...
CTTCCACTTCTTGATGTCCTCGAAGCTCATCTTCGCCGGCGCGGTGCTGAGGATGCGGGTGCCGCGCTGCGCGCGCTGGGTGATGCCCTGCGGCGCGGCGAAGCCGGCGGCGAACCTCGTCGAGTCGAGCATCATCGGATACACCGACGTCCACGGCATGTCGTTGGAGTTCTGCACCCACCCCGTCGGCGGATCGATCACCTTCGGGATCGCGTCGTAGGGCACGATCGCGGTGGCGATGAGATCCGACCGATCGCCCGGCACGACGCCCTGCCAGAATCGATAATCGCCGGTCGGATGCACCGGCAGCGTCGCGTTGTAGACGTAGGCGATGTGGCCGTCGCGGTCGGCGTAGGCGGTGTTGAAGAGCGGCAGCTGCTGCATCCGCATGCCGTCCTGCCATTCGGCCAGGTTCTTCGCCAGCCCCATCCGCCAGAACTGCTCGAACAGCCGCGGGCGATCGATGGCGGCGACGCGCATGGCAATCGGTTCGCCGTTGCGCTCGGCGACGATCGGCCCGTGCACGCTGCGGCGGACCTGGAGCGAGACATCGCGCAGCGAGCCGTCCGCTTCCCGCACCTTGATGATCTCGGTGTGCGTGTCGAATGGCTGGACCTTGCCGTCGAGGACGTAGCCACCGTCTTTCAGCACGAGCCGATAGAGATCCGACTCGGCGGGATTGTTGGTGGTCTGCGTCCAGCCGACGTACTCGGTGAAGCACTGGCGCAGCACGGGGAAGCCGACCCACACCGCGCCGTACGACGTGACGCCCGGCGCCGACAGCTGCACCTCGAAGTAGGTGTGGATGTCGCCCCACTGCAGGTGCGAGTTGCTCATCAGGATCGCCTTCCCGGTCGCCGAGCGCGACGCGGCGACGGCCCATTCGTTGGAGCCGTGCGTCTCGACCTCGGCGCGCGCCAGCCGCCCCGACAACTTCGCGGGATTGATGATCCAGTCGTAGTGAATCACGCGCAGGCAATGCGCGTAGACGTCCTCGACGCTCACCGGCAGGACGCGCTGCGCTTCGGGGCTGAGCTCCGCCTTGTGCTCGGCCGCCCACGCGTTCAAGCCACGCACGAACGCGGCGACCAGCGGGCCGAACTCCGCGCTCTGGCCGGCGGCCCATTTCTTCGCGGTTTCGGGAATGCCGTTGGTGCGAACCCAGCGGTCGGCGTCGAGGTAGGTGGCGCCGTAGTACTCCGCGCCGCGGCCGCGCGCCTGCGCGTAGAGTCGCAACAGCAGCTCGCTGTGCGCCTCCATCTGCGCGTAGCCGTAGGCATGAAAGAGGCTCGGGTGATCGGGCGCGAAGATGTGCGGCACGCCGTATCGATCCCACAGGATCTCGGTGCCCTTCGCGGGCGCCTGTGCGGCAGCCGGCGACGGCGAGGCGACGATGGCGAGGCCGAGAAGAAGGGCGGCGGTCACACGCAGGGACAACGACGCTCGACGTGACACGGGGCTCGTCCGGCTGCTCATCGGATCCTCCCTCAGGGAGCAAGACTGTATCAGCTATTTGGCTGCCGCGCGGCGACGGCTCACGTCGCTACCAGAAGTAGATGTAGATCCCCGCGATGATCGCCAGGATCGCGACCGTGTGAAAAATCGTCCAGAAGTCGTAGCTGTCCCGGTCCTCTTCCAGCTGCTCGCGGGTGACCGTGCGATAGGTGAGCCCGGCGAGTTTGTCGGGTGGCGCTCGCAGCGTCACCGCGCTGACGGCGAAGATCAGCACGCAGGTGAACACGAAGAGCAGGAAGCTGAAGTACAGCCAGTTGAGATCGACGAAGGCCTGGATCAAGCCAGGCCACTGGACGCGATACATCTCGTGCGCCGCCTGCAGGACGAGCCGGGCCATCCCCAGCGCGAAGCCGGTGACGATGCCGATCAAGCCCGACTTCGGCGTCACCGTGTCGAAGAAGATGCCCGCCATGAACACCGCCGCGATCGACGGCGCGAGCAGCGACTGCACCAGCTGCAGGTAGGTGTACAGCTGGCCCCTGCCCAGGTCCTGCAGGAACGGAATCCACGCCATGCCGAGGACGATGACGCCGGCCGTCGCGATCCGGCCGACAGTCACCAGGTGTTTCTCGCTCGACTCTGGCCGCAGGCGCTTGTAGAAATCGACCGTGAACAGGGTGGCCGTCGAGTTGAAGAGCGACGCGAGCGCGCTCATCAGCGCGGAGAGCATGCCGGCCAGCACGAGCCCCTTGAGGCCCACCGGCAGGAGGTTCGACACCAGAATCGGAAACGCGCCCTGCGGATTCGTTTCAATCGCCGCGAAGCCCGGCGCACCCTGCCGCCACAGCGCCACGGCAATCATGCCCGGCAGCAGGAAGATGAACACCGGCGCCAGCTTCAGGTAACCGGCGAACAGCGTGCCGCGCCGCGCTTCCTTCAGGTTCCGAGCCGTGAGGACACGCTGCACGATGTACTGATCCGTGCACCAGTACCACAGCCCGATAATCGGCGAGGTGATGAGCACGCCGAGCCACGGCGTCGCGCTGGGATCGAACAGAAAGCGCGGCCAGCCCTGCGTCTCGGGGGTCGTCGCCAGCGGCCGCCAGAGGTGAATGGTCTCGGGATTCGCCGCGCGCAGCGCGTCGAGTCCACCGATTTGATACAGGCCGACGACCAGCAGCACCGCCGAGCCAATCAGCAGCACCGGCACGTGCATCGCCTCGGTCCAGAGCACGGACTTCATCCCGCCGACGACAACGAACACGCCGGTGATCGACACCAGCGACAGCGCCGCGAACCAGAAGAAATCCACGTCGCCGACGATCGGCACCGAGACGACGTTGTAGCCGAGAATCGTCTGGATCGCGAACGCTCCCGCGAAGATGGTCACCGACGCCTTGGTCAGGATGTAGCTGACGAGAAAGATCACGGAGAGGAACGTGCGCGTCGCGGGGGTGTAGCGCCGCTCGAGGAACTCCGGCGTCGTGAAGATCTTTGCGCGCAGGTAGAACGGCGCGAACACCCATCCCAGCACCAGGATGAGGTAGGAGTGCAGCTCCCAGTGCGCGAAGGCCATTCCCGAGCCGGCGCCGGAGCCGGCGAGGCCGATGAGATGCTCGGCGCCGATGTTGGAGGCGAAGATCGAGGAGCCGATGAGGAACCAGCCGGCGCTGCGGCTCGCGAGAAAGTAATCGGTGGTGTCCTTCTCCTTGAGCAGGGCACACCAGACGCAGATCGCCGTGTTGGCGACGAAGTAGAGCGCCACGACCATCCAGTCGAGCGCCGAAAACGAAACCGCGGTCCCCGTCATCGTTTTTCCCTCGGGCCTTGACCCGGTGGCGTGTCACATTACGACGGGAGCGCTGACCACCACAACTGCGCCCGGTGGGATCACCGCCAGTCGGAGGGCGACCGTGCAGCTTCACACCTATCTCAATTACGGCGGCAACTGCGAGCAGGCGTTCAAGTTCTACGAGAAGCACCTCGGCGGAACGATCACCATGCTGATGCGCCATGGCGAGCAGCCGGACGCGAGCAAGGTGCCCGAGGAATGGAAGAACGCCGTGCTCCACGCGCGAATGGATCTCGGCGGCACGGAGCTGCTCGGCGCCGACATCCCGCCCGATCGCTTTCAGCCGATCCGCAGCGCCTATCTCACCCTCACCCTGGACAGCGACGCCGAAGCCGACCGCGTGTTCGCCCTGCTCACCGACGGCGGCCAGGTCTTCATGCCGATGCAGGACACGTTTTTCGCCTCGCGGTTCGCCATGCTCCGCGATCGATTCGGCACCTCCTGGATGCTGCTGCGGCTCAAGCCGCGGAGCGCCTGACCGGCCGGTTTGACAGCGGCACACGGCGGCGAGACGATCGACACGTCATGTCACGCGCGCGACTGGTCGCGGTGTTCTGGGTGGCCGGCATCCTGGCGGTGTCGGCGCAGCCGCTGAGCGTGCTCCACATCAAGGTCTTCGTGACCGGCGCCGACGGCAAGCCGATGCCGGTGCCGCGTCACGTCCTGCTCGTCAGCGACAACCCGTCGAGCGCGCCGCCGCGCGAGATCGTCACCGCGCTCGATGGCACCGTCGATATCCGCCTGCGCCCCGGCAACTACACGGTGGAATCGGATCGCGCGACGCTGTTCCAGGGCAAGGCCTACGAATGGCGGCAAACGCTCGATGTCCGCGCCGGCCGCGACACGGTGCTCGAGCTGACGTCGGCCAACGCGGACGTGGACGCCGCCGCGTCTCCGGCCGCCGGCGACTCCACGGCGGGCGCCACCGATCCGGCCTTCCTCCTGCTGCAGTGGAAAGACAGCGTCGTCACGCTCTGGACGCCGACCTCGCGCGCCTCAGGGTTTGTGATCGATGCGAAGGGGTTGGTGGCGACGAGCCAGCGGGTCGTCGGCAAAGAGACGGCGGTTGAGGTGCAGGTCACTCCCGACGTGAAGGTTGCAGCCACCGTGCTCGCGGCCGATGCAGATCGAGATGTCGCCGTCCTGTGGATCGATCCGAAAGCGGCCGCGTCGCTGAAGCCTGTTCCGCTCGCCTGCCGCGAGCTGAAGCCGCCCGCTGCCGACGAGGCGCTCTACGCAATCGACAACCCCGCGCGCGCGCCGAAGGGCATGGCGTCCGGACACGTCAACGGCGTCGAGCCGAACGTGTTGGCCGCCGACCTGCGGCTGTCGCAGGGCAGCGCAGGCGCGCCGGTCTTCGCCGCCGGCGGCCATGTCGTCGGCATCGCCACGGGAGACGACGACCGGGACGCGGCGCGGAGCCCCGGTTCGCGCGTCGTTCGCGTCGAGGCCGCCTGCGCGGTGGTCGCGAGCGCCGACAAGGCGATGCAGACGGCCGCTGCCCCGGCGGCCACGCATCTGCCGCTCGAGCCGTCGCGGCCGTTTCCGATCGATCGCCTCAAAGAGGTCGTGCAGCGCCGCGCCGGCAGCCTGAACCCGTATCAGATGTCCTCGGCCGGCTTCGACATCGCGTTCATCACGCCGGTGAACATCTACGGCGCGCAGTACCAGGCGGAGCAGCTGCGCAACCGGAATCGCGGCCGAAGCGGCGCACCCCCGACCGACATCGAGCCGACGCTCGTGCGGCCTGTGCTCGAGTTCGAGAACTGGACGGACTACGTCTCCGATCTCCCGCCCGTGCTCCTGGTGCGCGTCACGCCGAAGCTGGTCGAGAACTTCTGGACGACGGTGGCGCGCGGCGCGGCGCGGACGCAGGGAGTCGCCCTGCCGCCGATCAAGCGCATCAAGGCCGGGTTCGCGCGGCTGCGCGCCTTCTGCGGCGACGCCGAGGTGATGCCGATCCACCCGTTCAAGCTCGAACAGCGCGTCACCGACACCGAGGTGATCTACGAGGGCCTCTACGTCTTCGACCCCGGCGCGCTCGGCCCGCAATGCGGAACGGTGAAACTCACCCTGTTTCCTGACAAGCAGGCGGACAAGCCGGACCCGCGCGCCGACAGAGGCGATCCGGTCGTCGTCGATCCGAAGATCGTCCAGCAAATCTGGCAGGACTTCGCCGGCTACCGCGAGCCCTGACCGAGCGTGTAGCGCATGATCGACGCGTGCCGGCCGCCCTTCACGCGCTCGAGCTCGTAGACGTCGCCCCCCGGTCCGCTCGACGCCGCCTGCACGCGCGCAATCGCCGCGCGATCCGCCTCGTCGAGCGTCACGCCGCACGCCGCCACCGTCTGCTCGAGGTGCGCGGCGTGGCGCGCGCCGACGATGACGCCGGAGACGCCGGGCTGATCGAGCACCCACCGCAGCGCCACGGCGCCGATGGTGACGCCGTGCCGCGCCGCCACCGCGCCGAGGGCGGCGAGCAGCTCCTGGAACCGATCCCACCCGCCGAACTCGTCGATGATCAACCGGTACTTCACCAGCGATCGGTTCTCGAGCGGCGCTGCCGGATCGGGCCGGCCGGCATAGCGCTCCGACAGGAACCCGCCGGCCAGGCCGCCGTAGCAGAGCAGACCGATGCCGCGCGCGGCGCACCACGCGGCGACGCCATCGGCCGGCCGCCGATCGAGCACGGAGTACTGCACCTGGTGTGACGCGACCGGCACGCCCGCGGCCGCGATCTCCGACAAGCGCACGCGATCGAAATTGGTCAGGCCGACCTGCCCGATCTTCCCGGCGCGGCGCTGCTCGTCGAGCCAGACGGCGGCGTCGACATATCCCGGCACGTCGTAGTCCCACCAGTGAAGTTGCACGAGATCGACGCGTTCCACGCCGAGGCGCTGCAGCGATCGATCGATGCCGCGCTCGACGTCGGCGCGCGAGTGTCTTGCGAGGCGATCGAGATCGGGGACGTACTTGGTGTGAACCTGCACCGGCGTCGACAAGTGACGCGCGCGGCGCCGCGCGATCCACTCGCCGATCAGGGCCTCGACGCCGGTATAGATGTCGGCGCAGTCGAAGGTGGTGATGCCGGCGTCGACGAAGCGGTCCATGTCGTCGAGCGCGGCGGCGCGATCGATCGCGCCGTGTCCGCCGGCCAGCTGCCAGCCGCCTTTGAGCAGGCGCGAGATCGAATAGCCGGGCGCGAGCTGCACGCGGGGGACGGCGAGGGTCACGGACGCGGCAGCGGCACGGCGGTCACCTCGCTGTGGCGGAAGGTCCGGGTGCCGAGCCGGGTGATGCGAAAGCGCGCGCCGCAGTTCGGATCGGGGCACGCAATCTCGGCGTCGGTCGTCATCCAGTCGTGGGCGTGGGTCGGGCGCTGCTTGGCCGGCAGCAGCGGCAGGAGCGCCGCGAGCGCGTAGATCGAGAACGGCTGGCCGGCCGGGAGCGTCAGGTTCTCGCCGCGCACCTCGAACCAGTCGCCGGCGCGGTGGCCGCAGACCATCGGCCGGTCGGTGGCGACCACCTCCACCCGCAGGTCGTAGAGGTCGAAGGCGTCGTCGCGGTCGGTCATCGGCTCCTCGCCGGGTAGTATAGGCGGCGGCGCGGTTAGAATCCGGCGATGACGCGTACCGCCGCGGAACCGGGACCGGCACCGCACCTGGCGCGCGAGATGGGCCTCGCCGGCCTCACCGCCACCGGCGTCTGCTCGATGGTCGGCGCCGGCATCAACGTCATCCCGTTCATGATTCAGCGCAACGTGCCCGGCATCGGGCCGTTCGTGCTGCAGGCCTTCGCGTTCGCCGCGCTGCCGGCGGTGCTGGCGGCGATCGCCTACGCGATCCTCGCCTCGGCGATGCCGCGCGCCGGCGGCAGCTACGTCTACGTCAGCCGCGGCCTCGATCCCTATCTCGGCTTCGTCGCCTCGTTCTCGCAGTGGTTCGCGCTGTCGATCGCGATCGGCGTGGTCTCGTACGTGTTCGTCCCGTTCGTGCGCGACATCGCGCTGGCGCTCGGCTGGCGCGCGATGGCGCAGGCGCTCGAGGGCGGATGGCTGCGCCTTGCGCTGTCGCTGGCGCTGCTCTGGTCGGCCGCGGTCGTCAACCTGCTGGGCGTCGCGCTCTATCAGCGGCTGATGGTGCCGCTCATGTACGTGACGTTCGTCCTCGCCGGCGTGGTCATCGTCGCCGGCTTGGCCTTCGATCAGGCCGACTTCGCCGCGGCCGCTCTGGCACGTGACGGACGCGCGGTCGATCTTGCTGCGGCCGCGACGCCGGGCACCTGGACGTTCCTGTCCGCGTCCGCGGTGCTGTTCGCCTCGTTCATCGGCTTCGACTCGATTGCCCAGGCCGGCGGCGAGGCAAAGAATCCCGGCCGCAACCTGCCACTGGCGATCGCGCTCGCGGTCGGATCGGTGGGCGTGCTCTACATGCTCTTCACCGCGGCGGTATACCACGCGGTGCCATGGCAGTACATCGCCGGCGAGGCGCAACACCGCGATCTGACGGCGCCGGGGCTCCTCGGATACCTCCTGCCGCCGTTCTGGACGGTCGTGATCGTCTCGGCCGCCGCCGTGGCACTCGCCAAGGATCTGCCGGCGATGCTGCTGGCGGTGTCGCGGCTGATGTTCGCGTGGGCGGGCGACGGCATCTTCCCGCGCGCCATCGCGGCGGTGCACCCGAAGCACCGCACGCCTCACGTCGCCATCCTCGCGAGCGCGGCGATGGCGACGCTCGGCATCTTCGGCAGCCATCTGGCCGGCGACTTCTTTCTCGGCGTCGACATCCTGGTGTCGGCGATGCTGGTGAACTTCCTGCTCATGGCGATGTCCGTGCTCGCGGTGCCGCGGCGCAATCCCGCGCTCGCGCACGCGATCACGGTGGTGCCAGACGTCCGTCTCCGAAGAGCGATCGCGGCGCTGGGCGTGGTCGTGCTGGCCGGATTTCTCGGCGTCCACACGTGGAAGGACCTGACCACGCCGGCCGCGGCCTGGTACTTTCGATCGACGCCGGTCTGGGCGATCGTGATGGCGCTCGGCTCGCTGGTGTACTGGATCGAAGTGCGTGCGCTGCGGCGCGCGGGCGTGGATCTTCGCGCGCGCTTTGCGGAATTGCCGGCTCAATGACGATCTCGACCACTCCGCCAGTCGAACGGCGCCAGCTCGCACGCAACCTGTCGATCTCGCGCGTCCTGACCGGCCTCTGGCAGCTCGCCGACATGGAGCGCGACGGACGCACGATCGATCGCGAGCGCGCGGCGGCGGCGATGGAGGCCTACGCCAGCGCAGGCCTCACCACCTTCGACATGGCCGACCACTACGGGCCGGCCGAAGAGGTGGCGGGCCTGTTCCGCGCGCGTGCGTCCGATCGCCGCCTGGAGCTGTTCACCAAATGGGTGCCAAAGCCCGGCCCGGCGTCAAAAGCCGATGTCCGAGCCGCGGTCGAGCGCGCGCGGTCACGCCTCGGCGTCGAGGCGATCGATCTGCTGCAGTACCACGCCTGGAACTATGCCGATCCGAGCTGGCTGGAGACGCTGTTCGAACTGCAGGAGCTGAAGGCGGCCGGTTTCATCCGTCACCTCGGGCTGACGAATTTCGACACCGCTCACCTGCGAATCGTCCACGCCAGCGGCATCGAGGTGGTGTCGAACCAGGTGTCGTTCTCGCTGCTCGATCAGCGGGCCGCGTTCGGCCTTGCCTCGTACTGCGTCGAACACGGCGTGCAGCTCCTGGCCTATGGCACGCTGGCCGGAGGATGGTTGACCGATCGCTGGCTCGGCGCGCCGGAACCTGACTGGGAACGCCTGCCGACCTGGTCGCAGATGAAGTACGGCCGCTTCCTGCGGGTCGCCGGCGGCTGGAGCGCGCTGCAGCGTGGGCTCGCGGCGGCCGCGCGCGTGGCGGCGCGGCATGGCGTGTCGATTGCCAACGTCGCCAGCCGCTTCATCCTCGATCAGCCCGGCGTCGCCGGCGTGATTGTCGGCGCCCGCCTCGGCGAGCGCGAGCACGTCGCCGACACGCTGCGGCTGTTCTCGCTCGCGCTGACCGACGACGACCGGGCGGAAATCCGGGCCGCGCTCGCCACGCTGCAGCCGATCCCCGGCGACTGCGGCGACGAGTACCGCAAGCCGCCGTTCCTCACCGCATCCGGCGATCTCAGCCATCATCTCCAAGCGATGCCGCCGCCGTACCGCACCGAATCGCGTGACGGCCGCACGCTCTGCCTGAGCGGCACGCGCTGGGAGACGATCGCCGGCTTTGCCCGCGCGTCCCGGCACGGCCGCCGCATCCTCGTCTCCGGCACGACCGCGACCATGGGCGATCGCGTGATCGGCGGCGGCGATCCCGCTGCGCAGACGCATTTCGTCATCGACAAGATCGAGGGCGCGCTGCAGTCGCTCGGCGCCAGCCTCGCCGACGTGATCCGCACCCGCGTCTACGTTCGTCACATCGCCGACTGGGAGAGCGTCGCGCGCGCGCACGGCGCGCGCTTCGGCGCCATCCAGCCGGCGAACACGCTCGTCGCCGCCGCGCTCGTCGGCGACGAGTACCTGGTCGAGATCGAAGCCGAAGCCGAGATTGCGGCCGGCCGCGAATGACGCCGCGGCTCACCGGCGATCGGAGAACCCGTCACACGACACGTTCGGGTGCCAGTTGACGAACGTGCCGTTCGGGTTGTCCTTCCATGCCCAGACATGCAGCGTGTAGAAGGGCGGCAGCCCGAAGCGGTTCGGCGCCTCGAACAGGTGGAGCAGCTGCCCCTGCAGCTGCGGCGGCGCGGTGTGCGTGCTGTCCCAGACATCCTTGAGCACGAGGAAGTCGGCGCCGACGAGCCGCACGCGCCCGTCGCGCGTCGGTTCGTAGATCACGATCTCCGGGTTCGCCGGATCCAGCACGTCGTCGCCGACGAGCGAACCCTTGACGAAATGCAGGCCCATCGCACCGTAGTCGGGGCCGCTGACGCAGCCGAACTGCAGCGTGTAGCCCTCGGCTTCCGCCACGGCGACGTCGCGGAACCGCTCGGTGGCATCGCGGACCAAGGCGACGAGCGCGTTGGTCTCGTGCTTCTGGCCGGCGCCGCTGTCGCGCGCGGCCGACGCAGCGGCGTGCAGGTCGTGCTGCTGCGCCGCCGCGGGCGCAGGGGCGGCGGCGAACAACAGCGCCGTGAGCGCGCCAACGAATCCGGCGGAGATGGATGCGAACTTCATTTGATACCTCCTGGTGCAGTGGTGTGGTTGCAGCGTGACGACGGCCTCACGGACGGCTGCCCGCGAGGTTGCGCGCACTGCGGGTTCCGGCCGGTTCTCCTGACGTCGTTGACGGTCGCCGGCCGCCAATCGGCAGCAGCATCGGCACGCGGCGGCGATAGTCCTCGTACGACGCGCCGTGCTCGGCGGCGAGATCGCGCTCCTCGAACTGGATCGCGAGCACGATGTAAGCAGTCGTGGCGAGCGCGAACACGAGATGCGCCAGCGTCATGGTCGGCGTCATCCAGAACGCGAGCAGGAAGCCGAAGTAGAGCGGGTGGCGCACGAACCGGTACGGCAGCGGCGTGCGGAACGGCACGCGCGTGTACGGCTTGCCGACGAGCGGCAGCCACACCTGGCGCAGGCCGAACAGATCGAAATGGTTGATGAGGAAGGTCACGATCAGCACCGTGATCCAGCCGGCGGCAAACAGCGTCCAGAGCGCGGCGCGCGCAGTCGCGTTCTCGACCGACCAGATCGAGAGGCCGATCGGACGCCACTGCCAGAAGAGCAGCAGCAGCGCGAGGCTCGCGCACAGGACATAGGTGGAACGCTCGATCGCCCACGGCACGATCTGCGTCCACCGCTCCTTGAACCAGCGGCGCGCCATCACGCTGTGCTGGACCGCGAACAGCGTCAGCAGCCCGGCGTCGATGGCGAGCGCCGCCGGCAGTGGGCCCTCGAGCGGGCCGTCGAGCTGCCGCGGCACCGCGAACCCGCCGACGAACGCGATCGCGTAGAGGAAGGTGCCGAGGAAGACGAGATACGCCGCGACGCCGTAAGCGAAGAACAGTAGACGTTTGAGCACTGCAGTCCCTCCTGTGTGTGCTGGAAGGATGCGTTGTCCTCCGCGGCCGGACCATGGGTGCTTTGTCCCGATTCCGGTACAATTGCGCGCCGAATCATGAGGCAAATGTCCCGGTGTCTCCCATGACCACGGCCGCGAAGCTCCGGCAGCACGTGCGCTACGTCCGTTCCGCCGACGGGACGCGGATCGCGTGGGCTGAATCGGGCAGCGGCGCGCCGGTGGTCAAGGCGGCCAACTGGCTGACGCACCTCGAATACGAGTGGGAAAGCCCGGTCTGGAAGCACTGGATTCACTTCTTCTCCGAGCACTGGCGGCTGGTGCGCTACGACGAGCGCGGCTGCGGGATGAGCGAGTGGCAGGCGGGGCCGCTGTCGCTCGAGGCCTGGACCGCGGATCTCGAGGCGGTCGTCGACGCGGCGCGGCTCGACACGCCGGTGACGCTCGTCGGCATCTCCCAGGGCGCGCCGAGCTGCATCCTCTACGCGATTCGGCACCCCGAACGCGTCGCCCGCATGATTCTCTATGGCGGCTATACGCGCGGCGGCCTGCTGCGCGGCACCGAGACGCAGCAGGTCGCGTTCCAGGCGATGCTCGATCTGGCGCGCGTGGCGTGGGGCAGCGACAACCCGACCTTCCGCCAGGTGTTCACCTCGCGCTTCATCCCCGGCGGCAGCGCGGAACAGCTGCAGTGGTTCAACGATCTCTGCCTGAAGACCGCGTCCGGCAAGATCGTCGCGGAGCTGTTGCAGGCGCGAGCCACGGTGGACATCTCGTCGAGGCTCGGCGAAGTGCGCACGCCGACGCTGGTGCTGCACGCGCGCGACGATGAGGTGCTCCCGATCGGGGAAGGGCGGCTGCTTGCCGACGGCATTCCGGGCGCCGAGTTCATCGAGCTCGACTCGCGCAACCACATCCTGCTCGAGCACGAGCCGGCGTGGCAGCGCTTCCGCGAAGCGGTGCTGGCCTTCATGCAGTCGGGAGACGGCGTGGGGGAGTCGGTGTTCGCCGCGCTGTCGTCGCGTGAACGCCAGGTGCTGGCGCTGATGTCAGACGGGTTGAGCAACACCGACATCGCCGAGCGGTTGAAGATCAGCGAAAAGACCGTGCGCAATCACGCCTCGAACCTCTTCGACAAGCTCGGCGTCTGGTCGCGGGCGCAGGCGATCGTCTTCGCGCGCGACCACGGCTTCGTGAGTTGAGCCCGCCCCGAGCGCCCTCGTCCCGAACGCGTAGAACGTAAGGGAGTGCTATGGCGTTCGTAAAAAAATCAGGAGTTGCGATCGCATTCGTAAAGAAGTGAGGAGTTGCGGAAGCGTTCGATTGTGATCGCTGTGCCGTAAGCGAATCATCAAGATCGAAAGCAACTCCACGGCCAATCTTCACGGTCAGTTTCGAATCGTGTGAAACGCTTACGTGTTTCTGCACGACGTCTCGCCTCCGATAAGGCACGAACGGCCAACAAACTCATCCACGTCGCTCGGAGTCGGGCACCACGCTTGCTCCGCCACGACGCCGCCATGCATAACGCCGGGGCGTTATCACGGACACCTCCGCGCGCGGAACCACGCGACACCCGTCTCGTCTCGCGAACCTGTCCCGTCCCTCTCTGTCGAAAGGAATAGTCACGGCATGCGATCTCAGCGAAGCATCGGCCAGCGTTGCATCAGGTACGGGTTCGCGTTTGCCCTGTCCCTCGCGCTCCTCCCCGTCCGGGCCGAAGCCCAGACCAAGGCCTACGTGGCCAGCACCACGGCGGATGTCGTGACCGTCGTCGACACGTCGACGCGCGCGGCGCTCACCACGATCGCGGTCGGCAACATGCCGACCGGCGTGGCGATGGGCGCCGACGGCGCGCATGTCTACGTCACCAACTCGGGATCGAACTCGATCTCGGTCGTCGACACCGCCACCGATTCGGTGAGCGCGACGATTCCGCTCACCTCGAGGCCGTTCAAGTCGGCGGTGACTCCAGACGGAGCCTGGCTCTACGTGACCGCGGCCGACGGCGCGGTGCACGTCGTCGACACGGCGCTGAACCAGGACGTCCGATCGATTCCGGTCGGATCGCTCGAGGGCGGGGACATCGCCATCAGCCCGGACGGCTCGCGTGCGTATGTCGCCGCGGGGCTGGTGTTCGTGATCGACACGAGCAACCACTCGCTCCTCGAATCGTTTGCCGCCGCGAAGACGCCACGGCTCTTCATCGACACGTTCGCGACGGCGGTGGCGTTCTCGCCGGACGGCGCGCGCGCCTACATCGCCACGACCACCTACGACTCCACCGGCTGGGATTTCAACGCCGGCGGCGGCATCGCCGTCGTCGACACGGCGAGCCGTTCCGTGACCGCGGAGATCAATCTCTATTCGCAGCCCGGATCGGTCGCGGTCACGCCTGACGGCCGCCGCCTGTATGTCGGCCACCAGTCGACGTGGAGCGACACCGGCTACGGCGCCGGCTTTCTCAGCGGTCACGCGGTGAATGCGATCGATACGGGGACCGGTGCCTGGGCGGCCTCGGCCGAGCTCGGGTTTGCGGCAGGCGTCTGGGACGGGCAGAACCGGCCGGCCGGCCTCGCGGTGACGCCCAATCGCGGCAGCGTCTTCGTGGCCATCCCGCGCCTCGATGCGATCGCCGCCATCGATTCGAACACCAACCAGGTGACGCAGACGATCGCCGTCGCCGCGGGTCCGATCGCGGTGGCGATCATGCCCGACAAGACGACGAAGCTGACGCCGTTCACCATTGCCGCCGAGAACGATGCGCCGGCCGAGGCGATTGCGGCGCTCGCGGGGGGAACCGCGGTGGCCAACGTGCTCGCCAACGATACGCTCGCCGGCGCGCCGGCGGCGCTCGCCAACGTCACGCTCGCGCTCGTCTCCTCGTCGGATCCCGGCGTCACGCTCGATACCGGCAGCGGCGCCGTCGTCGTCGACGAGGCGACCGCCGCGGGGAGCCACGAGCTCGTCTACGAGATCTGTGAAACCGGCATCCCGGCGAACTGCGACGACGCGACGGTCAGCATCAACGTGCGCGAGCCGTTCGTGATCGCGGCCGAGAACGACAGCGCGACGTCGCACGCGGGCGTGACCGCCATCGCCAGCGTGCTCGCGAACGATTCGCTCGGGGGCGGCGCGGCGGCGGCCGACACGGTCACCCTGTCGCTGGTGTCGGCGAGCGACGCGGCGATCGGGCTCGACCCGGCGAGCGGCGCGGTGGCGCTCGCGCCGGGCGCCGCGGCCGGAGAGCACGCGCTGGTGTACCGCATCTGCGAGACGGCCAGCGCGCGCAACTGCGCCGAGGCGACGGCCACCGTCAGCGTGGTGCCGTACGCGATCGCGGCCTCCTCCGATCACGGCGCGGCGAGCCGGAGCGGCGGCATTGCGATCGCCAGCGTGCTCGCGAACGACACCTTCGACGGCATGGCGGCCAGCGACGCGCCGGTGACGCTGTCGCTGCTGTCGTCGTCGAGCGAAGGGCTGACGCTCGACGTGCGGAGCGGCGCGGTCTCGGTCGCGCGAGGAACGCCCGCCGGCGCGCACGACCTCCTCTACCAGGTCTGCGAGACGGCCAGCCCCGGCAACTGCGCGCAGGCCTCGGTCAGCGTGACGGTCACGCCGTACGTGATCCAGGCCGTCGCCGATCGGGGACGCGCATCGTCGAAGCAGGCCGGCGTCGCGGTGGCCAACGTGCTGGCCAACGACTGGGTCGGCGACACGCCGGCGACCCGCGCCAACGTGCGGCTGTCGCTGGTGTCGGTGTCGCCGTCGAAGAGCAAGGTGACGCTCGACGTGTCGGACGGATCGGTCGACGTGACCGGCAAGACCGACTCGGGGCTGGTGACGTTGACGTATCAGATCTGCGAGATCGGCAGCGCCTCGAACTGCGCTCGCGGAACCGTTTCGGTCGATCTCTCCGGGAAGTAGGCGAAGAGGCGGCGTCGTGCCCGGTTAGAAGCCGGGCACGACGCGCGCCGCCTCAACGGCCCTTCAGATCGTGGACCTTGTCGCGGAACAGGGTGAGCGCGATCCGGCCGCGATTCGGCTGACCCTTGGCCAGCGATTCGGCCATGTGCAGCGCCTGCTGCGACTTCACCCGCGCCGGCATCGGCGGCTCGAACGGGTCGACGGTCGCCTCGCACAGCGCCGGGCCGTCGGCGAGCAGCATCGCCTCGAGCGCCGAGTGCACCTCGTCGGGCCGTTCGCAGCGGAAGCCGATCGCGCCGCACGCCTCGGCGAACTTCACGAAGTCGATCGGCTCGAGCGACACGCCGTACTCGGGGTTGCCGAGAAACACCATCTGCTCCCACTTGATCATCCCAAGCGTGTTGTTCTTGACGACCACCACCTTCACCGGCAGGCGGTATTTGACCGCGGTGGCGAACTCGGCCATCAGCATCGAGAACCCGCCGTCGCCGACGAACGCGATCGACTGCCGTCCCGGGAACGCGATCGCGGCGGCGATCGCGTAAGGCAGCCCGCACGCCATCGTCGCCAGGTTGCCGGAGCAGGAGAAGAGCTGTCCGCGCTTCAACTGCAGGTGGCGTGCCGCCCACGTCGTCACCGTCCCTGAATCGGTCGACACGATCGCATCGTCGGCGAGCAGATCGTTGAGCGCGTGGGCGATGACCTGCGGCTTCATCGGCACCTCGTCGCGGTGCGCGCGGCTGTCGAGGAGCTCGCGCCACTTGCCCATGCGTGCCTGCGCCGCCTCGAGAAACGATCGGTCGCCGCGCCGGGTAATGTGGGGGGCCAGCGCCGTCAGCGTCGCGCGCGCGTCGCCGCACAGGCCGACTTCGACCGGAAAGCGCAGGCCGATTCGCGACGCGTCGCGATCGATCTGCACACCGCGGCAGCGGTCGTGCTTCGGATAGAACTCCATGTAGGGGAAGCTGGTGCCGGCCATCAGCAGCGTGTCGCATTCCTCCATCGCGACCTCGGACGGCTCGGTGCCGAGCAGCCCGATGCCGCCGGTGGTGAACGGCGAATCGTCGGCCACGACCGCCTTGCCGAGCAGCGGCTTGACGATCGGCGCCGCCATCAGGTCGGCGAGCTGTTCGAGCTCGGCGCCGGCGCCGAGCGCGCCCTGGCCCGCGAGAATCACTGTTTTCTTGCCGCTGTTGAGGACGTCGGCCGCGGCGCGGATGTCGGCGTCGCACGGGACCGTGACCGGCGGACGCCAGGCGGATGACGTGTGGCCCTCGACTTTTTTTCGCGACGGTTCGTCGTCCTTGACCGCCTGCTCCTGGATATCGACCGGGCAGGTGAGGTGCGCGACGCCGCGCAGCGACAGCGCCGCGCGGCATCCGGCGTCGACCAGCGCGCGCACGTGACCGGCGCCGAGCACCTGCTGGTTGTAGACGGCGACGTCCTTGAAGAGCGAGAGCAGGTCGACCTCCTGCTGGTAACGGGTGCCGATGAGATCGTGATAGGTCTGACCGGTCAGCGCGACGACCGGGGCGCCGTCCATGCGGGCGTCGTAGAGGCCGTTCAGCAGGTGGATCGCGCCGGGGCCGGAGGTCGCCAGGCAGACGCCGAGGCGGCCGGTGTATTTCGCGTAGCCGCAGGCCATCAGCGCGGCCGATTCCTCGTGGCGCACCTGCACGAACGCCACGCGATCCTGCCGCGTCCTCAGCGCTTCGATGATGCCGTTGATGCCGTCGCCGGGCAGGCCGAAGACGACCGTGACGCCCCAATCGATGAGGCGGTCGACCAGCACATCCGATGTGGTTCTTGCCATGCGGGTGCTGGCAGCAAGAGGCAGACCAGGGAACTGACGCTGCACGTTCGAGGTTCGAGGTTCGAGGCTGCGCTTTGCCGCAGCCTGCTCGCTAATGCGTCTGCTCGCGGTCGTAGACGTGGCGGACGACGCGACCGTTGGGCTGGCGGCCATTCTCGAACTGCAGCGTGACCGTCAGCTGCCCGTGCTCCGCGTCCACTGCGTAGGTCTCGATGATCTTGCCGGCCCCGCCGGTGATTTCGCTCACCAGGTTTCCGTTCTCCCACCGCGTCTTGCGCTCGAGACCGGTCGACTCGTCCTTGATCTTCTTGCCGTCGGCGGAGAGGCGCGTCGTCCGTCCGTCGCCGGCGGTGACGATGACCAGCGAGTCGGTGCGGGTGATCGTCAGGCGATCGGCCGGCGTCAACACGTCGCGCATCGCCTGCATCCGCCGGCGTATCTCCTCCGGGTCGCGGTTGCCGAAGCCGGCGGGGCCACCGCGGCCGCCGCCCCCGGCGCCGCGTCCCATGCCGCGCCCGCGCCCGTAGCCGCCGCCACCACCGCCACCGTCGCCGCGGCGGCCGCGCGGCTCGTCGCCGCCGTCCTGCCGATCGCGGGTTGAGTCGCTGCCTTCAGCGTTCAACGTCCACGCGCCGACGATCGACGCGTTGTCGGTGGACACCTGCCTGTCGGCGGCGGTCGCCGTGGTGGTGCAGAGCACGATGGCGATGCCGGCCGCATTCCACAGTCTCATTGGCGCTCCTCATCAAGCATGATCACCATTGTGACCGCCGAGGTGTGGCAAGAGTTTGCGGTTTTTGCCAAAAGAGTTCGATAACGAGCCCGGCCGTGTCTGGCTCGACAAACCGTGATTGTCGATCGCCGGGCGGCCCGTTCGACCAGGATATGAGGCAGCGAAAGGAGCCGTAAATGCGCGTGATGGTGATTGTGAAGGCGAGCAAGGAATCCGAAGCCGGCGAGATGCCGAGCGAGCAGATCCTCAGGGACATGGGGAACTACAACGAGCAGCTCGTGAAGGCGGGCATCATGCAGGCCGGCGAGGGGCTGCACCCGACCTCGAAGGCCAAGCGCATCCGCTTCTCCGGCCAGGATCGCACCGTCATCGACGGCCCGTTCGCCGAGACCAAGGAGCTGATTGCCGGCTACTGGCTGTGGAAAGTGAAGAGCATGGACGAGGCGGTCAGCTGGCTGAAGAAGGCGCCGTTCGACGGCGGCACGGAAATCGAAATCCGCCCGATCTTCGAGGCCGAAGACTTCGGCAAGGAATTCACGCCGGAGCTGCGGGCGCAGGAAGAACGGCTGCGTTCCAAAATGGACTCGCAGAAGTAGATCGCAGGCGGTTACAAGCGGCGGCTTTTGGGGTAGGCTATGCGCTTTCCCGCGAAAGAGCATAGCCATGGCCCAACTTTCCCTGACTGTCAACGGCAAGGTCCGCAAGGCGGACGTTGAACCGCGCCTCCTGCTCGCGCACTTCCTGCGCGAGCAGCTGCGCCTCACCGGCACCCACATCGGCTGCGACACCAGCCAGTGCGGCGCGTGCACGGTCCTCATCGACGGCCGCATCGCGAAGTCGTGCACGATCTTCGCGGTCCAGGCCGGCGGCTCCGAGATCACGACCATCGAGGGGCTGGCGAAGAACGGCGACCTGCATCCCATGCAGACCGGATTCTGGGAGGAGCATGGCCTGCAGTGCGGCTTCTGCACGCCGGGCATGATCATGGCGGCGGTCGGGCTGCTCAACGACAACAAGTCGCCGTCCGACCGCGAGATCCGCGAGGGCATCTCGGGCAATTTCTGCCGCTGCACCGGCTACCAGCACATCGTCAACTCGATTCAGCACGCTGCCGGGAGGTAGCCGATGGCCGTCACTCCTGTGTTGCCGAAACTCGTCGGCCAGCGGATCAAGCGCCGTGAGGATCCGCGCCTGATTCAGGGGCGCGGCACCTACGTCGACGACATCGCGCTGGTCGGCATGCAGCACATCGCCTTCAAGCGCAGCGACGTCGCCCACGGCCGCATCCGCTCGATCGACACCAGCGCCGCGGAGAAGATGGACGGGGTGGAAGCGGTCTTCACCGGCAAGCAGATCGCCGAGATGCTCGGCCCGATGCCGATCGGCACGCCGTTTCCCTCGCCCGATCATCGCGCCGTCGCCGTCGACACCGTCCGCTACGGCGGCGAGCCGGTGGCGGTCGTGGTGGCGAAGGATCGCTACGTCGCGCGCGACGCCGCCGACGCGATCGTCGTCTCTTACGATCCGCTGCCCGCGGTGGTCGATCTCGAGCAGGCGATGACCGGCAAGCCGACCGTGATTCATCCCGACTTTCCCAACAACCTCGCGGTGGCGCTGGTGCCGAGCGGCACCGGCGTCAGCGCCTCGGGCGAGGTCGACGACACGGCGATCAACGAGGCGTTCGCGAAGGCCGAGGTCGTCATCTCGCAGCGGATGATGAACCAGCGGCTGGCGCCGAACGCGATGGAGCCGCGCGGCGTCGTCGCGCACTACGAGCCGGGAAAAGGGACGATGACGATCTGGTCGTCGACCCAGAACCCGCACATCCTGCGGACGATGATCGCGGCGATGACCGGCCTCGGCCAGGATCAGGTGCGGGCGATCGCGCCGGAGGTCGGCGGCGGCTTCGGCGCCAAGATCAATATCTACGCGGAGGAGTACGTCGCCGCCGTGGTCACCAAGCGGCTCGGCATCCCGGTGAAGTGGTGCGAAGACCGCTCCGAGGCGTTCGTCGCCACCACCCACGGCCGCGACATTCTCGCCTTCGTCGATCTCGCGGCGAAGCGCGACGGCACCGTGCTCGGCCTCAAGATGCGGCTGGTCGCCGACATCGGCGCCTACAACATGCTGCTCACCGCCGCCATCCCGACGCTGACGATGATGATGGCGAACGCCACCTACAAGATCCCGGCGATTCGCACGACGCTGACCGAGGTCTTCACCA